>Ga0066376_10001771_pt1 | contig 20705 bp, 21 predicted proteins | sample Knorr_S15_td_Bot_FD_77009 | JGI IMG/M metagenome (GOLD analysis project Ga0066376, IMG submission 77009) | Marine microbial communities from Southern Atlantic Ocean transect - Knorr_S15_td_Bottom_ad_5009_LV_A | ecosystem: Environmental > Aquatic > Marine > Oceanic | place: Southern Atlantic...
TAATCCGCTGGGCGAGTCAGGGCGATGCGCTGACCTCGGACCCGCACGCAGCCAACGAATCGCCGACCCATTCCGCGTCGCGTAAGGTTTACGGCACTCTGGCCTACAACGACAAGGACATGATCCTGACACCGTGGCTGGCGACATCCTGGACGCTCACCGACGACCCCAATGTGTGGGAGTTCGATCTGCGCAAGGGAGTTAGATTCCACGACGGCAGCGACATGACCGCGACCGACGTGAAGTTCTCCTTCGAGCGCGCCAAGTCGGATACCTCGGACATCTCCGGCGATATCTCGAGCATCAGTGAAGTCAAGATCATCAACGACCATAAGGTCCAGCTCATCACCGATGGGCCGAACCCGATTCTGCCCAACCTGCTGACCAACGTCTACATCATGTCGAAGGCTTGGTCCGTGGAGCATGGCGTCGAAACTCCTCAGGACCGCACCACGGACGTGGAAACCTATGCCGTGACCCACGCCATGGGCACCGGACCCTTCAAGATGGAGATGCGCGATCCGGACGTGAAGACGATCCTGGTCAAGAACGAAGACTGGTGGGGTCTTGCCAAATACCCCCACGAGGTCGACCGGATCATCTATACGCCGATCGCCAATCAGGCGACTCGTGTCGCCGCCCTGCTTTCGGGTGAGCTCGACTTCATCCTCGATCCACCGCTCCAGGATCTGGATAGGATCAGAAACACCGACGGCCTGCACCTCGAGCAGACCGCTCAGGTGCGGACCATCTTCCTCGGCATGAACCAAGGCAAAGCGGAACTGGCGTCGTCGAACATCAAGGGCAAAAACCCGCTCGCCGACCAGCGCGTCCGCCAGGCCTTCTATCAGGCGATCAACATCGAGGCGATCAAGAAGAAGGTCATGCGCGGGTTCGCCGTGCCGGCCGGCTTGATTACCCCACCGGCGGTTCACGGCTATACGGAAGAACTCAACAGCCGCCGTCCGTTTGACGTAGCCGCCGCCAAGAAGCTGATGGCGGATGCCGGTTATGGAGATGGTTTCTCGATCCAGCTCGATTGCCCCAACAACCGCTATATCAACGATGAAGGCATCTGCCAGGCGGTTGTCGGCATGCTGGCCAAGATCAACGTCAAGGTCACCTTGTCGGCGATCCCCAAGACCATTCACTTCCCCAAGATTAAAAGCCGGGAGACAGATTTCTACATGCTCGGCTGGGGCGTCTCGACCCTCGATTCTCACTATGTGTTCAATTACCTGACCAAGGGCGGAGACAAGAACTGGAACGGCACCGGCTTTGATGACCCAAAGATCAACCAATTGATCGACGACATGGCGGTGGAAGTCGATTTCTCCAAGCGCGACGCGATGATCAACACCGTGTGGACGAGAATGCGTGACAACGTCAATTATCTGCCGCTTCACCACCAGGTGATCGTATGGGCGATGAGCGACAAACTCGACATTCCCATCGTCGCTGATGATGGAGTGCGTTTCATCTACACCAAGTTCAATAACTAGCCGACCATATCGGAGTCTCGAACCCCCGGACGCGTCTACAAGCGCATCCGGGGATTTTCCATGATTTCCACATGATCTCATACGTCATCCAAAGGGTCTTGCAGGCCATCGCCGTGATGCTCGCCGTCGCGCTGGTGTCCTTTATGCTGTTCAATTTTGTCGGTGATCCCATCGACAACATGATCGGACAGGATGCCTCGATCGATGACCGCGAGGCGATGCGCGAGGCGCTCGGCCTCAACGATCCCTTCATCGTCCAGTTCACCCGCTTCGTCGGCCGGGCGATGCAGGGTGAATTCGGTATTTCCTACCGCATTCAGCGGCCGGTGTCGGACCTCATCAAGGAGCGCATGCCGGCCACCCTGGAGCTGGTCGCCGCATCGGCGGTCCTCGCCCTGCTGCTCGGCATACCGCTTGGAGTCTATACGGGGATAAACCGTTATTCCTGGATCAGCCGGGTCATACTCACCATATCCCTGGTCGGGGTTTCTCTGCCGACCTTCGTTATCGGCATCCTCCTGATCTATCTGTTCGCCGTGACCTGGGGGGTGCTGCCGTCATTCGGCCGCGGCGAGACGGTGCAGCTCGGCGTCTGGTCGACGGGTTTCCTGACAACCAGCGGCTGGAAGGCGATCATCCTGCCCTCGGTCACCCTGTGTTTGTTTCAGCTGACCCTGATCCTGCGCCTGGTGCGCTCGGAAATGCTCGAGGTCATGCGCACCGACTACATCAAGTTCGCCCGCGCCCGGGGCCTAAGCGAACGCACGATCAATTTCGGCCACGCCCTGAAGAACACTCTGGTGCCGGTGATCACAATCGCCGGTTTGAATATCGGTTCACTGATTGCCTTCTCGATCATCACCGAGACCGTGTTCCAGTGGCCCGGCATGGGATTTTTGTTCATCCAGGCGGTGGGTTTCGCCGACATACCGGTGATGGCCGCCTATCTGGTGCTGGTCGCCGTGTTTTTCGTCGCCATCAACCTGATCGTCGATATTCTCTATTTCGTCGTCGATCCGCGCTTGCGCGCCGACAAGGCAGTGGCGGCGGGAAACGACGGCTAGGCCGATGACAAATTCAACGTCAGGGCACAAGCGGCCCCATGGATTGCTCTATCGCATTTACGACAGCGATATCTTCTACAGCTTCATCCAATCACCGGTGACCATGCTGTCGGCGCTGGTCACGGCGGTGTTCTTCATCGCCGCCGGCTTCGCCCCCTGGCTAGCGCCGTTTGATTCCTTCGACCCCGGCACCCTCGATCTCATGGACGCCTTCACGCCGCCGGCCTGGGAAGAAGACGGTGTGCCGCATTTCATACTCGGCACCGATGACCAGGGCCGCGACATCCTCTCGACCATCATGTACGGCAGCCGGGTTTCCCTGATCGTGGGTTTCACCGCTGTCACCTTCTCCGTCGTGCTGGGGGTGGGCCTGGGCCTGATGGCCGGATACCTGGGCGGCTGGGTGGAAGCCATCGTCATGCGCCTCGCCGATGTGCAGTTGACCATCCCGGCCATCCTGGTGGCGCTGATGATCGACGGGGTGGCGCGCATCATGGTGCCCTTCCATCTGCGCGACCAGATGGCGATCTATGTCTTGATCCTGGCGATCGGCATTTCCGACTGGCCGCGCTACGCCCGGGTGACGCGGGGCGCCGCCATGGTCGAGAAGAACAAGGAATATGTCTCCGCCGCCAGGGTCATCGGGGTCCATCCGGTGATCATCATGCTGCGCCATATCCTGCCCAACGTCATGGGGCCGGTGCTGGTGTTGGGCACCATCGGGTTGGCGCTCGCCATCATCACCGAGGCCACCCTGTCGTTTCTCGGTATCGGCGTGCCGCCGACGACGCCGTCCCTCGGCACCCTGATCCGGGTCGGCAACAACTTCCTGTTTTCCGGTGAATATTGGATCACCCTGTTCCCCTCCGGCGCCCTGGTGATTCTGGTGCTCGCCGTCAATCTGCTCGGCGATTGGCTGCGCGACGCCCTCAACCCGAAGCTCCGGTGAGCGTCTGCGATGGCGCTTCTCGAGGTCAAAAACTTAAAGGTTGAATTCCCCAACCGTCACGGCACCCTGCACGCCATCAACGACATATCCTTTTCCATCGACGAGGGCGAAGTGCTGGGCGTAGTCGGTGAATCCGGAGCCGGCAAGTCCCTGACCGGGGCCGCTATCATCGGCCTGCTCGAGCCGCCGGGCCGCATCGCCGGCGGCGAGGTATGGCTGGAAGGCGAGCGCATCGACGAGCTCGATTATGTTGCCATGAGCAGGATCAGGGGGGCGCGCATCGGCGCCATCTTCCAGGACCCGCTGACCAGCCTCAATCCGCTCTACACCATCGGCCGCCAGCTTACCGAAACCATCATCGTCCATAGCGGCATGAGCCAGAAGGCAGCCCTGAATCGGGCCATCGAGCTTCTCGCCGAGGTCGGCATCCCGGCCCCGGCCCAGCGCATCGAAGCCTACCCCCATGAATTTTCCGGCGGCATGCGCCAACGGGTGGTCATCGCCCTGGCGCTGTGCGCCAATCCGAGCCTGATCATCGCCGACGAGCCGACCACGGCGCTCGATGTGTCGATCCAGGCGCAGATCATCGCCCTCTTGAAGCGGCTGTGCCGCGATCACGGAACGGCGGTCATGCTGATCACTCACGACATGGGCGTGATCGCTGAGACCGCCGACCGGGTGGCGGTGATGTACGCCGGTCGAATCGCCGAGATCGGACCGGTTCGCGAGGTCATCAAGCACGCCCAGCACCCCTATACTTCCGGCCTGATGAACTCGATCCCCATCCTCGGCCATGACACAGAGCGGCTAAGCCAGATCAAGGGCGCCATGCCGCGCCTGAACGAGATTCCCAACGGCTGCGCCTTCAGCCCGCGCTGTCCCCAGGCCTTGGACCGCTGTTTCACCGAGCGTCCGGATTTGATGGCCACGAAACAGAGCGGCCAGGCTGCCTGCTGGCTCTATGAGGAGGGCGCCGATAATGGCTGAGGTCCTGCTTCGCGTGCACGGCCTGGCCAAGCATTTCGATGTTTCGAAGGGCTGGCTGACCCGTGTCGTCGAGCGCCAGCCGCGGCGCATCCTCAAGGCCGTGGACGGCATCAATTTTGAAATCGCCAAGGGCGAGACCTTCAGCCTGGTCGGCGAATCCGGCTGCGGAAAATCGACCGTAGCGAAGCTGGTGGTCGGGCTTCATAAGCCCTCGGGCGGGCGCATCGAGTTCGACGGCAACGATACAAACGATGCCGTCACCCGCAAGGATTCGGCGGCGCTGAGACGGCGCTGGCAGATGATCTTCCAAGACCCCTACGCCAGCCTCAATCCCCGCTGGCGGGTGCGCGACATCATCGCCGAGCCGATCCGGGTGTTCAGGCTGGCCAGGGACAAGAGGGAAATCGATGCGCGCGTGGCGACCCTGCTAACCCAGGTCGGCATGTCGCCGGTGGACGGCGAAAAATACCCCCATGAATTCTCCGGCGGCCAGCGCCAGCGCATCTCCATTGCCCGGGCGCTGTCCAGCCAGCCCGAATTCCTGATCTGCGACGAACCGACCTCGGCGCTCGATGTCTCCGTGCAGTCGCAGATTCTCAACCTGATGAAGGACCTGCAACAGGACCTCGGCCTGACCTATCTGTTCATCAGCCATAACCTGGCCGTGGTCTATCATGTCTCGGATCATATCGGCGTTATGTATCTCGGGCGGCTGTGCGAAATCGCTACCGCCAAGGATTTGTTCGACAGTCCCCGCCACCCCTATACCCGGCTGCTGCTCGACACCATCCCCGACCTCGACATGAGCGGCCGGGCCCGCGAGCCGGTGCAGGGCGAGGTGCCGAACCCGATCGACCCGCCGAGCGGCTGCGCCTTCCATCCGCGCTGCCCCCTCGCCAACGACCGCTGCCGGAGCGAAACTCCAAAACCTATATCCGCCAACGGCGCCATGATCGCCTGCCACGCAGTCGAGGAAGGGCGAGACTAGCGGTAAGCCTTACGGGGGTCTTCCTTGGGGTCTTCCTGAGTTGCGGCTTCCCTGTGGCGTCGCCCGCTCAGGCCAGGCCGTCTCCGGCGGGGATCAGGTAGCAGCCGCCTATTTTCCAGCTGCCGTCGGCTTGCCGTTCCATGGGGTAGAGCGCCATGATGGGAGCCCCGTCCGGGCCGATGATAAAGACCCGTTGCACGGGGGCGCCGTCGACCTCGACGATGTCGCGGAATTCAACCTGCTGGGGCCGATAGACCGACTGATAACCGGTGCGCACCATGCGCATGAACTGTTCGGGGGTTTGAAAGATCTCCTGGATATTGGGCGATGCCTGGGCAAAGGCGGCGTTAGCGTCGTCACGCTGGAATGCGCCAAGCTGCTCCTCAATGACCATTCGTATGGCCTGCCTGTCGGCTTCGCCAACCGATGAAGGCAAGGTCTGCGCAACCGCGGGAAATGCGAAAAACAGCAAAGCGACGATCACCGATAGACGTTGCATGGATTTACCTCCTGGCTGCCGTTACGAACATCAAAATTAGCACATCGCGCCGATACCCGCCACCGGCCCTGTGAAGGTGGCGCGTCCTGTGATAGGAAAAAGCCATGACAGATTTGAAACTCAAAGGCCGCATCGCTTTGGTCACCGGCGCCGGTGGGGGCATCGGGCGCGCTATCTGCGAAGCCTTCGCCGCCGAGGGGGCGTCGGTAATCTGCAGCGATGTCGACGGCTCATCGGTCCGCGAAACCGCCCGCCTGCTCGGGCCCGCCGGCATGGCCGTAGAGTGTGACGTGCGCTCGGCCGAGGCTGCCAAGGCCGCCGTGGACGCTGCCCGGGAGCATTTCGGCGGGCTTCATATATTGGTCAATTGCGCGGCGGTCTTCCCGCGCAAGGTTGCCCTCCCCGAGCTCGACGAGGCGGAATGGCAATCGGCGCTCGACGTCAATGTCACCGGCGCCTATCAGATGAGCCGCTTCGCCGTTCCCGTCATCGCCGAGTCCGGCGGCGGCAGCATCATCCATGTGGCGTCGCAAATGGCCAAGGTCGCCCATGTTGGACATACCGCCTACTGCGTCACCAAGGGTGCTCTGCTAATGCTGGCCAAGGGCATGGCGCTCGATCACGCGGGCCAGGGCATTCGCGTCAACACCTTGTCGCCCGGCGGCATCGCGACGCAGGGCATGGCCGATCAATGGGGCGGTGCGGAAGCCGCCGAGCGCGAATGGGGCAAGCCCAAGCATCCTCTGGGACGCCTCGGCACGCCGGCGGAAATCGCCCGCGCCGCCGTCTTCTTGGCGTCCGACGACTCGTCCTTCATGACCGCCGCCGATCTGGTCGTGGACGGCGGCTATACAGCCTGGTGAACGCGGCTTTATACCCGGCGCGTTACGAATTTATTATACAGCCAGGCCATAAGCACGCCGCCGATGAAACCGTCGACGAAGCCCCAAACCGCGCCGGCAATACTGCCGACAAAGCTCGGGCTATAGCCGATGTAGACCGACGACAGCACGGCAACGACTGGAACGCCCCAGTCGAAAAGCGCCGCCGCGATGCCCAGCAAAAACATACCGAGCGCCCAGGTTATGCCGAAGGCGAGGCCAAGGCTGACGACGCCGAGGGTCGATTTGGTTAGGGTCTGTGTCACGATGCACCTCACATGTATGTAATGCGGATCGCGCGCGGCCTGGCGATCTAAAGAAACCGCCGAGCCTGTTAAATATGTAAGATCGTTTGCTGATCGTTACTACCAGGAGATGAAGCCAAAGATATGGAAGCCGCACTTGACCTGATCGCCGTGCTGCTCGGCCTCGCCGCGCTGTTTGGCTATATCAACCATGTTTTTCTTAAATTGCCCCATACCATCGGGCTGGTGGTCATCGCCTTGGCTGTATCCATCGGCGTGCTCGCCGCCGATGCGTTGGCCCCGGGCCTGGCCCTCGGCGACAGTGTGCGCGGCGCGCTCGATCAGATCGACTTCACCGAGGCCCTGATGAAGGGGATGCTGGCCTTCCTGCTGTTCGCCGGGGCGCTGCATGTGGATTTATCGAATCTCGCCTCGCACAAATGGGCCATCGGCAGCATGGCGACCATCGGCGTGGTGATTTCGACAGCCATCATCGGCGGCGGCTCCTGGGCCATCTTCCAGGCGGTCGGTCTCGATGTATCCTTTGCCTATTGTCTGGTGTTCGGCGCCCTTATATCGCCGACCGACCCGGTCGCCGTGCTCAGTATTCTCAAACATGTCGCGGTGCCGAAAAGCCTGGAAGCAAAGATCGCCGGCGAAAGCCTGTTCAATGACGGCGTCGGCGTCGTGGTGTTCACCATTCTCGCCGCTATCGCCACCGGTGTCGGCGGCGCCGAAATCAGTCCCAGCTCGGCGGCTCTATTGTTCCTCGCCGAGGCGGTCGGCGGGGCGGTTCTTGGCCTGGCGGCGGGCTGGATTGCCTTCCTCGCCATGCGCTCGCTGGACGAGCATAACATCGAGGTGATCATCACCCTGGCCCTGGTCACGGTGATCTACGCTATTGCCCACAAAATTCATGTCTCGGGCCTGATCGCGGTGGTGGTCGCTGGATTACTGATCGGCAATCACGGCGCCCGCCTGGCGATGAGCGAAAAGACCCGTGAGCATATCAACAGCTTTTGGTCGCTGATCGACGAAATTCTCAATTCGGTGCTGTTCATGCTGATCGGTTTCGAGGTTATCGCTCTTTCCTTCGCGCCGAACATTGTTGTGGCCGCCGTCCTGGCCATTCCTCTGGCGCTGATCAGCCGCTTTGTCGCCGTGGCGACTCCGGTGTCGATTCTGCGCCTCCGGCTCGCCTTTTCTCCCGGCGTCATTCCGATCCTCACCTGGGGTGGCCTGCGCGGTGGTATCTCGGTCGCTCTGGCGCTCTCCCTGCCGCCGACGCCCGAGCGCGAAATCCTGCTCGTCGCCTGTTATGCAGTGGTCATCTTCTCGATCATCGTCCAAGGTCTGACCATGGCTTGGGTGGTGCGCCGGTATGCAGACGAGGCCTCGTAACAGCCGCGCCAAGAGGGCTATTTGCCCCTTTTCAGTTGCCTGTGACGCCGGTCACAGACCGCGCCCAACTGTCGATAGTACAAAGCCAGGGTGGCATCTTGAATTAGGTGTCCTCCCTGCATTCCCTAACTGGGGGTCGGATCTTCCGACCCCCTTTTTTTAACTCTCGATCGGGTTCCATGCCTCGGCGCGCTCTTCGGCATCGTTGAGTTCACTCGGCGACAATTGCTTTGAAATGACGCCGCGAGTCTTCATGGCGCCCCGGTAGTCTTGCTTCACCGCAAGATTGATCCACATGTAGGCCTCGACCAGATTGCGCTCCACCGACTGCCCCTCGAAGTACATCAAGGAAAGATTATACTGCGCATCAGCGTAGCCTTGATCGGCGCCCTTGCGGAACCATTTGACCGCCGTCTCAAAGTCCACATCGACGCCGGACCCCTTGAGATAGACCTTGCCAAAATTGCTGCAGGCGGGAGCATAGCCCTGCTCGGTCGCATTGAGGAGATAGTCGTGGCCGCGTTTAGCGTCCGCCGTGACGCCGCCGTCACCCTGCATGTAGAACATGCCCAACAGATCAAGGGCTTCAGGGCAATCGACTTCAGCGCCCTTGGTAAACAGCTTGATCGCCCGAGCCTCGTCGGCTTCAACGCCACGGCCTTTCTGATACATCAGGCCGAGACGGTAGCAGCTTGGGCCGTGGTTGCTCTCAACCCCCTTGCTGTAGCAGCTCGCGGCCTCTTCATAATCGGACGCCATGCCGACACCGTTCTCGTACATCATGCCGAGCGCATGATTGCCGTTGGGATTATTCTGTGCGGCGGCCAACCTGTACCAGCGCAAAGCCTTTTGCGGATCTTTACTCATACCGCGGCCGGTTTCGTAGAGCTGACCCATAATGCACTGGGTATCGCCATGTTCCACATCGGTCGCCTTTTGGAACCAGGTCTGCGCCTTTGTTTCGTCGCGCGTCACGCCTTGCCATCCAAATACATCAATCCGAGGCTGTGATAAGCCTCCGGGCACTTCTTATCGGCGGCGACATCGTACAAACGCCGGGCGTTACTGAAATCCTGCTCAACTCCCTTGCCCGTTTCATAGAGATGGCCAAGCCGGAAGCAGGATAGGGCGTGTTCTTTTTTTGCAAGATCGGCATAAAGCTGGGCGGCGCGGACATAATCGCGCCCAATACCATCGCCTTCTTCCAGAAGCCGCCCGAGGGAATATTGCCCCTGCAGGCTGCCTTTCTCAGCGGCCTCGACGTATCTCAACATCGCTTGATTGATATTCTTAGCCACACCCCGGCCATTCTCACTGAGCATGCCTAAGGCGCAGTAGCCGGCCAAATTTCCATGATCGGCGGCCCGGCCATACCATTTGGCCGCCTCCTCATAGTCCTGATCAACGGCTTCGCCGTTCTCAAACATAACGCCGATGTTGAATGACGCCTTGGCGTGGCCCTTGTCCGCGGCCATGCGATACCATTTTTACGCCTCGGCCAGATCGCGCTCCACGCCTTGTCCCTTGGCGCACATAATACCGAGATTCACCTGGGCCTCGACCGCGCCGTCATTGGCGAGTGGAACCCATTTCTCCAGAGCGACATCATAGTCGCCCTCGCGATAAGCAGCGATGCCCGCTTTGAAATCAGCCTTGGAATCGGCTGGCAGGTTGTCTGGTCTTGCCAACATTGATTAACTTGTAGAGGACAATAGTAAAAATCGGTTTAACGTTGAATGCGATTAATACTTTTTTCATTGTGAATGAAATCGCCCTTTCCACTGGCCGCCGCGCCCACGCCAATGGCGCAAAGCCGAATCAAACGTCATGGCCATATAAAACAGCGCCGCCACCGGCAGCATGGCCGACGCCGCCCGGGGCTGGCCATAGAGCCCAAGGGTCGGCCCATAGGCAGCCGCCATCAACAAACAAGCAGCCAGCCCCAGCCCCGCCAAGGGGCCGCTGCCCATAACCAGGCCGCCAGCCAAGGCCAGCGGCGGCGCAATGTAAATCACCAGCATGCCGGCCATCGACGCCACCAGCAAGATCCCCGAATAGCGGAGCTGAAAGAAGGCCGTGCGAGCCACCATGGCCCATATATCCCCGAGGCCGTCATGGCCCCGAATGCTGCGTGTGGTCTCGCTCAGACCCAGCCAGATCATGCCCTGGCGCTTGATCAGCCGCGCCAGGGCGCAATCATCGATCAGGGCGTCGCTGATCGCCGCGATGCCGCCGGCCCGGGCCAGGGCGTCACGGCGCACCAGGGTGCATCCGCCCGCGGCAGCCGCCGTACTGTTGGCCGGATCGTTGACCCAGGCGAAGGGGTAGAGCTTTTGAAAGAAATAAACAAAGGCCGGCACCAGCAATCGCTCCCACTTTGTCCTGCAGGCGAGCAGCGCCATCAAGGAAACCAGATCCAACCGTTCGGTCTCGGCCTTGGTGACTAAATCACGCAGGGTTGCCGGGTGATGTTCGATATCGGCATCGCTGAACAGGATATAGCCTGCATCGGGCAGCAGCTCGGCGGCGCGCTCGACCCCTGTTGCCAGGGCCCACAGCTTGCCGGTCCAGCATTTCGGCGGTGGCGAGCCGCTAATGACAGTCAAACGCTGCTCAGCGCCGGGGGCGGTACGGGCGATCTGGGCGGTGCCGTCGCTGCTGGCGTCATCGACCAGCAGGACGGCGAAGCGGCCAGGGTAATCCTGCGCCAGCAAGGCGCTCACGGTTTGCCCGATAACCGGCGCTTCATCGCGGGCCGGGATGATAACCGCTATATCCGGCCAGGCATCATCGTTGTTCGTACGCTGCCCGAGACGCTGGTCGGCGCGCCAGAACCCGCCCCGGAAAAAAATCAGATAAAGCCAGATCGCAACTGACAAGGCGGTGACGGATGTGACAACCTGAATCGTCGATAGAGTCATGAACCATCCTACTGGAGAGAGGCCGTGAAACTGGTTAGCTATAATACCCAATACTCGAAGGGTAAGGATGGGCGCTATGATCTTGAGCGTATCGCCAAGACCCTCGAGGGTGCCGACGTCATCGCCCTGCAGGAGGTCGACCGCTTCTGGCCCCGCACCGGCATGATCGATCAGCCGGCCGAGTTGGCGGCTCTGCTACCGAATTATTACTGGGTCTATGGTCCTGCCTTCAACATGGACGCCAGCGAAGCCGGAGCCGACGGCGCCGTCATCAACCGCCGCCGTCAGTTCGGCAATATGATCCTCTCGCGCTGGCCGTTGATATGGTCGCGGCTGCATGTGCTGCCCAAACTGTCGAACGTCAATCAGTTCACCATGGATATGCCCGCCCTTGAGGCCGTCATCGATGCCCCCAGCGGCCCGCTCAGGCTGCTGTCGATCCATCTCAGCAGCGTCTCCAGCCGTGAGCGTATGATCCAGGTCGACTATCTCCTTGGCCGGCATGACGGCGCCCCGGCCAACGGCGGCGCCTGGGCCGGCATATCCAACATTCGCGGTGACGAATCCTGGTCCCTGGGCGCGCCGCCGCCCGAGGCGCCCTCCGAGGCGATCTGGATGGGTGACTTTAACTCAGAGCCCAGCGGTCCCGAATACGACGCCATCGTCGGCCTGAAGGGCAGGCTCTATGGCCGGGTGCATTTCGCCGACCGCTTCGCCGACGCCTGGGTCTGCGCCGGCAATGACGAGGCCAGTGGCACGACCATGCATTTTGAGGGGACGAAACCCGACAGGCGTCTCGATTACTGTTTCGTCAGCGCTGCTCTTGCTGGCTGTGTCAGCTCCGCCCGGGTGGACACCGACGCCCAGGGCTCGGACCACCAGCCGGTATGGGTGGAAATAGAGCCGTGACAGAGGGAGAGCGGCCTTGAAGCTGGTTAGCTATAATATTCAATATTCGAAGGGCCGGGATGGGCGCTACGACCTTGAGCGCATCGCCGACAGCCTCCAAGGCGCCGACGTCATCGCCCTGCAGGAAGTCGAGCGCAACTGGCCCCATTCCGGCATGACCGATCAGCCAGCCCTACTGGAGGCGCTGATGCCGGGTTATTACGCGATCTACGGTCCCGGATTCGATATGGACGCCAGCGAAATCTCGAATGACGGCGTGGTCACCAACCGCCGCCGCCAGTTCGGCAATATGATCCTCGCGCGCTGGCCGTTGATATGGTCGCGCGTCTATAGCCTGCCCAGACTGAAGACCGTCGATCAGTACGAGATCCGTGCATGTCCACCCTCGAAGCCGTTATCGACACGCCCGGGACCGCGCTGCGGTTCTTGTCGGTCCATCTCAGCAGCATCTCATGCCGCGAGCGCCTGATGCAGATCGATTATCTGCTCGGCCTGCATGACCATGCCCCGGCCGGTGGCGGCCCCTGGACCAGCACGCCGACCATACGCGGCGACGACTTCTGGGCCTTGGGCGCCCTGCCGCCCGAGGCCCCCCATGAGGCGATCTGGATGGGTGATTTCAACCTCGAACCCGACAGCCCGGAATATGAAGCCATGGTCGGCCCGAAGAGCAGGCTCTATGGCCGGGTGCAGTATGCCGACCGCTTCGCCGACGCCTGGGTCGCGGCCGGCCATGACGAGGCCGACAGCGTGACCTACCTCGCCGATGAGACGTTCCCCGCCATGCGGCTCGATTACTGTTTCGTCAGCGCCGGTCTCGCCGAGCGCGTCCGCTCCGCTCACGTAGACAAGGACGCCGCGGGCTCGGACCATCAGCCTGTGTGGGTGGATATAGACCTGTGACGAGCTCGTTGTCCGCCGCGATTCGAATCCTCGCGACCCTTTGTGCGGCCTATATAGTCAGCCAGTTTTTTCGCTCCTCGACGGCGGTCATTGCGCCTGATCTGGTGCGCGACATCGGCTTTTCGCCCGAGTCCCTGGGGCTGCTCACCGGCGCCTTCTTCCTCGCCTTCGGGCTGACCCAGATACCGCTCGGCATCCTGCTCGACCGCTTCGGGGCGCGCCGCACCATGGCTGTCATGCTGTTGTTTGCGGTTGCCGGCTCCCTGCTGTTCGCCGGCGCCGAGAGCCCGGTCATGCTGACCGTCGGCCGCGCCCTCATCGGCATCGGCTGCGCCGCCGTGTTCATGGGCTCGGTGGTGATCTGCGCCCGCTGGTTTGCCCCCGACAGGCTGGCCACCACGGCTTCCATCGTGCTGGCGGTAGGCGGCGCCGGCAATCTTCTATCGGCGACACCCCTGGCCTACGCCACCGAACATGTCGGCTGGCGCAGCGCCTTCATAGGCATGGCGGCAATCACCGCCTTGATCGCCCTGGCGGTTTTCCTGCTGGTTCGCGATGCGCCGCCGGATCATCCCTTTCACAGACGCAAACGAGAAACCCTGGGCGCGGTATTGCGCGGCCTCGGTGAGGTTCTTCGCAACAAAAGGCTGCCCTACCTCGCCGCCATGGCCTTCGTCTCCTACCCCGCCATGGCGACCATCCTGACCCTGTGGGCCGGACCTTATCTCGCCGATATCCACGGTCTCGACGGCGTCGGGCGCGGCAATGTTTTGTTGGCGACCGGCGTGGCGATGATCCTCGGTACCCTGCTCTACGGTCCGCTCGACAGGCTCCTGGATACCCGCAAGGGGATTGCCATGGCCGGCGCCAGCTCGACGGCCGTCGTGCTCATGGCCCTGGCCCTTATCGCGGCCCCTCCCCTGTGGCTGGCGGTCATCCTGTTGACCCTGCTCGGTTTTTTCGGCACCTACTCGATCATGATTATGGCCCACGGCCGGGCAAGCTTTCCCGAGCATCTCGTGGGCCGCGCCGTCACCATGGTGAATTTCGTCAATTTCACCGGCGTCGCGGTGATGCAGGCGCTAACCGGCTTCATCGTGGGCGCTTTGACGAGAGCCGGCGATGCGCCGCCCGAAATCGCCTACCGGGCGGTCTTCGGCTTCCTCGCCGTGACGGTGATCATCGCCTTGTTCTTCTACCGGCGAATCGGCGACGCCAAGCCGAGTGAGGATAAAGACCTCAGGTAAATTCGACGAAACCGTCGATGGCTTCCCGGTCATAGCCCTTGCTAGCGACCAGCAGCTGCTGGGTATAGCCGTGAATCGGGGTCGATGTGCGCAGTTGCTCGTCAGTCATTTCCTCGACAAAGACGCCCCGGTTCATCACCGCGATGCGCTCGCAGAGATGAGCCACCACGGCGAGGTTATGGCTGACCATGATGTAGGTCAGGCCATGTTCCCTGCGCAGGCGGTCGAGCAGGTTGAGGATTTCCGCCTGGACCGAGACATCGAGCGCAGAGGTCGGCTCATCAAGCAGCACAACGCGCGGCTCGAGGATCAGGGCACGGGCGATGGCGATGCGCTGGCGCTGGCCGCCGGACAGCTGATGGGGGTAGCGAAAGCGGAACTCAGGCCCCAGCCCGACCTCGTCGAGCGCTTTGAGGATGCGTGGCTCGACAGTATCGAAACGGTGGATGGCGAGCGGTTCCTTGAGGATGAAATCGACCGTATGGCGCGGGTGAAGCGAGCCGAAGGGATCCTGAAAGACCATCTGCAAGAGCTTGCGAAAGGCGCGTGGCCGCTTCTGGGTGAGCGCCATGCCGTCGACCTTGATGCTGCCGGTCCAATGAGTATGAAGACCGGCGATGGCCCTGAGCACTGTTGACTTACCCGACCCTGACTCGCCGACCAGGCCGAAGCTTTCTCCCTCGGCCACGGCGAAAGACGCGTTGCGCACCGCCTGCACCGTGTTGCGGCCACGGCCGAACATGACGTTGAGATTCTCGACGGTTATCATTCTTCGAGCCACGCCGGATCGCGCTTGAGAACCGGTAAGGCCCCGTGGGATCCGTCGAGCTGGGGCAGGCATTCGAGCAGGCCCCGGGTATAGGAATGCTGGGCGCTATGCAAGTCCTTGGCATCCAGAGTCTCCATGATGCGCCCGCCGTACATCACCAACACCCGGTCGCAGAACGAGGCGACCAGATTGAGATCATGGCTGATCAGGATCAGCCCCATGCCGCGCTCGCGAACCATATCGTCGAGCAGGGCCAGGACTTGAAGCTGAACGGTGACGTCGAGCGCCGAGGTCGGTTCATCGGCGATCATCAGATCGGGCTCGGGGATCAGCATCATGGCGATCATGATGCGTTGACCCATACCGCCCGAAACTTCATGGGGGTAGAGGTTGTAGACCTTCTCATGCTCGCGGATGCGAACGGTCTCCAGCATGTCGAGGGCGCGGTCCCGGGCTTCCCGCCTGCCCGCCTTGGAATGGACCCGATAGGCCTCGGCGATTTGCGAGCCGACGGTCATCACCGGGTTCAGGGAATATTGCGGATCCTGCATGATCATCGATATGCGATTGCCGCGGATCGAGCGCATACGGCGCTCGTTGGCGGACAGCAGGTCGATGCCGTCGAATTCCATTTTCTTGGCCTCTATACGGCCGTTACCGCTGATCAGCCGTAGGATGGCGCGGCCGGTCTGAGACTTGCCCGAGCCCGATTCGCCGACGATCCCCAGACGCTCCTGGCCAAGCTCGAAATCAATCCCGCGCACGGCCTCGACCACACCCTTGGGGGTATTGAAGGAGACCCGCAGGTCTTCAACGCTGAGAAGAGGTGTGTCGGCCATGATCAGTGACCGCTCCGGGGATCGAGAACATCACGCAGGCCGTCACCGAGCAGATTGAACCCCATGCTGACCACCAGAATGGCGATGCCGGGGATGGTCGGCACCCACCATTGATCGATCAGGAACTGGCGGCCGGTGGAAATCATCGCGCCCCATTCGGGCAGCGGCGGCTGGGCGCCCAGCCCGAGGAAGCCGAGCCCGGCGGCAACCAGGATGATGCCCGCCATGTCGAGGGTCAGGCGGACGATGATCGACGAGGCGCAGAGCGGCATAATATGAGACAGCAGGATGCGCATGGTGGAGGCGCCCTGAACCTGGGCCGCCATGATGAATTCCGAATTGCGGATGGTCAGTGTCTCGGCGCGCGCGATGCGGGCGAAGGGAGACCAGGTGGTTATGGCGATGGCGAAGACCGCGTTCTCCAGCCCCGGCCCGAGAGCCGCAACGAAGGCGAGCGCCAGGATAAGACGCGGAAAAGCCAGGAAAATATCGGTGACGCGCATCAATATATTATCGATCCAGCCGCCCATATAGCCGGCGATGATGCCGATGATCAATCCGAGTGGCGCCACGATCACCCCGACCAGACCGACGATATAAAGCGTGATCCGCGATCCCCAGACGATGCGTTCATAGACGTCGCGCCCAAGCTCGTCGGTGCCGAACCAATGCTCGGCGCTGGGCGGTTGCAGACGGTTTGCGAGATACTGCTCGATGCCGTTACCGCTGGTCAACAGCGGGGCAAAGACGGCGATCAGCACCAACGACGCGATGATGAAAAATCCCACCATGGCGATCGGGTTGGCGCTGAAGGCAATCCAGTTCAGATAGAGACGCTGACAGCGGGCATGGGACATCGAGCCCGGCGAATCCGATAGCAGCCAGGATTTCAATCCCGGTTTTGCTCCGCCTGGGGGGGTGGTGGTGTTATCGCTCATCGCCGCGCCCTGGGATCGACCATGCGGTAGAGCACATCGGAGAGCATATTGATGCCGACGAAGCCGATGCCGACCACCACCGTGCCGCCGATTACCGCATTCATGTCTGCGTTGAACAGCGATTTGGTTATGTACTGGCCAATGCCCGGCCAGGCGAAGATGGTTTCGGTCAGGACCGAGCCTTCGAGCAGGGACGCATAGGTCAGACCGATGATGGTGATGAGCTGGATCAGCACATTGCGAAAGGCGTGACGCCAGATCACCGTAAATTCCGACAGGCCCTTGACCCGGGCGGTGATGACGTATTCCTGGCTAAGCTGATCGAGCATGAAGCTGCGCGTCATGCGCGCGATATAGGCCAGGGCATAGGTCGCCAGCATGGCGGACGGCAGGATCAGATGGGAGAGTGCGTTGTCGAAGATTTCCCACTCGCCCTGCATGGCGGAATCGATGAGGATGAAGCCGGTGACCGGATCGACGATACCGTCGTAATAAACCTCGATGCGGCCCGGGCCGGGAACCCAGTCGAGCTTGGCGTAGAAGATCAAAAGCGAGACCAGGCCGAGCCAGAAAATGGGCACGGAATATCCGAACAGGCCAATGACGCGAACGATGTGGTCGGTCATGCGGCCCTGGCGAACCGCGGCGATGACCCCCATGGGTATGCCGAGGAAGATGCCGATGAAGGTGGCGACGGTCGCCAGCTCCAGGGTTGCCGGGAAATAGGTGATAATGTCGTCGAGCACCGGCCGCGAGGTCATGATCGACTTGCCGAAATCACCCTGAACGACGTTGGTCAGATAGATCCAATACTGCTGTAGCAGAGGCTTATCGAGCCCGAGCTTGAAGTACATGGCCTCGTAGACTTCGGTCGATGCGCGATCGCCGACGATGGCCAAAACCGGGTCGGCCGGCATCACGCGGCCGATGATAAAAGTGATGGCGGTTAGGCCGACGAAGGTGACGACGATGGTGAACAGGATGTTCGCCGGTGCTGCAAACATCTTTAAAAATGAAAGTTTGGCGGCCAACGGATGCGGGGACGAGCCTTCGCTCGTCCCCGACACCGTCGTAAAGTTACCCTCTACCATAGTGGTTCGGTACGGAGGGTTGGTACGCTACTTCTTGATCGTCCGATAGAAGACGAGATCGAAGTTGGCGCCGCTGACATAGCCCGTCACATTGCTGCGAAGCGCTGTCTGCTCGCTTTTCTGGAACATGATGGTGAACGGACCAATCTCCTGCATGCGCTTTTGCAGCTTCATATAGATTTTCTCACGCTTGTTGAGATCGGCTTCACTGGCTGCTGCTTCCGTCATCCCGTTGATTTCGGGGCTGAAGAAAGACGTCCGCCATGCCACCTTGCCGGTCAGCTTGGCTTCCAATGCATTGTCCGGATTGTGCGCGAACGCATCGGCGTTGGAATGCGGATCGACATAGTCCGGCGACCACTGAGCCAGGATCAGCTCATGCTTGCGCGCCCGATACATCGGCCACAGGGTTTTGCCCTCGGCAAGGGTGATCTCGGACTCGACGCCGATCTTCGACAGAGCCTGCTGAACCGCCTGGGCAATCTCCGGATAGGGAGACTTGGTCAGGGTGTCGATCCTGATCTTGAAGCCGCCGCCGGGATAACCGCCCTCGGCGAGCAGCGCCCGGGCCTTGTCGAGGTCGAGGGTGAACGGCGTCTTGTCATAGGACGCCCACAGGCCCGACGGCCAGAAGGCCTGATGGGTCTTGAACTGGCCGGCCAGGAAGGAATTGACCATGCCCTCGTAATCGACGATGTAGCGCAACGCCTCATTGACCTTGGGATTGCCAAGGATCGGATGAGCCTGGTTGGCCGCCATGTAGATCAGCGCCGCCTTGGGATCATCACTGATGATGACATCCTTGTTACCCTCGAGGCCCTTGATCAGATCGGGCGTCAAGTCGCGCGCCATGTCCACGTCGCCCTTCTCGATGAGCAACCGCTGGGCGGAAGCCTCGGGAATGTGGCGCAGAATGACCCGCTTCATAGCCGGCGCACCCTTGCGGTAGTCAGGGTTGTAATCGAGAATGACGACCTCGTTGGCCTTATAGGTCTTGAGCGAGTAGGGGCCCGAACCGGCGCTATGGTTCTTCAGCCATTCATAGCCCAGGTCGCCGTCTATCTCGTGGCTCATCACCAGCTTCATGTCGATGACCGCACCGACGCCAGCGGACAGGGCATTCAACGCCAAGGCCGGCGACAGGTCGGAATTCAGCTTGACGACAACCGTACTGTCGTCAGGCGCGGTGACCAGACTATCGACATTGTCGGCGTTCCACCCGAACTGGGTGAAGATGAACGACGGTGTCTTGTTGAGCTTGATAACCCGCTGCAGCGAAAAGGCCATATCGGCAGCAGTCATCATGTTGCCGGAATGGAACTTTTGATTGGGCCGGAGCTTCAATGTGATGGTCTTGCCGTCGTCGCTGATGGTGTAGCTCTCAGCGGCACCGCCGACCAGAGTAGTGAGGTCTTCGGCCTCGAACATCATGACCCGGTCATAGATGTTGGCGATCACCTCGCCGCCGGTGAATTCGAACACCTCGGCGGGATCAAGCGTGATGATGTCGTCGATATTTTTCGCCATCACCAGCGTGTCGCCCGGCGTCCCGGCTTGAACCGGCGCCGTTTGCCCTGCTGCGATGACGAGACCGACGAACATAGCGAGATATTTCAACTTACTCATTGCGTCCTCCTAATTTCGAAGATTGTTTGTGTTATGCGTTTTAGACCAAGGCGGTCAACCGTTTTATTGGAACTGTTTCTTCGGCATCGCCTCTGTGTAATCACAACCTAGGACAAATTGCCTCATCCCGGAAGCAATTGATTACCTTATGGTTAATTTAAGGCTCCCCGCCAATCGGCACGCCGGGAACCCAGAGATAGCCGTCAGCGTCGATCAGGAAGGCTTCCCGCAGGCCATGGGGCTTGTCCGTGGCGCCTTGCAACACGGTGAAGTCGAGTTTGCGCGCCACCGCCTCGGCGGCGTCGGGGTCGCGGCCATAGAGACGTATTTCGGCGCCGATACCGCGCGCCAGGTCTTCGCTCAGGCTGCCGTGGAGAGGATGGTCCTGGTAGGTGTGGTCCGCATGGAGCATCCATTCTGCATCGCCCCGGCGCAGCACAGCAAAATCCGGGTCCGCGTGGATCACGTCGGCGTCCAATACCTCGCGGTGAAACGGCAGGGCGGCATCCATGTCTCGCACCAGGAGATTGACGCCGAGCCCCCGCAAGGACCGGCCATAATCATCAGCGGACATCCAGGGGTCGCCGGTGGCGCGTTGCATCGGTTCTTTCCTTTCAAATTCACCACATTCTAGCGCGATCCGCTAAATGTGCTACTTGCTCTTCCCCAGGTACTTCCCTCGGCCGAATGCGGCCTCTATAGTTCGACCAATCGACCCCCGAACCAACCCACAAATACCAATGATCGAAGTGCTTTTCCGGCACTGAGTGATTTATGTCCGCTTTACCCCCGAAAGCGGACATTCTGAGGGTGGTCACAGAATGTCTGCTTTACCCCCGAAGATGCTATGAGGCTGAAGGATGCGGCCTCAAGCTCCTTCTCTATTTTCAACATAGATCTGAAGGAGCGGCCCAATGACAGAGTTTGCAGTATCGACATCCAACGA
>Ga0066376_10001772_pt1 | contig 20683 bp, 16 predicted proteins | sample Knorr_S15_td_Bot_FD_77009 | JGI IMG/M metagenome (GOLD analysis project Ga0066376, IMG submission 77009) | Marine microbial communities from Southern Atlantic Ocean transect - Knorr_S15_td_Bottom_ad_5009_LV_A | ecosystem: Environmental > Aquatic > Marine > Oceanic | place: Southern Atlantic...
GTTTGATTCATGCTTGGTGCATGTGAAAGCACACCACCTGATGCAACGAGCAAGTTTAATTTCATATTGTCGACGATTGTCGCGCCTGCTATTTGTTGACTGAACGTGTCGCCCACTGTTCGTTGTTGTTGTACACCTTTGAGGGTTGTTGCAAATTCTTTGTGTTGTTTGTAGGCAAGACGTAATGCCTCGCGTGCAACAGCTTGCTCAAAGATGAGCGACTCCAATGATTGTGGAATCGTGGTCGGGCGAATCATTTTATTTTTGACACGGTTGCGAAGTTGTCGTTCGTCCATGTCGAAGTGCACCCAGCGTAATACGTTTGGCATTGTTGCTTCAGCGCAAACGTTTGAGATGGAATAACTCATACCGAGATTTGCTGAAACTGTTCGGTTGAATGTTTCGTCAAAGACGCTAAAGACGTCGGTTGTTGCGCCACCGATGTCAACACCGACAACATTTATGTTGTTTTTCTTTGCAATGGTTTGAAGGATGTCGCCTACTGCACCTGGGGTCGGCATAATGTCAGCGTCTGTCCAATCCATCAACATGTCGTACCCAGGAGCGTGAGCCATCACGTGCTCAAGGAAGACATCATGGATTTTGTCGCGGGCAGGACCCAAATTTTCATGTTCAAGTTTTGGACGTAGGTTTTCAACGACTGCAAGATCAATCCAATCTTCTTGGAGAGTTGCGACAACTTCATCTGCAGCCATTTTGTTACCAGCATAAATGATTGGCATTTCATATTCACTACCAAATCGTGGTTGGGGTTTTGCGGGAGCGATGAGTTCGGCAAGTTGCACTACTTTTTCAGTTGTTCCTCCGTCGGTTCCACCCGAAATCAAAATCATATCTGGACGGAGTTCACGAATACGTTGAATTTGCTCGTGTGGGCGTCGCTTGTCATTGGATGAAATAACATCCATCACAATTGCACCCGCACCAAGTGCTGCGCGTTTTGCAGAGGCTGCAGTCATTTCAGCAATAACACCCGCAACCATCATTTGGAGACCACCACCAGCGCTAGATGTTGAGATGTACAAGTCACAACCGTCGTTACCTGATGTTGGTTTTTTGATTGTGCCATCATCGTTTGTCAGTTGACGCCCTGAGAGCTCGGCAACTTCGGTCACCGCATTTGTTACCCCGATGGTGACATTCGCGAATGGTTTTTCAACTGTTGTCGGCGCTTCTCCTCGAAACGTTTGGCGGTATTCACCATCAATTTTTTCGATGAGAATTGCTTTCGTTGTCGTACTTCCGCAATCTGTTGCAAGGATGACGTTGATGTTATCTAGGTCGATTTTCATGAATGTTTATTCTTGGTTTTCTCGGTACTTCCGGGGGTCTCGTTCTCTAACTCTTCAATACGGTTTTGGATCCAATCAACCGAACCGCGGTGTTCTAAAAACTCCGCTACCGCAGTCCAACTCTCTGTTGGTACAAACGCTGAAATCAACGGAGTGAAAAAATGCATTGTCTGCGACCCTATATAGTTCAGGGGTCGCCCCATTTCCACGCCGATGACGGCTGGAGTGGTTAATCCGCGTCGGATGATACCGCGACATAACTTGTCCAGGGCTTTTTTTTGCGTTTCATTGGGCTCAATTGAGTCACCACTCTCCACGTGAAACGCGTGTTTTAACCATCCCTTTTTCATGTTGCAGTTCTACCGCTGGTGTGTAGAGTCATCGCTTGACAACTCTTCCATTGCATCTCAAATAGGGCTGTTTCTTCCATGGCTCCGCATTCTACCAAAACCCAAATAAACTATCCCGCGGGTTGTTTTATATAAAACACGACCCGCGGGATAGTATATCTTGTTTAGTGGCAAGGGGTTATGATTGTTGAGGTTGCAGCGGGGCATTCAAGGATGCCCGATGGTGTTTGGATGAGAAGGTTGTGACAGGGGTCGATGCAGAGGACCAGACCCTCAACGGTGTTATTTCCAGATTGGACGATTTGGGTGGTTCCAACAAGGATGTCACGCTCAGACCAAGCCGTAACTGCTTTGTTTTCATCAAGTTGGGTAGCATCAAAGACACTCGTTGCTACCAAGTCCGCAACCTTTTCCACCGTCTGCTTTGAGCCGAGTTGGCGTAGAGCCGTTGAAGTTGGGATTGGTGCCTCGAGTACATTCACACCAACGCCGACCAAACATCGACCTTCTCGTTGCTCGATAAGCACCCCTGCTAATTTTTTACCATCAACGTACAAATCATTTGGCCATTTAATCCCCACTCGATTATTCGGAATCAAGTTGTTGAGCACCGATGCTAGGGTCGCTGCAACCGCAACAGGTAAATGAGGAGTCGCTTCTTCTACAACCACTGTAACGGCAACACCACCGCTTGAATTCCATGTATTGCCTCGCCTACCTCGTCCTGCAGTTTGGTTAAACGAACGGCACACATCCCCAACTTGCAGATCATGTTCAATTGCAGCATCTTGAGTTGAAGTGACTGTATCGAGCGTCAGCACTTGACCCTCACGCATCTATTGCGTCCAAACCAACATCAAGCCAAGTTGATTGATGTGTTAATCCCCCAATCGAAATTCGATCAACTCCAGTTTCAGCGATGCTGCGAACTGTTTCTAAATTGATGCCACCTGAAGCTTCAAGGAGTGGTGAAGATTCCGATGCATCTCGAAGTCTGACTGCCTGTTTTAACACTTCAGGGGGCATATTGTCAAGCAAAATAATATCAACGGATAACAAAAGAACTTTTTCAAGTTGTTCAATCGTATCTACTTCAATCTCAACAAACTGGACATCGTTCATTGCCTTAACATTGGACATTGCAACACTGAGTTCATTTGAAAAATCTACAAGCGTTGAGAGATGGTTGTCCTTATATAACGCAGCATCGTGCAACCCGATTCGATGTGATGTTCCACCACCACACACGACTGCATATTTATCGAGAACCCGAAGTCCGGGGGTTGTTTTGCGCGTATCACAAATTTTACAATTCGTTCCCGCAACAGCATCAACGAACTGCCTAGTTCGTGTTGCAACCCCCGAAGCGTAACAAATAATATTCAAGATTGTTCGTTCAGCGAGAAGGATTGCTTGAACTGACCCCTTCAACACAGCAATGTTTTCATCGCACACTTCATCGCCATCGTGATGTATCAACGACATTGAAACATCCCCAAAAACATCAATCACCTCAGCAATTGGATCAAGCCCAGCGATTGTTCCTTGACTCCGAACATGTAACGCAAACTGTCCCCGCATTTCAGGTGCAATGATTGAGTTCGTGGTTACATCGCCTTGAAGCCCACCATCCTCCTCTATGCAACGCTCTAAAAGGGTTCGCATATATTCCTGATTAATCACTTTGTTTACTCATTGCGTTCTTCAATCTTGCACCGCGGGACATTCCATCCATCACTTCTATTGTCGCACTTCCTCCACCAATTGCCAATCGATATCCATCTCTAGATACAGAAATGCATTCGAGTGATTGTTTTGTTGGTAACGATGCAATTAAATTAAAGGAAGCAGTATCCCAAACACCAACGGTTCCATCCGATAGAGCGGTAACGAAACGAGATTCGTCTTGGAAAACTACGATGTCCCGCAATAATCCACCTTTCGCGTCTCTGGATTCCAAAACCTCTCCATTTCTAGCAGATAGGAGTTGCAGTGTACGACTTGAAGTAGCAGTCAACAGCGCGTTTCTACTTTGAAGAAACTCCATGGCTACAATGTCATTGCCGTTCCCTATTCGATTCCATAATTCTTCACCCAATTCCAAATCTACAGCAGAAATATTCCCATCAATTGTAGAAATGAAGAGAACATCTCCAACGTCATTGAATGCAATTGCTAATACAATTGCATCGTAATTTTCTGTTTCATACACCATTCTCCCTGTTTGCCTATGAAACACACAAACCTTCCCAACTAGAGTACCTGCTGCGATTTGATGTCCATTGGGAGAAACGCTAATGGCTGTAATTTGACCGTCGCACAACCCAACAAGTTCTTCTCGCTCCAATTTTTCAATATCCCACAAGCGGACTTCCCCGCTCAAGTCTCCGGTAACAACGAGAGAAGTATTGGGTACATATGAAACAGATGATAATTCTGAACCATTGGATGGAATTACAGAGTGTTCATTTTCTTCAACATTGATTACTTGCATATCTGAATCAAACTCTGATACGACTGCAAGCACTTCGTTCCAAACAAAGACGACATCAGAAGCTGGCATCCGGCTTGTCGCCCGATGTGTCGTGGTCATCGCTGGGGAAGCACTCCACCACCGTACACTTCCATCGTTGCCAGCGCTCACAAATCGATTATTTTTCAATACTCCAATAGACCAAATAAAATCTTCGTGCCCTCGCAATGTCTCTATGACTTCAACCTTTGGAAGTGACCATAATCGTACGACGCCATCTAAACCTGCTGTAGCAATAACATCTCCAGTTGATGATACATCCATCACACCACCATGATTCGTTTCAATCTTCCTATGAGTGTTGTTACTCAAATCCCAAACGATGAGGGTATCGTCATCGCTCCCAGAAATGAGTCTACCATCCTCTAAAAATAGAACAGCACGAACAGCACCCGCATGACCATTGTTTCGAAGTACAGGAACTGCATCTTTCATCTTCCAAACAACAACTGTGCCGTCAATCGTGCCAGAGGCGATTGCGTCTCTACCCGAATCATAGTCGAGCGTCAGTACCATACCCCCCTCACCCTTCATTGAGGAAAGTTTTTCGCCATCGGAGTTCCAAGTGTAAATCAAACCATTCGAGTGCCCTGTTGCAAACGTGTCATTTCCTAGAGCGACAATTGATTCAACCGATGGCATCTTCTGATTAAATATAAATAAGGATTCATTGTCCAAATCGAGTACTCCGATGTCTCCGTTTGACAAGCCAAGAAACAATAATTTTTCATCGTTGGAAAAAGTTGCAGCCTTCACTTCTGAAGGAAGCATGACATCACGAGAAACAGCACTTGGCTCGTCATGGAGTGTCAACCTACCACCCTCATACATAAGCACGATGTATTGCCCAGTTGGTGATGTGGCAAGAGACGCTAGTCGGTCACCAATAATCCAAGTATGGAGCGATTGATTAACAATACCACGCAAATAATTCCATTCCCAACCTCGAAGTTCGCGTTTTGTCTCCGCCAAATGCCGACGAGCCATTTCCCATGATTCATTTGCTATTGCCGCTTGCGCTGTACCAATCATCGCAATGTATGCTTTTTGTTCAGCAACATTTCTCGCTGTTGCTTCGACTTCTAATGCTATTTTCATATCCCGTTGTCTTGCTTCTGATTCGACAAATCCCCAAATCAAACCAGTCAAACCAAGAAGTAGCGCCAAGAACACCACAATTCCTGCACGGAATTTAAGTTGGTTTCGCCTTGCATACAGACGAAGGCGGTGCATTGTGGTGGGTGGCTTTGCATGAATTGGTTGGTTAGTCAAAAAACGCCGAATGTCCATCGCCATATCAGCAACAGATTCGTACCTTGATTCGCGTTCTTTCGCGAGCGCCTTCATAAGAATCTGATCAATTTCAACTGGTATAGATGGGTCAATTGATTGTGGTGGAGTTGGTTTTGTTTCACGGATAACAAGTGGCGCTCTGTATAAAGGTATTCCCTTGAGGACATAGGGAAGTTCGCCAGTCATGAGTTGGTACATCAGTACACCAAGTGAGTACACATCGGTTCGCACATCAACATCCTGTGGATCATCACCACACTGTTCGGGGCTAGACCATTGCAACGTCCCAACAAATTTACCTGCAGCTGTGACTGTTTTTTCAACTTCATCGGAACCGGCCATGAGTGCCACACCAAAGTCGATGACTTTTGGTCTGCCTGCACTTGTGATGAGAATATTTGACGGTTTTAAATCGCGGTGAATAACTCCTCGACCATGGCCATACTGCACTGCTTCACATACTCGCAAAAATAGTGCAAGCCTTCCTTCACGACTCAAGTGTTCCTCTTCTGAATAATCTGTAATAGACCTACTTCCCGGAATATACTCCATTGCAAAATATGGAAGTAAGACATCATCTTGTATTTGATGTCCAGAGTCATACACTTGCGCAATTCCCGGATGTTGCAAACGAGCGAGTAATTCACTTTCCATTTCAAAACGATGAAGTGTCGCTGGAGTTGCGGCTGCAGATTTTACAATTTTCAACGCTACGGAACGGTGTGGATGAATTTGTTTTGCTTCGTAGACATTTCCCATTCCCCCCATGCCAATAATTCGAATAATTTCAAATTCACCAATTCTCCGGCCAATCCATTCATCCGCACGAACACCTACATTGGTATCAAGCCAACTGCCGCTTGCTTTGTCTTCGTGATGCGTCTCCGCATTTGGATCACTTGTGTCACGCGTAATATCATCAAAAATTGGATTCGAATCATCGTGCATTACACTACATGATACGTGGAAGGGGTTGTGGCTGTTCCACCTTAAAGTGCTTCGCGAATTTCTTGCGCGAGTTGTTCAGCATTCACCAGTTCTTGTGGTTTCCATTGAATGCATAGCCCATCTTGTTCTGTTGGCTTGGGAATGATGTGGAAGTGTACATGGAACACGGCTTGATTTGCTAACTCGCCATTATTTTGCAAAATGTTGTATTGGGTTGACCCAGTTGCTTTTACAACTGCGTTTGCCACCTTGACTAATGCCTCTCCAAGGGCGGCGCCACTTTCAGGTGTGAGTTCATGCAAGGAAGAGGCTTGCTCCTTTGGGATGACGAGCGTGTGACCTCTGCTCAAAGGCGCAACATCCAAGAACGCAAGCACGTGTTCATTTTCAAACACTCTGTGACAGGGAATCTCACCATCTATTATTTTTTGAAATATCGTCGTCATCTTATTTGTTGTCGAATTTCTGCTTGTGCTGATGCTAATCGAGCAGTAGGTACCCGAAATGGTGAACAACTCACGTAATTTAATCCAACTGCATTGCAAAACTCAATCGACTTTGGGTCACCACCATGTTCTCCACAAATTCCAATTTTTAGTTTTGAGTTTACACTGCGACCCCCAGCACAACCCATCGAAATCAGTTTTCCAACACCATCCACATCGATTGTTTCGAACGGGTCCCGTTCTAAAATCTCACTATCAAGATAGTAAGGCAAAAACGTATTGATATCATCTCGACTGAACCCATACGTTAATTGGGTAAGGTCATTGGTTCCAAAACTAAAGAAGTCAGCCACCTCTGCAATATGGTCTGCGACAATTGCAGCCCGAGGAATTTCAATCATCGTTCCAATTGGGATTTTCAATTTGCCTTTGTACTGTTCCTTCTTTGTAACACGTTCAATGGTTTCTTCAGTCAGTGTTCGAAGTTGAGCAAGTTCCTCGTATATTCCAACAAGTGGAATCATAATCTCAGGACGCGCATCGATTCGCTTCCGCTTGCATTCAATCATCGCTTCAACAATCGCTGTGACTTGCATCACAAGAATTTCTGGGTATGTCACGGCGAGGCGACATCCGCGGTGACCAAGCATAGGGTTAAATTCGTGCAGTTGTTCAACGCGACGTTTCACTTGGCTTGGTTTAATTCCAAGTGCAAAGGCAACATCTCTTTGCCCTGCGGAATCGTGTGGAAGAAACTCGTGAAGTGGTGGGTCCAATAACCGAACCGTAACTGGAAGTCCTTTCATCGCTTTGAAAATTCCAACGAAATCATCTGATTGGTACGGCATCAATCGAGCGAGTGCGTCTTCACGCTTCTCTTTTGTCTCGGCGAGAATCATTTGACGCATCGCTAAGATGCGATCGCCTTCAAAGAACATGTGCTCCGTTCGGGTGAGTCCAATTCCCTCTGCGCCAAATGACCGAGCACGCCTTGCATCCTCTGGCGAATCGGCATTCGTTCGAACGTTCATTCGCCTGCGTTGATCCGCCCATTTCATTATTGTCAAGAATGCTTTGCTTGGTTTTGGTTCGTGACGCTCCACTTCACCAAGCATGATTTCGCCTGTTCCTCCATCGATTGAAAAAATGTCTTTTTCACCATAAGTTTTGCCACGTATAGTGACTGTCTTACGAGCGGAGTTGATATGCAATTCAGAGGCTCCAGAAACACAACATTTTCCCCAACCACGCGCAACAACTGCAGCGTGGCTTGAACTTCCTCCAGTTGATGTCAAAATGCCAACAGCGTGTTGCATGCCATCAATATCTTCTGGTGACGTTTCTTTTCGAACAAGCAGTACATCTTCGCCTACCTCAGCACGTGCAACTGCATCTGCTGCAAAGAACGCAAGTGCTCCAGTTGCTGCACCTGGAGATGCCGCTAAACCTTTAGCGAGTTTCTTTATCCCTTTTTTGCTTTTTGTCGTGAAACTTGGAAGGAGCAGTTGAACAAGATCAGCCGCTGGAATTCGAAGGAGCGCTTCGTCTTTTGTAATCAAACGACCCGAGACTAAATCCACGGCAATCTTTACTGCAGATGCTGCAGTCCGTTTTCCGTTTCTAGTTTGAAGCATCCAAAGTTTACCGCGTTCAATCGTGTATTCGATATCTTGCATATCTCTGTAATGCGTTTCCAGTTGTTTCTTCACCGAGAGTAATTCGCGGAAGATTCTGGCATTCCATCGTTTCATTTTCGAAACTGGTTGAGGTGTTCTAATGCCAGCAACAACATCCTCGCCCTGTGCATCAATGAGAAACTCTCCCCAGAATTTGTCTTCGCCTGTCGAGGGGTCACGAGTAAACGCAACACCAGTGCCAGAATCTCTCCCCATGTTTCCAAAGACCATCGCCTGCACATTGACTGCCGTCCCGCGAAGACCAACAATTCCCTCAATTTGCCTATATGTTTTTGCGCGGTGCGTATTCCACGATTTGAAGACGGCTTCAACAGAAAGTGAAAGTTGTTTGTATGGGTCTTGTGGGAATGCTGAACCAACTTTTGATCTGTATACTTTTTTATACCGTTGGCAAACCTCTTCAAGACCCTTCGCAGGCAAATCTGTATCGAGTTGAACTTTGTATCTTTTCTTTACGGTATCGAATTCGTGTTCAAAATCTTCGTGGTTCATCCCCATCACTACATCACCAAACATATTGATGAGACGACGATACGCATCCCAGGCAAATCGTTCGTTCCCCGTCAACGCGATTAAACCTTGAACGGCTTCATCCGTTAAGCCAAGGTTCAGAACGGTGTCCATCATGCCAGGCATAGAAACTGCTGCGCCAGAACGTACTGAGACTAGAAGTGGATTCGATTTTGACCCGAATAATTTTCCGGTTTCTTTCTCAACCCTGCCAATTGCATGAACCGTTGCTTTTTCAAGCCCTTTGGGCATGCGTCCACCCTGCTCGTAATACGCAGCGCACATTGTTGTTGGAATGGTAAAACCAGGGGGTACAGGAAGACCAATCGACGTCATTTCAGCAAGGTTTGCACCCTTGCCACCAAGCAGTTCTTTCTGGGTTGCGTTTCCCTCGGTTTTGCTTGCACCCCAGCAATACGTCATTTTTTTGGATTTCTGGGTGCGCGTTTTCGATTTTCGTTTAACAGTAGCGGTCGGCATCAATCGTCTCCATTTTGTTGCACAGAGCAGGCATGATACTCGACCAGTACACTGTGTACTCATGCTTCCCAAAGATGCAAAACCTGTAAGCCATCTTCAAGCAACCCCCTCTCAGGTTGCTATGTCGTGGTCTACGACCCAACCAATCGTTGCGCTCATCGGAAACAGGGGTCATTCCAAGTGGTCACGGTGGAGCATCATTGCTCCTGCTGATGGAGAACGAGTCACTCTTGGGGGGAAACATGCTCTTGAAGAACTTGGACGTGTGCTCTCCAAGAAATCGAACGATGCACTCCTTCCAAATTGGATTGGTTATCTTGGGTATGAGCTTGGGTACACCATCGAGCCAACGAGTGGCACTGTTCCAGAAAGCAACTGGCCTCTTATTGATTTGATTTGGTGCGACCGCGCACTCATTCATGACAGTGAAACAGATACGTGGTGGTCCATCGGGGATTGCCAACCCCCCGAACCTCCCGAACCCCCGGAACTCAACGAGGAGGGTGAGTCTGCACCGATGCAAATGGATTTACGAGATGTAACAAGCGAGGTAGCTTTTACGTCCGCTGTCCAAAAAACTATCGATTACATTCATGCGGGTGATATTTTTCAAGCAAACATTACGCGACGTTATTCAACTGAAGTAACGGGTGACATTCGAACTTCAGCACTTGCGATGTTGCGGGAACCAGGTGGTTGGTTTGGTGCTTGGCTCGAGTTTCCGAGGGATGGACGCTACGTGATGTCGATGAGTCCCGAATTATTTTTACAATTTGACAGCGAAACCAGAGAAATTGTAACTCGTCCCATGAAGGGCACTCGTCCAGAAGAAGATGACCCTGAGCAACTGCTTCATTCTGAAAAAGATGCTGCAGAGTTACACATGATTGTTGACTTGATGCGAAACGACTTAGGACGAATTTGTGAGTTTGGTTCAATCGATGTTCGTCATGCTCGAACAATTGAACGGCATCCTACAGTTTGGCAATGCGTCGGGGAGGTACATGGTAAGGTTCGAAAGGGTGTGGATATTTCGGGGATACTTCGCAATACGTTTCCTGCTGGTTCAATCACTGGTGCACCAAAAATTCGAGCGATGCAAATCATTCAAGAACTTGAAGCAACTCCTCGGGGTCCTTATTGCGGAGCAATAGGGGTGATTGGAAAATCTCTCATGCTCAATGTCGCCATTCGCACAGCCCTGTTTGAAGGAAATGGTTCCCCGCATGAATTTGAAGGCACTATGGAATACAGCACGGGTTGTGGTATCGTCGCTGAATCCGACCCCCAAGCCGAACTCCTCGAATCCGAGGTGAAGACGCATATTCTGCAGCAACCCGTCCTGGGTGGTTGTGTTACGCGGCTCTGAGTTGTTGGCGTTGTTGAATCGCAACAGCACGGGTGATTTGTTGGATAACAAAGCGTCGGTGAGATGGGTTGAACGAGAAGTCAAACATCATGCCCATGTACGTTGTTCCACCTGCTTCAAGGTGCCAATGCATCAATTTTGCGGTGACACAAAGTGGTGGCCCATCTGTTCCAGGTAGTGGGAAGCGAAGCCAGTGCAAACGGTGACGTCCCACGCCATACCCATCGCCAGCAGGAACTTGTAAACCAACACCACCCCCACCAATATTGACAAGCGTAGCGGTAAATGAAGGACCGACATCCGGCATGACATCTTTCTCTTCAATTGCTTCTGGCTTTATGTCACCAACAATGTGTCGTTCAATTCGTAATTGACACATTCGTTCTGGCAAAACGACTGAACGCGGATCAAGCAATGGCCATGCAGAAATTTCGGGCAGGGCTAATGTATCTGTACTAATTCGATAATCTCGACGTCGTTGACATCGCTCCACAGCAGATGGCATTTCCAACTTCAAGCCAATACCATCTCTCCCGTTTGCTCTGTACGTCAAACTTCCCAAGCACTTGGTTCGAAACATCCAACGGTTTTGTCCAATAGCGATAATCCCCAGCAACTTCACACCCTCCACAAGCGGCAGTGGTTCACCTGCAGCAGTTGGCATCTCAACAAGTATTTCATTGTCATTCATCGAGATTAACTTCGCACGCCAGACAAAATCACGACCCGCTGGACCACTTGGAGCAAGGGCAATTTGCAGTGAACCTTTGTGATCCACAAGTTGTTGAAGGCAACGACGCCATCCTGTTGTTCGTGAGCGATGTGCTGGCATGAAACAAGTCTCCGTTAAAAGAAAGGTGAGGAATAAAACCAATCGCCACTCCCCCATTCACTGTGTAGCCCTACACCCGTAATGTGGATTATTTACCCTTTTATAGCCCGCATGACCAGAACTGCCCCTTCAACCTGTACTTCTGGTACCGATAAGTCTGCCAACTGCGCGGCTAATTTCAAGGCGCCCATCGTCCAAAGGCGAACGTTGCGGTCGGACTCCTTCAATTCCCAAGAATCTGCATCAACCTGCTTTGCTTCTCGAATTGTAAATACAGCGTCATTTTTAGCCCAGACAAGTTGAAGCGTCTCATCTTCATTGATGCCGTTGGCCCAGCGACCCGCAGCAACCTCAGGCCATAAATCACCTGGAATATCATCGATGATAATCAAGCCACCACCCTTCAATGATTGTTTAAAAAGCCGTAGTGCCGCTACGGCCTCGTCCACATCTGCAAGCAACATAAAAGTCTGCCCGCAACATACGATGGCATCGACGGGTTCCGAGAGTGGTAAAGCGTCAAAGAAACTACCATCAATCAGATGTGCATCAATATCAATTTCCGCACAACGAGCTGAACACGCACTGATTGCTGCTGGGTCAAGATCAATCCCCACAACGCGGTGCCCTGCTACAACAAGTGGAATCAAAATTCGACCATCACCGCAACCAACGTCGACAACATCGAGTGATTCTTCGCCAAGCAGTTTCAAAATGGATTCGATTTGCACAGCAGATTGCTTGTCATCCATTGGAAGCCAATCGTTCATAGCTCAATCATACACGTTGAATTATTCGGTTGCTTGCTTCGCGACTTCTTCTGCTTCAGATGCTTCTTGGGTTTCCGCTTCCGCATCTGTTCTCGCATCCGGGGGCGGGGGTGCGGGTGTCCAAGATGCTTCACGAGTCAGCCCTTGCACTTCTGGCAAGTCATTCAAATTCGCAAGTCCAAAGATATTGAGGAACTCCCTCGTTGTTCCATAGAGCATTGGACGACCAAGTTCTTCGGCTCGACCGACTATTTTGACAAGTCGACGGTCCATTAATCCTCGCAGGACATCACCACAAGCCACTCCACGAATCACTTCAATTTCGGCTCGCATGACGGGCTGGCGGTACGCGATGATGGAAAGTGTTTCAAGCGCGGCTTGAGAGAGTTTTTGTTGTTGACGTTCAGCGTGCAGTCGCGACACGAGTGGAGCAAGTTCCTCACGGGTCATCACACGGTACCCACCAGCGATTCGTTCAATGCGAAATGCTCGGGCACCATCGTCGTAGGATTTGTTTAGCGCATCAATTGCTGATTTTATTTGCTTGATTGCATCTTCATCTTCGATACCAAGCACTGTTTTCATTTTCGTTTCGGAGAGCGAGCGTTCACTTGCAAAGAGGAGTGCTTCAACGCGTTGCGTAAGTGGTAGTGTCGAACAAGGTGTTCCTTCGTGTTCTTTGCCTGTATCGGTCATACTGATTGAGCGAGTGCTACTTTAGCCATCGCAATTTTTTGCGATCGTTCAACTGCGAGTCGATCTTTTGTTCCGGTGGTGACCCGTGCATTTGCCTCAGCAAGTTCTGTTTTTGCTTCTTCAAGGTCAAGTTCAGAAGCGAGCGTTGCACCTTCTGTGACAAGAGTCAGTGAATCACCATCAACATGCGCGAAGCCACCTTCGATGAGGTACAAATGTGAATTGCCATCCTCGCTATCTATTCTCAAACTTCCGGGGGCGAGGGTGGAGAGGAGCGGTGCAAGACCCTTCATCATGCCATACTGCCCATCCCAAGAGGGAAATGAAACGTAGGTTGCTTCGCCTGTAAAGGCTTCTGCGGTTGGGGTTACAATTTTGCAAGGGAATGTGTTTGCCACGGGTCTTTCCTGTTGTACAAGGTGCGTTTGAAGCAACGTATCATACCCAAAATCACTGGAATACGCACTACTAATCAATTCTCCGTTACAATAGGTCTCTTATTCGAGAATCGAACTGGAGACAGAACTCGTGACCACAGAAACAACCTCAATGACAACATTCCTCAACACAGACCTTGACCTTTTTGCCCCTTGCCCGTTCAAGGTCGCTGAACTTTCACCCGAAACGGTCGCGTTTGGTCGCAAGGAAATTGAGATTGCCGAACATGAAATGCCTGGATTGATGGCGCTTCGTGAGCAATACGGTGAATCAAAACCACTGACTGGTGCACGCATCACCGGGTCGCTCCACATGACGATTCAAACCGCTGTACTCATCGAAACCCTCGTTGCACTCGGTGCTGAAGTTCGCTGGGCAAGTTGTAACATCTTCTCCACCCAAGACCATGCTGCCGCCGCTGTAGCAGTTGGACCAGACGGCACCCCCGAAAACCCGCAAGGTATTCCCGTCTTTGCGTGGAAAGGTGAATCATTGGAAGAATATTGGTGGTGCACCTTCCAAGCATTGCACTGGGGTGAAGGCATATGCCCAAACCTTCTTCTCGATGATGGTGGTGACGCGACCCTTGTTGTACATAAGGGCGTTGAGTACAACAAATCCGGCTCGGTTCCAGGTAGCGACAGTGCTGGAAGCGATGACGAACGAATTATTCTGGACATGCTTTCTGACATTCAAGCATGGAATCCAACATTCTGGGAACAATACGCAGTTGAAGTCAACGGCGTGAGTGAAGAAACAACGACTGGTATTCACCGCATGTACCAGATGGCGAGTAACAATACCTTGCTCTTCCCAGTCATCAATGTGAATGACTCCGTAACAAAAAGTAAGTTTGACAATTTGTATGGTTGTCGACACTCCTGTGTGGACGGCATTATGCGAGCGACGGATGTGATGCTCGCTGGCAAGGTCGCCCTTGTTGCTGGATATGGTGATGTCGGTAAGGGGTGTTGCCAAGCACTCAAGGGGCAAGGATGTCGCGTGATGGTGAGTGAAATTGATCCTATCTGCGCATTGCAAGCCGCGATGGAAGGCTACGAAGTTGTTCGCATGAACGATGTTGTAAGCAATGTTGATGTCTTTGTCACAACGACTGGTAATTTCAACGTCATTACTGCAGACCACATGGCAAAGATGAAGCACAACGCGATTGTTGGAAACATCGGCCACTTTGATAACGAAATTGACATGGCTGGTCTTGAAAAGACCTCCGGAATAGAGAAAATAAATATTAAACCTCAAGTAGACGAGTGGAAATTCTCGGATGGGCACTCCATAATCGTGCTTGCTGAAGGACGTTTGTTGAATTTAGGTTGTGCAACAGGTCACCCAAGTTTCGTGATGAGTAACTCCTTTACAAACCAAGTACTTGCCCAAATGGAACTGCACGCAAACCATGAAAACTACGAGCACAAGGTCTACACCCTTTCCAAGAAACTCGATGAAATGGTTGCACGGTTACACCTTGACCAACTCGGTGTGAAACTCACTGAGTTGACCCCCGAACAAGCGGCATACATCGACGTGCCAGTTGAAGGACCATACAAGGCAGACCATTACCGGTATTAAGGGTATAATTCCCATCTTCAAATGAGTGACCGCCTTACCCACGAATGTGGCCTGGCATTTGTCCGGCTCAGAAAACCCCTGCATTACTATCAGGAGACATATGGTGATGCTGCATGGGGGTTACGGAAGACCTATTTGCTCATGCAAAAGCAGTACAACCGTGGGCAAGATGGTGCTGGTTTGGGGGTCGTAAAATTTGATATGCCAGCGGGCGATCAATTTTTATTACGAATTCGTTCTGACAAACATAACGCAATTGAACGTATCTTTGATGTGATTACTGAAGATACTGAAGAACTCCGTGAGGCAATTACCCCCGAAACTGAGATGGACGCGAAACGCAGTTGTCGTTTTCTGGGCGAAGTGTATTTAGGGCACTTGCGATATGGCACACACTCTGGAAACTCGATGGCGATGTGCCATCCGTTTGTCCGGAAGAGTAATGTTGCGAGTCGAAACATTGCACTTGCTGGCAATTTTAATATGACAAACTCAAGTGAGTTGTTTCAAAATCTCGTTGCGTATGGACTTGACCCTGTTGGTGATAATGACACACAAGTTATTCTTGAAAAAATTGGGTACTTTCTCAATGACGAACACGAACGGCTGATTAAGAAACACGAGAATCTTGAAGGTCGTGAATTGGCTGTCACTATTTCGAAAGAACTCGATCTTGGACGCATGCTGAAGAAAGCAGCGCAATATTGGGATGGCGGGTATGTGTTTGCATCGCTTGTTGGAAATGGTGATGCTTTTATTTGCCGAGACCCTGCTGGAATCAGACCCGCATTCATGTATATCAATGATGAGGTTGTTGCGTGTGCATCTGAACGGGGTGCACTTGCAAATGTATTCAACGTTGAGCCTGATGAAATCCAACAAGTCGAGCCGGGACACATCGTTGTCATCAAACGAGACGGAACAATTGAGGATACCGAGTTTACAACACCACTTGAACTTCGTCAGTGTTCCTTTGAACGTATCTACTTTAGTCGTGGGAATGACCCGCTGATTTACAATCAGCGAAAACGACTTGGGGCAAATCTCGCTCCCCGTATTATGAAGGTGTTGGGTGACGATATTGACCGTTCGTTCTTTAGTTACATACCAAACACCGCAGAAACTTGTTTTCTTGGATTGCTTGAGGCAATGGGAGGTGCGTTGCGTTCGATTGAAGCCGATGTCATCTGGGGCAAAATTCAAGATGGTTCAGTAACTCGGGAAGATTTATCCAAACTCAATCAGACTCGAGTCCAAGCAGAACTGATTGCACACAAGGATCAACGTCTCCGAACATTTATTACACATGATGCTGCTCGCCGTGATTTGGTGACGCACATTTATGATATTACGCGTGGACTGATTGGAAAAGAGGATACGCTTGTGGTCATGGACGATTCTATAGTTCGGGGTACAACGCTCCGCGAATCGATTATTACGAGTTTATCGCAACTCAAACCAAAGCGCATTGTGATTGTTAGTTCCGCCCCGCCAATCATGTACCCCGATTGTTATGGCATCGATATGAGCCAAATAGGAAAGTTCATTGCTTTTGAAGCTGCTGTTGCCTTGACAAGAGATGCTGGCAACGATGCAGTTCTTGATGAAATTGCCACAATATGCAAAGAGCAGGAGCAATTGCCAGTTGTTCAAATGGAAAATCAGGTCAAAGTGTTGTACGGCCAATTTTCGCTTAAAGAGATTTCGTGCAAAATTGCTGAACTTGTTCGTCCACCTGATCTAAATTGGAACGGTCAACTCGATGTCATCTACCAAGATGTTGAAGGGCTCCATGCTGCAATGCCTGCGTATACAGGAGACTGGTATTTTACGGGCAACTACCCGACGCCCGGTGGAAATGCGGTTGTCAATCGTGCGTACTTGAATTGGCACTGCGGTGACGATTCTACGCGAGCGTATTAACAATCCCGCGGGTCGTTTTTAAAAAAAACGACCCGCGGGATTGTTACTCTTTAAGCCCGTGCCATACCCCGATCATAACACAGTCAACTCGCTTTAGACAAACTGTTGGAATCGGGGTGTATGGTCGTTATTGTCGAATCAGATAGATGAGTAGCAGCATGAAGGGCTGCCTTTTTGATTTCATATTGTTGCAGTGCTGCAACAAGTTCTTCCGGCTTGTCGGTGATTCTTGAGGCAGTTTCTGCAATCCGCTCTGCTGTAGACCATAAATCATTACGCATTGTTTGTTCAAGTGCTTGCGCTAATTCCAAGCATGTCCAATAATCAACTGTTGTTTCAATCATGTCTAGTTCCTTGTCTTAGTGTCGCCCACACGTATCGGCATGACTCTATCTAACGCATGAACAAGGCAAGATGTTCGATATATTCGGACTTTGCCACCCTATTGCTTCAATACTCCATTCTCGAGGTATTAATTACCTCTAAGGCAATTAATTGGATCAGCAAAAGCGTTATCGGACGTGGTTGGATTGGGGAGAAGAGTGGAACAAGGGTTGCGAAATCACTGTTTTTCTGGTCTAATTCGCCGTTCCCCACCCTCTTTTTGGGTTTGTAATCGATGGTCGATTACTGCCTTGGGTGACGTTTTTTAGGATTGGTAATTTATGGCTCGTTATCTCGGACCCAAAGTAAAACTCTCTCGCCGTGTCGGTGTTCCAATTGCAGACATCCCAAAGCACACTGCAAAAAGGCAACTCACCCCTCCAGGACCACACGGCTTTCGAGGTCGACGTCTGAAGGATTACGGTGTTCGTCTTGTAGAGAAACAAAAGCTTCGATACCACTACAACATTCTTGAAAAACAATTCCGTCGATATATCGCACAAGCGAGTCGACTCCGTGGGAACACTGGCGAAGTGCTCATGCAACTTTTAGAGCAACGACTTGATAATGTCTTACGTCGAGCGGGATTTGTTCGAACGATTTGGGCTGCCCGTCAGATGGTTGTTCACAGGCACGTTCTTGTCAATGGCAGAAAAGTCGACCGACCGAGTTTTGCTGTTTCAACTGGCGACATCATTACGCTTTCGCCAAAGATACATGAGCTTGCACGCTCGAATATGGAAACCCTTGCTGGGCATATCGTTTCAGATTGGCTCACAATGAATCCGTCGGAATTGACATGCACAGTTATTTCACAACCCACGCCTGATCAAATTCCGTTTGATGTGAACACAAACCTCATTGTTGAATTTTACCGTTAATCAATAATCGGATAGGACTCTCCCCCTCATGTTCAAGTTCCTCCGTAAATACAGCATTTGGATTCTAGGGTTCGGTGGTACTCTACTTCTAATTGCATTCCTTGCTCCCAATGTTATCCAACAACTCGCTCAACGAGCTGGTTATTCCAGTTCCGTTCAAGCGAAAGTTGGTGATGGCGAGAAAATTGGGTATGACGAATGGCAACAGACTCGATTTGAATCACAAATTATTGATCGAATTGGAGGAGTCATTCCTGGGGTTGGTCCAATTGAATCACCATCACACTGGTTTCTTCTTACGAGAGAGGCTGACCTTGCTGGTCTAACACCACCCATACAATCCGTTACGATTGATCAGCTGACCCTGAGTAATATTGCAGGTCGAACTGGAACCAATCCGCGCATCGTTCTTGAGGCACTTGCTCACTTTCAAGGTGTACAACGACTCGTTCAAATGTACCAAACTGCTGGACGTTTTTCTGATCGACGGCTTCACAAGGCAGCGGATGATTATTTTTCATCAGCAGCCATTGAAACAATCGTGATTCCTTCAATCCCGCAAGACAATGGCTCATTTACAACTGAAGCGATGGAAGCTCAACTTGACGCTTGGGCAGATGTTCCAGAAGGCGAAGGTGATTATGGATTTGGATATCAACTCCCAGACCGATTCAAAACAGAGTGGATTTTGATTCCATCCACCTCGATTACGGAAACAGCAAGAGAAAGCAGTGAATTTTCTTCAAGAGAACAACGAAAATTCTGGCGAAGAAATGAAAATGACCCACGTTTTCCTGAAGTTGGATCTACAGTCGATATTCCAGATGAAGTTAAAAACGCATACCTTGAACAACTCACCTCAAAAAAGCGGAGTGAAATTGCAAGGAGTGCTTCGGATCATTTACGTAAACCGCGTCGTGGAATCGATGAAACAAATGGTTTCCTAATTCTTCCTGAAGATTGGGATGCAAAAAAACTTTCACTGGAAACTCTTGCGACAATCCTTCAAGAAGAATTTTCGATGACACTGCCCGAATATGGTGCACATGCAGAATGGATTACCACAGAAGATGCTTCAACGACACCTGTCCTTGGTGAAATCATTGCAATAAATCAAGGGGATTCGCCTGTCAGTTTTCAAACACTCATATTATCCACCAAAGAATTCAACGCTGACGGTATTTTTCGAATACAAGAAGCCGTGACAAGCCCAGTCCTAGAATCATCAGTGGGCGATCTTGTCTTCTTTCGAGTCACCGAAACAGATGCCGCTCGAGAACCACTCAACCTAGATGAAGTACGCGAACAAGTCACCTATGACATGGGTCGCATTGCACGTTGGGATACGCTACAAGCAGAATCAGATCTCATCGAGCAACACGCCCGGGAAAATGGAATGCTCGCTACTTCTTTAAAATACAACGCTGAGGTGAATTCTCCAAGACCTGTTTCTATGATTGATGTGGGAGTACCTTCGATTCTGAGCCCCAATGATCGTCGTCCCCTCATGGTGCAAATAATTGTTCAAAGAATTGCTAGTGGTGAACAGATTTCAGATATGGCGACGACTATTCCAACTCTACAAAAGAACGATCATAATCTCATTCAAGCAATCGTAGATAGAGCGAGTGACTTGCCTCTGGATATACCCGTTTCAGATCTGCCCATTGAAAAGCGTATTTTCATTGTTCAATCTCCTGAAAACATGGCACTTGTTCTTGTTCGTTTAACGGGCACAACACCCGCAAGCAGTGAACTCGCTACAGATTTCACCGGTGGAACAAGTACTATTTTACAAACGCTGATTTCATTGGACGAACTCGGCGGCGTGTCAGCCCTTGGCGAGACGTTTTCATTTGATGCTCTTGCAGCACGTCATAACTTTGAGCGTGGAACGCGAGATGTAGCACTGGAAGAAACCGACGTCAACTAACTTTGGACCCAGATGGCATTGGCCGATCACACCGTAGTACAGCAACGTCTTCGGCATCTTCACCACTGCGTTTCGTCGCAGCAATAACCATACCTTCGCTTATTTCACCACGAATTTTTCGTGGCTCTAGGTTCGCAATAATTACGACTTGTGAACCTTCTAAATCTTCAGGCGCATACCATGCTTTCATACCGGCGCAAATTTGACGACCCTCTGGGGTGCCATCATCAATTTGTAATTTCAAAAGACGATCAGCATCTGGGTGTATCTCTGCTTTAGTGACAGTCACAACACGAA
>Ga0066376_10001773_pt1 | contig 20681 bp, 20 predicted proteins | sample Knorr_S15_td_Bot_FD_77009 | JGI IMG/M metagenome (GOLD analysis project Ga0066376, IMG submission 77009) | Marine microbial communities from Southern Atlantic Ocean transect - Knorr_S15_td_Bottom_ad_5009_LV_A | ecosystem: Environmental > Aquatic > Marine > Oceanic | place: Southern Atlantic...
CTCGGCTCGGTGCTTCAATCCACTTGGTCAGACCAGGCCTTCCAACCCCAACTCCTGGTCGTTCTCCCCAATGAGAAGAATAACTATGAAAGTCACAGCAGTAACAACACTTTCCGCGGCCCGGTTCAACTATGTGAAAGTTGAAACCGACGAAGGCCTTACCGGCGTCGGTGAGCTTCACCCAGCATCTGGTACTGGCGGGACACCGTTCGTGCCGCGGGCGGCTGTCGAGTACTGCGCCGAATATCTCGTGGGCAAAGACCCGCTCCACATCGAACGGCACTGGCAGCACATGTTCCGTCGACAATTGTTCAGGGGCGGGTCCGACATGATGGCGGCGATCGGCGCAATTGATATCGCACTCTGGGACATCAAGGGTAAGTCGCTCGGCAAACCCGTTTACGAACTGCTGGGCGGACCCGTGCGCGAGAAAGTCCGGCTCTACACGCATCTTGGCGGCAACACGCCCGAAGCGCTGGCGGAAGAGGCGGCGGCACGGGTCGAAGAGGGTTTCACCGCGCTGCGTATCTACCCGTTTGGAGACTTCGGCAATTCCGATTTCGAAGAGGGCCGCGGACTCGAAAACATGAGTTTTACAGGCATGCAGAACAATGCTGTGGAACGATTGGCGGCGGTGCGAGATGCGGCTGGGCCCGATACCGACATCATGATCGACGTGGTCAACCGGCTCACACCGGCAGAGGCGATCGGGCTTGGCAGGGCGCTTGAGCCGTTCAACCTGTATTTCTACGAAGACCCTATCGAACCGGAAAACATGGACCAGTGGAGCTGGGTTGCCCAACAGCAGCCGATTCCGCTCGCGATGGGCGAACGGCTGTACACGATCTACCAGTTCAGGGATTTGCTGAACCACCAGGGCGCGGCATTCATTCGCCCCGATCTGTCGCTGGCTGGCGGCATCACGAACGTGAAGAAAATCGCCGCGATCGCCGAATCGGCTTACGTAGGCGTAGTTCCGCACAACCCGCTCAGTTGTGTGCTGACGGCCGCGTGCGTCCAGATCGACGCTGCGACGAGCAACATACCGGTCCAGGAATACCCGTACGACGACGACAAAGGCATCAAGGCCGAACTCGTAAAAGAGCCACTCAAGCGGGTTGGCGGCTACCTCGAAGTCCCGACCACGCCGGGCATTGGCGTTGAGCTAAACGAAGAAGCCTTCAAGCACCACCCACCCGTACCCTACGACCGACCGGCACTGATCAACCCCGATGGGTCACTGCGGGAGTATTAGGGAGCCGGTGGCACGATTTGTTGGAACAAAATTACTATGACAACTGCAAATCCACCAATACCGGTCACACCGGACGATCTTTCACTGGGTTGGCTCATCGCCGTGTTGGAATACTCCGGATCCGACTCCACGATTCGACTAGTCGGTATGACTAAATCCTCGATCGGAGAGGGATTGTCGGCGTCAGGAGTTTTGACCCGGTTGAATCTCGAGTACGAGTCGCCACAGCCGGATGCTGTTTCGACTTAGATCGTCAAAATGCCGATGCACCCTTCGAATCCGAACGGTGCGTCAGTTCGGCAGGGCACATATCCGAGAGAACTCAGGTTTAATCGCGAACTTGCCGCAAAATGCCCACTCGTCGCACCAGAGTTTTACTATGGGCGGCATGACCCCGAGTCGGGCGATGCCTTTCTGGTGATAGAAGACCTGGCTTCCCGTCGCCCCGGGGACAATGCGGTTGGGTGTTCGGATGGTGAGGCACTCGAAATCGTCGGTGAACTGGGTAAGCTGCATGCTCACTTCTGGGAGGCAAACGATCGCGCTGATCTGCGGTGGCTCCGGGGTGACGGTATCTCAGATTTAATCGCGAATATCTTCGGACCAAGATGGTCTGACGGACGATCAGCGATGGCTGACAAGGTATCGGCGGAGCTATTTGCCCTGGGTGACCGGTATTTTGAAGATAGTGATCTGCTGAAATGGATTGATGAACCTCCTGTGACTTTGTTCCACGGAGATTTCCGACTCGACAACATGTACTTTTCTGATGGCGATTCCCGCCCGATCACGTTTGTGGACTTCCAGAGGATTGGAGTTGGCCAAGGTGTCACAGATTTCGCGGTCTTCGCATTATCGGCACTTTCCGTGGACCAGCGCAGGGCCATCGAAAACGACCTGCTCGATACTTACTATCGGCGGTTGGTTGGCGGAGGTGTAGAGCGCTACACCACGGACTATCTATGGCTCGACTATCGCCGGTCGGTCGGGTTCGTTGCGATTCGAACTCTTGTGGCGATGTTGTTATTTACTGATTCTGCCTCCAATCACAACGATGCTCTGTTGCAGACCACGACAGCGGTCGAGGACCTGGAAGCGATCGACGCCCTAGGCTGAGTCGGGCTGACGTGTGGTCCCAGCGTAATCTTGGAGCCAGCAACTCAACTAACCCCGGTCACGTTTCCTGCGCCATCAGTTTCGAATGTGCCTTTGCTCAGGTCGAGTCGTGCATATCGTGCCTAATGCTGACTGTCGAGGAAGCCTTTGGGCGTGTCGAACGGTGCTCCGGGTATTCCGTAGTCGAGACCGTGACCAAGCCCGTAGAACTTCACCGCCGTTGAGGTTGCGTAGTGCTCGGCCATTCGCTGGACGTCTGTGTCGGGCTGAAAGCCGAAGGTCGTGGGGTCGCCCTGAAGAATCAACACAGGTGCAGTTGTGTTCCTGTAGACCTCGTTGACATCCCAGCCATCTGCGAAAGTCCCATCGATCATTGCGTCGCATGTTTCTGGTCTTAGCTGGCTTTTTGCGATCGCCCTCGATTCCACCTGCGCCGGGGTTAGAGACGGATCGGCTGCTGCGACGCTTTTCATCTCCTCTTCAATTGAAACTCCGGCCTCAAGTTCTTTCTTCGTTTCGTTTCGGGCTTTCTGCAACCACGAACCATATAGTTCTCGGTCAGAATTGCGATTGGAGCGTCGCCCAGGACCAGGAAATTGATCAGCTCAGGTCTAATTCCAGCGACGTTGAGGCCGACAAGCGCGCCAAGAGAAGCACCAAAGTAGTCGACTTCGGCGCCGGGAACACATTCGATGAACTCGGCCATATCGTCGACAAAATCGAGCAATCTGTTCGTCCCGCGGCGGTCGCCAGACAGGCCGTGTCCGGCATGGTCTATTGGGTAGATGTGATAGCCAGACAGTTTCTCGATGTACGCAAGATGCCCCTGCCATCGCGTAGAGAATCCGTGAGTGATGACCAATTTCGGCCCGTCGCTCGGAAATTCGCGCCCGGTTCCTCCAGGTCCACCCGCTAACTAACCCCTGTTACGTTCCCAACGCTGCCCGTATCGAAAGTGCCTTTGCTTGTGTCCAGTAGTGTGTACTCGTTGCCCCAGTGGTCCCGAACTACGGCGGCTTTTCCGATCTTGATATCGAACGGGCCACGCAGGACCCGTACCGCGGGATTCTTCGAACTGATTAACTGCGTCCAGAATCGACGCCACGAGTAGATCGGTTTTCCACTGCAAAGGCTAGGTGTCCAGTACCAATTCACTGCCGTCGTCACCTAATTTGAGACCGGCCGATGTTTCACCGCGCCAGATCATTTTGAAACCGAGTTTTTCCCGGTAGAACTCCTGACCCGTGTCGAGATGGGGCACATCCACATGGAGGCAATCAAGTTTCTGAAACAGAGGTGTTGGCGTCAAAATCGATCTCCCGGCAGGACGGCTCTCGGGTGTACTCAAAGTGCCTCGACCATAGCGGAAGCCCGGGGGAACTCCAACCCGCAGGGCAACTCGACCATTGGCAAACGATCCTGCTCCACCGATCGCAGACAGGATTAGAAAATTGAAGCAGTAGAGTGTCCACAGCCTCCCAAAAGCCCCAACTACGTAATGACAACTTATCCACGTTGCGTCACAATCGCGGGCTGATTCAACCATTGATCCCCCCTTATGACCCGCAGATCCTGAATCAAGTTCAGGATGGGAATAACTTCTGAGCCACACATGACAACAGACTCCCCATCCTACGACCTCGTAATTTCCGGCGGTCGAGTTATCGACCCTGCGAACGGCGTCGATGCCCTGCTCGATGTGGCGGTAAGTGACGGCAGGATCGCAGCCGTCGCAGCCGGTATCGACACCTCGAACACAACCCGCGTTATCGATGCGACAGGTTTCACGGTCACACCCGGTCTTATCGACCTTCACACTCACGTCGCGGCGGGCATTCGCAAACCCGCTGGTGAAGATCTAATGGTCAGTCCCGATGTCGCCGGAGTGATTGCGGGCGTCACAACAGTCCTTGACGCCGGTTCGACCGGGGCACTCAACATCGGTGGGTTCGTCAATGCGGTTGCCCCGCAGGCCATCACCCGTGTGCTGGCGTTGATAAACGTCGGGTCAATTGGAGTTACGAACATCCCGGAGGTCAGGACGGCCGAGGACATCGATCCTGCAGCAACCGTCGAGGCAATCCAGTCGTCGCCGGACATCATCAAGGGTGTGAAGGTCCGCATGGTGTCACCTGGAATCACGGCCCTTGGAATCGGGTTGCCGAGAGCGGGCAAGGCAATTGCGAGAGAAGCCGGGGTTCCGATCATGGTTCACGTTGGAGATATTTACGGGCAGGACCCGGCGGCCGCGGAAATTACTCCTGAATTGCTCACGAGTGTACTTACAGCGGGCGACATCGTCACTCACATGCTCAGCGGTCAAGTCGGGGCGCTGTTGGCCGATGGTTCGCTGCTCTCACAGGCCCAGGAAGCCCGCGCAAACGGGGTCTACTTCGATGTTGGTGTTGGTGGGTCCAACTTCTCTTTCGAGGCCGGCCAGCAAGTGATTGATGCGGGCTTCATTCCCGATACGATCAGTTCCGATATCACGGTTATGAGTCGGTTCCCGGGACCTGTGTTCTCGCTTACCGAGTGCATGGGCAAAGTCATGTCGCTGGGCATTTCGTTCGAGGATGCAATCCGCATGACAACGTCAAGGCCTGCGGAATTCCTCCGCATGTCCGACGAGATCGGCTCGCTGAGTGTGGGCATGGGTGCAGACATCTCGATACTCGAACTGGTCGAGGGGGACTTTAAATTTCACGGGACCAACGGCTCGTTTGGAACCGGCACCCAGGCGATCAGGCCCGTGCTTGCGGTGCGAGAGGGTATCCCGATGCCGGTCGATTTTGGTCCCCGACCGTGGGGCTGGCTGCCGTCGAAAAACGACCAATTTACGAGACCCGCAGCCGCTCCCGAACCAGTCCAGTCAGTACAGGCCGCCCCAAGCCCGCCGATCCCAGCGACCTCGACTATCCCGCCGGCTCCAACTCCACCCACTGCATCGCCAGCACCGACTCCCCCGCCATCCACTGGCAGGGATGAGTAGCGCAGATGACAATTACCCGGGCCCATATCCGGCAAAAACTCGGGGAACTCCCGCGGTTCAGGCTTTCACACCTCAACACCCCACTCGAACCGCTCGACCGTCTACGCCAGACGCTGATAGACGAAGGTGTGTCGGTTCCGAACCGCATGCTTGTGAAACGCGACGACACGACCGGCCTTGCCTTCGGTGGCAACAAGGGCCGCCACTTCGAGTTCGAGATCGCAAACATCCTCGAAGGCGGTTACGACACTGTTATCAACATCAACCACTATCACTCGAATCAGGCCCGCTTTATCGCCGCTGGCTGCGCAAAGGCCGGGCTGAAATACCACATCGTCTCGCTCGACATGGTCACGGCGCCGCTCACCGGAAATCTCCTGCTGTGCAAGCTGATGGGTGCTGAGATTCACCGTACCCCGGCGGAATACGGCCGGGAGGTCGCGGAAAAGATTTTTGCGCAGGTGACGGCACAAGGCGGTAAGCCGTACATCCTGCCTGACGATCCGTTTGTCGAAATTATGGGCACGATCGGCTTTCTCGAAACCGGTCTCGAACTTGAACAACAACTCGAAACCGCCGAGGTCGAAGGCGCGGTTCGTTTCTGGGGGCTTACCGGCAGGTCGATTGCGGGGTTGCGCTTCTACGCCAAGAACCGCGGGCTCGACTGGCGTGCGACCGCGGTGCAATATTCACCGGGCAATGTCGAAGATTTTCTCGAAGTGACCGCTTCCAGAACGGGACAGGTCGCCGAAATGTTCGATCTCGAAATTGGGCTTGATGAGACCGACCTGACAGTTCTTGAGGACTATCGGGGTCCCGCATACGGGGTGCCAGACGACCGGACGATCGAGGCGATCCTGATGGTAGGCAAGGCCGAGGGTCTGATACTCGACCCCAACTACACCGGTAAGTCGATGTCGGGGCTGATCGGCGAGCTGCGCGCAGGCCGAATCGACCCCGATGAAACGATCTGCTTCATCCACTCAGGCGGCCTTCCGCAACTTTTCGCCCACGTCGACAGGTTTGTTGACTGAGTAACTGTGTGCTGCGGAATCGGCTACCCAATCGGAGAATGTCATCCTGAATTCATTTTCAGGGTCTACTGTTCACTCATACCAACCGTCAGCCAGATCCAACCAGTCAGGGTTCTCAAACTCGACCAGGTTCGTCTTCCAGCGTCGCCTCCAGGTCTTGATCTGTTTCTCTTTTGCGACAGCTACGGAAATATCGTCGGCCTCCTGAAACCAAGCGAGATCGTGAACTCGGTAATTAGCCGTGAATTCAGATCCACGTTCGTTCATGTGTTGTCATACGGGCCGGAACAGGTCTCCCGTGACACCTGTGTAGAGCATCTTTCCGGGATTGGAGAGCATGTAGACGAAGTATCTTCTTGGAGGTTTGCTCATATCGTTGTACGCAGTCGCGGGGAAGATCCTGAAAATGAATTCGGGATGACAGTATGCTGTTAGCCGCGCATCACACTTATCGCTCCCTACGATCTCCAATTTCAATCGTCACCTCCCTCCACTACAATCCTTCGCCATGACCACCACACAGATCCTCACGCCCGCACAACTTCAGGAACACATCGACAGATTGCCACGCATGGACATTGCCCACCTGCCGACTCCGTTTGAAGAAATGCCGCGCCTGACCGAACGGCTTGGCGGGCCGAAAATCTGGATCAAGCGGGAAGACATGACCGGCCTTGCATTTGGCGGCAACAAGGCCCGTCACTACGAGTTCGAGATGCCGCATGTCCAGAACGAGGGTTACGACGTGATGATCAACATCATGGACTACCACTCGAACAACGCCCGCATGACTGCTGCGGCAGCCAACAAGATCGGCATGCGGTACATCCTCGTGTTAAAGAACGCAGCCAATCGAAACGTGCAGGGCAACCTGCTAATCAACAAGATTCTCGGCGCCGAGCTGCACCTGCTCGATGAGTATCAGTCGGGCGACGCCGGGGGCTACGCGACAAGACTCAAAGAGGAACTCGAAGCCGAAGGGCACAAGCCGTACCTGATCCAGGACCACCTGTTCCCGAGGATCGTCGGCATGGTGGGGTTCGTACAGGCCGGAATCGAAATGCGTGAGCAGATCGAGGACGCCAATCTCAAAAACGTCCACATTATCGGCGTGGCAGGCCGTTCTCTTTGTGGCCTCATCATTGCGGCGAAGGTCATGGGGCTCGACTGGAAATTCACCGGTGTGACTGTGAACTACGACGTTCCTCTGGAGGGGTACGTCTTCGATCACAACAAGGACATCCAGGAGGTTCTCGACCTGACGGTAACGTTTGAGAAGAGCGATATGCGCGTGCTCGACCAGTACATCGGCGAGGGCTACGGCGTGATGACATCTGAAGTTGCCGAGGCGATCCATATCGCAGCCCAGACCGACGCGATAATTCTTGACCCCAACTACACGGGCACGACGATGGCAGCACTAATCGACCAGGTTGAGCAGGGCGGCTTCGACAACGATGAAACCGTTATCTTCATTCACACCGGTGGTCTGCCTGCGGTGTTCACTTTCGCCGAGCAACTGGCTAATTTCAAACAGCAGTCGTGAGGAGGGTAAATGGTGAGTTTCTGGAACCCGGGAAGCGGCGAGGATCCGGACGACGGTCGCGACCCTAAAAAACCCGTCATCAGGCGCCAGCTGCTTATCAGGTTCGCGTTTTACGCCGTGCTTTTCGCCGCGCTCATCTGGTGGGCCAAAAGTTGACTCGGCGGTAGTCGCAGGAAGCAGCGGAAATTTGATTGCGCATATGATATGCGGATAGCTGTCACATGGAATTGGAGTATCGCAATGAGAAACCATCCTGGCAGGTTTGGGGTCGAGAGTATGCGGATGAGCGCCGAATCCAAACTTCGTGGCCAGCACCCCAGCATTCCCAATAGAGGGCCGTCTGTAAAGTCCTTACTGTTCAAGTTGGGCGCGCTGATTCTGATAGTTGTCCTGTTCTTTGTTTGGGTATACAGCTAATAAACCGATCTTTGAAAAAAACACAAAAAAACGGCCGGTTCCGAAATTGGAACCGGCCGTTTTTTTGCAGATTTATGACTGCCGACAATTACTCGGTAGCCGAGCCGATTCGACCGGCCACCTTTTCTACACCGCGTGCGAAGCGGGGAGTGACCCATCCCTCGAGGATTCCGGCGCCGAACGCAAAAGCGAACAGTGCCAGCTGACCTGCCATGATTCCGGCAAATCGTCCATCGCCAAGGAAAGCCACACGAGTGGTGGAGTTCTGATCGGCGATCAGGGGCAGCGAGATGATCCCTGCACCGAATAGTGAAAACACTGCCATCGCAAGGACACCACCGACCAGCGGTCGAGCCAGCCCTACCATCAACAGCGCTACCCTATCGGTGTACTCGTGCTGCATCGTCATAGTTCGCAGTAGCACAGCGAGTGCGCTTCCTGCGATTCCGAAGATAATTGCACTGATGAATATTTCCAGCGGCACGCCAAGGAAATTGGCATTGTTGCCGTTCGCAAGCGCGGTTGCGCCGGCCAACGCCCCTGCCAGGATCGTAAGTCCAGCCATCGGCGACACGACTCGGCGAAGAATCGTGCGAGACTGGATCATTTCACCAACGTTGGCGCTCAGCGATCCGAGGATCTTGTCACCGTCTCGTACAACATCAATTCCACCTGCCATGGCCCTGTCGATCCATGCTTGGAGGTTTTCAATCATCTGATCATGGTCTTTGAGTTTCGCACTGCGAACCCTGATCATTAGTCGTTCGACCGACGCGACGAATGGGGCTGCTGCGGCCAACGCCCCCCTGCCGCTCTCATCCGGAGCGATTTCCTCGGCCTCAAAGCGAACTGGTTCCGTCATATCGTGCTCCTCGTACTTCAGACTTGGCGTCTATGTTCGACACCAGAACTGGGGTCAGAAACTTGTTCTGCCTCTACGTGTGAACTTGGCGGTGCACCGGGAAGGCCGGTTCCTCATTCACAACCGCGGGCCACGCAAAGGTGCTGTCAAAGTAGCACTGCGTACCAGCGGGGTCAATTTTTAGGCGTTTTTCAAACTGAAACATCGGGCCTGGCGCTGGCCGCCCGATCAACGAATCCTTCCGCGTGCGCTACTCAGACTCAGAAATTAAGTCGGTCGACGGTGCGACAGATGTGGCTTGGCACAAGCGGAGACACCGAATTACGGATATTACGTGGAACTCGAAGGTCGGCGTAGATTACCGCTGCTACAACTTGTGGGACTTTTAGGAATGTTGGCCCCGGCGCGCTTTTTTCGACGAATACCACAACCAGGAAGCACCACTGACGAATGCAAGCGATACGAGCAAGAAAAGTATGGTGCCCCAGTTGCCCTCCGTCACACCGCGTGTTCGAGGATTGACCCGGAGAGAAAGCACGGTAGCGCCTGATCCAAGTTCGGACTCCACCTCGACATCAATCGCCCAGATGCCGGCGTTTTCGAGTTCCAGTTGAGCCAGGTAGAAAACCGGGTCGAACGGCGAATTCAGCCCTGGTGTGTACTGCTTCTCGCCTTGCTCGGAGGGAGTGCCGAAAACACGAACGATCGCATCGTCGATATCTTCTCCCGTCTGTGAATCCCTGATCCGCACCGCGAACCGCACGATCCCTTCCTGAGGGGCTCCGGGGCTTAGCTGCACCTGGATCAGATACGGCCCGGCGATCTCTTCACCCAGAATCACGTAGCCGACGATTTGTTCAGCATCCTCCTGAGCGCCGTCCTGCGCTACTGCAACTGCCGGAGACACGAGTAGAGCGAATGCGATAGCCGCGAGTGCAAAGAGCACTGCGACGTGGCGCCGCATGGGGAGAGTAATAGTTTCCAATTTAATTTCGCTGGTCCTGTGTGAGCTTTTCAAATGTCCGTGTGGCAGTTCTACCGCCGACACGGCTGACGAATCCCGGCACGGAAGGTCTATGTTGAATAAACTGCCTCCAATTCTGGCGCACGAATCTGCTGACCGGGGCTGACTGGAGAGAATTTCTACTTGGAAAACTACGACCTGTTGATCAAGAGCGGACGTGTTCTCGACTCCGAATCCGGTTCCGATCGAGTTGCCGACGTGGCTGTTTCCGGTGGCCTGATCGATCGGATCGAACCAGATATCGACCCTGCACTGGCCGACGACGTGATCGACGCCTCGGGTCACTGGGTTATACCCGGCATGATCGATACCCACGTTCACGTTGCAGGCGCGCGCGATCTCGGTGGGACCCATGGACTGGGTCTACAGATGGTGGCCGCCGCGGGAGCTACCACCGTGCTCGACCTCGGCGGGAGTATGGGGTCGCTTACCGCGGGCATTTCGGCGGGTGGGTCCGGAGTGAACGTCGGTAGCCTCGGGTATCTCAGGCCCGGCGAGACTGTGCCGGAGGGTCGACTGGACACCTCCCAGATACGCGAGGTGATCGGCACGGCGCTGGACGCGGGCATGCTCGGCGTAAAGCTGCTGGGCGGCTATTACCCATTCACTCCCGAAGAGACATCCGAATTTATCTCGTCGGCCAACGACATGGGCGCGTACATCGCCTACCACATTGGGACCACCGAAACTGGCTCCCGGCTGGATGGCGTCCGAGAATTACCGGCGCTGCTGGGTAGCACGGGCCGTGTCCACGTTGCACATATCAATGCCTACTGCCGTGGATCGATACTGCCGGTCGAGGAGGAAATCAGGGAAGCACTGCAAATCCTCGAAGCCGTGCGCGATCAGATCGTTTCAGAGGTCCACCTTGCGCGGCCTAATTTCACTCGCGGCAAGAGTGACGCCGATGGCAATGTTGAAGCCGATGTGTGCAGGAACTGCCTTCGTCTGAAGGACTACGAGCCCACAGCCGACGGAATTCGAGCTGCGTTGCGTGATGGGTACGCATCAACCGTTGCGCAGACTAGGACCGGACTTGTGCTGGTGACTGGTGAACGCGGGGTCGAGCTGTTCGACGAAGGCGACGGCGACTTTCCGTTGAGTTTTCCGGTGAACAACGCGACATCGGCCTTTCAACTGACCGCTGCACGTAACCAGAGCGACGAGTTCATCATCGACGCGATCGGAAGCGACGCCGGTCTCCTGCCGCGAAACGTCAATATCGAGCAGGCGATGCGACTCGTGAAGTTCGGTGCGCTTGAACCGCTCGATATGGTGCTCAAGCTAAGCCTTAACCCGGCACGAATGCTCGGACTCGCATCCAAAGGACGGCTTTCTGAAGGCAACGATGCCGACCTGACCCTAATTGATCCCGCGGGAGGCAGGGCCAGCTACGGCATCGTTGCGGGTCGGGTGATCATGATGGCGGGAAGGGTGGTTGGCCGCGGCGGGACGATACTCACAACGGAGCAGGGCCAAACGGCGGTTACTGCCACCGGTATTCCCTTCCAGACGGTCGATATCGCGCAGGCGATGATGTATGCCGGGCGGGGTTAGTCGACTATAACCGTCCGCGCAGTGGGCGGGTTCCTCTTCCTAATCTCGCTCTGGATCCTCAGACAGCTGGACGTTCCGGAACGAAAAGTAGATCGCGAAGTTGTACAGCAGTTTCAGCCCCCCACCCAGTAGCCAGGGTGCGACCGTATACGCACCGGCCCACAGGAAACCGGTTGCGGTTGAACTCGGCATTCTGCCAATACCCCGTCCCAGGTTCGCCGAAGCCGCCATTACCGAGCGCTCCTCAGGCGGGACGAGCGCCATCATGTACGACTGACGGGTGGGCACGTCCATTTCATCGAATATGCCCCTCAGCATCCAGATTCCGGTTGCGAAAATCACCGATGGCGCAAACGCAAACGCGATCAGGCAGACGTTCGCCGCGACCTGCGTCCATACGAACGTATTGAGCAGGCCAATCCGCTTTGCGACCGAGGGTGCCAGCCAGATCGAAATCAGGTTCAATCCCTGGGTGGCAATCAGAATCGCCGCGACAGTCCCCTCGTTTATCCCGTACTTTTGGACCATCCATAACGCGAAGAACGATTCGAAGATCATCCCGCCCGCAAAAGAGTCGATTCCGAAAAGGCCGGAGATTTTCAGGATCGGTTTGCGTGACGATGCTTTAAGCGGATTTACGAGCAGTTGCCCGACCGCTGCTTTCGATTCGACCGCCGCCGACAGACCCAGATAGATCGCGGCGTTGAGCAGGTTGATTCCCATGTTGATCGCAAACAACACCCGGTAGGCGTCGATCAACTCCCATCCCCGCACGCCGATCAGGAACGTGGCGATCCCGACCAGCGCCCCTCCCATAGCACGGCCGGCAGCAGACGAAACGGACAGGTTCGAGAACGCCCGGGTGCGTGTTTGACTCGTCGTCACATCGGTGAGCGATGACTGTTCAAGCTGGAGGCTCGGACCCCAGTGCATGCCACTACCGGCGTACGACCCGAAGAACGATGCGAGGCCGATCAGCCAGACGTTTTCGGTGACGAACAGCATGATTATCGCAAGCCCCGTGATGGCCGCGATCACCGTGAACCATAGTCGCCTTGATATCCAGTTGACGGTGAACATTACGATGAGGGACAGCACGAACCCACCGACCAGGCTTGCGCCCAAAACAAGCCCGATCTGGGGTATGGAAAACCCGATCTCAGCGAGGTAGATCGCCAGTATCACCGCGATGAGCCCGCGCCCCATGTCACGAAGGCCGCGGCCCGCGTAAACGATCAGGGCATCGGCGCGGGGTCGGCCAACGGGGTTAGGCGGGATCACCGGGTCTGCTGAAATGGGGGATGTTTTTTCTGAAGAGTTCATTGGCACTTGTATGGTGCGGAAGTTTAGACCTGCCCACTCCGGTACTGGTGCAATACCAATTTTACGATCGTCACAACGTCCTCTTTCCGACCCCTGTTGAGAGATGCTGCACAACCCGGTCAAAATCCATCTGACTGATGTTTCATTGCGCTGGAATTGGTTCTAGACGGTACGGCTTGTGATGACGCCAGGATCGAGAAATGCTTATTCGATAAGCCATCTCGAGGTGGTTGGTGATCCCTCCGCAGTGGTCGGGAAGAGGGTTGGTCGCGTTGTCCGTTAAACAACGCACCCATGGCGTTAATACCACGGGTGTGCGATTTGTTCCTAAGAAGTGGAGTGGATTACTTCTTGCCGCCTCCTCCACCGGATGAACCGCCAGAACCGTAACCCCCGTTGTCCTTCTTGTCTTTGGCTCCCTGAGCCTGGACTTTTTGTCTTCCGGCGCGTTGTTGATCGTCCTCTCCAAGTGCTCATCTCGCCTGGCATCAGCTTCAGCCCGCTTCTCGGCGAGTTTCTCGGCCAGCGCCTCGTTTTTCTGTGCCAGTCGATCGTCGACACTTCCGGGGTCTGCTGATCCGGTGGTCTATTTGCCACCACCCTTCTTTCCACGGGTGATCAGGCAAATCTCTTCGCCCTCCGTCCCTTCGTCTCCGGAAAGTTCGGTCTCTTCTCCATTTTCATCGAGGATCGTCGTCGTGCCACCGCCTGTGTCAGTCACCACGCCACACTCGTGTGAACGCGATGTCTTAGACGGAACGATGGTGAACCTGAGGACCGTGACGTTTTGCCGGAACGAGGGAGCGACGGTTGCCACCGGTGTCACCGGTGGCTCGCCCTCGGGCTCTGTACCGGTGTCATCGGACGTTGGGGGCGGCGGTGAGGTCCACAACCGGTGTCGTCCGCCCGTCGGAGTTGGCGTCAGGTCAACGCCGGTGTCATCCGAAGTGGGAGTCTCGGTCGGCTCTGGCGTCGGCGTTGGAGTATCCGTTGGCTCCGGAGTAAACGTCGAAGTGGGAGGGCGCTACCAGTTATATGGGCGCTGACGTAGGCGTAGGGACCTCGGTTGGCACGGGAACAGCCGTTTCTGCAACTGTTTCCGGTTTACCGGGCAGGACGACAGTCCTCGAACCTCTTTCACCCGGCTCGCCAACAGCCGGCTTGATAACCGGTTTGAACAGGAAACCCTGTCGCTGTCGATCCACCAGTGATTTGTCCACCTCGAAATCGAAACTGATGAACGTTGTCTGGCCGTCCGCGAGTTCGAAATTTCCGACCAGTTTGATCGTGTCGCTCGGAACCTCGGCCGTTATAAGCTCACCATCTTTCTCAATTTGCACTTCGGGGACCGAGAGGCGGACCTGTGTGTACTTGCCAGCTGGGAGTTCGGCGGTGCCGAAAACGGCCTCGACGCCCTCAAGGGCCAGCAGTTCAAATGTAATCTCTTCGTCGATGACGGTCAGTCAGCCCTCACCCGCTACCGAGACCTCGATATTGTCGGTCGTCACCTAGACGGCGGTAATCGATGGGTCCGGTGCATCGGTGACCGCATCCGATCCCGCGCCACCCGCAGCATAGCGGTCTGCAGATGCATGCTGGTCGCAGTGGGCACCGCGCCCGGTCTGGCAGTGGCTGTTGGGGCACTCGGCGCGGTTGCGGTGGGTACCGGTCGCTAAAAGGTCGCCTCGGGCGCGGTCTCTTCATCGTCACTACCACCGCTGCAGGCAACCAGTACCAGCGCGGTTAGCCCAAGCAACATCAACGATAAAATTGTTTGTGCATTTTCAGTTGATCTCCTGTGGGCATTGAGATCAATCGCGAAGACGTGCCGTGAGATTCGCTGGCAACATGCGGCAGGCAACCATTCTAGTTAGTAACGAATCTCTCCGGCACGCCTTCGATAGGAATATGGTCGTTTAGGGATCGTTACCACTGGGTTACGGCTCTGTAGAATCGCCGCACAAACTTAACACACACTTCTCAGCGCAGGTATCTGGACCATTGGTTACGACACAGCAATTTGACTCAGTTCTGAAGAACGGCCGAATCGTCGACCCCACTAACAACATCGACGGGGCGTTCGATCTGGGCATCAGGCATGGCAAAGTGGCGGCGGTCGCCGAAAACATCGCTTTAGAACTGGCCGACGACATTATCGACGTTACCGGCCAGATCGTGATGCCGGGTCACATCGATACCCACGCCCACCTTTCGAGTCCGTTCAATCGCAGTGTCGACCGCGCCTACGGCCACGCGATGCTCGTCGAGTCGGGCACAACGACCGCGCTCGACCTTGCTGGTGATCCAACCGCAATGGCCAACGGTATGTTGCGCCGCGGCGCGGGGCTGAATGTGGCATCGCTGATGGGACTGGTGCCTCATTCGACGATAAAAGAAGACGATCCGAGTCCGAGTGTGATCCGCGACGTTATCGCCGATGTGAAAAAGCGTGGCGGAATCGGCGTAAAGTTGCTCGGTGGCTACCACCCGTTCACGCCCGAGGTTTCGGCCGATGTTGTCAAAGAGGCGAACGATCAGCTCGCCTGGGTGGCATTTCACGTCGGCACGAAGGATTCAGGCAGCGATATGACCGGTCTCAGGGAGGTGCCGGAAATTACCGGGGCCGGTCGCCTGCACGTCGCACATATCAACTCGTACACCCGCGGCATGGTCGACGAACCGCATGAAGAGGTGCAGGAAGCGCTCCGCATGATCGAGCGGATGCGGTCGCAGTGGGTGACCGAGGCTTATCTTGCCCAGGCAAACGGCACGAATGGCCTGTGCGACGAGGCCGGGAACCTTGTTTACAACGTTGCCCAGAACTGCCTGAAGGCACGCGGCTACCCGACGACAGACAAGGGCATTCGTGCGGCGTTGCTCGATGGGTACGGCTCGGCGCTGGTCGAGCGTGGCGGTCGGGCTGTGCTGGTTACAGGGCAGGAGGCGGTTGATGTGTGGGAGGCGGCGTCTACCGACGCATCGCTCAGCTTCCCGGTGAACCCGCCCACCAGCGCATTCACCCTCGCAACGGCCAAGTACGACGATGGGTCGTTCCGCGTAGATGCGATATCTACCGACGGCGGGTCGTTGCCCCGAAACGTGGCGATCGAGCGGACGATGGCGCTTGTCGCGTTCGGCGCACTAAGCATGGACGAAGCCGTTATCAAGTTGAGTTACACACCGTCGCGCATGCTCGGACTGCTTAGTAAGGGCCACTTCACCGAGGGCGCGGATGCCGATATCACTGTGATTGACCCTGCGACGGGCAGGGCGTCGATGTCGCTGGTTGCTGGCGAGCTGATCATGTACATGGGCCGTGCCATCGGCAAGGGTGGCACCTGGCTGGTGCTTGAGGAAGGGCGAGGCGTCGCCGAATCGAGCGGGCTGCCGTTCGAGGTGATGGAACTCGAAAACAGCCAGCTTTACGAACACTGGGAGTAGCCAGATCAGGCGCGAAGCCGCCACTCACTCTGGGACAACGGGAAAAACCAATGACTTTGAAAGACCGGATAGGCGTGGATGCCGGGACGACCCGACTCGAAGATGCTGTGCAGTGGGCGATAGACAACGAGTTTTTCTTCCTCGACTTCAACGCGGACGCCGGTCCGAATCATATGGACAGCTGGAGCGTCGAACGTGCCCGTGAAATCAGGAATATGTGCGAATCGAACGGCATATCGATCGGGCTGCACACGCTTTCGGCGGTAAACGTCGCGGAGTTCTCGCCTTACGTTTCGCGGGGTGTTGAATCGTATATGCGGGCAAGTGTCGATCTTGCGAACCAACTGGGGTGCTCGTGGGCGGTTGTGCACGCCGGGTATCACTTCTCTGGCGATGTGCCCGAGCGAAAAAAAGCCTCGCTCGACCGACTGGTCCGGATCTGCAAGTACGGTGCTGACACCGGCCAGCGAATCCTTCTCGAAAACCTTAATTATGAGCCCGAAAAAGCCGAAGTTCACTACCTGGCCCACACCGTGGAGGAAATCCGGCTCTACTTCAATGCGATTCCGCTTGAGCAGTTGGGCTGGGCGTTCACTGCCAACCATTCGCACCTCGTTCCCGAGGGCGTAGACGGCTTTATTGATGCATTCGGTATCGAGCGCATCGGCGAGGTGCGCCTGGCCGACAACAACGGCGATTACGAGGTGCACCTCATCCCGGGCGAGGGCACCCTCGATTTCTCCAACCTGTTTACCCGACTCGAAACCGCCGGTTACAGGGGGCACTATTCGATGGCGTATGGTTCGGATGAACAGCGAATAGAATCCCGGAATTCTCTTAGCACGCTGGTTTAGCCAGCCGTAAGGGCGAACTAATTTCTGACAATGCGCAATTTGTCGAGCTACGAACGGAAAAATCGTGAACCAGATTGAAATGATCGATCCTGAGGCACTGTTCCCACACGGTGCGACCACGCACGGCCGCTCGAGCCGGGCACCCGCCACCGGCAAAAACGGCATGGTTGCGTCGGCACACCCGTATGCGACACGCGCCGGATTGGATGTGCTCAGGGACGGCGGCAACGCAATCGACGCTGCGATCGCCGTGGCTTCGACCCTGAACGTAGCCGAGCCATACATGTCGGGTGTTGGCGGGATCGGGCTGGCACTGGTGTACGTGGCGAAAGAGGGCCGTACGCGGGCCTTGAATTTCTCGGGACACGCCCCGGAGGCTGCCCGACCTGAGATGTACGACAGGTTCAACATCGAAACAGGTCCGCTCGCCCCGCTTGTGCCCGGCAACGTTTCGGGCTGGCTGACGATGCACGAAGAGTACGGTTCGCTGCCGCTGAAACGGGTTTTCAGGGACGCTATTCGCTACGCGGAAGAGGGAGTGGCGCTGACCCCGTGGAGCGCACAGCTGATCGAGGAAAACCTCGAACGCATCGACCGCTTTGACTCGTCGCAAAAAGCGATAGTCATCGACCGGGCGGGCATGGGCGTGGGATCGTTATTCAGGCAGCCGCAGCTATCTGAAACGCTGGCCGCGATTTCCGAAGGGGGTCAGGAGGAGTTCTACGAAGGTAAACTTGGCGACCGTCTGCAGGCGGGTCTGGAGACCGCGGGCGGGATCATCAGCCGCGAGGAACTCGCCGCTTACAGTGCCTTCTGGCAGGAGCCGCTTTCTACGAACTACCGGGGTTACGAGATTCGCGTTTCGCCGCCCAACTCATCGGGCTTCCAGGTACTCGAAACCCTGAATATCCTCAACCAGTTCGATCAGCTCCCGTACGGTTCAAGCGATACCCTCCACAGGCTTGTGGAAGCGGTCTACATCGCCGCTGACGACCGGGCGAAGTACGATGGAGACCCAAACGAAGTTGAAATTCCGCTGGAGCGGTTACTTTCGGCGGCATACGCAGCCGAAAAAGCCGCCGGGATAGACATTCTTGCAACTTCGGGCCCGCCACCCGAACGCTGGAACCGCTCGCGGGTCGAGCACCCACCGCTGGGCGTAAAACCAGAGTTCGCCAGCGGTCTGACAACCCACTTCGCAACCGCCGACTCTGAAGGCAACGTAGTGACGATTACGCAAACCCTGGGCGGTGCGTTTGGCTCTGCCGTCGTTGCGGGTGACACCGGCGTTTTCATGAACAACATGTGTAAGTGGTTCGACATCGACGCCGATCTCGGAAGCCCGAACCTGATAGGACCCGGCAAGCAGCAAGACTTCTGCATAGCGCCGGGCCAGATTTTTGAGGGTTCTGACGACGACCAAAAAATTCGGATGTCGCTTTCGACGCCCGGCAGCTACGGGATTCTCCACACGACGGTCCAGATGATGTACCACCACATCGACGTTGGAATGAACGTGCAGGAGGCAATCGAAGCCCCGCGCTTCCGTTTCTACGACGATGGGACGCTCATGGTGGAAAACCGGTTCCCGAAGCACATGCGGGACGACCTCGTCCGGCGAGGTCACCACGTTGTAGTAGCGCCGGACTGGCACAACGGTGTGGGCGGTGGCCAGGGGATTCAGTTCACCGGTCACGGCACTATGCTGGGTGGTGCCGACCCAAGGCGCGACGGTGTAGCGCTGGGGTTTTAGGTGCGGTTGCCGGCACGGGTGAGTATTTGATTTATTACGAGTCTCCCTCTCACGATAGGAGGAGGATATTAGGGAGTGGTATCGAACCCTGGCAAGGCGATAAATGAGTGACTCACAAGATTCAAATATCCAGTCAGGCAACCGCGAGTTAACTGATTTTCCGAAAATGGTGTTCGGAGTGATGGGTTCGGACGGCGGTGACGTTCCCGAATCTGCCCGCGAGAAGATTTACGTAATCGGCGCAGAGGTTGGGCGGCGCGGCTACACGCTGGTCACCGGGGTCGCCCCCGGCCTCCCGCACGACTCTGTGCTCGGGGCTAAATCGGAGGACGGGCTCGTGATGGGTATTTCGCCCGCGCAGAATTTCACCGAGCATATGGAACGCTACGCCTCGCCTACGCGCGGCTATGACATCATCGTTTACACGGGCAGCGGGCTCATGGGCCGCGAGGTCGAGAACATCCGCAGTTGCGACGCGGTAGTGATCGTCGGAGGTCGCTCGGGCACACTGGGCGAATTTGCGATCGCATACGACGAAGCGAAACTGATTGGCGTACTCGAAGGCACGGGCGGAATTGCCGATCACATCGACGAATTGCTTGAGGTCATCAACAAGGAGACTGGTGCCACGGTGATCGGCCACTCTGATCCGGTGAAACTCGTCGAACTTCTCGAAAAGGCTTACCTGGAGAAGGTGTTGCCCGGTATCTTGAAATGATCAAAGACTTCAACACCGACGGCGAGTTGGAGTAGGTGGCAACGGTACGTTGGTGCCAGTATGGATCGGTTAGTACGAAGTCGGAATGGCCGGACCGGCGGCATGTAACAGTGCACCGGAATTGATTACCCGATGGTCGAACAGGAGATTCGCTTTTTGCTCAAGAAGGCCGCATTGTTCTACGACTATCCGCCCGAAGATGGAGACGTGTTTGGTCAGGGCAGGCGGGATCTCATAGCTGAGATCACCGACCTCTACCCTCACGTGATCAACGGTGGGAATTTCGACGAGAATGCCGACGCCCTTGCCGACGTTGAAGTAATTTTCGCCACCTGGGGTCTGCCTCGCTTCGCCGGCCACCACTTTTCTCGCCTGCCTAAATTGAAGGCGGTCTTTTACGCAGCCGGAGACGTCAGGTCGTTCGCCGACCCCCTGGTCGAAAACGACATCATCCTCGTTGGAGCATGGGACATCAACGCCATTCCCGTTGCCGAGATGTGTCTATCGCAGATCTTGCTTTCGCTGCGGGGCTATTTTCGTGCTGCCCGCCAGTACCGCGATGTAAAAACCCACGCCGCCAAGTCATTTTCTCGCAGTGGCGTGTTCGGTGAAACGGTTGGCCTGATTGGTCTCGGAAAAATCGGCACCCGGCTCCGTGAGCTGCTTTCCAGCTTCCCGATCAAGGTGATCGCGCACGATCCGTTTCTGACCGACGAACGAGCGAAAGCGCTCGATGTCGAGGCGGTTTCGCTCGTAGATTTGTTCGAGCGTTCGCTTGTTGTCAGCAATCAC
>Ga0066376_10001774_pt1 | contig 20676 bp, 19 predicted proteins | sample Knorr_S15_td_Bot_FD_77009 | JGI IMG/M metagenome (GOLD analysis project Ga0066376, IMG submission 77009) | Marine microbial communities from Southern Atlantic Ocean transect - Knorr_S15_td_Bottom_ad_5009_LV_A | ecosystem: Environmental > Aquatic > Marine > Oceanic | place: Southern Atlantic...
AAAGAACCGCTGACCGGTCGTTGGGCGCCGAACCTGTACGACGCGCGGACGTGGCGGAAGCCGTAGCCTCCCGTTGGAATCGTCACACCGGGCGAAATAGCGAACGGGCTCGTCAGGAGTTCGTAGGTATCGTTGAAGAACAAACTGAGTTGGTCGCTGTTCTCGAACTCGGACTCGAGCAGCAGTTGGCCAGCCCGCGTCTCCAGTTCGCCTTCGTCGGCGGTCCACGTGTAGTCGATGCTGCCCATGGCCACGAAGCGTCGCACCAGGTCGATCGATCGAGGGCGGGGGCTGAATCGAGCCGACCCGGAAGTGCGGCGCACGTTGTCTCGGCGCACGAATCCGACCTCGGGGATGAAGCGATCCTCGACTACGACATGGTTGAGGTTCAAGCCGTAGCGGTCTCCTGTATAGTCGAAGCGCCCCTGGTAGCTCGCGTCCTCTCCGCTGCCGTCCGGCGTTTGCGTCTTGGCGAAAAAGCCGGTGAAGCTGAAGTCGTCCAAAAAGGCGAACCTGCCGTCGATGCCGTAGACCTGACTGGAGCCTTCGCCGAGGAGCGAGACGGAGCGGTTGGTGAAAATGCCGCCGATGGTGCTGCGGCGTAGGACGTCTCTCTTGACTCGAACGACGGTAAAGTTGGTGGACTGCGCGCCAGATGCGGATTCATTTCCCGTCTGGATGTTGAGCAGGCCGACGTCGAACGGGCCGATCTTCCCGGTCACACGGCCGCCCGCGACGATGGGTACGACCTTGCCCGACTGGAGGCCGATCCTCCTACTGAAGAAGACGGTCGGCACTCCGCCGCCTCCTCTCCCCGCGCCGTCGCGCGCGAAGTCGAAGTTGCCGCGCCCTTCCAAGAAGAATTCGCGCTTCTCGGGAAAGAACAGGCTGAACCGCGTCAAGTTGAGCTTCTGTTCGTCGACTTCAACCTGGGCGAAGTCGGTGTTGACGGTGAGATCGACCGTCAGGTTGCGGGTGAGTCCGTACTTGAGATCCACGCCAAAATCCGCATCCGCCTGATTCGAGGTGGGTGGCTCGGCGGCGAGGTCGGTCCTCACCCCGCTGATGCCGTACGGCTTGATCTCCGCGTTGAGGCTCGGCGGGGGCGCCTCGATGCCCACGAGGGTAGCCGCTTCCGAGACACGCCAAAGTCCGGCGATTACACTGTTCCCGCGAGCCGCCGAAATGGGGAGCGGCGTTAGGTACGATGCTTCGTTGCGGCGCCGGACGATGCGGCGTAGTTGCAGTCCCCACTCCTGGGTCACCCCAGGGCGATAGCGAAGCGACTTGAACGGGATCTGCATCTCGACGGTCCAGCCGCCGTCGAAGCGACCGGTGCGCATGTCCCAGACCGCGTTCCAGTCGGTATTCACATTGCCTTCGTTCGTGATCGCGAAGTCGGAGTAGCCCCCGATGGGGGTGACCAGGAAGGCGACCCCGTTTCGACGGTCGTGGAAGGTGTCGAGCAGGATCGAGAACGAATCGTTCTGCCGCAGCTGGATCACGTCGTGCCGCATCTCGTTCGCCACCCAGTCGCTGGGCGGGGCCGAATCGAAGCAGCGGGCCACCACATAGAGGTTGTTCTCGTCGAAGAGCACCCAGATTTCAGTGCGCTCGCTGGCGGGAGCGCCTTCATCCGGGATCTGCTGGATGAGGTTCGTGATCGGCCGCACGGACTGGTACACCGCTTCATCGAGCCGGCCGTCGAGCCGAATTTGCTCGCTCAACCTCGTCGCGCGAACCGTGGTCCCACCCCGCCCGTCCCGGGCGATCACCTCGGGTGCGAGCGGCGGAGGAGGAGTGACTTGCTGAGCGTGGATCCGGGTCTGGAACGTGGCACTGCATACGAGGGCAACCGTGACGGCAACCGACCGCCTCATCAGTTACCGAACTCCACTACCTCGAAGACGCTGCTGAAGTCGTCCGTCCACAGCGAGCCCGGTTCCGGCATGTGCTCTTCGTCCTCTCGAACGGCCTCGATCGCGAGAAAAACCTCGTTTCTCGTCAAGAGAATCCAGTCGGTGGAGCTGACGAACCGGCTGTCGCGCGAGCTGTTCTCTATGTAGATGGCCGTGAGGCCGGTGGCTTCGGCGAGGCGCCCGACGATGGGGACGAGGTCGACGTACCGGTTGGTGACGTGGATGGCGAGGATGCCGTCTTCTTGCAGGTGGACCAGGTAGGTCTGAAAGCTCTCCTGCGTGAGCAGAGGAATCGGGATGGCATCGCTGCTGAAGGCGTCTACGGCGAGCACGTCGAAGCGCTGCAGCTCGTCGCGCTCGATCTGACGCTCGAGCAGGATGCGCGCGTCACCCTCGAATACTTCGACGTCGGCGCCGCGGGCGGTCGCATCCGACAAGAAGGTGAACCTCTCGTTCGCCCACTTCACGACCAACGGATTGATCTCGTAAAAGCAAGGTAGCCGGGGACTCCCCCGTCCCGCGCCAACACATAGTTTCGCCTCGACCGGTCGGGGTCGACGAGATGGTTGGCATACGCAGCCATCGTGCCGACGCCCCGGCCGATGATGCCGACGCGGAATTCGTGCGCGTCGTCCGAGCGCGCGGGGTGATGGCGAACGGCCAGACCGATTCCGGTCCGCGGCTCGTAGTAGGTCGTCGGCCAGGTTGGATACTCCTGCAGCTGGTGCCCGTGACGGATGCGTCCGTGCGTAAGCGAGAGACGATGGTCTTCGTCTTCGGCGTCGCGCTCCTTGATGGAGAGCATTCCGTAGAAGTTGCGACCTTGCTCCACGACCCGGCGGTCGGACTCACGGATCTGCCAGATGAACGAGCCCGTCAGCGACCAAAGACCGAGCGCGAGCACGGCGCTCACTGCTAGGCGGGCCGGTCCTCTACGCGACCACCACCAGTCCCGAAGCGATGCGCGTTGCGTGCGCCTCCAGCCTTCGACGAGCACCAGCACCGTACCGCCCACGTACGGCAACACACCGAGCATGCCCGTACGCCACTCTGCGAAGGTGGCGACCAGATGAAAGCTCGCGTCGTCACCATGCCAACTGCTCGGGCGAATCGCGTAGTACGACCCCACGCCGATGGTCACCAACGCGGCCGCCCAACAGATCCCCGACAGCCCTCGCGCGAGAAGACTCTTCGCGGCTGCGTCACTACCCCTGAAGAAGCCGGGCACCTGAACGAAGACCACCAGCGCAAACAGGGCGACCAAGAGGATCGGGTATTCGTAGAAGCCCGGGAACACGGCTGGCGCCACCACCGCGACGAACAACCCGCCCACTGCGCCGCCGGCCGAGACCATCAGGAAGAAGAACGTCAGGTGCCGCGGAGCAGGACGCAGGCGCGCCAGCTCCCCATGGCAGCACATACAAAAGACGAAGAGCGCGGCGGAGTACCTCACGACCTGATCCACGATCCCGACGTCGACACCCAAGTAGAGCAGGTGCAACACCACGATGAGGGCCGGAGGCAAGAGTGCGGCGAACAAGGGACGCACGTACCAACGCTCGCTATCGAAGCACAGAATGAAGGTCAGCAAGTAAAGGCTGAGCGGGACGATCCAAAGAAAAGGAATGGCGGCGATGTCGAGCGACATCTGATTGGTCGTCGCCATGAGGAGACCGGATCCGCACGCCGAGAGCGAGAGCCAGAGCACCGCGAGACCCGCTCCCGGTCGATCGTCCAGATCGCTCGTCGGACCTACCACCTCGGCCTGCACCGATGCGGCGCTTCCCATCCCGCGAGCGAGGTACCATCCACAGGTCGCGCATAAGCCCGCGAACACCAGGTAGCCGCCGGACCAGATCGACGTCTGCGCTTGCAAGCGAAGGCGCGGCTCGATCAGGAAGGGATAGGAGAGCAGCGCGAGCAACGAGGTCAGGTTCGACAACGCGTAGAGGCGGTAGGGCGATCGCCCTGGATGCAGTTGAGCGAACCAACGCTGAATCAGCGGGGCCGTCGCGGAGAAAAGGGGAAAGGACGCGCCTACGGACAGAGTCAGAATGAGCAGGATGCGACCGATGGGGGCGTCGGAGTCGGTCGGTTTGAGGGCCTCCGCCGGCGTGATCGGAAGCGCGATCAGCGCCAACGCGAGCAGCGTGGCGTGAACGACGGCCTGTCGGCGCCACGTCAATCGGCTCACCACGAAGTGGGCGGAGGCGTAGCCCGCCAGCAGCGTCAGTTGGAAGAAGAGCAGTGCCGTCGTCCAGACCCCTGGCGTGGAGCCGAACCAGGGCAAAATGTACTTGCCGACCATCGGCTGGACTTGGAACAGCAGGAAGGCGCTGAGAAAGATCGTGGCGGCGAAGAGCAAGCCCTCAGTTCTCTCCCACGAAGCGACCGACGTACGCGGCCTTGGCTACGGTCTTGCCGGCCATGGCCTCCAGCAGTTCGGCACGGCTCGACGTATCGGGCAGATCCAGCATCTCGCTGAGCGCATAGAGCTCGAACACGTAATGGTGCAATCGTGGCCCCGCCGGAGCGCCGGGTCCTGCGTAGGCGTTCTGCTGTCTGATATTGCGGCCCTGAACCGCGCCGTCCGGCAGACCTCCCTCCGGAATCCCTCCTGCGGAAGCGGGGATGTTCCATACGATCCAGTGCAGGACGTCGTCCGTTCCGCCGCCGAGCGCCACGTCGAGATCGTGAAAGATGATCACGTACGAGACGGTATTGTCGGGGGCGTTGGAGAACGTGAATCCAGGCTGCACGTTGTCGCCACGGCCGGCGTATTTGAGGGGGATGATGCCACCGTCCTCGAAGGCATCGGTCTCCATCAGCAGGGGCGCCAAACGAAACCCACCGCGCTGGGCCGCCGCTTCACCGGCCCACAGGCTTCCCGCTGCCGCGAGGATCACCGCGAGTCGCAACCATCTCTTCGACATGTCGATTTCCTTGATTGCTATAGACGTGGGCAGCGCCGACTCGGTCGCTGTGTGCTCATCGACCTCGGGGACCAACATGCTACGAGCGCTCGGCGGTGGCGCAAGCACCGCTTCACATCCAACGCCTACGACAAATCACTCTTGATCCTCGTCCGCTCGTGTTACGCCGGCCGGGGGGATCGCTGGTTGCTCGTACTTCCTCTTGAAGATCTCGACCAAGAGTCCTAGAGGGCTCAACACGACGAAGTCCGGTAGCATGAGGCCCCCTAGACCGAAGCCCCTCAGAATGGTGAGAGCGAACCTCGCGAACCGACCGTTTTCGTCCAGGCGGTAGGAAAACACGGCAGAGAAGCTCGTCAGCAATCCGCCACCGACCGTGATCAGCGTGCAAGGGACGAATATGAGAAGGTTGATCGCCAGGTCGATCCACTCGAGCGTTGATTCCGGACGAAAAAAGATGGGCATCGAGACGTAGATGCCGAACGCGCCAAGTACCGTGATCAGGCCGTACAGCAACGCCGGGTTGCGCCGCAAGAACGCCGGGAGTTCGTCCATGGCGGCCAACCTATTTCCCCACCCGGAAATCCACCATCGCTAGTCGACTGTCTTGCAAGAGACATGGGTTTGCTCGACGTTGCCCCTGCTTTCGGCCCAACGCGACCCTCCCACCGGGCGCGACCATCCTTGGAGAACCTCATGACGAAGCGCCTATTCGCTCTCACCCTAGCCCTCACACTCAGCTGTCCGATCGCTGCTGCTGCCCAGCAGGGGCCAGTCGTTCAGTCGCTCGAAGGCCTGAACAACGTCACGACCACGAACATCATGGCTACGGCGGAGACCCTCGACGAGGGGCTGTTCTCGTTCCGCCCAACCGAGGAAGTGCGGTCGATGGGCCAGATCCTGGCCCACATCGCCGGCGCCCAATACACCTTCTGCTCAACCGCCGCCGGCGAGAGCAGCCCCAACAGCGAGAACTTCGAGGAGACCGCCACCACCAAAGCCCAGATCGTCGCAGCCCTCGCAGGTGGCTTCGAGTACTGCACCGGCGTATACGGCGGCATGAGCGATGCCCAGGGCGGCGAGATGGTCAGCTTATTCGGCAATCCAATGGCCAAGTCCGCGGTGCTCGCGTTCAACTCGGCGCACAACTACGAGCACTACGGAAACCTGGTCACCTACATGCGGATCAACGGAGTCGTGCCGCCTTCGTCCAGGTGACATCGAGCGCCACACGCCAGTAATCGGGACCTAGACGGACATCGGGCCCCCGGACTCCTCGAGTCCGGGGGCCCTTTGAATTCAGAGGCGACTCACCGTCAAGAATCGGTGCCGGTCAGGCGTCTCATGAGGCGATTCATGCCGCCGATCCAGCGATCGTAGTCGTCGGTCTTGCGACGCATGTAGGTGAGCACTTCCGGGTGCGGTAGAATCAAGAAACGCTGCTCCGACAGTCCTTCGATGACGAAGTCGGCCAGAACCTCGGGCTCCATCATGCCATCGCCGGCGGCGGCCACCGTGGCGGTGCTCGAATTGGCGGTCATGGCCGTCCGCACCGCCTCCGGACACAGAAGCGAGACCCCGATGCCCTCATGTCCATGGGTTATCGCGAGCCATTCGCCGAAGCCCACGGCCGCGTGCTTCGTCACCCCATACGCTGCCAGTCCGATTTGATTGAGCAGCCCGGCCGCGGACGCGGTGATGAGAAAGTGCCCGCCGCCGCGTGCGATCATGCGCGGCACCAGGTGGCGCGCCGCGTACACGTGTGACATGACGTTGACGTCCCAGCTCCTTTGCCACTCATGGTTGGGAGCCACGAGGTCGGCCCCGAGCGCGAGTCCCGCGTTGGAGCAGAACAGGTCGATGGGGCCTACCTCCGCCTCCGTGCGCTCGATCACCATCGCTACGTCCGCCTCCACGCCTACGTCCGCCCGCATGGCCACGCCACCTAACTCGTCGGCGGTCACTTGGGCGCCCGCTTCGTCGAGGTCCACGGCGACGATCCGTCTGGCTCCCTCCGCTTGGAAACGCCTCGCCAAGGCCTGCCCGATCCCGCTCGCGGCGCCCGTCACCACCACGACTTTGTCCCGAATTTCCATCGATCTTCGCTCCTGGCCGCGTGAACTGGATCAACGCCACCGATACGGAGTATGTCGACACCGCGACGAGGCCGTCGATCCCGAGCCCCCCCGCCCTTCCGTTCACGGGGTTCGTTAGCGTGATTATTCTGTGAGTGCCTACGAACCGCCGTGACCATGGAGCACCCGGCATGCCCCGCAAGAAGACCCACAAAGCGCTGACCCTGAAGGCCATGCTGACCATCGCCCCCGAGCTGGACCAGGTGTCACGCGAATTGGCGTCGCTGGCCGTCGCTCAATTGGCCCAGGAAGGCCATCTCGGGGTTCGACAGGGCGAGCAGCTCCGGCGAGCCGTCGCCACAGCGGGAGACGCTCTTGCCTGGACCTCCGTGACGGGCGATACGGATCTGGTGCTCAAGGCCAGCACGGACGTCCTGGCCCTGGCCAGGGGCGGCGCCAAAGCCATGGCGCGCGACCTCGCCGAAGAGCTGGCAAGCAAGAAGACCGAGATGACCAGGATCGACAAGTCGTCCGAGTACGCCGTAAAGCTGGCCGAGAGCAAGAAAACCACGTACCCCGCCGAGGTCACGTTCTCGTACACGGTTCGTGACGCGTTCAGCGACCTGATCACCAAGACGGAGGTCCTCGTCGTGAACGATGAGGAGGAGGCGATGAGCGCCAGCGGGACCGTCCTGAGAAACATCACGGGACGGACCAAGCTCAAAGATTTGATGATCATCGATATCCAGCAAAAGCAGGCGCATCTGGAGGCGACGACAAAGGCGCTCCCGGATTTCCTCAGGTCCTTGCAGGCTCTGCTCAATGAGGTGATCGCCAACCTGCAGTAGGCGGAGGGAAACGCCGCCCCCAGTCCATTTCTTGCCCGCCGCCCTATCTGCGTTCATCGTGAACGTCCTTTCAGGTGATCCGCAAACGGGGGGGACACGATGATTCGAGCGGGACGAGGGGCGCTGGCGGTTCTTGGAGTCGGGCTCCTGACGCTCGCCTGGGCGCCGGAGGCAGAGGCGCAGCAGAGCGATGGATACGCGCGCGCCAGTTCAGGGACCCGCGTTCTGGGCCTTGGAAGCGGCACCTCGATCAAAATGCTGCTCGACGCCAGCAACCTGGGGGGCGTGGAGATCGAAGTGGCGGAGATCACGTTCCCTGTAGGAGCGAATCCGACCAACGGACACCACCACGGCGCGATGGAGATCTTCTACGTCGTCGAGGGCGTGCTGGGCCATGTCGTGAATGGCGAGCTGCACCGGATCGAACCGGGCATGGTCGGCGTAGTGAGGCCCTTTGACGAGGTCTTGCACCGCGTGCTGAGCGACGTGCCGGTGAAGGCGCTCGTTCTCTGGGTGCCGGCGGGCGAGGCCGACAGAATCGCCCCCTTGGATCGCTGGACGCAGATCGGCCGATGAGCCCGAGCCTAGCCACCATCCTATCCGAAGAAGGAGGCTCGACATGCGATGCCGCGGCGCCATGCGATTGCTCACGGGGTTGTCGTTCGTGGTGTGCTCGGCCTGTTCGGCCGACGAAGCCGCGGAGTCGACCCAGATGACCGAGACCACCCCAACCCCCTCCACGTTCGTGACGGCCGAGGACATCCCGGACGACATCACGGAGGACTCCTGGGCGCGTCTTCCGTTGCCGCGGAGGGACGAGCTCGGGCCCGACGGCGCGCGCGCCTACGATATCATCGTGCACCCCGACAGCCGGTACGCCTCCGGTCTTCGCGGGCCGCTCGCGATGTGGGTCTACAGCCCACTCATGGCGGAGCACATCTTCCCGGCCAGCAGCTACCTCCGCTTCGGGACCGAGAAGGACCAACGCCTCACGGAGTTGGTCATCCTGGCGACGGCTAGAGAGGTGCGAAGCCAGTACGAGTGGACGTCTCATCAGCCGCTCGCGGAGCGCGCGGGTCTGGAGGCGGAGATCATCGAACTCGTGAAACGCCGCGCCGATCTGGAGACCGTGGGAGAGATACCCGGACTCGGCGATCACGAGCGCACGATCGTAGCCTTCGTGCGCGAAGTGGTGAGCGAAGAGAAGGTGACGTCCTCCACGTTCAGCCGCGCGCTGGAATTGTTTGGAGAACAGGGCGTGATGGAGCTGGCCGGTCTCGTCGGTTACTACAACTTCGTGAACATGACACTCAAGACGTTCGACGTGCAGTTGGCGCCGGGCCGCGAACGCTTGCTACCCGCCCTGTGGTGACATAGCGCTTCGTTGCGGCTAGAGGCCACTAGAACAGCCCAACGAACTGCGCGAACGCGACAAGACCGCCGAGCACGGCGAGGACCGCGACCCAGCGGATGAGCTGACGAACCACGCTCATGCGGTGGGTGCCCGCGGCCCCCGTCGCCTCCAATCGATTCGCGCCCCTGCGGCCGGACAACCGCGACATGTGCTCGAGTAGCGTGCGCAGCTGGCGTTCCAACTCGGCCGGATCTTCAGGCTTGGTGGTGAAGTGGTTGCTGCCCAAGCCGTAGCTCTCCGCCATGTCGGCGTCGAGCGTGGAGGAGGTCAAGACGGCGACGGGGATCTGCCGCAGGTCGCGGTCCTCCTTGATCGTCTGCAAGACCTCGTGGCCGCTCTTGCCGGGCATCTCGAGGTCGAGCAGGAGAAAGCTCGGAAGGATCTCCTCCATCATGGTGACCGCCTCGTCGCCGTCTCACGCTCGGTGGAACTCGCCGGGGATCGAGCTGGCACGGTCCAACGCCATCTCGATCAGCAAAGCGTAGTCGTCGTTGTCCTCCGCGAGCAGAATACGCCACCCGTCCGGTTCGCTGTGCTTCTTCATGCCGAAGAGAGGCCCTCCAGCATGAGGCGAGTCAAGCCGCGCGATTGGCATGTGCTCATGTAGCACCGTATTCTTTCCCGGTTGGCTGGAAGGTTCCTCTGGCGCCGGTGACAAGCAATGAGCCGATCCCAAGGTTGGATTCGCGCGGTCTTCGCACTAACGATCCTGGTCCTCGCCACAACGGCATGCGCGATGGAGGACGCGGCCACGTCCTCTGCATCCATGCAGAGCATGTCCATGCCAGCCGACGCGTCGGGAGCAAATGTGCCAGAGGGCGTGGCACAGTTCGCGGTCGACCCCTTCTGGCCCAAGCCGCTTCCGAACAACTGGATCATCGGGCAGGTCGCCGGGACCGCGGTCGGCCCCGACGACAATCTCTGGATCATCCACAGGCCTTGGACCGTTCAGGCAACCAACGCCGGATCCACGCCGACCACGAGCACGCGAGACCAGGCCTGGGGCCACGATCCGCTGCAGTCGCTGTGCTGCACGACGGCACCGCCGGTGTTGGCGTTCGACCCAGATGGCAACGTGGTCCATTCCTGGGGCGGCGACGATCCCGACGGCGAGTACCAGTGGTTCAACAGTGAGCACGGGATCCACGTGGATCACCAGGGCTTCGTGTACGTCGCCGGAAACGGTGGCGACGATCACCACCTCATGAAGTTTACGGCCGACGGCGAGTTCGTGTGGAAGATCGGCGATGTCGGCGTGAGCCAGGGCAGCAACGACGTGAACTCAGTCAACCGAACCGCCACCATGGAGGTGGACCCCGCCACGAACGAGCTCTACGTAGCGGACGGCTACGGCAACCGCCGCCTGATCGTCTTCGATGCGGAGACGGGAGACTACCTACGGCACTGGGGCGCTTATGGCGAGCCTCCGATCGACGAGAACCCGGGCCCATGGGATCCGAACGCACCACCGAGCACCACGTGGCGTACGCCCGTGCACGGACTCGCCCTCTCCACGGACGGGCGCGTCTACGTGAGCGATCGGCCCAGCAACCGCTTCCAGGTCTTCGAAAAGGACGGGACGTACGTCATGGAAAACGTGCTCGCCCCGCAGACATTCGGGCCGGGATCCACCTGGGGTGCAGAACTCGACCCACTCGACCCCGAGCAGCGTTTTCTATATGTGCCCGACGGCACGAACAACAAGGTATGGGCCCTCGACCGGGCAACACTCGAGCCCGTGTACTCCTGGGGTACGGGTGGGCGCCAAGCGGGCCAGTTCGATTGGCTCCATTACATGGCCTTCGATTCCAACGGCAATCTGTACACGGGTGAGGTACAGACCGGCCACCGCATTCAGAAGTTCGTGCGCTTGAACGGAAACTAGGTTCGCCGGGATCTAGCGGGTCCCGCCGCGTTCCATCTCGATGGCCTGCAGCGCAGCCCCCTGGTCCAGGTCGATTCGTACCGGGTAGAACTCGGACTCCTGCTCGCCGATCAGGCCCTGTACGTCGAGCAGCACGTCCCTTGGGACGCTGCAGAACAAGTAGAAGCCTCGGGCGTCCGACGTGGTTTCGCTGCCGACCGTGTTGCCTTCGAAGCGGGTGGCGCCACCTACCGGTGTGACGCGGTAGTCCGTCCAACGCACGCGCACGGTCGCCCCGACCAGGGGTCGGGCGCGCGCGTCACGCACCGTCCCCGCCAGCACCGCTGAGTCTTCGGGCCGCGGCTGATCCCGGCACGCATCGAACAGAATGTCTCCGACCGCCGGAAGGTGGAGATCGAGCGTGGTCATCTCACCGCGGATTACGTCCCGGGCAACCGCTTCCGGGACGAAGCCGTACGCCTCGAGGTCCGGATCCACAAAGCCTACCTGATACCGACCCGGATTGAGACCGGTGATGCTGTAGCGGCCCTCCGACATCGTGAAGACCTGCTGGTTCGAGCCCGCGACACGCACGCGCACTCCCCGCCGCGGCAAGCCGATGCTGTCGACGACTATGCCCTCGACCCCACCGGTCTGGACTCGCTGACCCAGGCTACGCCCGCCGGCTTCTCGCACCTCGAGCACGAGACCACCGGTCAGATGGAAGCCGATCACGAACCGCCGCGGCCTACCCTTTTCATCCGTGTCCTCGCCGACAACCGGCATGCGTATCCACCACTCGGGAATGATCCATGTGCCGCTCGGCATGCGCCTGAAGCGCACCTGGCCGCCGACGTACCGCGACGAGATGTCCCGATGTAGGTGCTCGTAGTTGAAGTCCAGCCAACGCAGCTCGGCGCTCTCCCGGTCGATCCACAGGGTCCCGGCGATATCCACCACGCTCTTGTCATCGCCCACCGGCTCGAACTCGAGCCCGATCATGCCTTCCATCGCCGCCTCGTCCTCGGCCAGACGGAAACAGTGGGTATCGAGGAATGCGTCCGATAGCAGAACAGCCGCGTTCGGCGCGTAGTAGACCCGGCCCTCCCCATCGGCCTGGACGAATCCGTTGCTTACGAGATCTTCGGCGGGGCGGCTGTCGAAGGGCGTTCGCATGTACCCCTCGTTGCGGGTCTCTTCTTCGCTGAGGATTGTGAGGTCGCCGTCGAGTTGGCGATTGTAGATCATGGTCTCGTACCGGTACGCGCCCCGCTCATCGGTAAAGGCCGCTGCGCTCAGCGCCTTGCGAGCCTCCTCCCAGACGAGGGCGACCGCGAGCCCCCCTTCCGGCTCGAGCCTGCAACGTCCACCCTCCACCTTCACCTCGATGCCGTCGAGTTGGATCGCGCTCGACTCGAGCCGGACGTCCTGGGCGACCGACATGCCAGCCGCAACCTCGAAGGGTTCGCTCTCGTGGATCGCCATGCCGATCATCTCGACGCGCACCGTGTACGCCGCCGCCGGGATGCGCACGAAGAGCGCCCTCCCTCGCTCGTCGGTCAGAGCGTTTCGTACCGTCGCGCCGGAGGGATCGACCAAGTAGGCCAGCGCACCAACCACCGGAGCGGCAGTCGGCCCGCTCACCCGGACAACGACGGTTTGGGCCGACGAGGCCGAGGGGAGCAGCGAAAGCGCCGCTGCCACCACCAGTGATGCGCTCAATCGGCCAGCCGTCATCATACGACCCCAGCCTCGCGTAGGTCCGTGATGTGCGCCTGCTCGTACCCGAGCTCCTGAAGGATCACGTCGGTATGCTCTCCATGCGCCGGCGCTCGCAAGCGCGGCATCGCCGGTTCGCGGGCGAACTTGATCGGTACGCCGATGTGCTCGTGCCCTAGATCGTCCTCGATCAGCATCTCCCGCGCTCGCGTCTGTGGATGGTCGAATCCCTTCCGAAGATCGTTCACCGGGGCGAAGGGCACGTCGAGTGCTTGGAACCACTCCACCCACTGGACCTGGGTCCGCGTCTTGAACAACTCACGCAGAAACTCCACCGCGCTTCCTTGCTCGGGCCCTGGCGGCCGCCCGCAGACCTCCGCCAGATCTTCCCGATCGAGCGCGCGGAACAGATTCCGGGCAAACTTGGTCTCGGTGCCCGCCAAGACAACGTACTCCCCGTCGGCGGTCTCATAGATCTGATACATGGCCGCGCCACCGAGCAGCCGCTCGCTGCCGCTGCGGGGCGCTCTACCTTCGCCGAATACCGGACCCGCGTGGTTGGCCGACGCAGCCAGCAGGCTGTCCATCATCGCGAGATCGACGTAGTCGCCCTCCCCCGTGCGCTCACGCCGCAGAAGCGCCATCGCGACGGCCCCCAGCGAGAGCGTAGCCGACAGCATGTCCGCCGCCAGGAGGCCCGGAATCACCGGCCGGCCGCTCGCGTCCCGATTGACGGCCAGCACCCCGCTCACGGCAGAAACAGCGAGATCATGAGCCGGCCGGTCCTTCAGCGGACCTCCTTGGCCAAAGGCGGAGATGGACGCGTAGACGATGTCTTCCTTGACCTCGCGCAGGGACTCGTAGTCGACCCCGAGGCGGCGCACCACCCCGGGGCGAAACGACTCCACCACGACATCGCTGCCCGCGGCGAGCCGCATGAAGATCCCGCGACCGCGACGCGTTTTGAGGTCGAGGGTCAGGCTCCTCTTACCCCGCTGCGTCGCCGCGAAATAGACGCTCGTCCCGTCGCGCTGGCTTCCGATCGAGCGCGTCGGCTCAGGATGCAGCGGGTGCTCGACCTTGATGACCTCGGCGCCGTGATCGGCCATGATCTGTGTAAGAAAAGGGCCCGGTAGGAACTGAGTCAGGTCGAGCACTCGAATGCCCTCGAGCTTCATCCGTGCATCATGAACCGCCCCCCCTCATTCTACCCGCGTGTACTTCAGGATCGTTGTCACACCATCGGCCGTCGTAAAGCTCGTTTCCAAAGTGGTCGCCGTCAGCGCGACGAGCTGTCGGATGGGTGGTTGGTTCACGGGCAGCATCAACGCCGGGTCGAGCGTCACGAGGCGGGTGTACGTCAGCGTTCTGTCCTTCAGTTCGTACGTGCCGGCCGGGGTGTTGTACTGCTGCCAAACCCCGATGAGCTCCGAATCAGACGGTGATTCGCTCAGGAAGGGCCGCGCCTCGACGCCCGTCAAGAACGACCACATGAAGTATCCCTCTGTGTAGATGAGAAAGCTGGGCTGGCCCTGCGACCCTGACTCAATTCGCGCGTTGGCATCCCCTTGTACTTCTCTCTCGACCATCTTCCAGACGCCTTGGATGGACTGGGCAGACGACTCGATCGGGGTGATGAACAACACTGTCAGAACCGCTACGAGCCTCAACATGGGACACCTCCTTCCAGCAGTGGGCTCACTCCTCCTTCCTCCAACTTCCTCCATTGGATTCAACGTGACACCCTCTACCCTCGGCCCGCAAGAAAGCGACGACTCAATCGTTCCCCGGGTCCGGCTCCGCCGCTAGGGCGGCGAACCGCGGTCACCCATGGTACCCTATTTGCATCTTCGGCTGGCCGCTGGAAGACTTCCTCTTACTCTTGGAGGCACGATCATGAAGGGGCTCATCCTCGCGACCGCGATGGCCGGACTCACGGCCACCGGGATCGCCGCACAAGAAGTGCCTGATGTCACGTTGGTGATCGCCATCGACGTAGCGGAGCGCCAACCCGTGGGTGAAGGCACCGAGTTCTCGTCCGACGTTGCACAGCTGGTGGCCTGGACGCGTGTCACTGGACTCGCAGACACCACGGTTCGGCATGTCTGGCGGCACCAAGGACACGAGAAGGTCCTGGAGCTGACGGTGGGCGGATCACCATGGCGAACCTGGTCGCGCAAGAACATCCCCGCGGCATGGACGGGCGACTGGTCCGTCGAGGTGCTCGACGCGCAGGGCAACGTACTCGCGACCGCCGAGTTCACGGTGGGCGGAAGCTGAACGATGACCCATCGACGACCGCACCGTTGCTGAGTCCGCCGCACGGAGTTCGTCGCTGGGTCAATGCAGCCCTGCTCGTGCTGGTCATCGTCGTCCTGTGGGTCGTCGCCAGGACCGCGGCCGACGCGTTGATCCCCGCGCCCGGCGCTCGGGCCGGGAACGCCGCAGCCGTGCTCGGCGGTAGGATCTACGCGGTGGGCGGGGCTGGCCCCGGGGCCGGGTCGGAGGGGAGGGTCGAATCTCTGGATCCGATCACCGGAACGTGGCGCGATGAAGCGAGCCTCCAGCAAGGCCGAACGTTCCATGGCGCGGCTGCCGCGGGAGGCCTGCTGTACGCCCTCGGCGGGACCGACGGGGGGTCGAGCGAAGAGAGGGTCGATCATCTGCGATCAATGGAGGTCCTCGACCCCGAGACCGGGCTGTGGACTCCAGCTTCTCCCGCGCCGCATGGGATCAATCGTCTGACGGCGGTTTCGGACGGGACGACGATCTACACCGTCGGCGGTATGGCCGAGGGCCCCGAGCTACAGCCGAGGCCGATCGACGTCGCCACCGTTCTGGTCTTTGACACCGAAAGCAACACATGGGACAGCCTGCCTCCGATGCCACAGCCCAGGCACGGTACCACCGCCGTTATACTGGACGAGGTTCTCTACGTGATGGGGGGATACGGGGTGGTGCCCGGGCAGTTCTCCGGTCCGCTCGCCTCCGTCGACGCATACGACCTGAACCAGCGCACCTGGTCGAAAAAGACGCCCCTGCTCGTCCCCCGCGGCTTCGCGGGCTCGGCGGTCGTCAACGGTCGGATCTATCTGTTCGGCGGGCGAACCACCACGCGTCCCATCACCGAAGTCTACGACCCCCGCACGGACAGCTGGACCGCAGCCGCCCGCATCCCGAGGTGGAGAAACCGTTTCGCGTACGCACAATTCGACGGGAGCATCTACGTGATCGGCGGGGAGGCGAACTTCGGGGTGGGATACGGGCGCAAGGTGCTGGTTTACGACGTAGCGGAGGATCGCTGGTCCGGACTACGCCGTCGTCGATGAGCGGGCTGTCCCTCAGTCTGGCCTTCCGGGGCCCGCGTGCCTGTGGCGGCCGTGGTGGTGGTCGATTTGGCCTGGAGAAAGTCGCGGAGAGGATGCTGGCGGGCCGACCAGACCTTATGTTGCCCACATGGATCAAAGACTCGAAGGGCTGCGCACACGGGGGCCGGTACGCTCCAGTCGCGGCACCGGACTCGCACTCGTGCTGTCCTGCACCCTGTTGACCGCTTGCGCGTCCGGTGGTGGCTCGGGCGCGTCCACGACATCGTCGGTGGGTAGAAGGGTCGAGGTGAGGAACATGGTCGGAGGCCGAGGAGCGGTGAACCTGAGCACGGATGCGTCGGTTCGGGACAGCATCCTACCTGCGTCTCGAGCTTCCGTTTGGGCAGCGCTGCCCGCCGTTTTCGAGACGCTCGGAATGGATACCCCGACGGTCGATGCCGCGTCACTCATGATCGGCAATCCCAGATACAGGCCGCGGAGGAGGATCGGCGGCGAACGCCTGTCGCGCCACCTCGACTGTGGCAGCGGCCCCGGGGGGGACTATGCCGATCGGTACCAGGTCACCATCTACCTGATGGTTCAGCTCGGCAGCCCCCCAGGTGGAGGCACCATGGTGAGAACGACTCTGGACGCGTCCGCGCGCGCTCGCGACGTCGCAGGCGGTGCCGTGCACTGCGGCTCGAGGGGGTCGCTGGAGCGGCGGATCGTGGAACTGATCCTGGAGAACCTGGGGCGAGACTGACGGCCGACGCTGCTAGCCCCCCCGTCTGCGAGGGACCAGCAGCGCCGCGCCTGGGTCGGGCCGAATTCCTTCGGCATCCAACGAGGCGTTGAACTCCGGAACCCGGTCCGTGATCAGTGCGTTGAGCCTCTCGATCAGGTCCGGAGTCGCCGCCCAAGCGGCGTCCACCTGCCAGAGTTGGTCTTCCGTTGGCAGCGTGGACGACACCTGTATGGCACCGGCCACGCCGGCGTTTCGACGGGCCTCGGCCAGCTCCGTCGAGATCTCACCCACTTCGGCCTGCATCGCGGAGAGTTCATCCGTGATCGACTCGGGCGTCCCTTCGTGGTCCGCCAGCAGGTCCTCTGCCTCGGAGAGTTGTTCGCCCAGCCGCTGCGCCGCCCGAGTCGCTTCGTAGAGCGGCTTGGCAAGCTCCTGAAGGCTCAGCAACGCCTCCTGGCGAGCCATGCGATCGCGGCGTGACATCGGGCGTCTCGGATCGGCTTCGATCTCGACCGTGGACGTGAAGGTCTCGCTATCGACCTGCATGCTGATGGTGTAGGTACCCGGAAGCGCGATCGCGCCCTGAGGCGCGCCACCGCCTCGTCCACCGCCGCCCCCACGACCTCCACCGGCGCCCGGCCCTCCTCCGCGCTCCGGCTCATAGGGACGATCGTGTCGCCAGTCCCAAAGGACCTCGTTGATCCCTGCTTCCGCGGGCGCTTCCAGTGTTCGCACCCGGTCTCCACTCGAGTCGGTGATGGTCAACTCGAAGGCGGTCTGTCCTTCGGACGCGGTGGAGTCGGCTTCGACCGTTTGTCTGAGGTAGTACCGGATCGGCGGGGCGCGAGGCGGGTTCGGCGCGGAGTATGTCGCCCCGTAGAAGGGCCAGTCCCCGCGCTGTGCCCACATGACCGTCTTGCGGACCGGGAAGATGTGACCCGCCTCCGCCATCAATGCCGTCGACAAGAGCTCGAGCGGTGTCAGGTCCGCCATGATCCAAACGCTTCGTCCGTGCGTACCGACAATGAGATCGTTCTCGCGCGGGTGGATGGCGATGTCGTCGACGGGAACGACGGGAAGGTTGTTCTTGAGCGGAGTCCAGCTCTCTCCGCGATCGATGGAAACCTGGACACCGATTTCGTTGCCGATGAAGAGAAGGTTCTCGGCGCGCTCGTGCTCGGTGATGACGTTCACCGACCAGCCAACGGGCAGGCTTCCTGCGATGGACTCCCAGTGTTGCCCGTAGTCCTCACTGACGTAAGCGTATGCCGCGAAGTCGGCGTTGCGGTGCCCGTCGAAGGTCGCGTATACGCGGCCAGGTGCGTGCGCCGAGGGGGTCACGCGACTCACGTAGGTTCGCTCGGGTAGCCCCGGGATCTGGTCGACTACGTTCTGCCAACTCTCACCTCCGTCCATCGTGACCTGCAAGTTTCCGTCGTCGGTCCCCACGTAGATCACATCGGGCGAGAACCGCGACTCCCCCACGGTGGTGATGTTTCCGTACGTGGAAGTGCCGTCATGGATGGACATCATCGGTTGATCGCCCGCCACGCCCATAATCTCGAGCTCGTCGCGGTCGAGCTGCTTGGTGAGGTCGATGCCTCCTACCTCCTCCCAGCTCATTCCGCGATCGCGGGATCGCATCAGGTAGTTCGACGCGAGGTAGATGGTAGCCGGGTCGTGCCGCGAAATCAGAAGCGGAGCGTTCCAGTTGAATCGGTAGACCTTGCTGGTATCGCCGTTCTCTCGGGGCCCCGTAATCGGTCGCATCGCAGTCTTTTCGCCGGTCACCAAATCGTACCGGTTCATGTTCCCACCCTGTGACTCCGAGAAAACGATGGTGGAGTCCGTCGGGTCCACGACGGTCCAGAAACCGTCGCCATAGGCGGTCTCGTACCAGTCCTGGTTGCGAATGCCGTGGAACTCGCGCGTGTTCGATGGGCCGCACCACGGGTTGTTGTCCTGAAGGCCGCCGCAGACGTAGTACGGATCGCGCATGTCGAAGCCGACCGCATAGAACTGGCCGAGCGCAATATTGTCGAACATGCGCCAATACGCTCCTCCGTCCCAGGACGCAGACACACCTCCGTCACTCCCGAGGATGAGATGGTCCGGGTCGTCAGGGTCGATCCAGAGCGCGTGGTGGTCGACGTGGATCTGCTGGGCTCCGTCGCTACGAAACGTCCGGCCTCCGTCGTCCGAGATCATGAGAGAGCCACCCAGCACGTAAATGCGGTCCGAGTTGCTCGGGTCGATGCGCACCTGGGAGTAGTACATCGGTCGTGGATTCGTGCCGGACATCTTCTCCCACGTAGTACCGCGGTCTACTGACCGGAAGATGCCGCCCTTTGTGGCTCCTCCGCCTCCGCCCCCACGGCCACCCCCAGCACGCCGCGCGTCTGCTTCGACGAGCGCGTATACGACCGATCCGTTCTGGCGGAAGACGTCGATGCCGATGCGCCCCTTGTCGCCCTCCGGCAGCCCATCGGTGAGCTCGGTCCAGCTCTCGCCGCCGTCCACGGTCCGGTAGAGCCCGCTGCCGGGGCCGCCGCCGTTGAAGCCCCACCCCGTGCGCTGACGTTGATACATCGCCGCGAACAGCGTGTTGGGGTCGGCCGGATCCATCGCCAGGTCGATCGCGCCGGTGCGGTCGTCGATGTGCAACACCAGGGCCCACGACGCTCCGCCATCCGTCGTCTTGTAGACGCCGCGTTCCGGGTTCGGTCCCCAGAGATCACCGACCGCCGCGACGTAAACGACGTCGGGATCGCGGGGGTGGATTTGAATGCGCGCGATGTGCTTCGTGCGCTCGAGGCCCATGTGCGTCCAAGTGCTTCCGGCGTCGATCGACTTGTACACCCCGTTACCCCACGGGGAGGACTGCCGATTCTGTGGCTCACCGGTGCCGACCCACAACAGGTTCGGATTCGCCTGATGGACCGTGACGTCCCCGATCGAGCTCGTGGATTGATCGTCGAAGAGTGGGGTCCACGAGGTTCCGTGGTTCTCGGTCTTCCAAACCCCGCCGGTGGCGACGCCGAGGTAAAACGTCTGGGGTCTCGACTCGACGACGGCCAGATCGGCGATCCTCCCACCCATGAGGGCCGGTCCGATCTCACGGTACTCGAGGCGTGAGATCGTCGTGGCCAGATCCGGCATCTGCCCCTGTAGAGCGGAGACGGAAACCAGGGCGAGCATCGCGGCGAACTTCATTCGGCTAATGCATTTCATGGCATATCTCTTCTTCGCCGCGCCATCCCCGACACGGTCTCGATCAATAGGACACCGTTCTCACCCCGTGCTCCATAGACGAGGCGGCCCTCCATGCGGCTCACATACCGAATCGACGCAATGACTTCGGGATGTAGTTGGGCCACCTCGTCTCCCGTCGCTTCCATGCCGTCGATCGTTATGTAGGCGCAACCGCCGCCTTCGACCAGCGAGGTCGTGCCCCGCGTGCTCAGTAAACAAAGCGTTTGCCCCGTTCCGGTCATATCGTGTATGCGAACGCCAGGAAAGCGGGCCCGGATCATATCGGTGATGTAGCCGTACTTTTGCTTGTACTCCTCGAGGAGGTCGCCGCCGATGAAGTCGTAGCGCATGCCGAAGGAGCGGTACTCCAATTCCGTGTTCGACAGTACCGCGACTTGCAGACCGTCGATCTCGATCGGAGCGGCATCGAGCTTCACTTCGACGATCTCGTCTGGCAGGAAATCGATGTACTGTTCCAGAGTCCGGTAGCCAAGGGCATAGACACCGAATTCATGCGGCCCGGGGGGAACGTCCGGGATCTCGAAGTAGCCGAGCTCGTCGGTGCGCGTGATCTTCCAGATATCGTGCAGCGCCACCAA
>Ga0066376_10001777_pt1 | contig 20665 bp, 16 predicted proteins | sample Knorr_S15_td_Bot_FD_77009 | JGI IMG/M metagenome (GOLD analysis project Ga0066376, IMG submission 77009) | Marine microbial communities from Southern Atlantic Ocean transect - Knorr_S15_td_Bottom_ad_5009_LV_A | ecosystem: Environmental > Aquatic > Marine > Oceanic | place: Southern Atlantic...
CGCCCAGGGCGATCATGATCTCGACCGAACCGGACAGAGTCACCAGATGAGCGCTCGCGTCGTGCTCCTCGAGATAGCGCTGGGTGATGCGGGGGAAGCTGGTGGCAATACGGCATCCGTCCAGGTCCGTCGGCGTCCGCACGCCACTGTCCTCCGGAATGCAAACGGCCAGTCGGCACTTGCCGACACCGAGAGCGAGGCGGGTGATCACGTCAACCTGTGACTCGCGGGTCAGGTCACTGCCCGAGATGCCCATGTCGATCGCGCCCTCGGCGCACAGCACGGGAATGTCGCCGGTGCGCAGGAAGGTGATGTCCACGGGAATTTCTTGAACCCGGGCAAACAGGCTGCGATCCTGACGGCGGAAGGTGAGCCCGGCGTCGGCGAGCAGTTGGGCCGCCTGGTCAGCGAGTCGGCCCTTGCTGGGAACTCCGATGCGAAGAGAGCTCGCGTCCGAGATGCTCATGTTCACCGCGATTCCTTTTCATCGAGTCCAGAGACGCTGAACCTTCGGGCCAGCTCGGCCTCACCTTCTGGAGGCCGATGCCACGATGAGCGAGCATGACCAGGAGGTGGTAGACGAGGTCACTGGCCTCGTAGACCAAGTGGTCTCGCCCCTCGTCGCCCTCCTCGGTTGCCGCCTCGACAACTTCCGCTGACTCCTCGATGATCTTGGCGCCGATTTTCTCCACGCCGCCGGCAAACAGGCTGGTGGTGTAGGACCGATCTAGCGGGTTGTGTTTGCGGTCCTCAATGACGGCCATCAAGTTGGCCATGACGGTGTTCTCGTTGGTCAAAGGGAATTCCTGGGCGTGGGGAGGTGGTGGCCAGGCTCATCGTGGCTTGCCTGCGGAGGTCTGTCCTGAAGAAAGAGCCGCCCGCGCACAATGGCAAGCTGGGGCAAGGGTTGACTTGGGCATCCGATCGTATGGCGGCGCAGATGCTGACTTGTATACACCGCATCACGAAGACCGGCTGCGTGGCGTTGACAACCACAGTATCATGAGATAGATTGAATCATGCTTTGATGTTATTCCATGACCTATGAGGATCCATGATTACGACCGTCACAGGAAAAAATCAAGTGACTGTTCCAGCGGACATCGCCGTCAAGATGGGCATTCGTGCGGGGGCACGGCTTGACTGGGAGCTAACCGACGACGCTGGTGTGCTGCGGGTCCGGGTCTTGCCGGATCCTGCTCGAATCGCTACCAGCCTGGAGGGAAGTGGGAAGCGCTTCCTAACGGGCGGGGCGAGCCCCGTCGATGACCTGATCCGAAATCGAGAGAAGGAAGACATGGAGCGCCTGGACAGCCGTTAATGCCGACGCTCACCCACATGCTGGACACCTCTGCCCTCCTGGCACACTATTTTGGCGAACCCGGTGCCGAACAGGTCAGTCAGCTGTGGAGCCACCGGACGAACCGAATCGCAGTCTGCGCGTTGACCCTCCCCGAGCTCCGAACAGCTCTCGAACACGTCGTTTCCGATACCGAGGAAGTGGCGAGAGCCTTCCACCTGTACATAGACGACTTGACCGTGACCGTACCCGCCACTCGCTCGGTCGCCGAGCTCGCGATTGAGTTGCGGAAGGTCGCGGCGGAGAGGCTTCCCCTCGTCGATTCCATCATCGCGGCGTGCGCCAAGGAGGTGTCAGCGGTACTGGTCCACCGAGACCCTCACTTGGCAACTATCCCTCAGCACGCCGTTCGACAGCTCGTACTTCCCGATAAAGTGTAGTCCAGCGGGCATTGCCGATGGTGGTACTCCGGTGAGGCTTGGCGCCGACGGCGATCACCGCAACCGGCTCACTCGACGACTTCCGCTGACTCCTCAACAATCCTGGCGCCGATTTCTCCATGCTGCCCGCAAGCAGGCTCGTGGTGTAGACCGATCTGGCGCCAAGATGCGGGAAGCTTCGTAGATCCGCGTGTGACACTACTCGCAAGGAAACGCCGCGAGCGTGAACTCACGAAATCGAAAACTATCCCCTCCGAAGTAGCAGTCAACACATTCCTGGGCGGAAAGCCCGATTCGTGCAGCTAGGAGCCTGTCCGAGTTTCCCATTCGGGCTGGTCCGAGTCATTGCCTCGAAAGCGAATACTCGGACAGCACTAGCGACTGCTCGATCACGTGCTGCATCTCGATATGTCGTTTCACACCACCTATACCCCTGGCGAGTTGATCCAACGAATCGACGGGGATGTATCGCACCTGGCCAATTTCCTGTCGCGCTTCGCGGTGCGCATCGCGGGGGGAGTTCTGCTGCTGATCGGGGTCCTGACTGTGGTGTCTCTCGACGACTGGCGGTTGGGGTTGATGATGGGCGCCTTCGCTGCCGTCTACGCGCTGTCCCACATCAAAGCCCAGGGCATCGCCGTACCCTTCTGGCATGCCGAGGCGGAAGCACGGTCGGAGCTGTCCGGATTCGTGGGAGAAAGGCTAGGGGCAGCGCGTGAGATTCGCACCAACGGCGCTGAGGCCTATGTGATGCGGCGGTTCACCGCGGCGATACGGCGGAAGTTCTCGACAAGTTTCAAGGCGGAGATGGCCACCGACGTCGGCTGGTCGATTTCCAACATCGTCTTCGGCCTGGGAATGGCGGCCGCCCTCGGGTTGGGTGCGCACCTGTATCGACAGGGGGAGGTGACTCTCGGGGGCGTCTATCTTTTGGTCCACTATCTGCAGATGCTGCGCACACCGCTGAACACCATCGGTTCTGAGATCGAGGACCTGCAACAGGCGAGGGTCAGCATCGAACGCACGCGTCAGTTGCTCGAGTGTCAAACCCGACTGTCAGACGGCGGACGACGATCTGTACCCGAAGGCGCCCTCGGGATAGAACTAATCGATGTCGGGTATTGCCTATCAGCCTGCGGAGCCAGTACTGAAGGGCATCTCTTTGCAGCTTGAGGCCGCCGTGTGCTGGGACTACTCGGGAGGACGGGGAGCGGAAAGACCACCCTGACGAGGCTGCTGTTCCGGCTTTACGAGGCACAGTCCGGCGAGGTCCGACTGGACGGAGTCGACGTGCGCGACTACCGGATCGCCGACCTGCGTCGTCGCATTGGCATCGTCACGCAGGAGGTGCACCTATTCCAGGGCAGTGTGCGCGACAATCTGGCCCTGTTCGATTCAGAGATCGAAGATGACCGCCTGATTGAGAGTCTGCGCGTGGTGGGGTTGCAGACATGGCTGGAAACACTGCCCGACGGTCTCGACACGTTGGTGCAATCGGGGGGAGGCAGGCTCTCGGGAGGAGAGGCGCAGCTGCTGGCGTTTGCGCGCGTATACCTGAAGGATCCCGGCCTGGTGATCCTCGACGAGGCATCGTCGCGGCTGGACCTGGCTACCGAGCGCCGCCTCGGCGAGGCCATGGAGAGACTGCTGGAGGGTCGGACCGGCATCGTCATCGCGCACCGTCTGTCCACGGTTGAGCGCGTCGATGAGATCGCGATCCTCGAAGAGGGCGAATTGCGCGAGCACGGCAGCTACGCCGCGCTGACGCAGGATCCCGCCTCCAGATTCAGTCGCCTGCTGAGCGCAGGTCTGGGGGATGAACTCGAATGAGAATGCCCTGGTACCTCTGGCGTCTGCTGCGCTCGCATCCCTGGCTGTTCGCGGTGTCGGCGGTGCTGTCTGTCGGATACTCGTCGGTGCCGCTGCTGATAGGACTGATCCTGCGGGAGTTCTTCGACGCCCTCAGCGGTGATGCCCGAGTCGCTTTCGAACCAATGACTCTGGTAGTAATGTTCGCAGCAACGACGGTCGGTGTCCAGGTGGCCACTCAGGCGTATACGTCGATGAATGTTTGGTACCATGGTGCGAGCACGTCGTTGCTGCGTCGCAACATCGTCCACTGTATTTTGAAGGCCGCGGGCACCGGCGGGTTGACGGTACGGGCGAGATCCTTAACCGCTTCGACGAGGATGTCGAGGATGTCGTCGAGCCGGTGTGGGCGGCGATCGGGATCCCGGGTATGGTGGTGTCAGCCGGCCTGGCCCTGTGGGTGATGCTGGGTATCAGCGTCCGATTTACGGTGCTGGTGCTGCTGCCCCTGGTGGGGGTTTTGGTACTGACGAATCGGTTGAGCGTCTGGATCCAACGGTACCGCAGACAGAGCCGTCAGGCGACGGGCCGTGTCACCGGATTTCTCGGCGAGGCAGTCGGCGGCGTGCAGGCGCTCAAGATGGCCGGCGCCGAGAACATCGTGGTGCGGCGCTTCTCCGAGCTCGGGGAAGGGCGCCGGCGGGCAGCTCTGAAAGACGCCCTGTCTGATCAACTGCTGCGGGCCCTCGGTCCGACAGCATCACATCTGGCGACTGGCGTGATCCTGCTGGCTGCTGCGCAGTCAATGCGCGAGGGCACATTTTCCGTCGGCGACCTGGCCCTGTTTGTCAGCTACATCGCTCCCGGCGAGTCGGCGGTGGTCGGACTGGTGGGCTTCGTCGGGAGTCTGTTGGCGACCTACCGTCAAGGCGAGGTCGCACTGGAGCGTCTGTTCGAGATCGTGCCTGAAGGATCCGAGGAGGAACTGGGTGAAGTGGGTCCGATACGTCTCTGGGGTGAGCTACCAGCAGTGCCGTTCGTGCCCAAGAACCATGAACACCGACTCGACCGACTGACGGTACGAGGCCTTGGCTGTCGTCATGCGGACACAGGTCGGGGCGTCACAGGGATCGACCTGGAACTTCACAGGGGTTCGTTCACGGTCGTCACCGGGCAGGTGGCGAGCGGCAAGACGACGCTGCGCGACAACATCCTGATGGGGTTGCCGGAGGAGGCGGTCGATCTGGGCTCCGCACTACGTGATGCGGTGTTAGAAAAGGATATCGGGCGCTTGGAGTTGGGGCTGGAGACGCTGGTAGGCCCGCGCGGGATGCGGTTGTCGGGTGGGCAGGTGCAGCGCGTGGCGGCGGCGCGGATGTACGTGCGCGATCCGGAGCTGCTGGTTTTCGACGACCTCTCGAGCGCCTCGACGTGGAGACCGAGCGCCAACTGTGGGAGCGACTGTCCAAGCGCGGTGAGGCCACGTATCTGGTCGTCTCGCATCGCGAGGCGGCGTTGAGGCGGGCGGACCGGATCGTGGTGCTCGCGATGGCCGGGTGATCGACGCGGGCAGGCTGGATGAGTTGCTAGCCCGTTGCGACGAGATGCGCCGGCTGTGGCGGGGGGTGGCGAGCTAGCTAATAGAGCTACACGGAGGATGGGGGAACGCCTCCTCAGGTGCTCCCAGTAAGTGCTGCTCAATGCGGTTCCTCTCATTTAGCCGCTACTTGTCTCTTGGCAGGGCGTGCGCACTCACCTATTGCCGGTGCAAGCAGTGCATTGACGGTGGTTCGCAGTTTTGCTAACGTAAAGACGTGATGAGGACCGGACACGATCGAGTAAAATGAGAAAGGCCAGAAAGAGGGGCACTACCCTTGACGAGTACATCGAGGAGCGTAAGAAGTACGACCCCGAGTTCGCCGATGGGTTTGACGAAGGACTACGACCATTCCAGGTAAGCCTGATGCTTAAGATGGCTCGGAAAGAATCGAAGATGACGCAGACCGAAGTCGCGGAGAGGATGGGCACGACGAAATCTGTCATCTCCCGGCTCGAAAACAGGGCCGAAGGCATGACGGTGGGGACGTTGCTCAAGTTCCTGGATGCTGTTGGGAAGGAAATGCGAATCGCCTGAATTGGTACGGGCGCCGACGACACGGTCCCACGTGGTTTGGAGCGCACAGATCAGGATCCGTATTATGCCCAAGATCGACATCCCCCCAGCACAGATCGTATCTGGTGACGCCAGGATCGCGACGCTCCTCGACGCCGAGGGTACGTTTGTTCAGCACGCCTACTCCTGCCGTCTCGATGGCTTTGTCAACGACAGCTTCACCGAGTACGCCAATCCCTCCGTCTACCGGCCCGCCTCGGTTTGCCGGGCGAGGCTGGTCAGCACCATCCAGTATGGGTTCTCTCAGGTCGGTGATTGCTATCTGGCCTTCACGATGTACGCCACGGCCGGGGTCAGCGAACCGATCGCCGTTCACATCGGTCACGAGCAGGTCGCGCTGGCGGAACACCCCGACCCCGACAATCGCCTCCACCTCTTCGTCGTACCCGGTCGAAGGTCGTTTATCGGCGGCGAAGTCGTGCGGCTCACGACGGGTGAAACAGCGGGGCCGTGCCGTATAGAAGAAATCGTCCTCTTGAAGAGGAAGCCAGCGGCGGCATCCCGCAAGTTGCGCATCGAATCGCCCGACGTGAAGGTGTTGCACGTGAGCGCACGTCCCACGGCCGTCGTCACCTGGACAACGAGCCGTCCCGCCAGGGGAACGCTCCAGTTTGGACCCGAGAATGGCAAGCTCGTAACTCGCCGCTTGCCCTGCCCCCTGGTCAATCATGAAACCGAGCTCAGGAATCTCCTGCCTAATACTCGCTACCAGTACAGTATTTCACTGCAAGACCGCACCGGACAGCTGACAGCGGCGAAGGCGGGCACCTTCACTACGCGGGTGGCGCGGCCGAGGGGAACGGTTGAGCGCGCGTCCATACCTATCCGTCTGCGGCGCGCATCCGGCTTTCCCTGGCCTGTCTGTGTCGGTGTGCCATTCCCGCGCAAAGCGCTGGGTTCGGCAGACCACATCTCCGTCCGCGGACAGGGTACCCTGGTGCCTTCGCAGGCGCGCGCGCTGTCGAGGTGGCCCGATGGGTCCATCAAATGGGCACTGATCGACTTCACCGCCGACGGATCGCAGGACTACACGCTGGATTACGGCCGCTCTGTGGCCCCCGTCGCAGCGCAGCGTCCTGTCCGGGTGACGCGGTCCCGCAACGGCATCCGGGTCGACACCGGCATGGTGCGATCGACATTTTCGAAGTCGTGCCTGGCTTTGCCTGGAAGCGTGGAGGTGCGCCAGGCCGACGGCACTTACCATCGTATCTCGATGGAATCCGGCCCCCATGCGGTCACGCTGATAGACGACGGTGGACGGGTGTACACGGCCGCGAAGCCGGAAGTGGTCGCCGTCGAAGAAGCGGGACCGATGCGCGTCTGCGTGCGCGTCGAGGTCAGGCATCGGGCGAAGTCAGGGCAGACGCTTTTCCGGTCCATCTTCCGGTTCCAATTCTATGCCGGCCAGTCGCGGGTCCGGTGTTTCCACATGTTTGAGAACGACAACGAAGAAACGCCGTTCACATCTATCCGCTCCCTGGCCCTGCACGCCGCCTTCGATCCGGAGGTGAGTGGCGAGGTAAGTTGTGAGGGGGCTGACGCCGTTCCGATGGGTCAAAGCACGCTCCGCCTTACCCAATTTCACGATGCCGCCTGGGCCTTGCATCGCGACAACCGGGTGCTGCGGAAGGGGGCGCGCGCCGTCGGTACGGCCACTCTCGCTGGAGATAGCGGCTGCGTGGCGTTCGCCGTGCGGGATTTCTGGCAGAACTACCCAAAGGCGATCACGCTGGATGGAAAGGGGATCACTTTCGACATCTGTCCGGAACTGCCTAGGGACATCTATCCTACCGAGGGCGAGCTTGAAGACCGCTTGTTTTACTGGTATGCCGAGGGGGTCTACCGGCTGAAACGCGGCATGGCCAAGACACACGAATTCTGGTTCGACTTCGCAGCCGCGGACAGCAACCGCCTTTCGGATGAGGTCCAGTCGCCGCCTCTTTACTGCGTCGGCCTGGAAGCCTTCAACGAGAGCGGGGCCCTGACGCAGCTGCCTGGCAAAACGCCCTCTCCATATCCCGCCTACGAACAGTGGGTCGATGCGGCGAAAAAGGCCTATGAGGAGGATCGCGTCGAGTCGCGCGCCTGGGGCCTGCTGAACTTCGGCGATTGGTTTGGCGAGCGGACCTACAACTGGGGCAACATGGAATACGACACGCCCTGGTGTTATCTCCAGGAGTATCTCCGCGGCGGCCATCCCGATTTTTTCGTGTGGGCGGAGGAGGCAGCTCGTCACCTCGTCGACATCGATACCTGCCACCACGGCGAGGGATCGGCGGTCCACAACAATCAATACCTCCACAGCATCGGCCATGTCGGTGACTACTATCCCGAAGGCTACCGACCGCGGTCGATCTGCGGTGGACGGACGAGTGTTTCGCATACCTGGGTGGAGGGGCTGTTCCTCCACCACGCACTCACGGGAGAGGCGCGCTCGCTTGAAGTCGCCGAGAAGGTCAGCGCTAATCTTGTGGGCGAGATCCTCAACGACTACGACTTCACCAACTGCAGGAATAGCGGCTGGCACCTGATCCACTTGTCCGCCGCCTACCGCGCCACGGGTCGTCGCGTCTTCCTCAACGCCGCCCGCATCATTGTCGCTCGCGTGCTCGAACGGCAGCGCGAAAGCGGGGGCTGGGACCGGCTGATGGTGCCGGGCCATTGCTTGTGCGACCCGCCGAGGCACATGGGCAATGCCGGCTTCATGGTCGGCGTGCTCATGGTCGGCCTGAAACGGTACCACGAAGCCACGGGTGAAAAACGTGTGGCCGAGGCCATTGTCCGAGCCGCCGACTACTGCATCGACCGCATGTGGGTGCCCGAAGCCAGCGCCTTTCACTACACTTGCTGTCCCCAATCCTCCGTCGGTTCCGGGGCTGACATGCGTATTCTGAAAGGCGTCGCGGCGGCCTATGGGTTTACCGGGCGAGACCGCTTCGCCAAGGTGCTGCTGGCCGGCGTCGAATCGGCCATGTCAGGCAATCTGCCACGTGCCCATCGCGGTGTCGGCAAGGGGATCTGTTCGCCCATGCGGGGGGCGCTCCAGGTGCTTGCCGCCCTGCCCACCACGTAGCGGGACCCTACATCCGCGCGCTTCCGTTCCATATTCCCAGGCGCCTATCTGGACTGGCAGGCATGTATGTACAAGACCCCTGTTCTGATGGCCATCCTTTCGGCGGCGTTATTCGGCGCCGCGACGCCTGTGAGCAAGTTGCTGCTGGCGGGCCTAACGCCATTTCAGTTGGCTGGTCTGCTGTACCTCGGCGCGGCGGTTGCCGTCGCTCCGGCCGCACTACGACAGGGCGGTCTCGCTCTCCCCCGCCGCGCTGACCGTCGCAATCGAATTCGGCTGCTCGGCGCCGTCCTGTTCGGCGGAGTACTTGGCCCCGTCGCGCTGTTGTTCGGATTGAGTCTCGCGGACGCAGCATCGGTCTCTCTCTGGTTGAACCTGGAGCTCGCTTCGACGGCGGTGCTTGGCGCATTGGTATTTCGGGACCACCTTACTCGCAACGGATGGGTTGGCGTCGCCACTGTGCTATTGGCATCTGCAGTGCTCGCCTGGAGTCCTGGCGGTGCAGGATTCGCCCCGGCGGCACTTGCTCTGGTGGCGTGTCTTTGCTGGGGGATGGACAATCACCTTACCGCCCTCATTGACGGTATCACGCCAAGCCAGAGCACGCTGTGGAAAGGAGGTATAGCCGGCACCGTGAATCTGACGATTGGCGCGACGCTGGCTCCAGTCTCCGCCGATTTATCAGTGTTGGCAATGGCATTGGCGGTGGGCGCTCTATCCTACGGGGCAAGTATCGTGCTCTACATTCGCTCGGCCCAGGCAATCGGCGCCACCCGCGCGCAGGTAGTGTTCGCCAGTGCTCCTTTTTTCGGTGTGGCCCTGTCTGTTATCGTCCTTGGCGAGTTATTTACGGCAATCCATGCACTAGCGGTTATGCTCGTAGTCGTCGGCGTCGCATTTCTTCTTCGTGAGAGCCATTTGCATTCCCATGCCCACCAGGCAATGTCTCACAAACACTCTCATGGTCACCAGGACGGCCACCACACTCACGTTCATCCCGAGACGCCTTCCAACAGGGCCCTGCACACCCATTGGCATGACCATGAGCCAATATGCCACCGGCACCCACACTGGCCAGATCTTCACCATCGCCATGACCATGAATCGCTGGACCAGTGAGGTCCTGAATCTCCGTGTTCACCTGCGCGACTACCTGGAAGACGACCGCACCGTTCTCAGCACCTGCCGCGGGCCGGCCCTCTGCGGTGGACCGAGGGTTATCTCGCGCCCGTCGCCTTCCATCTCAACGACCCGCACGTGCCTTTTGCATGCATGCTGGCTTGGCGTCCGCTTCCGGAGGGAGATCCCAATACCTGGCTACCTCTGCCTTCGGATATCCAGCTATTACCGAGCCATCACGCCCAACGGGACAGATGTTGCCCGAAAGTGGATTTCCCCTTTTGCCGTGTATTACGCAGATCCGCGGCGAAAGCGGCGTTGACAGCGCGGGACCGGTAGCTTGACAAAGTGCAGCGCGGAGGCTTTCGTTTTGCACTGGAAGGAGTTAAGGTGACTGGTCGGAGTAGGCCGACGACGGGAGAGTGGGCGGGACGATCGGCCTATCTGGGGAATGATTGCTTCCAGATATTGTATTGTTATGGGAACTTGAAACGAATCCGTATCGGGTCTGCAAGGCAGCGTGTTGGAATGCGGTGACGCGAGCCTATGCGAAGTGACTTCATTTAGTTGAAGGATAAGTAACACATTATTTTCCGATGCGAGGAAACGTGGGCCCCGAGATTCCCATCCGTGCTTTTCGCCGTATGCAGCTGCGAGAAAGGACACATGGGGATAGTCGCAAGGCCCAAAATCCGTTATAACTCGAATTGAACTTCAGGAAGTTTCGCGCATGAGGAGACGAGAAGCGTCGTCTCTTCTCTCGGCTCGCCAGTTCCCGGGTGCTTACTACCTCCTCGGTTATTCGATCGAGTGTGCGCTTAAGGCCTGCATCGCGAAGCAGGTTCGTCGCCACGACTTCCCAGACAAGGAATTGGCGAACAACGCTTATACTCACAGACTGGAGAAGCTGATGAGCTTGGCCGGCCTATCTCAGGAACTCCAACGGGACATGGCGACTTCGAGGCCGCTAAGACTAAACTGGGCTGTCGTAAAGGACTGGACAGAGCAATCACGATACAGGACTGGCATCACTGAAGCTGAAGCCCGAGATTTATACTTAGCGGCCACCGCCCGTAGGCATGGAATCCTTACCTGGATAAGAACACGATGGTAGAATCAGAACTGACACAAGATCTAGTCAGGGCCGGTAAAACCTTCATCGGCAGACTCGAGGAGAGTGGGGTGTCGCCAGATGTGGCTTTCTGGCTCCATTCCACCGAGGACGATTCGTGGAAGCTAATCCTCGTGGAGGTTAAGCTGTCCAGTGGCGGTCCGAAGGCGGGTTACTCTCGAATCGAGTCCGTCCTCTCCAAGCATCAAGTAGAACTGGAGCCACTTGGCTTGGATGACGTAGTCATCGAAAGGCCAAACTCACACATCGTGAGCTTGATTAGGAAGGCAGTACGTACGAAGGATAAGGGAGTGCGTTTCAGAAATACTGTGGTGAACGGCACTCTGATAGATGACGCATACATACATAGAAGTCGCAAACGTGCCCGAGAGCCATTGCTGCGTCACCGAAATCAGACATGATCCGTCATACATGCAGCGAGGAAGGGTACATAGCCGGCAGCAGTTCGTCGGCGAGAAAGTGATCGAGGGACCCATAACATGACATTGGGGTATCCATTTAGTACTCATTCGTCCCGGCTCTTGCCTCGTCAGAACCTGCTCCCGCCTTCGAGTGCCGTCTGGGTCTCTGGCCAACGACGGACCATAGGGTCGCACCAAAGGAGATGAGAATATGCCCACCCCCAACCCCACCTCCCGATCCAAGCCCCCAGTGGCGGCAAGGAAAGAACACATCACAGATATCCACGGGGTGGAGTTGAAAGACGACTACTTCTGGCTGCGAGAGCGCGAGAACCCGGATGTGATCGCCTATCTCGAAGCGGAGAACACCTACACCGACTCAGTGATGGCGAGCACCGAAGCGCTGCAGAAAACCCTCTATGATGAGATGCTCGCGCGCATCGTCGAGGACGACTCGTCGGTGCCCCACAAGAACGGCGACTACTGGTATTACTACCGCACCGAGAGTGGCAAACCATACCGGATCTACTGTCGCAAGAAGGGCGACCTGGAGGCGAAAGAGGAGATCCTCCTCGACGGCAACGAGGTGGCCGAGGGGCACGATTACATGGCCATCGCCATGGTGACCACGAGCCCCGACCACAGTGTACTGGCCTGGTCCGTCGACTACGCCGGCAGCGAGCGCTACGAACTGCGCTTTGAGAACCTGACCGGCGGACAGAGCTGGAGTGAGAGCATCCCCGACACCGAGTACTCCGGAGCCTGGGCAAGCGACAACAGGACTTACTTCTACACCGTGGTTAACGAGGCCAACCGTCCGTACAAAGTCATGCGCCACGTGCTGGGCACCGACCCGCGGGAGGACGTTGAGGTGCTGGCCGAAGATGACGACGCCTACTACATCGGCGTGTGGCGCTCGCGTAGCGGCGCCTACATCATGGCCTCGATCGAATCGGCGGTAACCGACGAGGTGCATTACGTCGATGCCACCAATCCAACTGACGCGCCGAAGAGGGTGGCGCAGCGCCAGCAAGGGGTGCAATACGGCGTGGAGCACCAGGGGGAGCGCTTCCTGATCCTCACCAACGAGGAAGCGCTGAACTTCAAGCTGATGGAGGCACCAGTGAGCGCCCCTGGCCGCGAGCACTGGAAGGAGATGATCCCCCACAGCGAAGAGGTCACTCTGCAGGCTGTCCACGCCTTCAAGGACCACCTGGTGATCTATGAGCGCGAAGGTGGGCTCACCCAGCTGCGGGTGCGGCGGCTGGCCGATGACGCCGAGCACCGGATCGCGGTAGAGGCGACAAGCTACAATCTCTCGCCGGGCCGCAACGCCGAGTTCGACACCACCAATTTCCGCTACGAGCTGGTCTCGATGACCACCCCGCAGAGCGTCTTCGACTACGACATGGAGGCGAAAACCGCCGAGCTCAAGAAGCAAAAACCGGTCAATGACTACAACAAAAAGAACTACGAAGAGGACCGCATCTGGGCCACCGCCAGTGATGGCACCAAAGTGCCCATCTCCCTGCTCCACAAGAAGGGACTGAAGCGGGACGGTAGTGCCCCCCTGTTGCTGAACGGCTACGGCAGCTACGGAGCCCCCAACGACCCGGACTTCAGCTCGGTCTTGCTGAGCCTGGTGGACCGGGGCTATGTCGTGGCCATCGCCCACATCCGCGGCGGCGGCGAAATGGGGCGGGGCTGGAAGGAGGCCGGAAAACTCGCCAACAAGATGAACACCTTCACCGACTACATCGCCTGCGCCGAGCACCTGATAGCCGAGGGCTACACCTCGCCTGAGGGCCTGGTGGCCGAAGGTGGGAGCGCCGGCGGGCTGTTGATGGGGGTAGTAGCAAACATGCGGCCGGATCTCTTCGCTGCCGTGCTCGCCCTGGTACCCTTCGTGGACGTGGTCAACACGATGCTCGATGACACCATCCCGTTGACCGTCACCGAGTGGGAGGAGTGGGGCAACCCGAACGAGGAAGACGCCTTCCACATCATCCGGGCCTACTCGCCCTACGACAACACCAAGGCCCAGGCCTACCCGGCCATGCTCATCAAGGGCGGCCTCAACGACCCTCGCGTGCAGTACTGGGAGCCGGCAAAGTGGACCGCCAGGCTGCGCGTGCTCAACACCGGCACTCGACCCATCGTGCTGAAAACCGACATGGGCTCGGGGCACGGCGGCGCCTCCGGTCGCTACGGGCAGTTGAAGGATCGCGCCTTCAACTACGCTTTCATCCTCGATCAGGTGACGCCGTAACCACCTGTTGGCAAAACGCCGAGAAAGAAGAAGAAATGCTGACGGAAGAGGAAAAGTGGCGCTTCGACCTGCACGGTTACCTGGTGCTGAAACAGGCCGTATCGCCGGCGGACGTAGAGCGCATGATAGCCCGCAGCGACGAGTGGCACGCGCTGGAGGACGTGGACCTGCCAGAGCCACTGCGCACCTACCGGGATTCGAGTACGAAACCCACAACACCGCGCTCCATCAACAACGTGGAATACGTGGATGAGGTGTTTCAGCGTCTGATCCTCAACCCGGAGATCATGCGCGTCGTCCTCGCTCTCACCCACAACTGCCCGCAGCACCTGGGTATGGCGCTGACGCGCAACACCATTGACAGCGACGCCCTGGCTTTCCACGGCGGCGTCTCGGGGAGCCTCCACAACCCGGCCAACGATTACCAGGCGGCGGACGGCAAGGTCTTCGCCACCTTCCTCAACGCCGCCATCTCTCTGGTCGAGGTGCCCCCGGGCACCGGCTTCGTATGCATCCCCGGCAGCCACAAGTCGTATTTTCCCCGTCCGGGCGACGTCGACATCTACGACGGTCCGCCCGTCGTCGACAACGTGTCGGTCCGGTCAGGCGACGTCGTGCTGTTCACCGAGGCGCTCTGTCACGGCGCCCGGCGGTGGACGCTGGACACACCGAGACGCACCGTATTCTGCCGCTACTCCACCGCCTACGCCTCCTGGTCACCGGGAGCGGGTCCAATTTTGGACTTTCGCGAACAGCTGCCTGACGAGATCTGTGAGCTCAAACAGGTCGCCTCCTTCCGACACCGCAAAAAGGTGGTGGAGCGCCTGCTGGCGGATATGGGCGAAGCCTGATAATTCGATGAGAGTATGAAATCCGATGAGATTACTGATAACTGGGATCACCGGACGTGTGGGTGCCAACGTCGCCCACAGCTTCCTGCAGAGTGGACACGACGTCAGAGGCTTCGTCTGGCCGGGCGACCGGCAGACCGGAAAGATGCGCGCGGTCGGCGCCGAGATCGTCGAAGGTGACCTCGCCAGTTCTGCCGATGTCAACGCCGCTGCCGAAGGCCGCGAAGTAATCCTGCACCTGGGCGCTGCTTTCCAGGCCGGCGGCCCGTTCACGCCTGAGCAGTACATGGACACCAACATCAAGGGCACGTTCAACGTGCTGCAGGCGGCGCTGGCACTGGGCGACCAGCTGAAGCACGTAATCGTTACCAGCACCGATGCCACGATGTTCAAGTATCCGCCAACCGGGATCGATGAACCAATCGCTGAAGACACGCTTCCACTTGTTTCGACGGACTGGTACAGCTACTCAAAGATCCTCTGCGAGCACCTCGTGAACCGCTACTGCCGGCACGAGAACCTGAGAGCAACGGTGATCCGTTTCGCCAATGTGTGGGGTGCGGGTGAGATCTTGAAATTCCCATCCTTCCACCTGGCCTCTTTCGTCCATCAGTTCAAGAGCCGCACCGACGACGCTGGAAGGGCGACCTACGAAAGGTTACAGCGGGAGGACGACGGCGAGCCGCGCCTTATCGTTGCCAGGGACGCCACCGGGCGACCGTGGAAAAAGCACAACATCGAGGTGCGCGATATTGTCCACGCCTACGAGAAGGCGATTGGCAACCCGGATACTTTTGGCAAAGTCTACCAGATCGGCTCGCGGGCGCCGTTCATGTGGGACGAGTTGATCCCCTACATGTCCCAGAAGACGGGGATCCCGTTTTCGGTGATCGATCTCGCCATGACACCAAACTATTACGAATTCGACCTTTGTGCGGCCCGCACGGACTTCGGCTACGACCCGCAGTTGTCGGTATTCGACATGGTCGACGAAGCCATCCGATACGGCGAACAGGGTCGCGGCGGCATCATCCCAACGACGGTCTGACTTCACGCGACGGGCGGCGGGCCGCACCGCCGCACCACAGCCCGCTCCTGGCCGGAGCGGTGCCGATCCCCGCATCCCCCGAGGTTGGCTCTTGGCTTGCAGACGCAGATCGCCTAAATTGCCATCACCCGCGACCTCTAAGACCTCTCCCATCCGGCACGACGGATGAAACCCGACATTACGACCCGCACCATCGACTGGTACCGCACACCCCTTGATCGCGAAGTTCTGCGTTCACTGCACCAGCGCAGCGATGCTCGAGGTCTGCTCCAGATCGGTGGCCACCTGAGTCTCGTCACGTTGACAGCTGCGCTAGCCTGGCACGTGCAGGATCGGTGGTGGCTGCTGCTGCCCGCGCTCTTCCTGCACGGCACGGTCTACATATTCCTGCTGAACGCCACTCACGAACTCTCCCACGGCACCGTGTTCCGCACCCGGCTCCTCAACCGCTTCTTCCTCCGTGCCCTCTGCTTTCTGGCATGGCGCAGCCACCTCATGTTCTGGGCCAGTCATGCGGAACATCACAAATACACCCTTCACCCACCCGAGGATCTCGAGGTCGTGTTGCCGCGCCGGTTGACGCTGAAGGAGTTCCTCCGCATCGGCGTCTTCGATCCGTGGGGTCTGTACGCCACGGTGCGCAAGACGGTGCGACACGGTCTGGGCCATGTCGACGGCGAGTGGGAGAACTACCTGTTTCCGCCCACTGACGACGACCGCCGCCTGCGGGTGATGCGCTGGGCGCGCGTATTGCTGTCGGGCCACGCGGCTATCCTCGTGGTCTCTGCCTGGTTTGGTCTCTGGCTGATACCCGTGCTGACCACGTGCGGCGTGTTTTACGGGGGCTGGCTGCGCTTCCTGTGTAACAACACCCAGCACACGGGCCTGCAGGATGACGTCGCCGATTTCCGCTTATGCACGCGCACCGTCCTCCTCGGCCCGCTGACGCGATTTCTTTACTGGCAGATGAACTACCACATCGAGCACCACATGTACGCCGCCGTGCCGTGTTACAACCTTGGGCGACTGCACACTCTGATCCGACACGAATTGCCCCCGAGCCCGAAGGGCCTGTGGGCGACATGGCGGCAGATCATCGACATCCTCAAGAAGCAGCAGGGCGACCCTGGCTATCAGTACATCCCCCAGGTCCCCACGGTGGGATTGCCCTGACCTGCGCGGTTCTGTCGCGAGCTAGCGCGCTGTCCCCGCGGTGCTCACCGCCTCCGTTGCGTCGCCTGCCTCCGCCGTCGATGTGTGACGTGAACGAGGTCGCTCGAAAGGGATAGCTCCATGCGCATAGACAGGTTGGATGTTTACTATGTCGCCATGCCTCTAATCTACCCGTGGCGGACGGCCTATGGGGAAGATCGCGACATCCACTCGGTCCTGGTGAAGTTGACCAGCGGCGAGTGGGAAGCGTGGTCGGAGAGCACTCCCTTCTTCGCGCCTTCCTATCTGACCGAAAGCGCCGGGTCCGCCTTCTACCACGTCACCGAGGTCTTCGGACCGCACGTGGTCGGCAGGGAATACGACACCGCGGCAGACTTGAACGCCCGCCTGGATGTGTTCAAGGGGAACAGCTTCGCCAAGGCCGCCATCGAGATCGGCTGGTGGACGCTCGAGAGCAAGATCTCCGGCACGCCGCTGCACCGACTCCTGGGAGGGCAGACCCGCGAGGTGATCGCCGGGGCCGACTTCGGTATTCAAGACTCCTTCGACATGCTGCTGGGAAACATCCAGCAGGCGGTAGATGCCGGCTTCCCCCGCATCAAACTCAAGGTCGCCAGGGGGTGGGACCTGGACATGCTACAAGTCGTGCGTCAGACCTTTCCGGATTTCACCTTCCACATCGACTGCAATTCCGGCTACACCTTGGCGGACCTGCCTTTCTTCAAGGCCATAGACGGACTGGGCCTGGCCTTCATCGAGCAGCCTCTCCATTTTGCCGATGTCCTGGATCATGCCGAACTGGCCCGGCAGCTAGAGACGCCGATCTGTCTGGACGAAACCATCGTCAGCGTGAGAGCGGCCCAGCAAGCCATCCAGATCGGGGCGTGCCAGTATATCAACATAAAGCCGGGAAGAATCGGCGGACTGTCGAATGCCCTGGCGGTGCACGATCTGGCTAGAGATGCGGGGATACCGGTGTGGATTGGGGGGATGCTGGAGAGTGCGGTGGGATCGGCCATCTGCGTCGAGCTGGCCACACTCGACAACTTCACCTACCCGGGCGACCTCTTTCCCTCTTCGCGATTCTACACGCGCGACCTGGCCGAGCCACACCTTGAGTTCAGCCCGGGGAACGTGTTCCAGCCCTTCACGGGCGACCTGCCGGTACCCGATCCCGAGCTTCTCGAAGAGTGCACTCTCCGCCAGCAGTCGGTAGTGCCGGCAACATGAGGACGATGCCGTCGCCGCAAACTTCGCCGCCAACGGGCGGTGGCGCCGGGGCAAAAATGACGCCGACCTTGTCGAGCGGATCGACTCTTGTCAGTGAAGCGGTCGAGCCCTGTCTCGCTCAGGCTTCGTCACTCGGGCCTTGGGTGACCATGATGCGCTGGTAGATCTCCGAAGCCTGCAGCACCTGTTCGCACTCGACCCACTCGACGGCCCCGTGGGCGCGGTCGATACTCCCCGGGCCCAGGACGATGGTGGGGACGCCCAGCTCGGCAAAGGAACTACCGTCGGTCGCAAACGGGACACCGGCCACCACACACTCTCCCAGGACAGCTCGACAGGCGTCGGCGGCGCTGCCCACGATGCCGACATCCTCCGCGGTGCCGAGAGCGGTACAGACAAAGAAGGGATCTTCAACCACAGCAGACGATTCGCTGTCCATCTTCCTGACCCGGGCTACCACGCTCCTGAAACTTTCCAGTACTTCCTCAGGCGTCTGCCCTGGAATCAAACGACAGTCCACCGCAACCCGACACCCGTCGGGCACGAAGTTGACCTGTGTGCCTCCTTGTATCACGCCGATGTTCAGGCTGGGACTCCCCAGGAGAGGGTCGCTCATGCCAGCGTACACGGGTCCCAGTTCTGCCTCGATTTCGATAATGAGGCGGGCCATTTTCGAGATCGCATTGACGCCCAGATACGGCTTGGCGCTGTGGGCTGCCTTCCCCTTGACGACGACGTCAAAACGCACCACCCCCTTGTGGGCGCGTATCACCTGGAGCGTTGTGGGCTCGGCGATAACCGCGGCCTCGACCTGGATATGTGCAGCGAGACTCCGGGATCCCTCGAAAAAGGCCTCTTCGTCGATCGCCCCGGCGAAGGCGATCGTCCGGGGTGGCTTGATACCCGCTTCCTTCAGGCGCTTCATGGCGTGGATCATGGCGGCGCCCGCCGCCTTCGTATCGCACGACCCTCGACCGTAAAGCAGACCGTCGCGGATGTGCGGCTCAAAGGGGGGAATCGTCATCACCTCGGCCGAAGCCGTGTCCATGTGGCATTCGAAAAGCAGGACGCGATCGGCGTCTTCGCCTTCCAGAGTAGCGATGATATTGTTCCGACCAGGCAGCACCTCGTACAACTCGCAGGGAATGTCGAGCGCATCGAAAAACCCAGCCAGGTAATCGACCATGCCGCTCTCGCCCTCATCCCCGCCAGGCAGGGAGGGATTGACGCTGTCTATGGCGACCATCTCCTGCAAGGTTGCGAGGATCTCATTCTCACTTCGAGCCCATGGTCCGGCCATGTCGTCTTCCTCCTTTGCGGACTATCAGTCCCGCATGTTGATGAACTGGAGGGGGACCTCGTACTGCTCCGACTTCAAATAGGCGATCACCGCCTGCAAGTCGTCGCGCTTCTTCCCCGTCACCCGCAGTTCGTCGCCCTGGATGGCGACCTGCACTTTCATCTTCCTGCCCTTGATGTCCTTGACGATCTTTTGCGCGATCTCCCGGTCGATCCCCTGATGGATCAGCACCTCCTGCCTCAGTGTCTTTCCCCCCGCCGGCTCCGGCTCTTTGAATTCGAGACAGTCCGTGTTCAGCTTGCGGCGTACGCCGTGGCTGACGATGACATCCCGCACCGCTTCGATTTTCATCTCGTCCTCGGTGCGGATGACGATCTGGTCCTGATCGGCCACCAGCTCGATCGTCGTCTCCGACCCGCGGAAATCATACCGCTGAGCTACCTCCTTGCTGGCGTTGTTCACCGCATTGGCGACTTCCTGCATGTCTACTTGGTTAACCACATCGAACGACGGCATGGGTAGCTCCCTGAGATTTCGGCTGGGTGGACGACATGTGACACATTGCGCCGGCTGCGCAGACCAGAATATATCTCCTCTGGCCTACGCGTCCAGGGAGCGAAGGGACAGGGAGGTGGACGGATGGCGAAGCGATCCGGATTACGCCGACATCGGCCTCCAGGGCGCATCGCAACGCGGATGGGCTTTGTCAACGGGCTGTCAGGCGCCAAAGCCTGCCGGAATGCTCTCGACGGGGATACTCTTGGGCCGGTGCTGGCGCTGTCAGGCGCGCTCAATCAATCTGAACCGATGCAACGCGCTTACGTCGCCAGTCAATCTGAACACTCAGCCTCTCGTCCGCTGCTTGCCACGTGTACGAGAAGACGTCCAGCTCACCAGCCCTGATACTGTCATAGCCATAGGACCTCTTGCATTGCAGCGTCCTGAGAAAATCATGCTGCCCGAAGAACCGCTGACAGTCGGGGTGGCGGAGAGCGAGTGGGAGATAGTTCTCCAGCACCAACGACGTGCCAGGGACGGCGCGGAAACCCGCCTTCTTGAACAGGGGAATGCCCTTGCGGTTGAAAACCCAGGTGACGGCCTCCAGCCGTTGGAAGCCCATATCGACTACCTGACGTATGCACGGATCGCCGAGGTGACGCCAGAACGTCCCACGACGCTGAAACTCGGGAAGCGTCTCCACACCGGAGAACACGGCGATTGATCCGTCGCCGTACTTGTCGTCCACCTGAAGCATCGAAATGATCTCCCCCTCGTTCGTCAGCAGAAAGGTCCCCACGCGATCCTGGCGCTGATGCGCCAGAATCAGTTCATCCGAACTCACTGACG
>Ga0066376_10001779_pt1 | contig 20660 bp, 16 predicted proteins | sample Knorr_S15_td_Bot_FD_77009 | JGI IMG/M metagenome (GOLD analysis project Ga0066376, IMG submission 77009) | Marine microbial communities from Southern Atlantic Ocean transect - Knorr_S15_td_Bottom_ad_5009_LV_A | ecosystem: Environmental > Aquatic > Marine > Oceanic | place: Southern Atlantic...
ACCATCACCTGCTACATCGATCGCCGTAACGAGAACCCAAGGCCATTCGTCTGGACTGCCTCACCCACATCCATCATTGCCAAGGTCGAGAAAGCGAAAGAGACTTTGGCGACACAGCACTAGGACACGCTGGACGCTGCTGGCCTTTCGCCGCGGAGGCCCGGGAATAGCTTCACGCCAACTGGCCGTTCCCCTTTCCCTTGTCCCCCCCACGCGCATGTCTCACTCGGATGCCGTCGATCGCGTGCTCGCTCGAGTCGAACAAGCCCGAGACGAGCTCGTGGACTTCACCGCTGAGTTGATTCGGATTCCGACGGTGAATCCGCCAGGGGAAAACTACCGTGACTGTGCCGAGGCGATCGGCGCCCGCATGGGTGCGACCGGTCTCGACGTCCAGTATGTCGAGGCTGAAGGACGCGCAGAGCACACGAGTGCCCACCCTCGGGTGAACGTGATCGGCCGCTGGCATGGCCCGGCCCGGCCGTGCCTGCACCTGAACGGCCATTTCGACGTGGTGCCGGCGGGGGAAGGGTGGAGCGTCGATCCTTTTGGCGGCTCGGTCCGGGACGGTCGACTCTACGGGCGCGGCGCCTCGGACATGAAGTCCGGGCTGGTCGCGGCCCTGTTCGCTGTCGAAGCGATCAGACGCGCGGGCGTCGATCTGCGGGGGAGCGTGGAGGTAAGCGGGACAGTGGACGAAGAGAGCGGAGGCTTCGCGGGGGTCGCCGATCCGTGTGAGACGGGTCATCTCTCCTCCGAGCGCACCGACTTCGCGATCATCCCCGAGCCCTTCGGGCCAGACAGGATCTGCGTCGGTCATCGAGGCGTGTACTGGTTCGACGTCGTCGCGCACGGTCAGATCGCCCACGGCAGCATGCCGCATCTAGGACGCAACGCCATCGACGACATGGCCGCGCTGATCGACGCGGTGGCGTCACAACTGGGAAGCGAGTTGGCCGCGCGTATCACGGCGATGCCCATCGTGCCCGAGGCGTCGCGCCAGGCATCGATCAACGTCAATGCTGTGATGGGTGGCCAGGCGGGCCAGGCTCAGCAGAGTCCCTGCGTCGCCGACCGTTGTACCGCGACCTTCGACCGTCGCTTCCTGCCCGAGGAATCCTACGAGCAGGTGCGCGCCGAGGTGGTAGCCATCGTGCGCTCCCTCGAGGCCGAACAACCAGGCCGTCGCTTCACGATCGAGGACCGCATGATCGTGGATCCCGTGCAGACCCCTGAGGGCTCTCCGGTCGTGGCGGCCTTGTCCAACGCCATCGCGCGCGTCCGTGGCACGAAGGCGGCCCTGGTAGGCAGTCCCGGCACCTACGACCAGAAGCACTTCGCGCGCATCGCGGGCGTACGGCATTGCGTTGCCTACGGACCAGGACCCTTGGAGGAGGCGCACCAGCCGGACGAGTCCTGCTCGGTCGACGATCTAGTGGCATCGACCCAGGTGATGGCGTTGGCGGCCCTGGAGTTGGTGGGATAGGATCGGGCAACTCTAGCAGGTTGTTCGGGCAGTTCTTCCGGAGGCACTGATGACCCCGCGCGCTCATGGATTTCTCTTCGTGGTCGCACTCGCGACGGGGCTGACGCTGAGCCCTCGAGTCCAGGCACAAACGACAGTGGCCCTGGAGTTCGATTCTCTCCACTTCCGCTCGATCGGACCGGCGACCATGTCGGGTCGCATCGCCGATGTCGCGGTGTACGAGGCGAACCCGGCCATCTACTACGTGGGGACGGCGCACGGAGGTGTGTGGAAGACGACGAGTGGCGGCGCGATGTTCACGCCGCTCTTCCAGAACGAGGGCCTGATCTCGATCGGGGACGTCGCGGTCTCACAGACGAACCCCGATCTGATCTGGGTCGGAACGGGCGAGTCGAACAATCGGCAGACCACGTCGTGGGGCGGGGGCATCTACAAGTCGAGCGACGGCGGTGAGACGTTCGAGCACATGGGGCTCGACGAGTCGAGGCACATCAACCGGATTCTCATCGACCCCCGCGACGATGACGTGGTGCTGGTGGCGGCCACCGGGCCGCTGTTCGGCGCCGGAGGTGACCGCGGAGTCTTCAAAACCACCAACGGCGGAGAGAGCTGGACGCAGGTGCTCAGCGTTGACGAGGACACGGGCGCGAACGCTTTGGTACGGGCGAAGACGGAGCCCAACACCCTGTATGCGTCGACCTACCAGCGTCGCCGCAACGCCTGCTGCATGAACGGCGGGGGGCCCGGAGCCGGAATCTGGAAGTCGACCGACAGCGGTGACACGTGGACTCGTCTCTCGGGTAGCGGCTTGCCCGACGGACCGCTCGGCCGCATCGACGTCGACGTGTTTTCCGGGGACGCCAGTACGGTGTATGCGCTGATCGAGGGGCCGCGCGCCGGGCGAGGTGGTGCGCGCGGAGGCGGCGCGGGCGGCGCTGCCGGTGGTCGTGGTGGAGCCGCTGCCGGTGGCCGAGCCGGAGGCGCGGGCGCCGGGGCAGCCGGCGCTGATGCAGAGGCTGGAGAGGGGGCTGGGGGCGAAGACGAGGAGGCCGAGGAAGACGAGCCTCCCCAGACCGTCATGGGTCTCTACCGATCCGACGACGACGGCCTGACCTGGGAGAAGCGGGGGGACACGAACCCGCGCCCGATGTACTTCAGCCAAGTGAAAATCGATCCGCAGGATGCGGACCGGGTCTACATGGGAGGAGTGGGCCTGCACCTGACCATCGACGGCGGCGAGTCCTTCGTGACGGACGCCGCGCGGGTGACGCACGACGACGTGCACGCGATATGGATCAACCCAGCCAATCCCGAGCATGTCCTGATCGGCAACGACGGCGGGCTCGCGGTTTCATGGGACCGCAGCAAGACGTGGACGTTCATTCCCAACCTCCCGGTCGGGCTCTTCTACCATGTCAACTACGATATGGAGAGACCCTATAACATCTGTGGGGGCATGCAGGACAACTACAACTGGTGCGGACCCAGTGCTTCCCGTCAAAGCACCGGGATCATGAACTACGACTGGTTCCAGGTGCGGGGCGGGGATGGCTTCGTGGCCATGCCCGACCTACGGAATCCACGCATCGTCTACGCCGAGTCGCAGGGCGGGAACATGCTGCGGCGAGACATCGTGACCGGGGAGTCGAAGAGCATCCGCCCCTCATCGTCCAATGTCACCAACTTCGAAGAAGGCGACTCGTACCGCTGGCACTGGGACACCCCGTTCATCCGCTCGCCCAACGATCCCGGCGTGCTGCTCGCGGCAGCCCAGCGCGTGTTTCGGTCGACCGACCGAGGTGACTCCTGGACCGCCATCAGCCCGGATCTCACGACGGACACCGACCGCAACGAGATCGTCACGATGGGCGTGGCCAACAGTGACATCACCATCTCACGGAACGATGGCATCTCCAATTGGTCGACTCTGGTCTCGCTGGCCGAGTCGTCCAGTCAGGCGGGTCTCTACTACACCGGGGCTGACGATGGCGTGGTCAGCGTCTCCCGCGACGGCGGCGGCTCCTGGCAAGACGTGACAGCCAACCTGACCGGCGCGCCGACCAAGGGATGGGTGTCGGAGGTCGTGCCGTCCTCGTTCGCGAGCAGCCGCGTGTACGTTGCGGTCGACAATCACCTGCACAACGACTACGAGCCCTACGTCTGGGTGAGCGAGGACTACGGCGCCACGTTCCGCTCGATCGTATCGGGCCTCCAGGGCGAGAACGTGCGCACGCTCACCGAGGACCACCGTAACCCGGACGTGCTCTACGTCGGGACCGAGACGGGCATTTTCGTCTCGCTGAACCGGGGCGCGAGCTGGCGTCGGTTGCGGGCCAATCTCCCGAGCGTTCGCGTCGACGAGATCACACTACACGAGCGCGACAACGCGATGCTCGTGGCCACGCATGGTCGGGCGCTGTTCGTGCTCGATCATTTGGAACCGATTCAGGAATACACGGCCAGCATGACCGCCGACGCGGATGCGCAGCTGTTCACCATCCCGACGGCGCTCCAGTGGAAGTCGAAGGACGACCGCAACGACGAGTTCTGGGGCCATCAGTTCTTCGTGGGTGAGAATCCACCGACCGAGGCGGTGATCCAGTACCAGGTGAAGGGCGACGTCGACGAGCTCTCGCTACGGATCTCGAATGCCGCCGGTCGAATCGTGAGGGAGCTCTCGGCGCCTGCGAGCCGCAGGCACCTGGGAATCCGTACGCTGTGTTGGGACATGCGCCTCGAGCCCATCGCGTCGGCCCAGGCTGGGCGCGGTGGTGGTGGAGGCGGTGGAGGTGGTGGAGGTGGTCGCGGAGGTGGTGGAGGAGCCGAGATCGAGGGCATTCCTACTCCGACTCCCTCTGCAGGGTACCTGCCGTTGGATCCGTGCGACCTGAATGAGGGTGGCGATGGTGGTCGTGGTGGTCGTGGTGGTCGCGGAGGCTTCGGCGGCGGCGGAAACGCGGGCCCGATCGTCGCGCCGGGCACCTACGACGTAGCCCTGGTCGTGGATGGAGACGTAGTCGATACCAGGCCGCTCGTCATCGTGATGGATCCCGCCGTGGAACTCGCTGGTGCGGAGCGGATCGCCTACGACAACATCACCATCGATCTACACGAGTTGCAGCGCCGGGGCACGGAGATCGCGGGTGCCCTGAACACGCTGCATGGGCAGGTGACGGCCGCCTCGGGCGAGCTCGACGGCAAGGACGATGCGTCCGAGAGTGTGAAGGCCGTGTTCGAGGCTTTCGAGGAGGCATGGGACGAGTTGCGCGTGCAGTTCGGCGTGCCGATGGCCGCGGGCGGGGGTGGGCGTGGAGGCTTCGGGCGCGGACGCGGTGGCGGTGGTAATCCGGCGAACGTGCTCGCGAGGGCCGGTGCGCTGAAAGGCACGATCCTCTCGTTCTGGGAGGCGCCGAGCGCCGCACTCATCGGCCAATACTACGACGTGAAGCCCGCCCTCGAGGGAGCGATCGCTGATGCCGAAGCGATGCTGCTTCGGGCGGAGGCACTCAGCGAGATGCTCGATGGAGAGGGGATCACGATGGAGGTGCCTGCTCTCGGTAACTAGTGGACTAGCCCTCCTGCGCGCCCGGCCTCCCGTTTTCCACCACGAAGGTCGCGCGCGTCTCGATCGCCGCTCCGGGCTCGGTCACCCTCGGCACGATCTTGAACTCGCTGGTCCAGAGCTCGGGCGTCACCTCCGCGGTGACGTAGCCCCTCTGGCCGTTGTAGAACTTGATGTGAGGGTTGCTCGAGAGTCGCCGCTCGCCGCCGGCGGTCATGTCCTGGCCGTCGCCGTTCGAGCTGATCGAGGTGCCCACCAACTCGGTTGCCACGATCGGCGAGGTCAGGTCGTCGAAGTCGGTATGCAGGTCGGCGACCCAATGAGAGTGGATGTCACCGGTGAGCACGATCGGGTTGGCTGCGCCGACGTCGCCGAGCACGCGGAGCAACGCTTCGCGTTCGGCGGGATAACCGTCCCACATGTCCATCGACCACGTCTCGTCACCCTCTGCGTTGGTCCCGCGCAGGCGAGCCATCATCACCTGCTGTGCGAGCACGTTCCAGCGGGCCTCGGTGGCGGCTAGGCCCTCGAAGAGCCAATCACGCTGACGCGCCCCGAGCATGGACCGGTCGGGCGCGATGTGCTCGGCGCAACTCGGCTTGCTGCGGTCGCCGCAGGGTTGGTCGCTCCGGTACTGACGGGTGTCGAGCACGTCCATCTCGATCAGATTCCCGAAGCGGAGTCGCCTGTATAGTTGCGCGTCCGGACCGACCGGCATCGCGGCGCGCCGCAGCGGCATGAACTCGTAGAAGGCTTGGTAGGCGGCGGCCCGGCGCAGAAGCAACTCCTCCACGGTCTGCTCGTCCTGAGCAATGTCGTCCGCGTAGTTGTTGTCGACCTCGTGATCGTCCCACGTCACCACCCAGGGCGCGGAGGCGTGCGCTGCCATGAGATTGGGATCGGACCGATACATCGTATAACGCGCCCGATACTCGTCGAGCGTCATGGGCTCGGGAGCGTCGTGGTGCCGGACGAGGTTCTCCCCGTAGGACATCTCGTAGATGTAGTCGCCGAGGTGCACGATCAGGTCGACGTCCTCTTCGGCCAAGTGCCCGAGGGCGGTATAGAGCCCGTGCTCATAGTGCTGACACGACGCGAACGCGAACCGGAAACGGTCCACCGGAGCCCCCACGGCGGGCGCGGTCTTGGTGCGGCCTACGGGACTCTCCTGGCCTCCGGCCATCATCCGATAAAAGTACTCGCGGCCGGGCTCCAGTCCTGCGGCCTCGACGTGCACGGAGTGGCCCAGTTGCGGCGTCGCCGACGCACTTCCGGACTGGGCGATCCGCGTAAAGCCGTCGTCCTCGGCGATCTCCCAGTCCACCGCAACCGATGCGTCGGCGGCCTGGGCGGCTTCGAGTGCCGAACGCGCCAGACGGCTCCAGAGGACAACGCCGTCGGAGGTCGGGTCCCCGGAGGCGACACCCAGGGTGAAGGGATTGGCCGACAGCGCCAACGAGCGCTCTGTCCCGCAGGCGGGAAGAGAACCCAGAGCGACGAGTCCGGTCACACCTCCCGAGAGTCGCAGGAAGTCGCGGCGGGTGCCGCGCATGTGAAAGAGGTCGTACCACTCCAAGTCGCGCGTCTTCATCCTGCCGCCTGGCCGGGGTCACGTCGGTGCCGCGTCGTTGGGGAGCCCAGCATACTACGTTACGGCCCCGACCACGAACGACCCGAGGACGCATTGAAGGCCATCACCTTCCGAGACGTCGAGCAGCTCGCGTACGAGGACACAGCCGACCCGCAGATCGTCGCCTCGACCGACGTGCTCGTGCGGGTCACCGTCGCCGGAATCTGCGGCTCCGATCTCCATCCGTACTTCGGTCGAGAACGCGGTCTCGACGTGGGCACCGTCATGGGACACGAGCTCGTCGGGGAGATCGTCGAAGTAGGCGCGGGTGTCCGCGACTTCTCTCCCTGTGACCGCGTCGTCGCTCCGTTCACGACTAGTTGCGGCTCTTGCTACTACTGCAGCTCGGGCCTGACCGCTCGCTGCGAGGTCGGTCAGCTCTTCGGGTGGGTGGAAGACGGAAGCGGGCTGCAAGGGGTACAGGCGGAGTACGCGCGTATCCCGCTCGCGGACGGAACACTGGTCGCGGTCCCCGATGGCCTCGACGAATCGGTCGCCTTGCTCGCCGGGGACATCCTCTCCACGGCGGCCTACGGCGCGGAGCTCGCGGGGGTGGGGGAGGGCGACCTGGTCGTGGTGATCGGGTGCGGGCCCGTCGGGCTGCTCGCCATCCGCACGGCACTCGAGCGAGGGGCCGGGGAGGTGGTCGCCGTGGACCGGGTCCCGACGCGTCTCGCCACCGCCGAGCTCTTCGGAGCCACAGCTGCGAATTTCGAGACCGGTGACCCGCTCGAAGTCGTTCATGAGCGCTCCGACGGAAGAGGAGCCGATGCCGCGATCGAGGCGGTCGGCTCGCCCGCGGCGACGCGCCTGGCGGCGGACCTCCTCCGTCACGGAGGGTCACTCGCCGCGTTGGGCGTGCACACCGAGCGCCACCTCGCCCTGTCGCCTGGTGAGATCTATGACCGCAACCTGACGTATTCGGGAGGACGGTGCCCGGTGCGTCACTACCTGCCCGAGTCGCTCCGTCTGGCCCAGCGAGACGCAAAACTAATGGGAGCGCTCATTTCGCACCGATTGCCGCTTTCGCGGGGGGTCGACGCGTATCGCATGTTCGCCGAGCGACGCGAGGGTTGTACGAAGGTCGTGTTGATCCCGGGCTAGTGTCCTCAGCACCCCATCACGCCGCCGCCCGGACGGAAGGTCCAGTCGAACTCGCGCGTGTATAGACGCACTGCTCCGCGCGTCGTCACGACCACGGCGATTCGATCCATGTTGATCTCCTCGATGTGCTCGTTACGGCACCGGTAGCCATCCACGTAGAGCGCTCCGCATTGTGCGTTCGGGTTCGGCTCTTCGGCTCGGGCGTTCGTCCGCTCTGCGGAGCTCCGTGCCGGGAGCGCGAGGAGGCGGTTCACCCCGATACACACATCTCCGAAGTGGGTCACCGGGATGTAGAGCCACCGCAGCAGGTCGGTGTTGTCGCCCGCCTTCAGCTTCGCCTCCTCGAGACGCACACCCTGAATGCTCCGATAGCCGGGCAGAGTGGCCGGATGCTGACCGAAGGTCAGGGTGAGGAAGTCCTCCAGTTCTTCGTTGCTGACGGTGACCTCCAGCGGGTCCAGCCGGAACGGTTCGGGTCGCATCTCGATATCGACATCGTAGTCCGTGTCGGACCCGACTGAGAAGAGGGGCGTCTCGTTCTCGAAATAGCCGAGCCGTTCCACAACCAGGTAGTACTCTCCGGCGCCCGGGACGGCCACGCTGTACAAACCGTCGCGGTCGGCCGCGCCCGCCACGAGTGGCTCCCGCTCCGAGTCCAGCAGGAAGACGGCGGCGAGGCCGACAGGTGCGCCGTTCTGCGAGTCGATGATCCGCCCCCGAATTTCCTGGGCGGACGCATCCGGGGCCGCCGGCGATGACAACGACACCAGGGTCGCCGTGATCCACAGCCAGGTCGGAAGCCGACGCTGTCCTCGGACTGGACTTCGTCCGACGGTTCGCCTTTGGAAGAACTGCATCACGAGCACACTACGGGCGGAAGGGGGTCCCACGTCCGACGTGCTGCATGCTAACGTCGCATCGAGGGCTCTCGCGAGACAACCGCGCCATCCTCGCCCGCCACGTCAGTTCGCAAGCATGTGCAGGATGACAAACGCCAGCATGCAGCCGGCTGTCAGAGACGCCGCGGCGATCAGCATGGTCAGAGGTTGCGAGCGGATCGCCCCACCCAGGTGCCGAACGGCGAGCCCTGGGTCGGCCTGCTCGTCCCAACTTCGCAGCAACGTGGCGCAGCCGACGACGAGCACGGTGATCGGCAAGGCGATGAGCAGCACCCAAAGCGTCCACAGATTCGCCGAATACCACGCCACGATCTGTTGAGCGACGCGGGCCGGTTCATTCTGCGGCGCATCCATTCTGCGCACGAGGAGTGCCGTCATGAAGAGGGCGGCAGGGGAGATCAGCAGAAGCTGGATCCCGACGGTGATGCGCTGCATCGTCTTGAGCGAGGCCGTCACTCCGACTCACGGTTAAGGTACCAGAGTACTTTGTAGCGTGGAGTTTAGGCAGGCCTCTGTCAAGGAACTCCTCATCGGCTGTCGGACTACGTTCATCAGGAGATGATTCGTATGAAGAGACCCAGGGCGGGTTCGACACCAGCGGTGTGGTTTGCGGCCTGGTGTCTGGCCGCGGTCTCTGCCGCGTGCGCCGAGTCCCCGACTCCGTCGGGGACCAGCGTGGTAGACAGCGCGGGCGTTCGCATTGTCACGAACCCGAGCGAGGCCGTTGCAGCGGCCGAGCAATGGACGCTTTCGGCCGACCCCATGATCGAGATCGGCGGCGGAGCCAACCCCGAGGTGCCCCTGTATCAGGTGACGGCCGTGCAGCCGCACGAGGAGGGACGCGTGGCGGTGGGCACGAACAGCCCGGCGCGGGCGCTCGTGTTCGAGGCCGACGGATCCCTCGCTGTCACCCTGGGTCGAGAGGGTGACGGGCCAGGGGAGTTCTGGAATGTCGCGTCCGTGGTGGCTCTCGCATCGGATTCGATCCTGGTGTGGGACCGTGACCGCAGGCGCATCGCTGTCTTTACCGGTGAGGGGGTCTACTCGAGGGAGGCGGACCTCAGCGAATCGGTTTCACTGAGCCCCTTCGCCGCGCCGAGCACGAGCGTACCGGCCGGCTTCACGTCCCTGGTGCCGCTGACGTTGGGCACGATTGCCGTCTTCTCGGTCGGCGTCTGGGGGGGCGATGCCGCCTCGCTTTCTGAGCCGATCGTGACCCGCGCCGAGCTACCGTCGCGGCGGATCGACAGCGAAGGAGTGACGCTGGCGAGTTACGGATCGTTCCCCGGCGCGGAGTTCTACTACGCGCCCGGGATCGGCACCGCACCTTATGCCTTCGGCGCCACCACATCCGGCGCCGGCTCAGGGGACGCGCTCGTGGTCGGGACAGGGGAGTCACCGGAGGTGCGGTTCTATGGTCCGGATGGCGCGCTCGATCGAATCGTTCGCTGGGGAGACAGCGATCGATCGGTTGTGGGGAGCGCGCTGCTCGTCGACTACAGACGGTGGCTGGATGGGCAGCTCGCACGGAGAGAGCCGGCGGAGCGGGCCTCCCTCCGCGAGATCTTCGACGCGATCCCCTACCCGGAGCTTTTCCCCGCATTCGGGACCGTCGTCAGCGACAGGAATGCCGGAGAAGTCTGGGTCGGCGAATACCCGGGCCAACTCGAGTTGATGGGGCTCACGCCCGAAGTGCGGTCGATGCCGGCTCGGGACTGGCTGGTCTTCGGCGCAGAGGGCACCATAGTCGCGACCGTGCGCACACCGGCGCAATTCGAGCCGGGAGCGGTGCGCGGCGATCGAGTGTGGGGCGTCTTCAGGGACGAACTCGACGTGGAGTCTGTAAGAGCCTGCCGCATCACCAAGCCGTGAAGCGTGGCGCGCCTCCGAACGCGCCGTTGCCCAGCCTTCGAGTCAGGCCTTGGGCCGCTTGGGCGACCCACGCGGCCGCGTGCGCATCCCGTCCAATAGGGTCTGCGTGGTCTGCTTGATGAGCGCGTCTACGTCCACATGGGTCAGGATCTGACCCTCGATCACCAGCGACGCGAGCCCGTGTACGGCGCTCCAGGCCACGTAGGCCTGTGTCCGCGGGTCCTGCCTCTTGATGCCACCCTCGTGCTGGCGGGCCCGGAACACCTCGACCAACTGGTCGAATAGGCTGTTCGCGACCTCTCGCAGCTCCGGTTGGTCTATGCGCGCGAGCGCCTCTTTGCCGTACATCAAGCGATAGTGCGCCGGATTATCGATGGCGAAGCGCACGTACTCCTGACCCATGCGCCTGAACCGCTCGACGCCGGATCGCGGGGCAGCCGCGCCGCTGGATCGCAGGCGGTCGCGTAGACGCTCGAATCCAATCGCGGCAACGGCCACCAGCAGGGAGTTCTTGTCCGCAAAATGGCGATAGGGCGCGGCCCGTGAGACGCCGAGGCGCCGGCCGATCTCCCTCATGGTCACGCTCCCAGCTCCCCCCTCGGCGATCATCGCCTCGGCTTCGGTGAGCAGGGCGGCCCTGAGGTTCCCATGATGATAAGGGCTCGTCTGTTCGGTCATACCTAATCATGAACAAGGATGTTGACGAGATCAACACGATGTTCGCGCTCGTCCCCTGACGGGCACAGGGCCTGGGATTACTCTGTCCTAAGAACCGTCATGGGATCGATGTTCATCGCTCTCCGACCCGGCAGATATGCCGCGAGCAACGCGACGAGGAACAGAAGCCCCGAAACGCCCAGTAGTGTCGGGACATCAATCGGCTCGACGCCGAAGAGTGGGCTGTCCAAGAAGCGCGGCGCCCACCGAGCAGCGACCAGCCCCAGAACGATTCGTCCCGGCGACCCTGCTCGCGGCGACCGTAGACAACCTCCGCCAGGTACCACTCGGCTTCGACCCGGGAGGCATGGTTACGGTCGAGTTGTCACTACCCGAGGATCGGGTCGCGTCGATTCCCTTGGCTCGGGAGCTCTACGATCGCCTGGTCGAGAGGGTGGAGGCGCTACCCGGCGTGGAGTCGGCCGGTCTCACGGGCTGGCTACCGCTCCGTGCGCAAGCGCCCACAGCGCCCATCAACCTGCGATCGGCTCCGGTCGATCCCCGTGAATCGCTGAAGGCCCCGATGCAGATGGTCGATGCCGGCTTCTTCGAAGTCTTCGGAATCGAAGCGACGTCCGGTCGAACGCTGGGGTCCGAGCAACGGGACGGGCTCGCCCCGAGCGGGATCGTGGTCAACCAGACGCTCGCGGACTTGCTCTGGCCGGACGGCTCGGCGGTGGGACAGATGACCGCGATCGATCCTCACGCTTGGGACAACTGGGCCCCGGTGATCGGGGTCGTGCCCGACGTGCGGTCCGGTGACATCACGGGTCCGGTCGGGCCGGTGCTGTACGTCTCTTTGGCGGAGAGCCCCTCGAGGGACGTCACCCTGGTGGTTCGCACCGCGGGGGCGGGCAATGAGCTGATTCCGGCGCTTCGACGCGCTGTGAAAGAAGTCGACGCCCTGGTGCCGATCCGGAGGGTGAGCGGCATGAACGACGTGGTACGCGCTGCGTACGCCACGTCCTGGGTGATGATGGGGCTGTTGATCGTCCTGGCCGTGCTCGCGACGTGCCTCGGCGCGATCGGGATCTACGCGGTGCTCGCGCACCACGTGGCGCTCAACAAGAGAGAGATCGGCGTGCGCATGGCGTTGGGTGCAGAGCCCGGGGTCGTAGTGGGAGGCGTCGTCCGTTCCGGGCTCATGCTGGCCGGCGTGGGAATCCTGATCGGAAGCGGAGCGGCCGCAGTGTCGACGCGCTTCCTCGAGTCCTTGCTCTTCGAGGTCTCGGCGCTGGCGCCGTGGGCCTTCGTCGCACCGGCTCTGGCATTGGCTGCGGCCGCTAGGTTGGCCGCGTGGATTCCTGCCGCCCGCGCTGGACGGCTACCACCCGCGGAGGTGCTGCGCGGGGACTGACTGGGTCTAACTAGACCCGAACCCACCAGCTCTTGGCCGAATCGCCCTCGACGCGCTTGAAGCCGACGTCCCTCAGGTCGCCTCGCAGGGCGGCGGTGAGACGCTCGCCCTCTTTCCAGGCGAGGTCGCCCTCGAGCTTCAGCACGGTTCCGCCGTCGCCACCGATGCGGACCCTCACGTCGCGGGCCGGATCGCTGAGTTCGCGGACCTGGCGCCCGAGGTTCTCCGCGAACTCCCGGCGATCGTCCTTGGTCGCGACACGGTTCTTCCGTTTCGTGTTCTTGCCTTCCTCGGCGCGCGCATCCGTCCACGCCAGCACTAATCCCGGCAACGACATGGGCAGCCCGATCGCGAGCCCGAAGAGCAGCATGGCTCCGGGGGAGGCGAGCTCCGGTTGCCCGCCGACCGAGTCGAGCATGGATGTGACCATCCAATAGACGGCGCCACCCCCTAGGCCTAGAGACATGAGCGCAAAGAGCGCGATGCCGGCGCCCTTCACTCGCAGTATCATAGGCCTACGCACCAGCCAGGTCGTGCCGAGGGACGTGCTCAAGCCGCCGAGCAACATCGCCACGATCTGCGGCGCGTATTGTCCAAGTCCGTTTTCCATGCGCAAAATCTAGCAATTTCGGAGATCGAAATGGCCCGACCCCGCAGCCACCGACTCCTCTGGGGCCTAGCCGTGGTTTCCACGCAGGCCGCCCTCGGCGCGTGCGGTGACGGAGGCGCCCCCCAGAACGGTTCGATCACGCAGAGCAAGCTCTCCGAGGACCTGCATGTGCTCGCGCACGATTCGATGGCGGGCCGCCTGGTCGGCTCGGAGCACCTCGGTGCCGCGTCGGACTGGATTGCCGGTCGCTTCGAGCAGCTGGGCCTCGAGGGCGCGGGGGAGGGGGGTGGATACCTCCAGTCATTCGACCTCATGTGGTTCAGTCTCGAGCGGGGCAATCGCTTGACCGTATCCGATGCCGGGGCCGCACGCGCGCCCGGCGACGGGTGGACCCCCTCCAACGCGAGTGGCACCGGGGTCTCGACGGCGCCCGTCGTATTCGCGGGCTTCGGGATCGTCGAGCCACGGCTCGATCACGACGACTACCTCGGCCAAGCCGTGGGCGGGCGCATCGTGCTCATGCTCGAGCGTGAGCCCGGAGTGGCCGACCCGGCCAGTCCGTTCGATGGGGTCGTCACCAGCGAGGCGTCGCGCGAGTGGCGCAAGGTGCTCGATGCGCAGGAGCGCGGGGCCACGGGCGTGCTGCTCGTCCGCGATATCCACAACCGCCCCGACGTCGGGGACTGGGCCCGGACGCACGCCTCTGCTTGGCCCGACGAGCCACGTCGAATCGAGCGCTTCACGTTGGGCGCTTGGGCCGAGCAGATCACGATTCCGGCGGCGCGCATCTCGAGCGAGCTCGCCGAAGCGCTGGTCGGCCGGTCCGGCCGGTCGCTCGAGCAGCTCGCCCAGGACGCAGAGGGAGCCGAAGGGGGCATGGGGCTGGTTCCGCTCCCTGGTTCTCAGGTGACCCTCAATCTCGCGGTGAACCGGCACACGATTCTGGGCACGAACGTGATGGCCATGATCGAGGGCTCGGATCCCGCTCTGCGCGATGAGGTGGTGATCATCGGCGCACATCACGACCACAACGGCGCGACCGAGACGGAGATCTTCAACGGAGCGGACGACGACGGCTCGGGCACCGTGGGCGTGATGGCGATTGCAGAGGCTTATGCCCGCGCAGCCGAGCGGGGCGACACACCCCGCCGGAGCGTGATCTTCGCGATTTGGGATGCGGAGGAGCGGGGCCTGCTGGGTGCCTGGTACTACACCCTGCGCCCACTCTTTCCGCTACAGAGCACCGTGGCGAACCTGAACATGGACATGATCGGGAGACACGAAGAAGTTCCCGCGGACGGTGGCGGTCGCTTCCGAGGCCTTGCGGTCCAGAGCGCCGAGTCGAACGCCAACGCGACCAACCTGCTCGGGTACAGCCGCACGCCTGAATTGGCCGGCATCGTAGAGGGATCGAACCGCTACGGCCTCACGCTCCGCATGCGCTACGACAACAACGAGTCGAACCTGTTGCGGCGGTCCGACCACTGGCCGTTTCTGCAAAACGGCGTGCCCGCCGTGTGGTTCCACAACGGACTGCACCCGGACTACCACACCGCCAACGATACCCCCGACCGCGTCGAGTACGAGAAGATGACGCGCATCGTGCGACTCGTTCACGAGACGAGTTGGCGCCTCGCGAATTTGGACGGAAGGCCCGCGGTCGAGGGGATGGGGCCCAGGCCGAGGTCGTGACTCTGGGTCTCGGGGCTACGGGAGGATCCAGAAGTGAACCCGGCTGTCCCCGAGCAGGATGAAGTCATCGTTCCCCATTGCCGCGAGGGCGTCGAGGAAGCGCTCGTCGCCGGAGTATGGCCGGATGCCCACCCGGCCCGTTTCAACACCGTATGGTGAGGTCGAGGCGCTGAAGAGGCGCCAACGATAGCGGATTGCGCCCTTGTCGAAAGAGAAGTTCTCCGGAAGGTGGGCAGCTGCCATTCTGGGCTAGAGCCTGGTGAGCCGCGAGGCGGACGGTGTTGAGGTCCCCCAAGGCGTTCGCCGCCCGCGCTCGTGCGATCGCGTCCTGGAGCTGTGGCGCCGCGATCGTGCTCAGGATCGCCACCGTGACGACCACTACGAGCAGTTCGATCATCGTGACGCCCGCGCGGGCGCCCGGGCTCGGCGGCGGCGGAGTCATCCGTCGCTTCCCCCGGCTCGGCCGAGCGCCTCTCGAAACGGGGTCAGGTCCTTGCCCAGCTCATAATCGACCGTGAACTCCCCGATCGTCATCTCGATGCGGTACCCGCTTTGAACGAACGTGTAGAGCATTTCGGGGTCGTCCTCGCCGATCTGGTCGAGCGTCCGAGGCAACTGCCCATTCACATCGCGAAAGTCCTCGATTGCGACGACCGTCAGGTAGATCAAGGCGTGCGCATCCCTGGACCGCTGCTCGGGAGTACCGATTTCCACAGGGCCCGTCATCTGTCGAGCGGTGACGGTCCCCGACACGATCAGGACCGCCATGAGCGCGGCCAAGAGGAGTCCCTTCTTGCTTTCCGGGGGCCTGGTGCGCGCTGCGGCGGCCGCATCGTGCTGGGACGCATGCTGCGCGGCCTCCTGGATCAGCGTGGCCCGGTCCGCGACGGAACCCGGTGCCGGGGCGGTACTACCTTCGTGGTTCGCGATGGCGGGTCTCTATGTTGACGGGACCTAGGTGTCCGGGACAATCGTCCCAGCATGAAAATAGCCTCAGGCCCAGGTCCGTTGCCACAGGGTTGGAGACGGGTCCCGCGCCTATCGGTCGGGGCACACCCAAGTGAGGAATCGAGCCGACGCACCTGCGTCGGTGCACTCCGACCCTGGGTGCCTGGTCCCCACGCCCACCTCCACGAAGTCCTCCCTGCAGGTGCCCGCGCTAGACCTGTCACACTGACGGATGAGCCACAGCCCACCGCTGCACGAAAAAGGCTGGCCCTCCATGGGCGTGCACGCGAAGTCGAGCGCCACGTCGCTCGCGCGCCCGAGCCGGATTCTGACGTCCCCCTCGCCCGGCTCCATGTCCACGTCCCATTCGTCGATGCGCAACTCCTCGAATTCCCGCTCCGGTACGCCGGGCGTGAGCGGCTCCGTGAGTGGGTCCCCAGGCTGGGGGATGCGCCAATGACCCGTACTCACCGAGATGTGGGCCGCGAGCACGCCGACCGTCCGGTCCCGGAAATCGAGGTCGACAAAGATCCGACGCGGACGCTGTGAGATATACGCGATCGGTGAATCGGACATAGGCGCCACGACGTGGACGGCGTCATCGGCGAAGGCGCGAAGGACGGGATCTGTGATTCGCCTCAGTGCTTCCGGCGCGGCCCCTTCACCTTCGGAGCCAGACTCATCCCCGCACGCCAACAGCGCGATCACTGGGGCGGCCAGACCTGCCGCGCCCATGCGACGCAGGAACGTTCGTCGGTCCCATGCGCCGCGCGGCAGGATCACCATCCCTGATCGCTTACAGCGCGGCCAGCGCACTGCGTTGCCGCTCGAGGCGTTGCTCGCGATCGCGCGCGAAGCGCACGACACCGTTGAAGATCGAGTCCGAATCGAGGCCGGCTTCAGTGATCACGTCCTGCTCGGTTCCGCCGCTCAGCCAGCGATCGTCCTGATCCGCGTAGAGCGAGTAGTGTTCGGTCAGGGGCCCCAGGTCGGGAAGCGGTGGGACGCGCTTGGTCATCGTGCTCACGACCATGCTGTCGTAGCGAGAAGCGTCGGGGTATACGTGCTCGCGGTACTCCGCGGGCTGATCAGCGAAGAGTTCCGGGCTGATCACAGCGGCCACTCGAACGTTGATCCCCTCGGCCTGCAACCGATCGAGCACGCTCACCAGGTTCACCGTGGAGCTGGAGCCCTGCGCCCAGACGGTCCCCATGGGCGGAAGGGCGGGGTCGTAGTCGCGGATCAGGTAGATGCCCTTCGCGGCGGCCTTGAGGTCCGAGTCCGCGAACGTGGCGCGGTCCGCGACGAGTGAGTCGGGCCGAGCCACGTGTATGACGAGGATCGCGACCTCCGGCGTTCGGGCCGCCTTGGCAACGGCCGCGAAGTATCCGGGCGCCACGTCGTTGTAGTCCCAAAAGTACAGGTTGATGACCTGTCCGCGCGGAAAGAGCGTCCAGACCTGCGGTGCGAAGATGCCGAAATGCGTGCGTGCGTCGGCGGCGGTCTCGGGTCCGGAGTGGCCGGCCAATATGGTCAGCACGCCCAACCGGAAAGGACTGTCCTGACTCTGCTGGCTGAACACACGTGCCGGTGTGTACATGAGGGGTGTGAACGCCCCGTACGTGCCCGAGAGGCCCCAAACGCCCGCGTGTACGGACGGATCAGCCGACGCGGTTTGCGTCAGCAAGCCGATGATCGTGGATGCGTTGACGGCTTCCTGAATGGAGGCCTTCAGGCGCGTACCCCCGGGGTTGTCCACCGGGTCGTAGTGCCCGAAGAAGTGGGACCCCTCGACGTTGATCGAGTTGGAGAGGTCGGCGGCCATCGTCAAGAAGCGACCGCCCGTGACGTAGTTGAGCCAACGCCCCACCTCGCTGATGGCGCGGCGCGCTCCTTTTTTCTCACCTGCCGGGAGCAAGAGGCTGATCGTGCTGGACACCGACTGGCCGGAGCGAGGGTCCGTGACCGCGACCTCTGCCGGCTCGGTGGGAAGCCCTTCGGGCGTGAGTCGCTCGTCCAGAAAGGGATCGGTGCTCGTGTCGATGTCGACGGGCAGACTCCGCTCCAGGCCGTCCGCGATCTGCACGAGGCGGTCGGCGATCCAGTCACCGAGCTCCGGCTTGCGGTCCATGACAGACAGCGCGACATCGACGTTGGTCTTGAACTGGATGAGCCGTTCGGTGTCGGAGGTCGGGGCGCCCTCGCGGATGCCCGCGAACTCGACGCCGTACCGCGCCTCGAACGACTCGGCGAGAGCAACGAAATAGGGGGCGTTGATGGCGAAGCCGTACGGGTGGCTGGGGAAGCCGACGATCTGCTCGCCGCCCCCGCTCAGCGCGCCATTCTGCGCAGCCGGCCACCACCCCTTCACGGTGGGACCGACCAGGATCATCGGGCGCCCGTCGTCCTCCGGCCATTCCTCCATGAGCTTCAGCGCAGCGAAGATGTCGTCGAAGTCGTTGCCGTTCTCGACCTGCAGCACGTTCCAGCCGTACGAACTCCACTGCTGAGCGATGTCGTAGCCCGCGTACTTCGGCTTGATCACCCCTCCGACGAGAGAGTCGTCGATACCCGCGTTGTTCTGGGAGAGCAGAACGCGGAGGCGCTTGCCGACCTGCTGGGCCAGGGCGGCGGTCTTGAGCTCTTGCGCGTGACCTTCGGTCATCGCGAACTCGCCTTCGAAGGCCATGACCTTGAGGCTGCGCGGGGCCCCGATGAAGTCCCAGAACATCGCTTTGCCGGCAGCCGTTGCGATGCCGATACCCGACGGACCGCCGTTGACATCGTTGGTGACATCGGTGCTCTCGGCGTGGCCCATCAGGGGCCGGATCCCGCGCAGTTTCGCCTGGGCGAAGAGCGGGTGGTCCGAGAGGCCGTTCTCCTGGAGGATCGTGGCCATGGCCGCCTCATTGCGGCGGAATCCCAAGGCGTCGACGGAGAGCACGGCGACGCCTGGGTCACAGGCGTATCGGTCGTCCCCCGTGGCCGAGTGCCGGCGCGCCATCGCCTCGTACAGGATCATCCAGAGCGCATAGCACGTCGGGATGCAATGACCGCCCGCCAGCATGAACTTGTCGCTGAAGGGGTGCTTGGGCTCTCGGATGTCGTACGAGAGTCCGCCCAGGTCGGGTCCTCCGAGGTGGAGCGCCACGTTGTACGGCGTGTAGGCGAGCGGCCCCCCGAAGTGGCCCGATCCCCGATAGTTGCCGAGCAGTACGATCAGCATCGACGTCATGAAGGCGACGTCGTCGAAGTACTCACGGCCGTACTCCGGCAGCTCCACGGAATGTTGCGTGTGCTGCTGTTCGGATTCGACGACGGTCACGTTGAGGCCGGTCATGTTCTTTGGGTCCTTCGACCGATGATTCGGCTAGAGGGTGAGTCGGGCGCCCGAGTGAATGAAGCGTTGGAAGCCGTCGGCGTCCTTGGAGGCGACGTGGATTCGTCGTACCGCCTCGGCGAGTTCTTCGTCTGCATTCGCTGTCGAGATCCTCAAGAAGTGGTGACCGTCGCTGCCCAGCGCGTTGAAGGAGCGCCGGTCCATGGTGGCGACGTGGTGGTTGTGCAGCAGGAAGAGTTGAAAGAGCGTCGCCGGGCTCGAATCGGAACGGACGGCGTCGGGCAGCCGGTCGTACGCGTCCACGACCCCCAGCTCTTCGAGCGCTCGGCCAACGTTGGGGAACGCGTAGAACGCTCCTTTCGGGTTCTGGCAGCTGACTCCGTCGATCTCGTTCAGGCCTGCCACGACGAGGTCCCGCCGACGCTGGAACGCGTCTACCATCTGTTTGATCGCAGGCGCACTCTCAGGGGACTCGAGAGCTTCGACGGCGCCCCATTGGTTGTAGGGCGGAATCGACGCGAAGTAGTTGATCGCCAGGCGGCGGTGGACCTGCGCTTCCTCAACGGTGGGGTAGACCGCCCATCCTACGCGCCCCCCGGTCCAGGAGTACGTCTTGGAGCATCCGCCCGCGATGATCGTCCTCGCCTCCATTCCCGGCATGGACGCGATCGAGACATGCTCGTCGCCATCGAAGGTGATGGCCTCATACGCCTCGTCTGAGAAGACGCGCACATCCGGCCTCGTCTTCTCGAGGATCAGCTCGGCGAGCTCCGCGAGTTGTGCCCGCGTAGCGACGCCGCCGGTCGGGTTGGACGGGAAGTTGAGGAAGATCAGTCCGGTCTTGTCGCTCAGCAGCGGTTCCAGGTCCGCACGCGTGAGGCCGAACCCGTCCTCCTCCCTGAGCACGAGCGGCACCGGCACGCATTGGAAGTAGGGGATGAACGACTCGAAGAGCGGGTATCCCGGCGATGGGTAGATGACCTCTTCGCCCGCCTCGCTGTAGGTCATGTGCGCGAAGCCGATCGGGGGGCGCCCGCCCGGGTAGACAACCACGCGTTCCGGTCCGATATCGAGCCCGTGTTTCTCACTGAGCGACCTCGCCACGGCTCCTCGTAGCTCCGGAATGCCCTGGGGATCGCAGTACGTCGTCAGCCCGGCGTCCAACGCCCGCTTGACCGCCTCGATGATGTGCTTCGGGACCGGGAAATCGGGCTGGCCCAGATTGCACCGGATGACGCGTTCGCCCGTGGCTTCCACGTCGGCGATGAGAGCACCCAGGGCGAATGCGGCCTCGGTGCCGATGCGTTGGACACGCTCGGCGAAGAGGGGGGTCGGCGGGACTGCGATCGTCATCCTGAGAAGCACTCCGAAGCGTGGAAACCCGGAAAGATATACGACGCTCTGGCTCTTCCGAGCCCGGGATCGGAGCACACGTTCGTCAGG
>Ga0066376_10001781_pt1 | contig 20650 bp, 19 predicted proteins | sample Knorr_S15_td_Bot_FD_77009 | JGI IMG/M metagenome (GOLD analysis project Ga0066376, IMG submission 77009) | Marine microbial communities from Southern Atlantic Ocean transect - Knorr_S15_td_Bottom_ad_5009_LV_A | ecosystem: Environmental > Aquatic > Marine > Oceanic | place: Southern Atlantic...
CGTGACCGGCACGTTCGGCGGCCTGACGCCGGTGGTCGAAATCGACGGCCGGCGGATCGGGGAGGGCAATGCGGGTCCGATGTACCGGCGCCTGAGCGGCGCCTATCAGGAGTTGGTCGCGCGTCATGTCTCGAGCCAATAGGAGGCGCCATGCCTAAGCGCATATGGCCGCTCGTACTCGCGCTGCTTGTCGCGGTCGCACCGGTTGCCGCGTCGGGCGGGCAGGATTATGCCGAGTCGCGGCGGGTCCTCATCGAGAGCATCGAGGACGACGTCCGCGCCACGGCCGCCTACATCGGCAGGGCGCGGCTCGACGACCGGGTTATGGCGGCGATGGCCCGCGTGCCGCGCCACGAATTCGTGCCCGAGCGCGTGCGACGCTACGCCTATGAGAACCGCCCGCTGCCGATCGGCTACGGCCAGACCATCTCGCAGCCCTATATTGTCGCCCTGATGACCGATCTGCTGGCCCTCGGCGAGGACTCCGTGGTGCTCGAGATCGGCACCGGCTCGGCCTATCAGGCGGCGGTGCTGGCCGAATTGGTGGCCCGGGTCTACACCATCGAGATCGTCGAGCCGCTCGGCGGCGCCGCGCGCCGGCGCCTCGCCCGCCTCGGCTACGATAACGTCGAGGTCCGAATCGGCGACGGCTACGACGGCTGGGCCGAGCATGCCCCGTTCGACGCCATCATGGTCACCGCCGCGGCGAGCCATGTGCCGCCGCCCCTGCTCGGCCAGCTCAAGCCGGGCGGGAGGCTGGTGATCCCGGTGGGCGACCGTTTCTTCACCCAGCAGCTCATCCTGATCGAGAAGCGCGACGACGGCGCCCTGACCACGACCCAGGTGCTCCCCGTCCGCTTCGTGCCGCTGGTGCGCGCAGAGTAGCCATGGCCCTGGGATTCGCGGTCTCGATCGTCTCGGCCGCCGCGCTCGGCTGCGAAATCCTACTCATGCGGCTGTTCTCGATCGTCCAGTGGCATAACTTCGCGGCGATGATCATCAGCCTGGCGCTGCTCGGCATCGGTGCCAGCGGCACGGCGCTGGCGCTCGGCAGGACCTGGCTTGAGCCGCGCTTCGCCGCCGCCCTGCCGGCGGCCGCGGCGCTGTTCGGGACGACGGCGATGGCGGGCTTCGCGCTCGCCCAGCGGATTCCCTTCAACCCGCTGGAGTTGGCCTGGGACGCGCGCCAGCCGCTCTATCTGGCGCTGGTCTATCTGCTGCTGGCGGTGCCCTTCGTCTTCGCCGGTGGTTTCATCGGCATCGCGCTCTACTGGTTCAGAGAGCGCGCCGGCCGCATCTACCGCTTCGACCTGATCGGCGCCGGCCTGGGCGCGCCGGGCGCGATCGCGGCGCTGTTTCTGCTGGCCCCCGGCGACGGCCTGCGCCTGATCGGCGGCCTCGGCTTCGCCGCGGCTGCGCTGGTCTGCCGCGACCGCGCGGTGGCGCAGCCGGGCCGTGTCGCGGCGGCGTTCGCCGTCCTCGCCATTGCCCTCCCGCTCGCCGTCCCGGCCGGTTGGCTGGCGCCCAGGCTCTCGCCCTACAAGGGCCTCAGCCAGGCATTGCAGGTTCCGGGTGCCGCCGTGGTCGCCGAACGCTCGAGCCCGCTCGGCTTGGTGACGGCGGTCGTAAGCCCGGACGTGCCGTTCCGCCACGCCCCCGGTCTCAGCCTCGCCAATACCATCGAGCCGCCCGAGCAGATCGCCCTTTTTACCGACGGTGGCGGCCTCAGCGCGGTGACACGGTTCGACGGCGACCGCGGCCCTCTCGCCTATCTCGGCTTCCAGCCGGCGGCTCTGCCCTACCACCTGGCCGAGCAGCCAATGGTGCTGGTGCTCGGCGCCGGCGGCGGCGCCGCAGTCCTGCGCGCGCTGGTTCACGGTGCGCGGCGCATCGACGCCGTCGAGCTCAACCCGGACGTGGTCGCCCTCATGCGCCAAGACCTGGCCGAATTCTCCGGCGATCTCTATGGCCGCGACGATGTGCGGATGACCGTCGACGAGCCGCGCGCCTTCGTCGCCGGAACTGGCGCGCGTTACGACATCATCGCCATGACCGTGCCCGGCGCCGGCGCGGCCGGAGCCTGGGCGTCGAGCGCCAGTACGCTCTACACCGTCGAGGCGCTCGCCGCATACCTGAGGCGGCTCACCCCGGGCGGCATACTCGCCGTGACCAGCCCGCTGGCGCTGCCGCCGCGAACCAGCATCAGGCTCGCCGCCACCGCGATCGCGGCGCTCGAGAGCCTCGGCGTCGAGCAGCCCGGCCGGCGGTTGGCTGTGGTCCGCGGCTTGGACAGGGTGAGCCTGCTGGTCAAGAACGGCGCGCTTTCGCCCGCCGACCTCGACGCTATCCGACGGTTTAGCCGGGACCGCTGGTTCGACGTCGCCTACCTTCCCGGCATGGCGCGCGAGGCGGCGAACCGCTTCAATATCCTCGCCGAGCCCTATCTCTTCGACGCCGTCACCGCGCTGCTCGGCGCGGAACGACGAGCCTTCCTCGAGGCCTACAAGTTCGACATCCGGCCGGCCACCGACGACCGCCCCTACGCCTTCCGTTTCTTCAAGTGGCGCAGCCTGTCGGAGTTCGTGGGTCTGCGCGGGCGCGGCGGCAACGCGCTGATCGAATGGAGCTACCTGATTCTCGCCGCGACCCTGGCCCAGGCGGTGGCGGCCGGCCTAGTGCTGATCCTGCTACCGCTTCGGGGCCTGCCGCGCGCCGGTCCGGGCCGCGCCGAGGGTCTGCGGACGGCGATCTACTTCTTTGCGCTGGGTCTCGGCTTCATGTTCGTTGAGATCGCCTTCATCCAGCGCTTCACCCTGTTTCTCGGCCATCCGCTGTACGCCGCGGCGGTGGTGTTGAGCGCCTTCCTGGTGTTCGCCGGCCTGGGCAGCGGCGCTTCGGAGCGGCTCATGGAGCGCCGCACGGCCGAGCAGACGATCGTCCGGGCAGTGCTCGCCATTGCGATCGTTGCCCTGCTCTACCTGGCCGTCATACCGGCACTGTTCGAGGCGTTGAAGCCGGGCCCGGCGGCGCTCAAGGTGGCGGCCTCGGTGGCCCTGATCGCGCCGCTCGCGTTCTGCATGGGGATGCCGTTTCCGCTCGGCCTGGCGCGCCTCCGCGACCGCGCGCCGGGCTGGATTCCCTGGGCCTGGGCAGTCAACGGCTGCGCCTCGGTGATCGGCGCGGTGCTCGCCGCGCTGCTGGCCATGCACCTGGGTTTTAAGGCGGTGGTCGGGCTAGCCGCGGCGCTCTATCTGATCGCCGCCGGGGTGGCCGCGCGGCCGTTCACGGATGCCGGTCGCGGCTTGGCCGATACGGCGAGAAATCGTCCGAAGTGACCTCACGAGTCTTTCAGGCGGCGTGGTCCGGCAGAATATCGACCGGGCAGGGATACTCGCCTCGGCTGAACAGCCGGTTCAGGTTTTGCTTCGCGAAATTTTCCGGGATGAAGGCGACCCCCGGCGGAAACTGCTTGTTCAGCCTGAGCCTGACCCTGGTTTCCCCGCGACCGGATCGCACAATCACCACATCGCCTTGCGCCAGCCCCAGGGCCTGGCCTTCGGCGAGGCCGATTTCCACATAGGATTCACCAACTATATCGCTCAGGGTCGTCGATAGTTCCGACACATAGCCCGAGTGGAATCCGCAATCGCCGGTTACCAGCATCAGCTTTCCGTCATCGCGCCGCGAGCCATCCGATCGAGCCGGCATCGGCAGACCATCGGGTTCGCCGTCGCCGCCCCTCGGCGCGGCCGCCGTCAGCGCCCCGGCCTCGCCGATATCGTCAAGCGAAAGCCCGTGGAAGGAGGGCACCAGCCGGGCGAATTCGGTGAACGCTTCCTGCCGCGTCGCCACCCCCAGATCGCAGTCGAAAGCCTCGCCGACCTGCCTGAGAATGTCCATGTTGCGGCGGGCGTCCCCCAAGGGGCGGCGGATTTCCCGTATCATCTGGACGCGTCCTTGGTTGCCGATCACGGTGCCGGATTCTTCGCCGAATGCGGCGCCGGGCAGGATGATGTCCGCCTGGGCGGTGGTGGCCGATCGATAGGCCGCCTGCACCACCAGAAGACCCACCGATGAGAGGGCTTTTTCCACCAGGTCGCGATCCGCATAGGCGGCCACGGGATCGCTGCCGAGCAGGTAAAGCATGTCCATCTCGCCGGCCGCGCAGCGCTCCAGCATGGTGTGTACGTCGGCCCCCGGCTCGGACGGCGGCGGTTTGCCCCAGGCGCGCTCGAACGCAGCCTCGCCGAGGCTCCGCCAACCGGGAAGCCGGGTCGGTAGGACGCCCATTTCCCAAGCCCCCATCTGATTGCAGCGGTCGAACAGAAATTGCAGCGCCACCCGCTTGCCCGCTCCCTGGAGGCGTCGCATGAGCCGCTCCAGCCACTCCAAGGCGGCCTTGGCCCGCGGCGCGCGCAGCAGGTCGACGCCGATCAGCAGGGTCACCGTCGCCGCGGACTCGATGGTAGCGACGATCCGTTGAACGAATTCGCCAAGCGGCGCGTCCGCTTCGTCCGCCGTCCCGGCAAGCGCGTTGTCGAGCAGCGCGATCAGGCGGGCCTCGTCGCCCGGCAACAGGCGCAGATGGCCGCCGGCGTCCCGGTCCAACCGCGACGGTCTGGCCGACGCCAGGAACAGCTTGCTTCCGCCCTGCCTGAGACTCCCCCGTAGCAGATAATCGCTGACCGGATTGTCATCCGTGACAGTGCTGCCGATCACCAGGATACAGTCCGCTTCGAGCAGTTCGCCGAGCGGGCGCCTGGCATAGAGATCGCCGAACAGCCCTGGCAGGGCGGCGTAGATTCCGCTAGCCCAGCGGTTCGAGCTGTCGATGTTGTTGGTGGCGAACACCATCCGCATCATTTTCTGGAAAACATACAGCGTCTCGCAGCTCTGGGTCGGCGACGCCAGGCCGCCGATCCGGCTGCCGTTGACAGCCGCCGGATCGCCGATATGCTGGCGCAGGGCGGCATAGGCTTCCTCCCAGGTGACCGCTGAGAGGGTCCCGTTGCGGCGCAGCAAGGGGGTTTCGATGCGATCCCCGCCGTCGATGAAATCGATGCCGTAGCGCCCCTTGACGCAGAGAGTCTCGCCATTGACGCCGGTCTCGTATTTGGACGTCACCCGAGCCAATTGACCGTCGCGCGCACTCACCGTTAACTGGCAACCGGTGCCGCAGAACGGGCATGTGGTATCGGTCTCAACGAGGTCCCACGGGCGCGCCTTGTAACGGTAGGGCTTGCTCATCAGCGCGCCGACCGGACAAACTTCGATGCAGTTGCCGCAGTGGTCGCAGCTCTCCAGGCTATTCTCAAAGCCCGTAATTGCGGTATCCATGCCTTTTTCGACGGTTCCCAGGGCCACCGCGCCCACCACCTCCTCACAGATGCGCACGCAGCGCTGACACTGGATGCAGCGATTGGAATTGAAGATAATCACTTGGTTAAGTGGTAGATCGCGGCCGGAAAAAACCCGTTTTTCGTCGTGGAAGCGGCTGACTCCGGCGCCGTATTCGAAAACCATGTCCTGCAGTTCGCATTCGCCGGATTTATCGCAGATCGGGCAGTCGAGCGGGTGGTTGGCCAGCAGCAACTCAAGCATGCTCGCGCGGATTTTCGCGACCTGCTCGGTCGCGGTATGCACCACCATGCCGTCCATGACCGGCGTCACGCAGGCCGGTTGCAGTTTCGCAGCGCCTTCGATGGCCACCAGGCACATGCGGCAGGAGGCCAGCGGCGACAGCCGTTTCTGGTAACAGAATGTCGGCACGTCGATGCCCTGGGCCAGGGCCGCCTCGAGGACCAGCGTACCATCGGGAACATCAACAGCAATATCGTCAATCGTTAATTGGACCATATGGATTAAGCCTTCCTGTCCGGTTTCACGCTCAGTGAAACGGGCATTTCCCTTCATCGATGTGACGCTCGAATTCCTCGCGAAAATGCTTGAGGGCGGCCCCCAGCGACCAGGCAGCGGCATCGCCCAGGGCGCAGAAGGAAGTGCCGAAAATGCTGTCGCAAAGGAATTCGAGCTGGTCCAGATCTTCCCGTCGCCCGTTGCCGGCTTCTAGGCGGCGTAAAACTTTTGCCGCCCAGTCGTTGCCTTCCCGGCACGGGGTGCACTTGCCGCATGACTCGAGATTGAAGAATTCCATTATCCGGGTGGCCACCCTCACCACGCAGGCGGTGTCGTCGAGGACGATGACACCGGCCGATCCCAGCATGCTGCCGGCTGCCGCCAGGGAATCAAAATCCATGCCCACATCGAGGTCGCATTCCGGGATCAGCGGCGCTGAAACACCGCCGGGAATGACTGCCTTCACCTTGCCGGAATGGGTGCCGCCGGCGTGGTCTTCCACCATTTCTCTGAGCGATATGCCCATTGGCAATTCATAGAGGCCGGGTTTTTTGACTTGTCCGCTCAGGCAATAGAGCTTCGGGCCCGGACTGCCCTCGGGGCCGATGCTGCGGAACCACTCCGCCCCCCGCTCGACGATATGCGGCAGGTAGGCGAAGGTTTCAGTATTGTTGATTATGGTCGGGCATTCATACAACCCCGCCACCGCCGGGAAGGGCGGCTTCAACTTGGGCTGGGCCCGGCGCCCTTCGATCGATTCCAGTAATGCTGTCTCTTCGCCGCAGATATAGGCTCCCGCGCCCTTGTGCACGTACATGTCATGGCTGAAATCGGAACCGAGGATATTCTTGCCGAGGAATCCCCTTTCATAAGCCTGATGCAGCGCCGTCTCCACCCGCTCGATGCTCAGGGTGTATTCGCCGCGGATGTAGTTATAGGAGATTTCGGAGCCGATGGCATAGGCAGCGATCAGCATGCCCTCGATCATCACGTGGGGGTCTTTTTCCATCAGCGCCCGGTCCTTGAAGGTGCCGGGCTCGCCCTCGTCGGAGTTGCAACAGAGGTATATTGGTTTATCCGTGTCCTTCGGCACGAAGCCCCATTTGACCCCGGTCGGAAACCCGGCCCCGCCGCGCCCTCTCAAGTTGGAGCGTTTGACCAGTTCGATCAGCTCTCCTGGGGAATAGTCGTTGAGCACGGTCGCCAGGGCCTTGTAGCCACCCCTAGCCTCATAGGTCCGAATATCGTGGCACCCGGGGGTCTCCAAATTCTTCAGCAGAATCTTCTCATACATGATAGCGCCCGGTTTCTCGTCACGCCGCCGGTTGCGGTGTCAATTGATCGAGCAGCGTGTCGATCCGTTGTTCGCTCATGTTTTCGTGGTAAACCTCGTTGACCATCAAAACCGGCGCCGTATCGCAGGACCCCAGGCATTCAACCGTGGTCAGGGTATAGAGGCCGTCCGCCGTGGTCTCGCCCGCGCCGATCTGCAATCGCTGCTTCAGATGTTCGAGCAGTGGCGTGGAGCGGGACAGCAGACAGGACACATTGGTACAGAGTTGAATGTGGAATTTACCCACCGGCTCGCTGTAGAGCATCGAATAGAAGGATGTGACCTCGTACACCCAGATTTCCGGCACCTCGAGCAAGTCGGCAATGTCCTTAAGGATTTTGCCACGCAATAGCTCTCCGCTCTCCTGGGCAAGGCACAACGCCGGCATGATGGCCGAGCGCCGCGTCGGATAGCGCGACATAATCGCTTCGATCCGTTCTTTCAGGTCGCCGTCCATTTCATTTCCTTGAAATCCACCCTCACTTGTCCACTTCGGCGATCACCGGGTCGAGACTGCCGAGCACGGCGATGAGGTCGGCCAGATATTTCATGTTGCCGATTTTGCCTTCCAGGATCTGCAGGTTTACGAAGGATGGGGCGCGCACCTTGACGCGGAACGGTTTCTCGCTGCCATCGCTGATGATGTAGTAACCCAGTTCGCCCTTCGGCGCTTCGATGGCGGTGTAGACTTCCCCCTTGGGTACCTTGAAGCCGTATGCCGACAACTCGAAATGGTGGATGTGGGTTTCCATGGAACAGGCCAGCTGGTCCTTGTCCACGGGAAATGCGATGGTCGGCATATCCACCTGGAACAAGCCGTCGGGCATTTGCTCGAGGCATTGTTCGATGATGCGGACGCTCTCGCGCATTTCATCGATCCGGCAGATCCAGCGGCCATAGCAGTCGCCGGTCTCTCGGGTGATCACGTTGAACTCCACCCGGTCGTATATTTCATAGGGACAATCGCGCCGGATATCCCAATCGACCCCCGACGCCCTGAGGTTGGGACCGCTCAGGCCCATGTCGATCGCGTCCTTCGGGGCGATCACACCGACGTCCTTGGTGCGCTGCAGGAACATGCGGTTTTTGGCGACCAGGCGTTCGTAGTCGAACAGCCGCTTGGGCAGGATGTCGCAAAATTCCCGTATCCTTTCGACCGCGCCTTCGGGCAAGTCCTCGCGTACCCCCCCGATGCGGATGTATGAGGTATGCATCCGGGCGCCGGAGATCATTTCCATCAGGTCCATGACCATCTCGCGCTCGCGCATGACATAGAGCAGCACGGTCATCGCCCCCAAATCCATGGGCAGCGCGCCGACGATCAGCAGATGACCCGAAATCCGGGCGAGTTCGGTCATGATCACGCGAATATACTGCGACCGTTCGGGCGCCTCGATGCCGAGCAGGCGCTCCACGGCCATGGCGAATCCCAGGTTGTTGGACGGCGGGCAGACGTAGTCCAGCCGATCGGTCAGCGGGAAGATCTGCGTATAGGTGAAATGCTCGCATAATTTCTCGGTGCCGCGGTGCAGGTAACCGATGAAGGGTTCGGTGCGCTTGACGATTTCTCCATCGAGTTGCAGGATAAGCCGCAGCACCCCATGAGTGCTGGGATGCTGAGGTCCGAGGTTGAGCAGGACTTCCTGCGATATTCCGTTTTCCTGTTTGGTTTCCTGCAACACGGTTACGTTGGTCATGCCTTCCCCTTTTCCTCGCCATAGGGGTTGTAGGCGTCTTTATAGCCGCGCAGGGGGAAGTCCTTGCGCATGGGATAGCCCTCGAACCCATCCCACATGTAGATCCGCTTGAAATTGGGATGGCCGTCGAAGACGAAGCCGTACATGTCGAAGGTTTCGCGCTCGTGCCAGTTGGCCGTCGCCCAGACCCCGGTGACCGTGGGGGCGCGCGGCGGGTCTCCGAGCCGGCATTTAAGTCGCAGACGGTGCCCGTGGGCGAGTGAATAGAGGTGGTAGACCACTTGGAATCGCGGGCTGTCGGGGTAGAAGTCGACGCCGCACAGGTCCGACAGGAAATCGAAGGACAACGCGGGCGTGTCCTTCAGGTAGCGGCACAGCTCCACCACATGCTCCGGTCCCACTTCGATGCTGTGCATGTCGATGCCGGCGCCGCCGTCGGCGATCCGGTCGCCGAAGTGTTGGAAGATCCGGTCGCAAAATTCCGGCCGCGCCACGATCACGCCCGCTTGGCTGCGTGTTCGGGCTCTTTCCTCAGGACATGCGTGCCCATGATCTTTTCCTGGAGCAGGAGAAGCCCATGCATGAGCGCTTCCGGCCGCGGCGGGCAACCCGGCACATGCACGTCGACGGGGACGATCAGATCCGAACCCTGGACCACGGCGTAGGTGTTGTAGACACCGCCTGAGATGGCGCAGGTGCCCATGGCGACCACCCAGCGAGGCTCGGGCATCTGGTCGTAGAGGCGGCGCACCACCGGGGCGAACTTCTTGGTCACCGTGCCGGCGATGATCATCACGTCGGACTGCCGGGGCGAGGCCCTGAACACGATGCCGAAGCGGTCCAGGTCATAGCGCGAACATCCGGCGGAAATCATCTCGATGGCGCAGCAGGCAATGCCGAAGGTTTCCGGCCAGAGGGAGGATTTCCGGCTCCAGTTGATGATGCTGTCGGCGGTGCTGAAGAACACGTTGTCGGGGAAACGGTTTTCTAGGACTCCCATTCGAGCGCTCCCTTGATCCAGGCATAGGCGAAGCCCACCAGCAGCAGGAAGATGAAGACGAACATTTCGAGATAGCCGATGAAGCCGATTTCCTGGAGAACCACGGCCCAGGGGAAGAGGAACATCGCCTCGACGTCGAAAACGACGAACAATATGGCGACCACGAAATAGTGGATGCGGAACAAACCACCCGAGGCTTCGCCCGTATGATCGACCCCGCATTCGTAGGGGCGATTCTTCTCCGGATAGGGATTGGCCGGCCGCAACAGCGATCCGGCGGCCAGGATAAACAGGCAGAGGCCGATCGCCGCGGCCACCATCAGGAAGATTGGTAGATAGTCCAAAAGCATCAGCAATACACCCGTGGTGGTTGGGACCCGGTGGAAATTTGATGCGGGCGGACCAAACAACAGTTGCTAAAAACTATACCGAACGCCCCCAGGCTAGCAGTTTTCATGGCGAAACACCACCTGCCAAGGCAAGCACTTCCGCGAAGCCGGCGGCCAGCGCCTGATCGAGAAACCAGCCGGGCGCGAGGCCGATGCCGACGGTCCCGATCCCGGCAACCAGCAGGGCCAGGCGCAGCGACGGGGTCAGCGCCAGATCGAAGCGGCGGGTCGGCGGGCTCATATACATCAACATCACGATGCGGATATAGAAAAATGCGGCGACCGCGCTCAGCAGCACGGCGATGACCGCCAGCGCCACGTAACCCTCCTGCACCAGGGCCACCAGAATGTAGAATTTGGCGAAGAAACCCGCGGTCGGTGGGATACCGGCCAGGGAAAACAGGAAAATCAGCGCCAAAAGGGCCCACAGGGGATGGTCCGCGGCCAGGCCGGTGTAGTCTTCGATTCGATCGCCGCGAACCTCGCCGCCGCGCATCATCACGACGATCGCGAAGATGCCGAGGTTCATGAACGTATAGATCAGCAGATAGAGCATGACGCTGGCCACCCCGTCCGGGCCGCCGGCGATGATCCCGAGCAGGGCAAATCCCGCATGGGCGATGCTGGAATAGGCCAGCATGCGTTTGATATTGCTCTGCACCAGCGCGACGAAGCTGCCCAGGGCCATGGTCAGCACGGCGATGGCGATGATGGCGTCGATCCAGATGTCGGCGACCGGGGCCAGGGCATCGAGGAAGATGCGCAGCACGATGGCGAAGGCGGCGGCCTTGGAGGCGACCGACAGATAGGCGGTAATCGGCGTCGGCGCGCCTTCATAGACATCGGGCACCCACATGTGGAACGGCACCGCCCCAACCTTGAACACCAGGCCGGTTATCAGGAACAGGACGGCCAGGACGAAGGCCAGCCCCGGCGGTTCACCCGCCGACAGCGCCGCCGCGATGCCCGTCAGTTCGGTGGTCCCGGTCAAGCCGTAAATCAGGGACAGCCCGTAGAGGAAAATACCCGACGAGACCGCGCCCAGGATGACGTATTTGAGCGCGGCTTCGTTGGACTTCGGGTCGCGGCGCAGGTAACCGGCCAGCACGTAGAAGGACAGGGCCTGCAGTTCCAGCCCCATGTAGATGACCAACAGATCGCGTCCCGAGGCCATGATCATCATGCCCGACAGGGCGAACAGGATGAGCGCGTGGTATTCCCCTTCGGCGATGCCTTCCTGCACCACATAACGACCCGACATGAGCAAGGTCAGGGCGGTCGCCAGGTAAAACACCGCCTTGAAGAAAATAGCGAAGCCATCGACCACGAAGATGCCGCCATAGGCCGATTGCGGCGCGCTGGAGAGAATCGCGGTTACCGTCGCGGCAAGCAGGATTATCGCCAGGGACAGGCCGGTCAGGATGGCCATCTGGTGTTTGTTCTTCATGAGCGCGACGAACAGCAGCAGGCAGGCGCCGAGTATGACGATGATCTCGGGGGATGAAACGATGATCGAGCGGATGATTGCCTGCTGGTCCATGGCTGCGGCCCTCAGCGTCCCACCACCTGGATAAGCAGGTGGTCGAGAGAGGGGCCCAGGATCTCCAGGAAGGGCTTGGGATAGAATCCCAGCCAGATGACGAATACCGCAAGCGGCAGGATCGCCGCCATTTCCCGCCCGTTGACGTCCCACGGCGGTGGCGTTGCGAAGTCGGCAACCGGCCCGAGGGCGACCCGGCGGATCAGCCGGAGCATATAGGCGGCGCCCAGCATGGCGCCCAAGATGGCGACCGCCCCCAGGGCCATGTTCGAGCCGAAGGCGCCGGACAGCACGAGCAGCTCGCCGACAAAACCATTGGTCCCCGGCACCGCCATCGACGCCAGGCTGAACAGCCCGAGGAACAGCGTGTAGATCGGCACGATCTTCATCAGGCCGCCGTAGTCGGCGAGCCGCCGCGTATGGGTGCGCTCGTAGATCAGGCCGATAAACAGGAACAGCGCCCCGGTGGTGATGCCGTGATTGAACATTTGCAGCACCGCGCCGTTGAGGCCGTTGGCATTGAAGGTGAACAGGCCAAGTGTGACGAAACCCATGTGGCTGACGCTGGAATAGGCGATCAGCTTCTTCAGATCATCCTGGGCCAGGGCCAGGAACCCGCCGTAGACGATGGCGATGGCCGACAGGGCGAGCACCAGCGGCGCGAAATACTGCGAGGCCTCGGGCAGCATGGGCAGGGAGAAGCGCAGGAAGCCGTAAGCTCCCATCTTCAGCAATACCCCGGCCAGGATGATACTGCCGGCGGTCGGCGCCTCGACATGGGCGTCCGGCAGCCAGGTGTGGAACGGCACCATGGGCACCTTGACTGCGAAGGCGACGAGAAACGCCAGGAACACCCAGGCCTGGACGGTGAAGCCGTAGTCCCGTCCCATCAGCGCCAGGATATCAAATGTTTCTCCGCCTTCGAAATAGAGCACCACGATGCCGACCAGGAACAACAGGCTGCCCGCCAGGGTATAGAGGAAGAACTTGAACGCCGCGTAGACGCGGTTCTTGCCGCCCCAGACGCCGATGATCACGTACATCGGCACCAGCATGGCTTCCCAGAACACATAGAACAGGAACAAATCGAGCGCGCAGAAGACTCCCAGCATCAGTGTCTGCATGACCAGCAGGCAGGTCATGAAGGATTTGACCCTGGTATTTATGGCCGTCCAGGAGGCCAGTACGCAAATCCACCCGAGCAGCGCGGTCAGGAAGACGAACAGCACGCTGATGCCGTCCACCCCGACCGCATAAGCAATACCCAGCCTGGGTACCCAGTCCGCGCTCTCGCGGAATTGCATGGCGGAACTCGATCCGTCGAAGGCCAGCAGAAGCCAGGCGGCGAGCAGGAAATCGGCGACCATGACCGCCAGGGTCAGCCAGCGAACGGCGCCGTCGTCGCGGACCAGCATCAACAGCGGCACGCCGGCCACGGGCAGGAAGATGATCAGGCTGAGCAGGGGGAATTCAGTCATTGGCTTATCCCGCCCTAGCCGGACCGCAGCAGGACATACAGGGCGATGCTGGCCAGCACCCCGCCGATCATTGCCCCGGCGTAGTGGGTCACCACCCCGGTCTGCATCCGCCGTGCCGAGGCGCCCCAGGCAAGGGCGGTCCGCGCCACCCCGTTGACGAAGGCGTCGACGATGTCCCGGTCGCTGCTCAGGCTGCCCCGCGCGGCCGCGTTCAGCGAGCGCCAGATAACCGTATCCGACAGTCCGCTGACCATACCCTCCCAGCGGGCCACCGGCTTTTCCGCAAACCACATGAACCAGCGGGCGGCCTTGCGATAGAGCCAGTCGGTGTCGAGACTGATGGTGCGTTCCGGATCCAGCGACCGGAGGAACAGGAAGAAGCCGAGCGCCGTGAACATCAGGATGCTCAGGCTGCCGGTGATATGGGCGCCCGTGTAGGGCGCATAGTCGACCGGATAGGGCAGCAGGTCATAGAGCACGCCGGGCCACAGGCCGATGCCGATACACAGAACCGCGGCGACCCCCATGGCGAGGAGCATGTTGATCGGCGGTTCCTTCGGCCGCAGGCCGCAGTCCTTGGCGAAGAACATGTAATAGGGAAGTTTCAGCCCGGTATGGAGGAAGGTTCCCGACGAGGCGACGGTCAGCATCAGCACGACCGCCGCGCGGTTGTCCCCGGCCGCCGCGGCTATCACCATGGATTTGGTGACGAAGCCGCTGAAGAAGGGGAAGGCGGAGATGGCGAAGGCGCCGATCATGTAGAGCGCAACGGTCCAGGGCATGGTCCGGTAGAGGCCGCCGAGTTCGGTGAGTTTGCGCCGTCCGGTCATATGGATGACCGCGCCGGCGCCCATGAACAGCAGGCCCTTGTAGAAGATATGCGCGAAGGCATGGGAGGCGGTGCCGTTCAACGCCATCTCGGTGCCGATCCCGACGCCGACCACCATATAGCCGACCTGGCTGACGATGTGATAGGCCAGCAGGCGGCGGCAGTCGTTTTCCAAGACCGCGTAGATCACCCCGTAGAGCGCCATGGCGGCGCCCAGCCAGATCAGTATCTCGGTCCCGGGATAGGCCCGGATGAGCACGTAGACAGCGGTTTTTGTGGTAAAGGCGCTGAGGAAAACGGCCCCGGTCACCGTCGCTTCCGGATAGGCGTCGGTGAGCCAGGCGTTGAGCGGCGGCACCGCCGCATTGAGGATGAAGGAAATCAGGATCAGGCTGTAGGCAAGCCCGCCGGTATTCTCCAGGGGGCCGAACAGGTAGGAGCCGGTTTCCATGCCGTGTAGGACGATGCCGCCGAACAACAGCACGCCGCCGGTGATATGAACCATAAGATAGCGCATGCCCGCCCGCACCGCCGGAGCCTGGCGGGAGGCGAAGATCAGATAGGCGGAGGCGAAGGCCATGATCTCCCAGGACACCAGCAGGGTGAACCAGTCGCCGGCGAAGACCACGCCGAGGGCGCTTCCGATATAGAGAAAGGCGGCGACATGCTGGGCCGGGCCGCGCACATGCAGGCTATAGACGCAACCGATGAAGGCCATGATGGTGAACACCCAGGCGAACACCAGGCTGAGTTTGTCGACCTTGCCGATCAGCAACCGTACGCCGAGGAACTCAAAGCCGCCGAACTCCCCCGGGGTCATGGCCGCCACGGCGGCGACCGCCGCCGCCGGAATCACCAGCAGCCAGACCTGAAGCAACCGCCCCTTGAGCAGCGGCAGGACCAGCGCCCCGACCACGAACACCAACGCCGGGTGGACCCAGTCAGTCATAATAATCTTCGTCCCGCATGATGCCGCCCTGATGGCCGAAGAATTTGCTGACGAAGACGATCGCGGCACAGGACAGGAAGCCGTAGCCGGCCGCCCAGCCGGGCAGGAAATCCCAGAAAAATTCGCCGTGATCGCGATTTACCAGAAAATCGGCGATCACGATGGCCGCCAAGCTGGCCATGAAAAGCCGCCAGCGCAGCACCGACTTGCCGCTCTCGCCGAAGAAATGAACCAGGCGCTTGATCACGGCACTACCCCCCGGGCCAGGCTCAGGAAGTAATTCGGGTAGATGCCCATGGCCAGCGACAACAGCGCCGTCGCCACCAGCGGTATGGTGATCAGCGGAATTTCCCGAATGTCGCCGGCCGCCACTTCCATGGCCGGATCGTCTCTCTCCTTCTCGAAGAAGGCGGTATAGGAGACCGGCAGGAAATAGGCGGCGTTGAGCACCGCGCTGACCAGCAGAACCACCAGGAAAAACATCTCCTGGGCCTGCACCGATCCGACCACCAGATACCACTTGCTGATGAAGCCGCCCGAGGGCGGTATGCCGATCATGCCCAGCGATCCGACGAAGAAGGCGGCCATGGTCCAAGGCAACCGCCGGCCGATGCCCGCCATGTCGCTGATGTTCTTGCGCCGCGACGCGCAGAAGATCGAACCGGCGCAGAAGAACAGGGTGATCTTGGACAGCGCATGGGCCGGCATATGCGCCACCCCGCCGATGATCGAGGTCGGGCTCAGCAGGGCCGCGCCGAGGATGATGTATGACAGTTGACTGACCGTGGAATAGGCCAGCCGGGCCTTAAGGTCGTCCCGCGTCAAGGCATAGATCGAAGCCGTGATGATGGTGAAGGAGACCAGATAGGCGGTGGCGATACCGAGATCCAACTCGTCCATCAGGCGGACGCCCATGACGTCGAAAATCAGGCGCAGGACGCAGAACACGCCCATCTTGACCACCGCGACCGCGTGCAGCAGCGCGCTGACCGGGGTCGGCGCGACCATGGCCGCCGGCAACCAGGCATGGAACGGCATGATCGCCGACTTGGCGAAACCGGCCAGGTAGCAGAGGTAGATGACGATCAACAGGCCGTTCGACAGGCCGGCGTCGTTGAACAATCCGGCGGCTTTGAAGTCCAGGGTTCCGGCGAACTGATAGGTCAGCGCGAGGGCGGCCAGCAGGAAGGTCTTCGAGGCCCCCATGAGATAGACCATGTAGCGGCGGCCGCCAGTCCAGGATTCTTCCGTCTCCTTGTGGTAGACCAGCGGATAGGTGATCAGGCTGAGAACCTCGTAGAAGATCACCAGGGTGAACAGGTTGGCCGCGAAGGCGCCGCCGACGGCGGCCGACAGGCTGATCGCGAAGCACACGAAGAAGCGGGTTTGCGCTCGTTCCTTTTGGCTGCGCATGTAGCCGATGGAATAGACCGCCGCGGCCATCCACAGCAGCGAGGAGATGGTCGCAAAGACCATGCCCAGGGCATCGACGCGAAACGCGAAGTCAACGCCCGGCAGGATGGTGAACAGGGTGATCTGGAACGTGCCGCCCGCCAGTATGGTCGGGGCCATGGAAATGACGATGAGAAATTTGGCCACGGATGCGACCAGGGAAATCGAGTCGCGCAGATCGGCTTGGCGGCGGAATCCCCAGATGGCGCCGGCGGCCAGCAGGGACACGGCGATAGCGAGGACCGGTCGGATCGAAAAATCGATATCCATGCCGTGGAGACTCTAGCCTTTCATTATGGTGACTTTGTCAACTTCCAAGGTTGGCTTGTTGCGCACCAGGGCGACCAGGATGCCCAGTGCGATGGCAATCTCGGCGGCGGTGATGGCGATCACGAAAATGGCGATGATCTGGCCGCGGAAATCACCCAGCGAGTTGGAGAAGGCCACCAGATTGATGTTCACGGAATTGAGCATCAACTCCAGCGACAACAATACGATCAGCACGTTGCGGCGCAGCAGTACACCGGCGGTGCCGATCACGAACAGGGCCGCGCCGAGGGCCAGATACCATGACAAGGGGACCATCACTCGGCCTCCTGTCGGGTCAGGATGATGGCCCCGACGAGGGCCACGAGCAGGATTACCGAGGCGACTTCAAAGGGGAACAGGAAGTCGGTGAACAGGGTGATGCTGAGGTCTCTGACGGAGCTCATCTCGCCCGATTGCAGCATGAAGGCCGGGGCTTGCCACTGGGCGCCGATGAGCAGCAGGGCGAACATCTCGCCGGTCAGCAAGGCGACGATGGCGATCGCCATGGCGATCCATTTTTTCAGAAAGGGGGTCCGGGCTTCCTTTCGCACATCCAGCATCATGATGACGAACAGGAACAATATGATGATCGCCCCGACATAGACGAAAATCTGGATGACCGCCAGAAGGGGCGCGCGCAGGAGCAGGAATATAGCGGCCACTTGAACAAAGCAGACCATCAGGGCGAGCGCGCTGTGGATGGGGCTGCGCGTCACCACTACCGTTAGGCCTGATACGATGGCCACGACCGCCAACAACAAAAAAAAGGCCTGCTCCATGGAAGGTGCCTTTCAGGGGATGCTATTTTTATATCCCTGCGCCGATACTCCGATGCAAGGGGGCGTATTCCAGGGGCAAACCTCTCACGTCAACACGGTGGACCGCGAGCCGACTCATGGCGGCGATCACAACAAACTGTAATACCTTATGAATTACTATGAGTGCGCGTCAAGGATATCCCGTAGAGCCGGCCCGATAATTTTCTCCGCGTAGAGCTCCCGATAACCGATCTGATTATGAAAAACGGCGATGGTGGATACGGAGCGGCGGTGCGGGAGAGCCCAAACAGCCCATCCCGCCAGGCGGCTGAAGCGCGCCGGGCGCTTATACCACAGCAGGGTGGTATTATCGCCGCCGCTCCGTGGTATCAGCCGTGGACGAAGTGCTCGAGCTGCTCGATTTCAAATTTCTGGTCGTCGATGACGCTTTTGACCAAATCGCCGATCGACACCATGCCGACCAATCTCCCATCGATCACCACCGGCAAGTGGCGGAAGCGCTTTTCGGTCATCAGGGCCAAGCATTCGTTGACCGACTGATCGGGACTGACGCAGATGACAGGCGACACCATGATCTTGCGCACCGCCGTATCGAGTGAAGACTTTCCTCTCAGATAGACCTTCCGGGCATAGTCCCGTTCGGTAAAGATGCCGACGGGCTTGCCGTTCTCGATGACGATCAGGGCCCCGATGTCCTTCTGCGCCAGCAATTTGATGGCGTCCAATACGGTGTCGTCCGGATGCACGGACCAGACGCCAGAGCCCTTGTCATCGAGTAACAGCTTCAATTTTGTCATCCCAATATCTCCCCCATGGGTATTATGCTACCGGTATCTCCCAATCAGTTTGTAAGGCTTGTCCCAGTCTACGCCTCCCACGGCACTTTATGAAGGGGACGGGCGGCTGCTCGGCTCACCGCCGCCTGATCCGGCGCCACCAGTCATAGGTTCGGCCATTGTCTTTTTCCTGCACCTGGATTCCCTGGGTTGTCGTCAAGCTGGCCTCGATGACCTTGCCGCCGTGGACGGCCTTTCCAGGGGCTGCAATGAGTGCGTCGCGGCCGACGATCAGGTCTTCGGTGTTTAGGCTGGAGAATTCATAATGCTGCCCGAGTTTGATGGCGTCCGCCGGGCAGGCATCTTCACACAGGCCGCAGAACAGGCATCGGGCCATATCGATGTCGAACACCAGGGGGCGGCGATTACCCTTGTCATCCTCATAGGGGACGACCTCGATGCAATCGCAGGGACAAATCTTGGCGCATAGCTCGCAGGCGACGCAATTGAGATCGCCATTTTCGTCCGTGGTCAGGAAATGGTGGCCACGGTGACGTTCGAAGGGCACCCATTTCTCCCGATCGGGATACTGCTCGGTTATGGTCTTTGAAAACATGTAGCCGAGGGTCAGTGACAACCCGTCGATCAGGTCGCGGAAAAAAACCCATCCGATCCACTGCGATGTCTGTCTCAGGGCCTGCGTCATGGGTGGTTGATCCTTTTGTTGTTCGTTCCGCTCAGGACAGGAAGACGCCGCTGATCAGAATATTGGCCAGTGACAACGGCAGCAGCACCTTCCACCCGATGCTCATCAGCTGGTCGTAGCGATAGCGCGGGAATGTGAAGCGGAACCACATGAAGAGCCATATGAAGAAGCTCGTCTTGAGCAGGAACCAGACCATCGGCGGCAGCGGTATGAAGAGCGGGTTCCAGCCGCCGAAGAAGAGGATCACGGTGAGGGCCGAGAGAAACACCATGATCAGATACTCGCTCATGATGAAAAGCGAGAAGCGCATGCCGCTGTACTCCGTGTGATAACCGGCCCCGAGGTCTCCTTCGGCCTCCGGCAGGTCGAAGGGAATGCGCTGCGCCTCGGCCATTCCGGCAATGAAAAAGACCAGGAATCCAATGGGCTGGTAGACCACGTTCCAGAGATCGGCCTGGGCTTCGACAATGGTGACCAGGCTCATGGATTGGGCCAGCATGACCACCCCGACCACCGCGAACCCCATGGGGATTTCGTATGAAATCAGCTGGGCGCAAGTCCGCAGGCTACCGAGCACCGCGTATTTGCTGTTGGAAGCCCAGCCGCCGATGATGACCCCGAAGACGTCGATCCCGGCGATCGCCAGAACATACAACAAGGCGACGTTCATGTCGGTGAGATGCAGGGTGATCTCAGTGCCCCAGATGGTCACCGGCTCGCCGATGGGCAGGGCGACGAACACCGAGAAGGTTGCGACCAGGGTGATGATCGGCGCCAGGGTGAACAGGAAGCGGTCGGCTTCGTCGGGAATATGGTCTTCCTTGGTGAACAGCTTGAGGCCGTCGGCCAGGGGCTGCAGAAGCCCGTGCCAGCCGACCCGCATGGGACCGAGACGCTGCTGGATATGCCCTGCGATCTTGCGTTCAATCCAGGTCAGCGGAATCGGCAGGAACAGCAGAACCGCAACGACGACGGCCACTTTCACAATAATCAGGACAACGACGAGAACCTCGGCCATGACGTGGTCCACCTTGTGCCAATTACCGAACCAAAAATACGGTCTGCCCCATCTCCGCCGACAGCTGTGAGCCTATGCGCCGTGAACCTCCGGCCTTGCGAGCCGATGAAACACACGGACACCAACTTACCGCCATCGGCAGGCAAGGATGCAACGGCATCGTAAATCACAGCCATCATACACATAATTTCAGTGGACGGGGAGTCGTCGTCACGGCCTCGTCGTGTGTGGGCATGGGATCGCCCCGGCCTCCGCCGACTGAACCAGCCGGCGTTGCCGCGATTAATACCAACCTGCGGCGATAAAGACTCATAGAGACGGCTTCCCGTGGTTTTCGGCTAGGCGCGCGCGGCGCCGCGATGTGTGCGCATCTCAAGGCGGGCGCAACGACGTCCGATGCGCCTCGGGAAGCCGCCGCCTTGGTCGCGTCCGCTCACCCCCGGAGTGCGTCAGAAAGCCTAACCGATGCGGCTCGCATCGCCTGCGGCTTCCGACCTCACCCGGGAATAAGCGGACACGATCTCTATGGGTCTTTATCA
>Ga0066376_10001783_pt1 | contig 20630 bp, 16 predicted proteins | sample Knorr_S15_td_Bot_FD_77009 | JGI IMG/M metagenome (GOLD analysis project Ga0066376, IMG submission 77009) | Marine microbial communities from Southern Atlantic Ocean transect - Knorr_S15_td_Bottom_ad_5009_LV_A | ecosystem: Environmental > Aquatic > Marine > Oceanic | place: Southern Atlantic...
ATACATTCGGCACATCCTAACTAGGGAGCTGAATAGTCAACGTGAATCGCAGAGGAGTAATTGCGTACACGTCGTCACCAACACGATCAGTCCGAGTTCTCGGTATAGTTCGACTCTCCCCCGTCTCCAACAATCAGCGGGCCTTGGTCAGCACCGCTTCGAAGCTAAATCGGTACTCCGTTTGTGTTCCCGGTTCCTCGGTCTCCGTCTACGCTGCTGTTCGCCTCCGCGCCGAAGCGCTGAGCCGACCGCCTCTATTGGTGTATAGCCGCAACGCAGCAGGAAACCTACAAGTTGAAGGTTCCGGCCATCCCTTGCAACAGCTCATGAACCAAGTCAACCCCTGGTACACCAGAGGAGACCTGTGGCGAGCCACCGAAATCTACCTTAGTCTCTGGGGTTCCGCCTATTGGGCATTGGAAAAGAATGAAGCTGGGCGTTGGGAAATCTGGCCTCTGCGTCCTGATCGGGTCAGCGTCATCCCCGACAAGAATCAATACATCCGGGGATTCGTCTACATGGGGGCCAGCGGCCCCGTGGCATACACCTCTGAAGAGATCGTTTGGCTCCGCTATTTCAATCCTTTGGACGAGTTCGCCAGGCTCTCACCTATTGCGCCAGCGCGCATGGCCGTTGACATGGGCAAAGACGCTCTGCGGTTCAACCGTAATTTCCTTCGCAATTCGGCCCAACCCGATTTCGTATTGCTCACCAACGAGTCCATGACCGACAACGAGGTTGAAGATTTTTACAATCGATGGGAAGCCCGTTACCGGGGTAGCGCCAACGCTCACCGCCCTGCAATCGCCAGCTTTGTGCGGGACATCAAAACCCTGGGCATCAGTCACAAAGACATGGATTTCATCCAAGGGCTGCGCTGGAGCTTGGAGGAGGTGAGCCGGACCTACGGCGTGCCCAAACCCCTATTATCTGACATGGAGCGGGCAACCTTCTCCAACATCAATGCGGCAGAGCGCATCTTCTGGCGCAACACCATCCTGCCGGAGATGCGCTTCATCGAAGAGCAACTCAATCGCATGCTTCTGCCTCGTCTGGGCTATGGCGACTTGGTAGTCGAGTTTGATTCCAGCTCGGTTGAAGCTCTCAGGGAAGACGAAAACAGCAGAGTAACCCGAGAATCTCAGTTGCTCGACCGGGGCGTATTGACCATCAACGAGGTGCGGCGCTCCCGGAACCTGCCCGACGTGTCATGGGGAGACAGTTGGGCCAAAGCGCCGAATGCCAGCAAAACTCAAAACCGGCCCCGATCCCTTGATAACCACGGCTCAGAATTTAGTGGCTCAGAATTTAATGGCCTTGGCTTTGATGGCCCAGACGCGAGCAGCAACAATGGGGCGGCGGGATTACATATTGTTGGCGGTAGTTGAGTTAAGCAGTGCTACTTTGAAATTGAAGCGGTATTGAAGAACAGCTTTGGCGTCAGCCACCGCCGGCTGGTTCGACCGTCTCCCTGCTTTCTTGCTGGATGCCGAACCTGAGAGTCATTCCGGCTATGATTAGGGAAACGGACGTGAAGCTCATGATGAACAAAGCCAGCTTCAAATCACCGGTGGCCTCGGTCAAGAATCCGGTAATCAGCGGCCCCAGCGATGTGCCCACCGATGTCATCATCATGGTGAACGAGAAGGCCACCGCCAGTTCCCTGGGGCGTATGCCCCGCAGGTTGAATGGCACTGTTATCAATATGGGAAAGAAAGCCCAAGCAACGCCGTTCATGAGAGACAGAAGGAACAGGCCGGGCACCCATCCGGTCAATATCATGCCGACGTTGCTGACAATCATAATCACCGCCAGCCCCTGCAAGAAAGCCCCTTCTTTGGCCCACTTAACCGCATAATAACCCATGCCCAAGCCACCTACCCCGCCCAATATCACACCCGAGGCCAATATCCCGCCGCTCAGTGTCAGGGCAATGCTGTAATCCTCCAGCATGAGGGTGGGGTAAAAGGAGAGGAAGGCACTGAAGGACATGGTTGCGCCTATAAATCCGAACCCACAGAGCCAAAGGTCTCGGTGGCTGAGAGCGCCCTTCAAAACAGCCATTCCACCCTCTGGTTCAACCACGCGGGTTTCCTTGATGACTCTTTCCCGGCCGACCAGCGTCCATAGCAGAGTGATGGCTGCAAAGTAGAAGCCGAAAATCCGCAACGTGGTGCGCCAATCGCCCCCCACTGCGTTAAGAATCACCGGCGCCAATGCCAGACCACCGCCAACAACGAGCCCAAAGAAGACGTTGGAAAGCCCGTTGACGATAATTACCTCTCTGGCCCGGAACCACTGACGAGTCAGCAAAGCCCGAGCAGGAGCTTGGGCGATGTTGGTAATGCCGAAGAGCAGGCGTCCTAGCAAAAGCACGGCGAAAATGGGAGCCCAACTTTGCAGGAAAAGACACGCAGTGGCCAGAACCAGCGTCCCCACTGTCAACCACTTGGGCGAAAAGCGTGACGTTGCCCAACTAAGTGGAACGGCCAAGGCAATGTTGCCCCAGTGGGAAGCAGAACCCAATAGGCCTTGTTGCCCTGGCGAAAGGTTTAGGTCGGCGCTTATGGCGGGGAGAAGAATTCCCAGGGTATTGAGGACCATGAATGAAGATACACTGGAGAACAGCCAAACGCTGATTACGGCCCATCTATAATTCGATTGTCTATCTAGTGGAGAGTCCGGGTTCAATTGGTTCTGTGTTACCGTCCCGTTGCTCGTGTTAAGCGGATTGGGTTATATTGGGATTCTGAGCCGACGGTGCTAGCGCTCACAAAACCAAGGGAACAACTCTCCTCTGATCCTAGCTTGTGACTCCGAAGCCGCTTATCGTCTCGTTTTTCCAGTCACCCTTTACCGAATCAGAATAACAGATTCCGGGTTCCAAAGTGGGATTATTGACGTGGCGCTGCGAAGTTTCATAAATAGGAATCGGCTTCCGGCCAATGCCCGCAGCCAACAATCCCGCCATCGAACTTCGGCCCGTCAATCAAAATCAACCGGTTACAAAACCCAACCAGCAATCATTGTGACGCCGCCAACGAGGATTGAAAACCATCACCCCACCAGAGCCTGGACATAACACTGGAAGCCGCCCATTTTACGGCAGGGTATTTTACGGTTGGTACATCGTAGGGGCCGCTGGCTTGGTGGTGTTTAGCAGCGGACCCGGCCAATCCTACGTCTTCTCCATTTTCATAGACTCGATTATCTCCGACACTGGTTTGTCCAGACCGTCCATATCGGCTCTTTATATGCTGAGCACCGCAGTGAGCGCAGTGATGGTCTGGCTGGTCAGCCGAATGGCCGACCGGACGGGTACTCGAGTGATGCTAATCGCAGTGGGATTTGCTTTCGGCGTCGCCTGCTTCGGTATGGCCACCGCCCGCAACATCCTGCTTTTGTATGTGGCCTTCGCCAGCTTGAGAGCACTTGGTCAAGGTTCTCTAAACATCAACGCGATACTGATGGTCAACCAGTGGTTCGTCTCCTACCGAGGCCGGGCAATCGCTTTCATGGGCTTGGGCTCGGTCTTGTCCACAGCTATATTCCCCCCTCTGGCCAGGGCCCTCATCGACAACCTGGGATGGCGCGAAGCCTATGCCGTTCTGGGAATAATTGTCATGGTCTTGATTATCCCGGTCTCACTGCTCATAGTCCGAAACCGTCCGGAAGATATGAACCTGCTGCCGGACGGCAGACGCCAACCCTCACCCGCTCTCCCTCGGCAAGACCCACAAGCGTTCGAAGCAACCAACCCCGGCGCAACGACTCGAACTCTCCAAAATCCCGCCCAAAACGAAGACCGGCGAGTCATGCGCTCCCTCAGCTTCTGGATGTTAGCCCTTCCTTTAGCAACTCCAGGCCTGATATCCACGGCCTTGGTTTTCCACCAAACGTCAATCTTTCAGGAAGCTGGGCTCAGCGCTACTCTGGCTGCGGGGGTTTTCGTGATATTCGCAGCATCGGCGGCTTTCACTTCTATGATTGGCGGGTTCGTGGTGGAGCGGTCCGGCCCAAAGCCACTCTACGGATTCGCTATGCTGATGCTTCTCTTGGCATTAACACTGGCGGTGGTAATCAATTCGGTCTTCGTTGCCGTGCTCTACGTGATTGCCATGGGGATAGCAAACGGTTCCCATCAAATCGTCCAGGGGGTCATCTGGGCCCATTACTATGGTCGTAACCGGCTGGGGCGCATCCAAGGTCCGGCTATGATGATTGGCATCTCAGGGGCTGCCATTGGCCCATTCCCTTTGGCCTTACTCCACGATTTAACCGGCACCTATGCCACTGGAATGCTGCTGATGATGGCCCTGCCTGCCCTATCGCTAGTGAGCATCTATTTCGCCCGGCCTGCGACTCCGGCCTCCAGTTATTGAGTCCGGATGAGACTTCACTCCGGCTGCTTCACAAACTTCTGCACCCGTTGATTAGCCACGTCCACTGCGTATATGTCACCACGAGAGTCGGTATACACGTTGTGCCCGAACTCGAATGTTCGCCCCCTGGCCAACAACTTTCCATCCAAATCCAGAATGCTGATGCGCGGAATCTGATCCGTGACATACACAATCTGGTTGGCGTCGATGTGAATTCCCATGGGGCCTTTGAAATTCGTCCATTGGTCCAAGAACTGGCCTTCCGGGGAAAATACCTGGACTCGGTTGTTCTCCCGATCGCAGACATAGACTCGCCCGTCATTGGAAACGCGGACGCTGTGGGGCACCAGGAACTCGCCTGGGCCATTCCCCGGAGCGCCAAAGGACGATATATATTCCCCATCGCCGGTGAACCGGTGCACGGAGGAGTTGCCATATCCGTCGGAGATATAAATCTCGCCGGAAGGAGCAACAGCAACGTCCGTTGGGTGATTGAAGGGAGCTTGTAGCGCCGCTTTACCCCGCTGGCCCAATGCCATCACCAATTCGCCATCTGTGGTGAACTTCAGCACTTGGTGAGCGTCCCGATCCGTCAGGTAAACGCTGTCATCCGGGCCGATATAGATGTCGTGAGCATCCTCTATCTCACCGCTAAGTCCTCCGCCCCGTTCACTGTATTGACGAGACCACGAGGTGAGGTATTGCCCTCCGGCATCGAAGACCAAAACCGGTGGGCCGTAACGTTGGAAAACATAAACCCTGTCTTGGGAATCCACCGCCACAGCACTGGGGGTCTGAAATGCCGTTCCTTCGGGGAGCTTGGCCCAGTCCGGTAGGTACTGGTAAACATAGTCCCCCATCCCAATGAACACGGCCATCCCAATCCTCCTCTAGGCTAGGGCTATAATTTCAGCATTATCTGAACTTGCAGCCTTTACTAAAATTGCTATCCTCTAGTTTCGCCCGAGCTATAGACTAAGTTCGAATATCAACCCAAATTTCTCTCGTAAATCCACTCTGACCGGGTTCTGGTCGATTTCTAGGTCTGTAAAAGCAAGGCTGTAATTATCTTGGTAGTCGACAACCTGAGAGGGGTTTGGGTCAGAGTTGATGACAGCAAAGGTGGCGCCGGGGGGAGCCAGAACGTAACGGTGCAACGAATGCCAAGTACCTACGCGGAACGAGAATCCCTTCTCCGGGTCAATCAAAAAGGCTCGCACTTGGTCCGGATGGGGAACAGCAAGTTGGTCATCAGGGTCTGTGGGCTCCGCCACGGCCACTACCGCAGGAGCGCCGCCCAATTGGATGAAACTCTGGGTCACGCCAAAGTGCCTTTCCAACTGGAAAAAAGTGCGCCCCTGAAAGGGTTGCCACAGGGCGCTGAGGGTGGTCTTCCCATCCGCGTGATAGGCCAAGGGTGAGATTATGCGCTCGTCAGCTGGACGGTCTTTGATATCGATAAGTCGGCCGAAGGGCGCAAACGATTCGTCGGTCATCGGTTCGACTTTAAGTTTGTGGGTCTTAACCATCGTTTCTCCTAATCAAAATACGGTGATCAACATACGGTGATAGGCATCCGTCGCAGCACGCCGTTAAAGCCACTTCTGGAACCAAGCCAGTGTCCGAGCCATATATTCTTGGCGCATCTTGGGGTGACCCATTCTGGGGAACAGGTGGGAGCAGCCGGGGAAGCGAACGAACTCCACTTCCTTGCCAAGTCTCCGCAACACCTGAAAATACTCTTCGCTCTGGGAAATCGGGCAACGCATGTCGGCCTCGCCGTGGAGCAACAGCACCGGTGTGTTGACTTTGGCAGCATAGCTGATTGGAGAATGTTTCAGCAGCTTCTCCGGGGAGTCCATCACCGTCCCTCCCCACTGGGATTCGCCAAAACTGATGCCGATGTCCGAAGTGCCGTACATGCTGTAAAGGTCTATGCAGGGCGCTCCCGCCACGGCGGCCTTGAACCTGTCGCTGTGGCCGATGGTCCAACTGGTCATGAATCCACCGTAGCTATAGCCGTGTATACCCAGCCTGGATTCATCCACATAGGCCCGCTGCGCCACATCCTCCACGGACACCATCAGGTCCTGGTAGTCCTCGCCGCCCCAATCGTCCAGAACCGACATCATGAAGTCGCTCCCATAGGTAGACGACCCTCTGGGGTTCACCGCCAACACCAGATAGCCGGATGTGGCTAATACTTGCTGAATCGGGTTAAACGCATCATAAAACGCTCCGTTGGGGCCTCCGTGAATGTCCAGAATCATGGGATATTTTAGGCTACGGTCGAAATCCGGCGGGAACCACAGGCGGCACTCCAACTCCAAATCTTCCCGCTGCACGAAGAATTTCTCCATCCGAGCCGGAGGATGTTCATTGAGGTATTCCCGGTTTACGTCGGTGAGTTGCTCACTGGCGGTGGAAACCAAGTCCAAGTAGTGTATATCCCCGGGAGACGCAGCGAATGTCGAAAGCACCACCGCCGAGTTGGCGTTTTTGTCCACGCTGAGACCGGTGCTTTGCCAGCCACCACCACCGGAAGGTCGAGGCCGCCCGCCCTTTGCGGACACCTCCAGCAGGTAGGTCTCGCCCTTGGTATCCCCCAGATAAAGTACACGGTCATCCTTGGTCCAACAGATGTCAGGCTGGCGGTTAAAAGCAGGGAAGGTCAAATAAGGGCGGACCGAGTTGTCGGTTATGGGCCGTGGCGGTTTTCCCGGCTCCAGCACGTACAGAATAGATTGCCAAACGGCCATACCTTCTGGAATGTCGGACCCGGCGACCAGCATGCGAGTTCCATCGGGCGACCAGGTTATCGCGCCAACATCGTACAAGCCCTCCGACCATAATTCAGGCTCGCCGCCATCTGTGGAAACGGCGTAAGCTTCGGTCAAGGCTCGCTGGTCTCGGTCTTCACGGCGACCGGAAATAAAACCGATTTTAGAGCCGTCGGGGCACCATACCGGCGCCATATCATCCCAGTCCCCGTCGGTAATCTGGCGTGGCGCACCACCCTTTAGTTCCACGGTGAAAAGGTGGAAATGAGCATCGCCCCGCCACCCCAGCGTGTCGTATTTATAACGAATCCGATTCACCACCCGCACTTGAGGAATCTTTTCGGCTTCAGCATCGGCGGGCTTATTGGGGTCCGCGTCGGCAGTGTCCACATCGGCAGGGTTCACACCGGCAGGGTCCACACCGGCAGGGTCCACGTCGGCGCAAAAAACAATCTCCTTTCCGTCCGGGGACCATGAGAAGTCCTTGACTCCCAGAGGCAAGTCGGTCAATTGCTTGGCCTCGCTGCTGTCGGCCTCTATCACCCAAACCTGGCTGTGCTGACCCTCGCCTCGACGCAAAAAAGCCACGGTTATCCCATCCGGGGCAAAACGGGGGCCGCTGTCGTTAGGGCCGCTGGTGAATTCCTCTGTTCTTCCGGAACTCAGGTTCAGCAGCATAATCTGCGAGCGGCCCTCCAATGTCTCCGCCTCGATCCAAGACATCGAGTAAATCAGCGTGGAACCGTCCGGAGATATGCCGGGGTCACCGACCGACTTCAAACGATAAGCGATATCCGGTGAAATGGGAGCGGTCATCAAACCTCCCAGAATTTTCAGAGTGGCCACAACGAACAGATTGATATTATTTAGTGGATTGGGTCACGTGGATTCGGTTAATAGAGATATTTGCCGAAACAACGCTGATTAACGCCTATATCTGTGGTCGGCATTGCCCGAAGATTCTAACACAACGTAGTAGCCGCGAATCTTATATATTGAGTAAACAAGACTTGCTTCAAAGCATCGTCGGGCTATAATAGCAGCGCTTCAGGTTAGATCGAAATTGGGTCAGGTCTTCAGGCCGCAATTTCCACCTTAATTTCAAGGGAGGCACAGGAAGATGCAGCGTGACTTAGTTGGCTATGGTCGTAACGTCCCCCAGATTCAGTGGCCCGGAGGGGCGAAAATCGCCGTGTCGCTGGTGGTCAACTACGAAGAAGGCGCCGAATACTCCATCGCCGACGGCGACTCCCATCATGAAACCAACAGCGAAGTGCCATCCCCTGTGCCTGCAGGCGATCGTGACCTGAACAACGAGTCTTTCTTTGAGTACGGTAGCCGGGTCGGGGTTTGGCGCCTGCTAAACATGTTCGACAAATACAAGGTGAATTCCACCTTCTTCTGTTGCGCATTGGCCCTAGAACGCAACCCGGATGTGGCCAGCGAGGTGGTGACGAGAGGCCATGAAGTGTGCGGCCACGGCTACCGCTGGGAGGAGTACCACCTCATGAGGGAGGAAGAGGAGAGGGAGGCCATCAAGAAAACCGTGGCCTCTCTCCAGCAGACCACCGGGCAACGACCGGTAGGCTGGTTCACCAGATACGGGCCCAGCCTCAACACCCGGCATCTGGTGGCGGAGGAAGGCGGGTTTATCTATGACAGCGCCGGGCTAAACGACGACCTTCCCTACTACGACTCGGTGAATGGCAAGCCTTGGTTGGTGGTTCCCTACAGCATGGAAACCAATGACGCCCGCTTCTGGCGCGGGGGCTTGGTCAGCATTTCTGGCTTCTATGAATACTTGAAAGACACCTTCGACTGCTTGTATGAAGAAGGGCAAACCCACCCGAAGATGATGTCCGTTGGCCTCCACTGCCGGATAGCGGGACGGCCAGCAAGGTCTAGGGCGGTGGAGCGATTCCTCCAGTATGCTCAAGGCTTTGACGGAGTCTGGTTTGCCCGCCGTGACGAAATTGCCCGCTGGTGGCTAGAGAAATACCCAGCGCCCTAGCCCAAATTAATGGTCCCAACTGACCGAACAAGACCGCCATATCTTGGCCTTGATTCCCGAAGACATCCAGGAGATAGCTCAAGAAGTGAACTCGAGAGACAAAACAGTTAAGATTTATGCGAGCATCATATTAAGCAAATTGGAACCGGCAGATTACGTTGCCTACAGGCGTGTGCGGAGCGGCCAGTAGTTACGTCCATAAGGTCCAGCGCCAGAGACACAAGCTCAAATATACCCATACTATAATTGTCCCAGACTTGATAAGAACAACATCAACAAGAGGAATGTATGGTCACCACATCAGCGAATATCCAGTCAGATACCATCAGGTACGCCAGCCAGGACGGCACTCAGATTGATGCCTACATAAGCCAACCCGCCACACCGGGCAAGTATCCAGGCGTCATCGTTGCCATGGAAGGAATGGGTCTTGAGGAACACATGAAGGACCTAACCCGGCGCTTTGCGGAACAAGGCTACATCGCGATTGTTCCCGACCTCTACACCCGGGAAGGAAGACCCGCTCCCGAGAAAGTGCTGGAAACTCTCTTCGCCGTGCCCGATTATCAGACCATGGCAGACTTGGAGGGAGCCGCCCTTCATCTGAAGAATCACGCCAACGCCAACGGCAAGGTGGGGATTATCGGCTTTTGCTCCGGTGGCCGGTACACCCTCATGTTCGCTTGCACCAGCGGGAACGTAGACGCCGCCGTGGACTCCGCCGGCGGGCACATCATCCCCGACGAACTCACCGAGTCCCGCCCGGTGGCAACTATCGACATGGTGGCCAACCTGTCCTGTCCCCTGCTGGCTCTCTTCGGAGAGGAAGATGGCAACCCATCACCAGCCCACGCAGCGCGTCTGGTTGAAGAATTGGACAAGCATGGCAAGACCTACGAGTACAAGATGTATGCAAACGCTGGCCACGCTTTCTTCGCCGACTACCGGCCCAGCTACCGCGCCGCACCAGCTCAAGACATGTGGCGCCGGGTACTGCTGTTCTACGAAAAGTACCTCACGAGCTAGGACTTAGAAAGTTAGGACGTTGACAGGGTCCTACATCGTTATTCCATCAGAAATAACTCGATAATCGGGAGCAGAACTATGCCTATCATTCATTATTCCGACGCAGAGTCCAGCGAAGGCTACCCTGGGGTCACTCGAGCCGTATTGGTGGACGAACGTAACGGTGCTCTGTCCCTATACATCGGCCACTTGGAAATCGCACCGGGGGGAACCGTCTCCACCCATATTCATCCCGACACCGAAGAGGCCATGGTCATCGTGGAAGGGAATTTGGAAGCGATTTTAGGCGATGAGGTAGTGACCTTGGGGCCGGGCGACACGGTGCTTGCCCCAGCCGGGATAAAACACGGCTTCGTAAACCGGACCCAGTCCAAGGCGACCTTGGTGGCCGCCTTCCCAAAGACCAGTTTTGAGCGGGTAATGGTGGACTAACCCCAACTTATACCAACCCTTTTAGTGCTTCTACCACCTGCTCTACCTCTTCCTCTGTATTGAAGAAATGCAGAGAAATTCGAAGCCCCGGCGGGAAGCTGACCTGGCGGCAGACGATCCTGTGTTCCTGCCACAACCGGTTCACGGCCTCTTCTGGGGTCATGCCGTCGACGGTTAAAGAGACCAGCCCTGTGGAGTCCTGCCGGTCCATGGGCGAGAGCAGATTGATTCCGGGAACGTCAACCAGCGCCTGTTTCATGATGGTGGATAGATCCAGGTCTCGCTCTTCAATCGCCGCAACTCCGTAGTCGTTCACGAACCTGATGGCCTCCAAAGCGCCCGCCTGCAGTGCGACGCTGGTGGAGGTTAGAAGAAACTTGTCCATGCTCTCCACATTGGGCTCGAAGCCGTAAGGGTTCCCCGGCGACAGAGACGACCGGCCCGCGACGAACGTGGGTTGCACTTGGCTAATCAGGTCCTGCCTGATGTACAAGGCTCCCACACCTTCCGGCCCCAGAAGCCATTTTTGCCCGGGAATCGAATAGAAATCGCAGTCCAAGTCCTTCATGTCCAAGGCTATGTGTCCGGCCGACTGGGCCCCATCCAGCAGCATCAATATTCCCCTGCTCTTGGTAACCTGCCTTATCTCTTTCACCGGCATCCGCAAACCTGTGGAGTACTCCACGTGACTCAGAAAGACCATCTTGGTGCGGTCGGTAATCGCATCAGATATTTTTTCTAAGATGCTCTCCCGGTTCTCGTTGGGGTTAAACTGCAAGACCTTTACCACGGCGCCGTGGCGGTGCTGTTGATAGTAGCTGGGAATCAGGACCGAGCTGTGCTCCAGATCGCAGGTTATTATCTCGTCCCCCTCCTCCCAGGTAAGCCCGTTCATCACGATATTCAAGCCTTCCGTCGTGTTGCGGGTGACGCAAATTTCGTCCACCGAAGCATTAATCAATTCGGCCATGGCTGTTTTGATTTTGGCCTGAATGTCCCTGCCAGCCTGATAGACATCGGAAGTGGTTGGACCTTGATTCATCTCCAAATCCAACCGGTCCTTGATTGCGTTTACCACCGAGACGGGTGATGGGCCGGACCAGCCGGTGTTAACGTAGGTCATATTCTGGCACACCGGTATTTGCTCTCGTATCTTCAGGACATCCATGTTTCTTGCTCCTAAACTTCTCCAATTATCAGAGCTAATCAACAAAACCAAAATCCCCCTTGCCCTGTTGGGATTGGGGGATTTTGTTCTGAGCTAGTTGGTTCAGTGTCAACTAGGGTGACGCAACAAAAGCGTTTATCTGGGTGAGTAGGGCGTGAGCCGCATGATGGAATGTCGGCTTTCCCTAACCAGCGCACCGTCTTCTTCCGACTTCGCTCGCGCTTTTTGCCATTCCGGGTCTGCGCCGAAGGCCGCCCATCCCTTTTCCCGGGCACCTACGTCGTCGTAGCCCAACATGTATACCAGCCGGTTGCTGGTGCCCACACTCTCGGTCCAGTAAGCTACGTTCTCGATGCCGTGCTTCTCGAACAGACCCATGGTGTGGTTGGAGAAACGATTGTGGAGAGCGGGCAATTTGCCCGGCATTGCGTCATAAACCCGCAGTTCCTGCACCTTGGAGGACAGATGGGGCTCGGGTGAATAAGGCGTGGTTTCCAAAATCGTGTTGTAGACGGAAGCCACCAACGGGCCGTCGGCCTCAGTCTCGGCAAACGCAGCAATCCGGCCTTGATCGGCCCTAAATGCCGCCCATTTCTTATCCCGATCACCCATGTCGTCAAAGGTCAGGATGTAGGTCATTTGATTGCTTATTCCAATCTCGTCGGTCCAGAATCCCATCATTCCGATGCCGTATTGATTGAAGTAATCTATGGTGATGTTAGCGAATCGGTCGTTGATTGCGCCAAGTTTTCCTGGTACGGCGGTATAGATTCGGTTCTCGTAAATCATCTAGCACCTCATTTTCGTGTATCAGGTTCTCGCCAAAATGGCCAGGCGGGTTTTACTTTTCCATCTCCAGGACTTCTAGCTGGACTCCCTGAAGACCTTCAAAGAAGCAGACCCTACGGCCATTGCCGACCACGGTCTCCTCTAATATGCGGGTGCCGTTCTTTTCGAGATTGGCGACCACATTGTCCAAATCATCGGTGTCGATGGCGATATGCTCAATCCCGTAAACTTGGTCCCGGGTTTGGGATTCAATATGCTTGGTGACATTCACGGTAAGCCCGTGCAGGTCCAAGCGGAACCCGCTGTCCCCGGCTTTACCCACAATTTTCGCGTCCAAGCTATCGACGTAAAACAGGGCTGTCTTCTAGGGATCCGGGGTCTTCAGATGGATGTGGTTCGTCTTGAAAGCCATAATGCACCTCGTATTTTATGGACCTGCCTGGTTGGCCAATCCAGCATCACACGTCCGCCAAGCCGATAATCAAGGTCGGATTGGCCCCGCCTGGCGACTAGGGGAGAATAGTCCAACGACAGTCTCTAGTCAAGCACGGTATTGACCTGGAACCAACGCCTGACCCAGGTGACCAAACTCCTCCCCATCGCCAATCGATTCGTACTATAATCTCCCCCAGATTAACTTGGGCCGATTGTCCGGCCCCAACCCCCCACTAACAAATCCCATCAACAAATAACGGAGGGACATTATGCCAATCGAAAAACTCGCGCCGGAGATGGACCGTATCGTTTCGGCCAACCAAGAAGTCGAAGATTTGGGCGCAGGCTTCGGCGGAGACATGGGCGTTGCCGAAGGACCTGTCTGGTGGAAGGAAGGCGGTTATCTGCTCTTTAGCGATATCCACGCCAACCAACGAATGAAGTACACGGAAGGTGAAGGCGTTAGCGTTAGCGTTTTTAGCGAACCTACGAACCGGGCCAACGGCCTTACCCGAGACCTGCAAGGCCGTCTGATTGCCGCCGAGCACGACTCCCGGCGCGTCACACGCCAAGAGCACGACGGCAGCATTACCGTCATTGCTAGCAGCTACAAAGGCAGACAGTTAAACAGGCCCAACGACGTTATCGTCAAATCCGACGGTTGCATCTACTTCACCGACCCTTGGTCGATACAACACCCTCAGGAACAATGGGACCTGGAGTTCTCCGGCGTCTACCGGGTCACCCCTGACTTGGGCAGACTCACCCTGCTGATTAACGACTTCGTACTCCCCAACGGTCTGGCATTCTCCCCGGACGAGAGCGTGCTGTACATCAACGACTCTCGCAGGGGTCACATCCGCGCCTGGGACTTATTACCAACAGGAGCCTTGGCCTTGGGTACGGGCCGGATTTTCGCCGACCTCAGAGGAGACCGAGAGGGCATCCCCGACGGCATGAAGGTGGACGTGGAAGGCAACGTTTATTGCGGCGGCGCAGGCGGCGTGTGGGTCATGGACCCATCAGGGAAAGTGCTGGGCATCATCGTCCACGGGAAATCGGCGACGACGAACATAGCCTGGGGTGACGATGATTGGAAGACGCTCTACATCACTTCCAGAAACGAACTCATGCGGATCAAATTAAAAATCGCAGGCATGCCCGTGCCCGCTGCCTAACCGATTGACCACTCGCCCGAACCGGCGAGCAGGGGTCTGGCGAACAGTAGACATTCGAGAACAAACGGCGCATGCCGATTCGTAATATAATCCCCTCCGAGTTATCTCGGAGCCACGGTGTGTTCCCGAGGTACCGGTAGCTAAATGAGATTTCACACATTGATGGAGGAACCAAATGCCCATTGAGAAATCAGCGCCTGAGATGGACCGCATCGTTGGGGCAAATCAAGAGATCGAAGAACTGGGTAGCGGCTACGGTGGCGACCAAGGCCCCGCCGAAGGACCGTTGTGGTGGAAGGACGATGGCGGATATCTGCTTTTCAGCGATATTCACAACAACCGGCGGATGAAGTGGGCCGCCGGAGAGGGCGTTACCCTCTTCAAAGAGCCGACCAACCGTGCCAACGGCCTCACTCGAGATCTGCAAGGGCGATTGATTGCTTGCGAGCACGACGCTCGGCGGATAACGCGGACTGAACACGACGGTAGCACCACCGTCATCGCCAATAGCTATAAGGGGAGACAACTCAACCGGCCCAACGATGTGGTGGTCAAATCCGACGGTTGCATATACTTCACCGACCCGTGGACCATGCCTTGGCCTCAAGACCAGTGGGACTTGGAGTTCTCCGGTGTCTACCGGATTACCCCGGATTTGGGCAGGATGACGCTGCTGATCAACGACTTTGTGATTCCCAACGGCCTGGCCTTTAATCCCGACGAAACGGTCCTCTACATCAACGATTCCCGCCGGGGCCACATCCGGGTTTGGGACTTATTGCCCACCGGTGCCTTGGCCTTGGGTACGGGCCGGATTTTCGCCGACCTCAGAGGGGACCGATCCGGCGTGCCCGATGGAATGAAAGTGGACGTGGAAGGCAACGTTTATTGCGGAGGCGCAGGCGGTGTCTGGGTCATGGACCCCAGCGGGAAAGTGCTGGGCATTATCGTCCACGGGAAAACGGCGACAACGAATATCGCATGGGGTGATGATGATTGGAAGAGCCTCTATATCACTTCCAGAAACGAGCTCATGCGAATCAAGCTGAACATTCCGGGCATGCCGGTGCCCTCAGCCTAGCCCGGTTCCAGGGGATAAACCTACTAAAAAGCCCTGGCTAAAAAATTGACGCTTATTTCGGAGGAATCAAGATGGCCCGATTGCCTAATCTAGAGAGAGACCAACTCAAACCTGAAGACCAGAAATATTACGATGAGATAGCGGGCAGCCGGGGGAGCATCAGAGGGCCCTACGGTGTAATGCTCCACAGTCCCGACGTTGCTGCCCGAGTGGCCCACACCGGAGCCTACGTGCGCTTCGACTTCACCATGCCCGAGTCTCTGAAAGAGACCGTAATCATAACGGCAGCCGCCCACCAGAAATCTCAGTACGAATTCGCTGCCCATGCTCGTTTGGCCAGGCAAGCCGGCGTCTCGGATGCAACCATCAAGGCCATAGCGGACGGTACCGCGCCCAACGGCTTGACCGGTGACGAAGAGCTGCTGGTGCGCTACACCACCGAACTCCTCGAAGACAAGAAAATAACCGACGCAACCTTCAACGCAGTTCAGGAGAAATGGGGCGTTCGGGGAGTGGTGGACGTGACCACGCTGATTGGCCACTACCTGTTGGTCGCCCAAATCCTAGCCGCCTTCGACGTTGACCTAGCCCCCGGTATGACCGCCGAACTGCCGGTCTAACGCTGCCCGTCTAGCGCTGCCAAACCAACAATAAAAAGGACGCTACGTAATAGCATCCGTTTCGTTTTGCCTCGACACTGTCATTCTGAGAAGCGAAGCGCCGAAGAATCCCTTGGTTCAAAAGTAAAGATTCTTCGTTTCACTCAGAGTGACAAGGTCAGGGGGCCGTTACACCAGAGCGTCCCGCAGAATCTCCACCAAGTGCCGGGCTTTGCGCCCCGTGCCGTCCTCAATCTGCTGTCGGCAAGACACTCCCGTCACCGCCACCTCCCAGTCGTCCCCCTTGTCATTGACCGCCGGGAACAACGATTCTCCTCCAATGGTCATGGAGATATCGTAATGCTCTTTCTCGAACCCGAAGGACCCGGCCATGCCGCAACAACCGGCGTTCACCAACTCCACTTCCATACCGGGTGGCAACCGGAGGGCTCCCATGGAACTGTCCGTACCCGCTAGCGCTTTCTGATGGCAATGAGCGTGGAAAAGCACTTTATTAACCCTGTCACCGAACTCCAGGTCCAAACGGCCCTCATCCTTGAGCTTCATCAGGAACTCTTCAATCATAAATACGTGTTCCGCGACCTTGCGTGACTTGTCGTCTTGCAGCATCTCCGGATACTCATCGCGGAAGGACAGGATGCAACTGGGCTCACAACCCACGATGGCCACCCCCGCCTCGGCGTAGTGGTAGAGCAAGTCCACGTTGTAGCGAGCGTTCTCCGCCGCTGCGCTCAACATTCCCTTGGAAATCATGGGACGGCCGCAACACCCGGCGTTGGCCAATTCGACGTTGAACCCGGCGGCCTCCAAAAGCTCCACCGCCGCCTTCCCAACCTGAGGGTAGTTGTAATTCATGAACGTGTCATTAAACAGAACCACGGTCTGGACAGCTTGACCTTCGTTGTCTGCCGTCACACCTCCTTCTTTGGTCGCCGTCATACCTCCCCCTTTCGTAAAGGGGTACTGAGGGGGATTTCCGCGCCCCCGCGATGCAAACCACTTGGGAAACGTCTCCCTCTGGAAGGCAGGTAGTTTCCGTTTTGGGTGAATGCCCAAGAACGTCGAAGCGAAGAAACGTCCCATGGGATTACTCGCCATCCAGTTGGAAAAAGGAGCGAACCTGCTCCCCAAACGGCTAATCCGGTTAATGTTTGCAAACACCTTGTTACGCAAAGGCCGGCCATTGACCTTGTAGTAGTTGTCTAGGAACTCGTACTTCAACTTGGCCATGTCCACACCTGAGTCGCACTCTGCTTTGCAAGCCTTGCACTCCAAGCAAAGGTCCATGGCATCGAAGAGTCGTTTGCTGGAGATGCTACCTTCCGGCAGCTTTCCCGATAGTGCGGCGCGGAGCAGGTTGGCCCGGCCTCTAGTGGAATGTTCTTCGTCCCGAGTTGCCACAAACGAAGGGCACATCGACCCGTCCAGCTTGCGGCAGGCACCCATGCCGTTGCACATCTCCACTGCGCCAGCGAAGTTGGCATCTATAGTGAAGTCTAGCGTGGTGGGTGGAGAGGTAGTTTGGTAATCCTCGCCGTAACGCAGATTGTCGGTCATGGGCGGGCAATCGATAATCTTGCCGGGATTCATGATTCCCTGGGGGTCGAAGGTCTGCTTGACCTCGCGGAACGCCTGGTACATCTGAGAGCCGAACATCTTCTCGGTCCAGACTCCTCTGACGATGCCATCGCCGTGTTCCCCGCTCATGGAGCCGCCGAACTCTTTCACTAGATCGCTAATCTCGTCTGAGATTGACACCATGGTCGCAACACCGGCCGAGTTTTTGAGACTGACCAAAGGCCGGATGTGCAAGCAACCAACGCTGGCATGACCATAATAAGCGGCTTGTGTTCCGTGGTTTCGGACTATCTCGTCGAACCGCCGCACAAACTCTCCCAGGTTTTCCGGGTCCACCGCCGGGTCTTCGACGAAAGGCAACGGCTTGGCATCGCCGTGGAGGCTCATCAACAAACCCAGTCCCGCTTTGCGCACGTTCCAGACGGCAGCTTGAGCGCCCCGGTCCAGCAGGTTTACACAGGCGTAACCCAATCGCCGACGGACCATGTCCTCTTTCAACGACTCCATTTTTTCTTTGAGTTCAGCTTCCGACTCTCCGTAGAACTCCACCGCCAACAAGGCTCCGGGGTCGCCTTCTATGAAGCTCATGCTGCGGGAGTGGCCCAATGATTCCCTCGAACGGTCCAGCAGAATCTTGTCCATCACCTCGACGGATGACGGGCCATGTTTCAGCACTTCCTTGGTTGCTTCGCTGGCTTCGATGATGCCCTTGAAATGGAGCACTGAAAGGGATGTCATGGTTGGGCGGGGCACCAAATTGACTTTGGCTTCGGTAACCACGCAAAGTGTGCCTTCCGAGCCCACAACCATCCGGGTCATATTAAATTTCTCATCGGTCAGGAACTCGTCCAGGTTGTACCCGCTGACCCGCCGGTTAATCTTGGGGTATCTGCTCTCTATCTCATCCCGGTTATCCCTGGCTATGCGGCGGATTCCCCGGTAGATGTCCGCTTCCAGGCCAGTCCCGCTAAGCTTCGTCTCCAGTTCGTCAGCGTCCAGTGTACGGAAGTGGGCGGTCGAACCGTCGGCCAAAACGGTAGAAACCTCTTGTATGTGGTCCAAGGTCTTGCCGTAGATAACCGAGTGAGCGCCGCAGGTGTTATTACCGATGCCGCCGCCAACGCAAGCCCGGTTTGAGGTTGTGGGGTCCGGCGCATACATCAATCCCTGGATGGCCACTTCTCTGTTGAGCTGGTCCAAGACGATGCCCGGTTGCACACGTGCCCACTGCTGTTCCTGGTTAACCTCCAATACCTGGTTCAGATACTTGCTGAAATCAATGACGATAGCATGGTTCACGGTCTGGCCGGCCAGACTGGTGCCTCCGGCCCTGGGCAGAACCGGCACGCCGTTTTCCTTAGCAATTTCCATGACCGCCCGAACGTCCTCGGCATTACGGGGGATTACCACACCCACCGGCTCCATCTGGTAGATGCTGGCGTCGGTGCTGTAAAGCATCCGAGAGTAGGCGTCAAAGCGCACCTCACCGGACACCCGGTTCTCCAGCTCTCGGGCTAGCTCTTCCCTTTCCTTGCCGCGGATACGATTGGCGGCAATAGATGTTGTGGCCATTGAATCGTTCTCCAGAATCTATCAGCAGACTGCATTCAGATATCAGGGTTCAGCTATCAGCTTATACTACTATCTTTGACGCCTCAACCGAGGTGAAATGCTCAGGGCGAACGCCGCAGGTGACCCTTCGCTTGATGCCAAATACGGTTTAGGATAAGCTGACGACTGATTGCTGAAAGTCGACTGCCAACGGAGGCATGCCATGGCAACCCGGACACAAGCCGAAGTTACGGAACTACAAGAATCCGCCTTGGAGCACCTGTGGGTCTACCTGCGGGAGCCCAGCGACATGGCCGAAAAGGGCGAGCCTCAGATTTTCGTCGAGGGCAAAGGATGCAAGGTGACCGACGCCTTGGGCAACACCTACATCGACGGCATGTCCGGCTTGTGGTTGAAGAACGTGGGCTATGGCCGCACCGAGATTGCCGACGCCGCCTACGCGCAGATGCTGAAATTGACCTACATGCCCATGGGCACCACCAGCGAGCCAACGATTAAACTGGCGGAAAAGGTCGCCAGCATCACTCCTGGAGACCTCACCCGCTGCTTCTTTACCAGCGGAGGCTCGGAGGCTAACGAAACCGCCATGAAGCTTTCGCGGGCCTATTTCAAGAGAACCGGGGAACCCACTCGGACGAAATTTATCAGCCGGAAGGGCTCCTACCACGGCGCTACATTCGGCACACTGGCTTTAGGTGGGTCCCAATATTTCCCCAAAGAGGACTACGAACCCCTCCTAGCCGGGGTCTTCCACGCCCCACAACCGCTGCCCTACCACTGCGAGTACGGCGGAACCACCCCTGAAGAGTGCGCCGAACTATGCATTAAAGCCATCGAAGACATCATCCTGTTCCAAGGGCCCAGCACCATCGCGGCCGTGGTAGCCGAACCCATTTCCAGCCCCATGGGCGCCGCTGTCCCTGGTCCCAACTATTGGCCATTACTCCGGGAACTGTGCGACCGGTACGGCTGCCTGCTCATCGCCGACGAAGTAATCACCGGGTTCGGGCGCACCGGCAAGATGTTTGCTTGCGAGCACTGGAACGTTACGCCCGACATTATGACCGTGGCCAAGGGCATTACCAGCGGCTACATCCCCATGGGCGGCGCTATAACCCGCAAAATCATATCCGACGCTTTCGTGGGCAGTTCCAAAGCCGCCTTCCGTCATGTCATAACCTTTGGAGGCCATCCCGTAGCATCGGCGGCAGCCCTGAGAAACATCCAAATCCTGGAAGATGAGCACATGGCGGACAACGCCGCCGTGATGGGTGACCGTCTGCTGGAAGGTCTGAACGACTTGAAAGACAAGCACAAAATCATTGGAGATGTCCGTGGATTGGGCCTCTTGTGTGGCGTGGAACTGGTCAAAGACCGGGCTACAAAGGAGCACTTCCCTGCCGAAGCTGACCTAGGCGCCCGTTTGACTCAGGGGTTTGCCGACAACGGAATCCTGTTGCGCGGCGGAGACGCCATGAACGTGGCTCCGCCCCTGTGTGTCACGCCTGGAGAGATCGACGAAATCCTGTCGGTGATGGACCGGGTCATCGGCCAAGCGGCCCACGAATTGGGCGCTGA
>Ga0066376_10001790_pt1 | contig 20577 bp, 19 predicted proteins | sample Knorr_S15_td_Bot_FD_77009 | JGI IMG/M metagenome (GOLD analysis project Ga0066376, IMG submission 77009) | Marine microbial communities from Southern Atlantic Ocean transect - Knorr_S15_td_Bottom_ad_5009_LV_A | ecosystem: Environmental > Aquatic > Marine > Oceanic | place: Southern Atlantic...
AAAAAAAAAAAAAAAAAAAAAAAAAAAAAAAAAAAAAAAAAAAAAAAAAAAAAAAAAAAAAAAAAAAAAAAAAAAAAAAAAAAAAAAAAAAAGAAAAAAAAAATAGATAAATAATATAAATAAATAACATAAATATTTAATTATATAATTAATTAAATGCAAGGTTCAGTTCTTAGTAGAGATAAAATTTTAAAAAAAATAGATGATGGTGATATAAAAATTTCACCATATTCAATTGATAATGTATGTCCAGCTGGATATGACCTTACCTTGTCAAATGAATTCAGATATTATAAAACGCATATTAAAAAAGTGATTATTAATGAAAATACTGATTACTTAAACTATACAGAAAAAATAATAATAGAAGATGGTAGTTTTGTAACTTTATTACCTAAAGAAACTATTTTGGGAATAACTGAAGAAAAAATTACTTTATCAAATAATTTATGTGGCTTATTAAATGGTAGATCAAGATTTGCTAGAATGGGTTTGTTTATTCATATAACTGCATTTTTCATGAATCCCGGAATTTCAAATCGACAAGTTTTGGAAATTTATAATTCGTCTCCGTATGTTTTAAAACTTAAACCTGGAACTAAAATTTGTCAATTTATATTTTTAAATATGGATGGTTCTGCAAAATATTCAGGTAAATTTGCTAATCAGGATTTATAGCAAAACAAATTGACTCTTAAAGTTATAAATTTTTAAGAGATGTTTTAAATTTTTTATCATCATAAATAAGGAATTTTTTTAAATATTTTTTAGTAATTGTTTCAAATATTTCTTTTGATTCATTATCAATATCATTAATACCAAATAATAATGGTTTTTTTTCTAACAATTCTTTATAATATAATTCTGCTATATTTTTATTAGAGAATTTCATGAATAAAATATTATTATTGATATTTCCCAAAATTTGTAATCCTAATGCAATTCCAGTAATTTGATATATAATAGGTATTGAATAATTTGCAGGTGTTCGTATTTTACTAAAGCTTTTACTTAATTTTTTTTTTCCAATTAATTTGATTGCCAAATTACATGCAGTTTTATTAAAAAAATATGGCATATGAATTGGTATTAACATAGGAGATTTTCCGAATATATTTTTTAATTCATTATGTGAATTAAAAGCCCAATGTAACCACGGTTGGTCATCAGGTATATTTTTAATTTTAGTAATATCTTTATTAATACTTTTAAGATATGTATATGGTATATTTCTATCATTAAAAATATGTTTAAAATAAATGAAATTTCCAAAAAAAGTATCATCATTAGAATAAATAAAATTTTCGGCTAAATTTGGAATTTTACCAAGAAATGCTTCAATAACATTTGAGTTAAAAGTTGGTAAATATTGTTTATCAATAATATCAGTATGATCTATTATTTTTATTTTTTTTAAAATTTCTTTATTAATTTTTTTGTTATCTAATTTTTGATTATCAGTAATAATAAATATATTTCTGATATATGGAATGAAAACTCGAACTGTTTCTAATGAGAAATAAATTTCGCCGTATTGTTTAAATCGTAATGTATCTGGTTTTATATTATTATGTTTAGAATATTTTTTTAACCATTTAGGATCATCCATATTTACCCATGTATAAACAATATCTATATCTGTAGTTTTAGAACTTTTAAATAAAAAATTTGGATTTCTTTTAAAAAACATAACTTATATTCTATAATATTATGAATAGATAAATTTTATATTTCTAAAAGACATTTTTCTGAATTATTTACTAAATTTTTTTTATTTTCATTCACTCTTTGTATATATTGCCAATTTGTATAAATAACAACAATAATAGTTCCTAAAAAACTTGCTAAACAAAAAGAAAATTGTGTCATAATAGCATTAGTAAATACTAACATATGAATTGTATAATAAAATGTATGCGCGATTATTAAAATAATAGACGTTTGTTTTGAATATATTGTATCTATGGATTTTGGGTCTTGAATACAATTAAGCATCCAAGCATATACAACTTCTGAAAACGAAGTACTAATCGCAGTATTTAATAAAATAATAAACCATACAAAATAAAATGTATTCCACTCAGTAATTTCTTTACCAAAAATGGTAACTGGAATACCCCATCTAAAGAATTTATTATTATGAATAAAATCGATATAATATAAAAAAATGCTAATTACAAATAAATATATATATCCAATCGAAACAATAAAACATGGAGTTAGTTTTATATTTTTATAATTTTTCATGATTATGTCTTGTAATTTTATATGTGTTAAATTTCTAAATAAAAATTTATTAATAAATAAATTTTTATTAATATTAATCGAAATTTTTAATTATGTAATTTAATCAATTCTTAAATTTATTTGAAACGGTTTTATTGTTTTTTCAAAATCACTTCGTTCTTTTTCTTTTAGTTTTACGAATTTTTCTAAATCTTTCATAGGAATATCCATATTTGATTTAAATTCAGTTGGGACATTTTCTAATTCTCTATGAGCAATACGATAATCATTCATTTTTAGATTTTTTTGATGTTCTGTAAAATCATCAATATTGGTAATATCATAGCGTAAATTATTACCATAAGTATTAGGTAATACTTGGGGATCGTCATAAATCATAATTTTTTTACTAAAACAGTGTTTAGTTGTAGGAATTTCCTCTTCCTCTTCTTCTTCGTCATTTTTCATATCAGTAGTATCCATTAAATTTCCATATCCTGCAGAGAATGGATCACCGGATACTAATTCTTCAAATTGATATTTTTCTTCCTCAACAAATTTTTCATTAAATTTTTTATTAAATTCATCATGTGCTAAATCAAATAAATCTCTCATTGGTAGTATTTCAGCTTTAATAGTTGCATTAAATTTTTGAAAATCTTTTTCTAAATTTTCTCCAATATTTTGACTTACATTATTTACACTTTTTAATTGAATTTCAACAAATTTATATGCATTTGCTAATATTTTCATATTTTCAATATCACCACCATGATCTGGATGGCAAATCATAGCAAGATTATAATATGATTTACGAGCATCTTTTAAAGTCGATTGTTCATTAATACCGAATAATTCAAATGGATTAATTAATGTAGCTTGTGGATTTAATGACATTTATATATATAATTTAATATAAATATTTAAATTTGTTATAACGCTAATATTATTTATTGTTATAATAAATTTTAAGTATAAATTCTAAATTAAAGAATTGTTTCAATTTTGAAATAAGATTCAAAATTTTTATTTTTTGCTCCACCATAGTATTTATATGCTAAATTTTCATAAAGTAATATTTTATTAATTGATTTTGTTTTATCTTGTAAATCTTGTTGTGTTAAAAATACTTTAATAAGACATCTTCCAAATTTTCCAAATTTTCCACATTTTAAATAAACAATTGTTCTACTTTTTGCTAAAATATTTTTTATTTGTTTTCTAGTATATTTTGTATTTATATCTATTTCTTGATTAGTAATAAGTTGTAAAACACGATTTCTAACATATATGGCTGCTGCTTTTTCAGCATTTCTATTAAGATTATTTTTTTTAGGTCTAATTTCTGGAGTATCTATTCCAGAAAAACGCATATTAAATTTATAAAGCTCATTATTAATAATAACTGCGAAAGTAGCAGTATCGCCATCATAAATGTCTAAACATTTAGCAGGTAATATTTTATTTTCTAACGAAAATTTAGAAGTATTATAATAAGTAGATGTTAATAAATTTTCCATTGTATTTATATATTTCTTAAAATATATAAATTTTTTTATATATTTTAAAAAATTGTATTAAAAATTATTTATTTTTAATAAACAAAATATTATTTTTACGTAAAAAATAATTAATTCTTTTTATTCATAATATTTTCTTTTTTCGTTAATGGGATTTGTTTTTTTAAAGTATCACAATCACAATTATCACAATCACAATTATCACAATTACAATTATTATTATTATTATTATTATTAGAGGATATTGCTGAAGCAATTGTTGTAATACCCGTTTCTACTGTTTTTTGTAATTTAATAATACATTTTGATTGTTGATTAATAGATTTAATTAAGTCAGTAAAGCTTAAATTATTAACACTTTGTACTAAATCATTTAAATTTTCAGCGACATTATTTCCCATATCATCTTCTAAAAATTGTCCTAAAATATCTCCATAAGTTAATTCACTTTCATAATTTTCTAAATATTCGTTATCATCTAATTCAATATCTTCATTCGAATCTAAATCATCATTTGAATCTAAATTTTCATTCGAATCTAAATCTTCATAATCTTCATCCGAATCTAAATTACTTAAAGTAGATTTAGAATTATTCGTCGGAATATTTTTATCAGTATCTTGTTCAATTTCTTGTTCAATTTCTTCCTCTTTTATAGATATTTTGCTTGACATGATTCTATTATTTTTATAAATAAATAAAAACATTATTTTAAACGAATAATTTAAGAAAAAATAGATATAAGTATACCTAATTGTATACTTTCATTTACATTTAGTGTAAGATGATGTTCTATTGTAGCAAATGTTTTAAAAATTGTAATTAATTTATTTTTTTGAAAATTTTCTTTATTTTTTAAAAGAATTTTATGTAAACAGTTAAGTAAATTATGTAATAATATCCCTTCATTTTTAATAATATTATTAATTAAAGTATATTTTTGTTCTATTTGTTTACTACTAGTTATTATTTCATATATATTTGAAATAATAGCTTTTGTTGGATATCCTAAACAAATTCGAATATCTTGATCATAAACAACTTTATCTTTACAAAATACTGGTATAGTTTGTAATATGTTAATAGATTTTCTCATATCACCGCCAGATAATTCTATTATAGTATCAATAGCATTATTTGAAATATTTAATTTTTCATTTTCACTAATATATATAATTTTTTTTTTCATTTCTGAATCTGATAATAATGAAAATCTAAATTTCATACATCGTGATTGTATAGCAGGAATAATTTTATTAATATAATTACATATTATACAAAAGCGGACATTTTTTGAATATTTTTCTATAATTTGTCGTAAAGCACATTGTGCTATATTAGTCATATAATCAGCTTCATCTAAAATAATAATTTTTAATCCATTTTTAAAAAAAGATTGTGTAGTTGCAAATTCTTTTATTTTTTTACGAACAGTTTTAATTCCTCGTTGATCCGAAGTATTTAATTCCAGTTTAGAAACAATATGCCCTTTTGCTTCAAGTTCTTTAATACATGCTAAGATAGATGAAGTTTTACCTGTACCAGATGAACCAAAAAATAAAAGGTGAGGTAGAGTATTTTGTTCTACTAATTTTTGTAATGCTATTTTAATAAAATCTTGTGATTTTATATGTTCTAATTTTGTTGGTCTATATTTTTCAATCCAAGGAATATTATTGTTTTGCATAATTGCCCAATAATGATTTATTTTAATAATGACCTATTTATTTAAATAGATTTTATACAATAATTAAATTAAACAATATAATGTATCGATTTATAATAAAAATAAAAATTGATTTTGATTCTTATTAATAAACGATATATATAATCAATATCCGTAAATAGATTTGCTTAATATTTGTTTTGCAATGATGTTTTCTCATTTAATCAGAACAAATAAAATTAGACAGAATTGTTTTATTCAAATAAGTAAATTAGTACGAAATAATAATTCGCCATTTTATAATAAAGTAATTCGTCAATTTAGTAATTCTTCTAATATAAATTACAATCATTGTAATATATATAATAATACTGTTCCAAAATTTAATAAAAATAAAACAAACTTTGAACGAAAGATTTTTATAGATGTAGAAACAACTGGATTAAGTCATTATAAAGATAGAATTATAGAAATATGTGCTATTGAAGTAATTAATGGCAAAGTTGGTTCTCAATGGCATTCTTATGTAAATCCATGTGGAAAAAAATCAAGTAAAAAAGCACAAGAATGTCATAAATTAGATGCTAATATGTTAAAAAAAAAACCTAAATTTTCAGATATAGTAAATAAATTTTTAGATTTTATTGGCAATTCTACATTAGTTGCTCATAATGCCCAATTTGACATACATTTTATTAATTCAGAATTAAAAAGAAATAATAAAAAACCATTAACTAATAACAAAATATGTACGTTAAAATTTTCTAGAAAATTAAATCCAACTGAAAAATCACATACATTAAATGCTTTATGTGACAGATATAATATAAATAAAGAAGTAAGAGATAAATATGGGCATAATTCTAAAATTGATACAGAACTTTTGACAAAAGTATATGATAAATTATGGGATGAAGTTCAATATGATAATAATCGTGATGAAATTATATCTAAATCCGAATATCATATATCTAATGATAAATGGTTATAATTAAATAATAAACCAGTCCAAAATATTATTTAATAATATGTAAAGCTAAACATTATCAATAAAATCCATAATATTAGGAAGTCCATCTTCTGCTTTTTTTATTTCTGTTTCCATTTTACTAAGAGATTTTAGTTTTTGAGTTAAATTTGTCTTATAATCAAGATATTCTTTTTGTAGTTTTTTATATGTATGTTTATCAAATTTTAAGAAAATTTTGGTAACACTATAAAAAGTTGTGCCAAGAGTGAAAAACATAGTAATTCCAAATACTAATCCAAAAATACTAGCAAATAATGATACAGTAAATGTCATAACGGTCATAAACATAATATAATACATATTAGTTACAAGAATTGAAAAATTTTTATTCATTACATCAGTTGATTTATGTAAAAATTTATATTCTTCATTAACATCTGAATCTTCTGTTCTAAGAGAAACTAAAGTTTTATTTAAATTTCTTAGATATCTAATACGTTCATCGGATTTATCATTGTCAGTCTCCATTTCATCATATTCATTTTTAAGTTTTAAAAATTTTTCTCTAAGAGAAACAACTTCTGATTGAAGTTTATCATTTTGAATAATAATATAAAATTCTGATTTATTATTAGTAGATTCATTTTCTAATTTCTTCTTTTCAGAAGAACCAAGAAAAAAGTTTACAGTACGATCGGCTGATTCCATTTTATTGAATTTAAATAATTTTTTTATTCAATAAATCATAAATCAATTTTAATTTACATTTTTTTAATAGTTTCAACCATATTGTCAATATTATCTTTAGTATTAGTTAAATTTTCAAAATGAATATTATCTTGTCGTAATTCTATCAAATCATTTATTTTTATTTTTGGAATTTTGTTTTCTTTACAATTGATAGATAATGATATATTTAAATTTTTATCGTGTAAGCAATATATATTATTTTTTTCATTTAAAGAATGAGCATATGGATATGTACCAATATAATATTCTTTTGGTTTATTTGATTTTTCAGTAATATTTATAGGTCTTGTAACACCTGATAGAATTTTAGATAATGGATTACAATTTTTGGAATTGGATAATCTTCCTTGAACTCCACGTATACATTCCATATTTTCTAATTTACACCAATGAGAAGTTTTATTTTCAAATTGATATGTACATCTACTATCACAAACGCATTTATTTAATAGAATGTTTAAACCTTCGCTAATTATCATTAATAATTTACTATCGTTAATTTCTAATAATTTATCTTTTGCTTCATCAAAATTTAATATATGTTTAGATATATTATCAAAATTATTAATATCATGTTTGATTTGTGATAATTCAATAAATGTAATTTTTGTATCAGTATTAACAAAAGTTCCACTTCTTTTATAAATAATATTATTATTATGTTTATTTTTCCATCCAAGATAATTATCTTTAATTGTTTTGATTGGGATAATATCACTTATAACTAATATTCCAGTTTCTTGAAATAAAGAACATATACTATAATTAAAAAGATATATAGCTTTTTGTAATATTTCATAATTTTTTTTATTAGTAAAATCAAGTCTTTCATTATTCATTTTAGCTTTTTGGATTGTAGTTGCATTCGATTTGTATGCATTATTCATTAATTCGAGTAATCTACTAAAGTCATTGAATTTAGTATAAAGTGTATATGATGTAAGTAAAATACTTTTTAAAAAATATATTTGAGTAATAGTTACATTAGTAAACATATTTTCTAATTTTTTAATTTTCGCAATAGATAAATTGTTTTTTTTCCGAAAATCGTTTTCAAGAAAATATATTTGTTCTTTATCTTTTTTTAAATTTATTCTTAATTCTTTTTCAGTATTTTGTAATTCTTTATTAATTTTTTTATAATTTGTATTTTCATATCTTAATGGTTCGATATCTTTAATTTTAAATTTTTGTAATGCCGATAACGTCTCTAAATTTTTAATTTTATTAGCAATTAAATTTATAAGTGTATTTATGTCTAGATTTTCTGAAATTTTACCCCCATATTGAATATTTTTATAGAATTGGTTTTTAATATTACATTGGGTATTATGAAATTTAACAAATGTAGAAACTAATTTGAATAAATATTTTCCTCTTTTTTTTTTATCTTTAATTGAAGAAATTTTATTTATATAATATGAATTATATCCCATCTTTTTTACAATATTATTTTCAATATTTTTATTAATCATATGCCTTAATTATATTTATTATTAAGAAATTAAATTAAATTAAATTAAATTATTATATGAGGTAATCCTGTTCCTAATTTAGGTTTATTTCCAACAATAACATTTCCACTAACACCAAATAAACCATCATATTCACCAAAACCACCGGCTTTCATAAACATTGTAAATGTTTCTTCAAATGAAGCACGGGTAAATGGTCCAGTATTTCGTCTATTTATTCCAGTTCTATCCGCTGACATAAATTTTCCCTTATACATTAAACAATCAGCCAATAATTCATAATGATGATTTGTAATATGAATACCATAATAATAAAAAATGCTTTTCATTTCGTTAATAAAAGCACAACGAGCTGCTTCTAAACCTAATGTTTTTTTTACTGCAATTAAATCATTGGATATTGTATAAGAATGATTTAATCCATCTATTTGGAAAAGTTCTTGTATATTATTTCCTTCAACATATATTAGTTTATTATTTATTTTATTCATTATATTTTTAATTGCAATATTTTTTGTTTTTTTATCAATATTCATTAAAATTGCATTAGTAATATTATCAATTCCTGTTATTTTATGAGTTCTCATTTTTTTTTCTAAATTTAATAAATTATTTCGTTGTGTTTCAATATGTTTTCTATTATCAGAATTTAATAAAATAATTGTTTTCACTTTTGTTAAAGAGGTAATTTTATATTCCGTTACAATATTTGTATTACTATTCAAAAATTGTTTTATTTTATTTTCAATAAGTGTTGAATTTATTTTTTCAATATAATTAATAGTAAATTTCCAAATATATTTACTATCGATTTCTTTATTTAAAACAATAGAAATATTATCTATAATTTTTCCAAAATCATTATATTTTAAACTATTAACAATTTTTTCCAATTTATTAGAATCATTCGACATTTTTGTATCTGGCATTAAGTAAATTATTGGAGTAGATATTTTTTTTTTAAATGAAATTATTTCTTGAAGTCTAGGTACTCCTAATGTAATATTCGCTCCTCCCATTCCAGCAGAATGAAATGTATTCAATGTCATTTGTGTTGTTGGTTCTCCAAATGCTTGTGCAGCAGTAATTCCAACAACTTCACCTGCTTGAACGATAGATTTTTCGTATTGATTTTCAATATAATTGAGAACTTTATTATATTGAGTTTTAGATAATTTGTATTTGTTTAAAACATTTTTAATACATAATTCAAAACGAATATGTATTTTCATAAATCGAGTAAGTTCTTTTAAAATTTGTTTTTGAATATTTGTATTATTTATAGGTAATACAAACATATTATCAATATTGTGAAAAAAATTTTTTTTTTGTGATATTATATATGAAATTGATATATTATCATTTTTATATGTTTCTTTTTTTACAGTTAAAATAGCTCTATTCAAATCATATGGAAAATAAAAATTGTTTTGAATTATATTATTATGTAAATAGTTGTAATCTTTAATTAATTGATTAAATTCATCATTTATTAATTTTTTATTATTTGTAGTATTATTTGATATTTTAATATAATTTTTGAAATCATTTATAGACATATTCATATTAGACATATCCGCTTTTTCAATAAATTTTGTATCAAGTGAATCCCCACCATAAAAAAATTCAAGAATATCATTCATTGAATTTCGGACTGTTCCGTCATATTGAATTGAAATATCTTCCATTGATTTAATAAATCTACGCTGAATATAACCAGACGATGCTGTTTTAACAGCAGTATCAGTAATTCCTTCTCTTCCGGAAATAGTATGGAAATAGAATTCATCTGGTTCAAGACCATTAATATAACAATTCTTTATAAATCCTCTTGTAACTGGACTATCGTCATTATAATCATAATGTGGGAGAGTTCTGTTACCAAAACTTGAACGGTGCCTTGAACCAGAAAGAACATTTTGTCCAATTGCCCCCATCATTTGTCCAATATTCTTATCTTTTCCTTTTGATCCAGCAGTCATCATTTGAAAAAAATTATTTTCCTTTTTCCAATTTTTTTTAACAATATTTGTTGTTTCGGCTAATGCAGAATTTAAAATATTTAATTTCATTCCTTCATTTGTTTCTTTATTTGATAAATTGATAAGTTCATTAACTTTATCATTAATTTTTTTCCGAGCATTAGATTCAACTATTAAATCACTAATTCCCGCAGAAGCAGAACGTAATGTTAAATACCTATTAGATATATGTTGAATTTTATTAATAAAATCCGTACATTTACTAAATCCCATGTCATTAAAAATTATATGAACAATAGATTTTGCACTCGAACCAATTGTATTTTTATCTAGAATACCACATACAAGTTTCCCATCCATTATTTTGATATATGAATCATTTCTTGAAATATAATTTGAATCATTTTCAAATATTTTGAATTCTTTTGATTTTCCTTCCATATCAATATTAGGTAATAAAATAGATACAACTTGCTTTCCTGTCCACATCGGTTTTGGTTTAATTATTGCTGGTACAGGAATTTTATGATTCCATGTATCCTCTAAATCCATGATAATATTCATAAATGTATGTTTTTTTAAAAACGTATCTCTTAATGTAAATTTACGAATTCCTAATAATGAATCTTGAACTAAACCAGTTTTTGGTTCACTTTCATTCGGTGATATAATGTTTTGTGGCGCCATCATAATTTCTCTTATTTCGGTCGACGCTTCAACTGTTTGGGGAAAATGTATATTCATTTCATCTCCATCAAAATCAGCATTATATGGTTCCGTAATTGCTAAATTTAATCTAAATGTAGAATGTGGTAAAAGTTTGACTTTATGCCCCATCATACTTAATCTGTGAAGTGTTGGTTGTCTGTTAAGTATAAGATTATCACCATCTTGTAAATGTCTATGAACAATATCTCCATTTTCAATATGAAGAGTCGAAATATTTGAACTTAGTTTTTTTTTGTTTTCCTCTCCCTTTTTTTGTATGTATTTTGCACCAGGATATATATCTGGTCCATTTTTTACATTTAATCGTAATTTATCAATATTAAAATCAAATACTTTTTCTGGAAAAGTGACATTCATAGCAACAGAATATGGAATACCCACTTCATCAATTGAAATACTTGGATCACCACCAATTACACTCCTTGCTGAATAGTTGACTCTTTTACCCATTAAGTTGCTTCTAATTCGTCCCGTTTTACCATCGAATTTTTGTTTAAATGAAATATATGGTTTACCAGATTTACCTCTTGCTGGTATTTCATGCTTAGTATTATCCAAATATGTTGATATATTATATTGGAGAAATTTGACTAATTGTTGAATTTTGATTTCACTCGCCCCTTTTGTTATAATTATTTTTAAAATTTTATTAATTTTTATTATATCTAATAATTTATGAGTCATATCATCTTGAGATGTTATACCAGAATCTAAACTTATAGTTGGACGAATACTTGGTGGAGGAATTAATAATGTAGAAATTATTAGAGAACTCAATTTATTATATTTCGTATCAAATCCAAGCATTTTTGAATCTGTTTCAGAAACATGTAAAAATATATTTTTTACATGTTCAGCAGATAAATTTGATTTTTCAAGTCGATTTGTACCAAAACTTATACTTATTTCATCCACTTCTATATTATATATCGGTTGTAATAATTGACATACAGAACAATTTGTGAATTTGGTACATAATTGTTTAATCTTTGATAATCTTTTTAATTTATTATCAATATTTATATATTTTTTAAAATCTTCATGATTTTTATCACAAATTATTGATGAACAATTAAAACATATACATTTTAATACAATACTCATTATATCTTTGAAACCAATATGATATACCGGTTTTGCTAATTCTATATGACCAAAATTTCCAGGTTTTACAGTATCTGTATCCTCCATTATATTATCTAATAAACCTCCATTTACTTTTTCATTATTATTCATTAATTGTGTTTCTGTTATTTCAAGTGAAGAACGATATTTAATTTCTTGTTCATCTAATATACTAAATTGTATTCCATCTATATTCCAATCTTGTGATGTCATTATATTTTTTATATACTTTAAAAAATATAAAAAATATAATAAATAAATGAGATAAATTTATATCAAATAATTTATTTATTCTAATTTATGTTCTAAAATTATTGACGTTTCTTTATCAAATAGAACATATAAAAATATGTTTGTCGAGGAATCACCATCTTTATATATTTGTATTAAATCTTCACGTATTTGATTCGGAATTTGTATCATTTTCAAATAATATACATCAATTTGTTTAGATATACCATCTTCTTCTCTTTTGTGAGAAATAAAAAGAGCACCATAACCATTCACGATTCTTTCTTTTTTTATAATGTTAATTAAATTTTCTTTATTTAAATTAAAAAAATTTTGCAATTGTTCCATTTATATGTTTTAAAATATTTTTTTTTATAAATCTATACTTATTGTTTTTTGTTGTCTTTTACCAACCGAAAATTTTTTATTTTTAGAATCAAGATTATCAAGATTATCAAAATTATTTTCTTCTAATTCTCTTATAATATCATCTACATTTGTTGGACCTTTCATTTCTCTTTGTTGGGATTTTTTTCCCAGACCACTTACCTTATCATTTGAGGATGGCATTACGTTTAATTTATCCATACTTAATTCAGGCACATTTTTTTGGATAAGTGAAGCTATATCACTCTTTAATCCAGGATTTTGTTTTAATAAAGTTTCAGCACCAGGTATAACGGTTTTTAATACTGTATGACAAAGATGAAATTTTACAGCACTTCCACCTATCATCATTAATAATTTTATTTCAGGACCCATTTCAACTGTACTTGCATATTTATCATATAAATCTTCAAGAACTTCGTCATAACCACCAGTTTCAACATCTTCATTTATTTCCTCTGACCATCCATCTAATACAATATCTAATGGATCAAATTTATTATTTAAAAATTCTAAAACGGAACATACTGAAATCAAAATATTTTTTGATACCTTTAAACTATTTTCTAAATTTGATTCTTTTCTAATAGTTTCATATTCACATTGAATATCCTCTAATGGAGTAGAAATACTAAAATTACCTGATAATTTGAATCCCTTTTTTTCATATCTCTTTAATTTGAATAATAATTTCCTTTTTTCTCGTTGACGTGTACGTGGACTCTTTGGTTCTTCATATTCTGATGAATTTATGGATGATCGATCATTTGAATTTAAACTTGATCTACGACTACCAAACATATCTTCATTTGGTATTCTTAAATTTGATTCACTCTGTTCACTATGTATAGATACATCATCCCCACCCTCATCCATATCCCCATCCATATCCGCATTAAAATCATCTTCATTGTTTCTATTTATATTTGATAAAGGATTTATATTTGATAAAGGATTTATATTTTCATCAATACCTATATCATTTGAAAAATTATTGGTTGGTAAAGATAAATTTACATTAGAATTAAAACTTTTACGTCGTGTAACTTTTGGATTTGCTAAAATATCCATACCTAATTCATTTTCTGATAAATTATCATTATCATTAAAAATATCTTGCCTTCCATGATTATCTATATTTAAATTTACTTGTGGTGCTATACTTTTCATATTTTCATCATTCGCGCGTATAGTTCTTTCTATATTTGACAAGGCATTAAAATTCAATTGAGGTGGATTCATCATATTTATAAAATATATTAGAAAGTTATACATTAATAATAACGCAAAACTTTAATACGAAATAATTTATTATTTATTTCTAGTTAAATTCATACAATGTTCTAAAGTATTTCGTTCTCGTAATGGTTTTGAACGTTTTAATTTTAATTTTTCCCTTGCTCTTTGAATTCTTTCATTATCAACTGGAATTTCCTGTTTTGCTTTTCTCATATTATTTGATTCAATAAATATTTCGGTTTCTTCTAATTGAGGTAGAATTGATAACATTGGTGGATAAATTACTTCATATTTTTTTGGTATTGATTCCGGATTCCGAAATTTATCAATATCCATATGTCCCCCAAAAATTTTTAAAAACTCTCTTTGTGGGGCATATGAAAGATTTACTTCTTTTACATCATATATCTTTTTATACAATAGATGAATTAAACTAATTCTCTCCCACTTTTTATTATCATCCGTATCAAAATTATATGAAAGAGCACAATTAAAACTACAAAAACAACCATATATATTAAATAGTTCTTCTCTGTATGAAATCGGAATACCGATTGGCTTATTATCAAATTCATAACAACACCACCAACAACGAACGTTTGTTCTATCTACTAATTGATTTGATTTATTTGCTATTGAAAATTCATTCATTGAATTTTTTACACTCGTTCTAATCGATTGACCTCGTTCATATAAATTATACTCCACTTCTTTATAAGAATTCATTAAATTTTCGATATTAGATTCGATTGAAATTAACTTTTCATTTTGCAAACAATCATTATGTTCGTTAATCATATTTAAATTATGTCCATTTTCAACCGGATCAAATGGTTTCGGAATATTTAAATCTGGTTTATATGTTAGAATGTTATTTTCTATAAAAATATTATCAGAATTATTAAAATTCTCTGTCTGTTTTTCCTCCAGAGAATCTATATCTATTGGTAATTTAACTATTATACTATCTTGATGCCGCTTTTTTTCAAATAATTCATGCTTTTGTTCTATACTTAAGCTATAAAATCTATCTCTTCTCTTCCTTCCACGTTTCTTTTTAGGAATTAATACAGTTGCTATATCATTTTTAATTCTTGGTTTTCTTCCCCTTTTTTTTTTGACTTTTTCCACTATTATTACTGAATCATCCCTCTTTTTTTTTGGTCTTCCTCTTTTTCTTTTAACTATAACTGGTTCTTGTTCTTGTTCTGGTTCTGGTGCTTGTTCTGGCCCTTGTACTTGTTCTGGCGTTTGTTCTGGTTTTTGCGTTTGTTCTGGTTTTGGTCCTTGTACTTGTTTTGGCCCTTGTTCTTGTACTTGTTTTGGCCCTTGTTCTTGTTCTTGTTTTGGCGCTTGTTCTGGTTTTGGCGCTTGTTCTTGTTCTACATTACTATTTTTTTCTATTTGAGAAATATTTTCAATATTTAATTCTTTTTGATCCAATTGTTTAGTCAAATTATTATAAATATTTATTTTTTTATTTTTTATATTCATTTATAAATAAGTACATTAATTTTATTCTTAAACAAAATTAATTTATTTAATAATAAAAAAATATTAAAAATTCCATTTAAAAATAAAATATTTAACAAAAATAAATTGCTTCTTTACATGAAATAGCTTCCATTATTTCATTTGGATATTTGCATTTTAAATTTTTTATATTATGCCAAATTCGTGATAATCTAGTTAATTCGTTAAATTTTTCTGTATAAATTTCATTATTTATATCATTTAATTGATTTACTATAAACCAACTCCTTTGTATTAATTGCTTATCTGTTTCAATTTGAAGTCTATTAATATAAAATGTATAACCATTCTTTGAAATTTCCATCTAATTTTATATATATAATTAATTCTTAATTTCAATTTTTTAAAACCTTTTTTAAAATAAATATCTTAATTTATATTATAATAACAATGCCTGATAATAATATATGCTGTACACAAGATTTCCAAGTTGGAGATCACTGTAGATGTGGTTCATACAATGCTGATAGATCACAATTTACTGTAAATCCTGAAAGAACAAATTGTCATGTTGTAAGAGTCAATTCTCTTGGAATAGAAGATTCTCTTATATGCGAATGTCAAGATGCTAACCATAATGTCATAGCTAGAATAGCTATGTTCGGTGAAGATGGTTGTGGCAGTTGTCAAAAAAAAGTTGGCAATAATGATTGGGTTGGTGCAAATCAAGTTCATTATAATGATGCAGGACAAAAACAATAGACAATAAACAATAGACAATAAACAATAGACAATAAACAATAGACAATAAACAATAAACAATACTAATAAAAATTTTTAATATTTACATATATAGATTAAATTTTAATCTATATATGTAAATAAATTATTGATATTCGTCGATATTATGTGTCGAAATTATCGAATAAGATTATTTTTTATTTAAGTACGTAATTTACGAATTTCTTTACCAACTCTCCATATTTCCATATTATTAATTTCATCTAATTCTTTGTTTAATTTTTCTCTATAATCTGGTGAAGAATTTGAATCAATAGTTCTTTCAGCCTCTTTTTCTGTAATAACACTTTTATAAATTTCTTCAATCAATGGTTTATTTAATGCTTCAAATTTTTTAGACCAATCGAGTGCTCCTCGTTGAGCAGTTGTTGAACAATTTGAAAACATATAATCCATACCTTTTTCATTAATTAATGGATATAATGATTGTAATGCTTCTTCAACAGTTTCATTAAATGCTTCACTTGGACTATGTCCATTTTCTCTTAAAACATCATATTGTGCTTTAAATATACCAGCAATACCACCCATTAAAATTGAACGTTCTCCTGTTAAATCACTTGATACTTCTTTGATAAAAGTTGTTTCATAAATATAAGGAGAACCTATTCCAAATCCAATTGCCAATGCCTTTTTTTTAGCTTCTCCAGAATCATCTCTATGAATAGCATAAGATGCATTTATACCAGTTCCAAGTTGATACAATTTTCTAACACTTTTACCGGAACCTTTTGGTGCAATCATTATAACATCAGTATTTTTTAAATTATCGACATCAATTTTCGTTTTATTTTGATAAACAACACCAAATCCATGACTAAAATAAAGTGTTTTATTTTTATTATCTAATCTATCTCTAATTTTTGGATAAATTTCTATCTGTCCTGCATCAGATAATAAAAACATTATGATACTACCTCTATCAACTGCTTCCTCGATTGTAAATAAAGTTTCTCCGGGTATAAAACCATCATTTTTTGCCTTTTTCCAAGAAGAACCATTTGTTCTTACACCAACACAAACATCTATACCAGAATCTCTCAAATTTAAAGCTTGTGCTTGTCCTTGTGGACCATATCCAAGAACAACACACTTTTCATTCTTTAAAACCTTTTGTAATTTATTCATTGTAAATGTAGCTCTTCCATAAACAGTTTCACTTGGTATTCCATCACCATAATTTAATGTTCTTTCTTCGTGGAAAATTATAGCTCTATTTGGTAGCTTATTATCACAATTTAAATTTTTATGTTTGTGAATAACAGCATTTGTACTCATTATACGAATAGAATTAGATATGTTCATTCCAATAGAATTTTTTACTACACTTCTTTTTAATGATTGTGTGAAAAATTTAGATATCATTTTTTATTTTATACTTTATTATTATATTATTTTCTTATCACTTTTTATTTATTTTTATTATATTTCAATATAATATATTTAAATGGAAATTGTAAGTAAACTTGATATCAATAATAGAAAAAATAAAGTTAAACAACAAATTGGCAATATTATCAAAGAAAGTGAAAAAATACGAGATATTAAAATTTTACCACATAAGGAAAAAATGTTAAAAGCTACAGATATTGTTAAACAATATATAATTGAAAATAAAAGAAAAGTATTTGGTGGAATGGCTGTTAATGAAGCAATAAAAAAAAAAGCACCAAAAAAAGCTTTTTATACAAAAGATGTTTTCCCTGATTATGATTTTTATTCACCAGAACCGGTAAAAGATATGATAAAAATTTCCAATTTATTACATGATGCTGGATTTAAAGACGTTATTGCTAAGGAAGCATTTCATGATTATACTTATAAAATTTCAGCTGAATTATATGAAAATGAACTTGCAGATATATCATATATTTGGTCATATAATTACCATAAAATACCTACTTTTGTTGTTAATAATATACATTTTGTTTCACCGAATTTTCAAATTATGGATATGTATAGAATTTTAACTAATCCTATGACTGGATGGTTTAAAGTAGAACAAACTTATGAAAGATGTAAATTACTTGAACATTTTTATTTAAACAAAACAAAAAAAGAATTACAAAAAAATGTGTATAAATTATCTACATTAGATAAAATTCCAAAATATTTTACTAATTTGATAAAAAATATTATCAATAATTTTATAAAAATACGAAATGATGTTATTATAATAGGAGATTTATCTTATAATCATTTAATTAAAATTTCAGAAATTTCTAATATGGAACAAAAATTAGTACAAATGAATAGTATTTCTATTTATACTAATAATTATAATAATCTTCGTTCAGATATTATTAAATTTCTTAGTAATAATATTAATAAAAAAAATACAACTTTAACTATTAATGAATATAACCCATTTCTTGAATTATTAGGTCAACGTTGTCAGATTGATATAAATGGCAATACTATTATTAGTATTGATTCTACTGATATATGCCAACCTTATCAAATTAATGATGGATTAAAATATGCTTCATATCATTTAACTATATTAAATTTATATGCTAGACATTTCAAAGCAATTACTATGCGAGAATATAATAAACAAAAACGATATAAATTTATGATAGAAAATTTAGAATATGCACGAGAATATTATTATAAAAAGAACAAAAAAATTGGTATAGAAAAAACGCCATATCAAGAATTACAAATCGAATGTATGGGAAATGAAATTCATACACCATTTTATAAAATGGTCAGAAGAATACAAGATAAAAATAGGGCAAGTTTTCAATATATTCCTGAAAAGAGAAAAAAAACAACATCTGAAATCAAATCTATTAAAATTAATTTTCCAAATCGTTCTGGAAATCTAAAACATGCAAAACCGATTAAATTATCATATAATGAAAAATTAAAAAAAACTTGATTTAAGGATTTTATATTATATAATATTTAAATAAAATGGCTAACAATTTAATTTCGGTATCTTATAATGATCTTATATCTGATAAAGATATAAATATATTAATTGAACAAGCATATGGTCAAAATGGTCTTGGAATAATTTTGGTTACGGATTATCCCAATTTAGGTGATAAAAAAAATAAATTATTAAGACTATCACAAGTTTTTGCAAATTTACCAAATGAAATAAAAGAAAAATATGCACATAAAGAAAGCAATTATTCGTTAGGATGGAGTCATGGTAAAGAAAAAATGAAAGGAGGAGTTCCTGATGTGGCAAAAGGATCTTACTATGCTAATCCAATCCATGATTCAATAACTGATGACGAAACATTAAAAAAAGAATATCCAAGCACATATTGTGATAATATTTGGCCGAAAGATATTTTGCCTGAATTTGAATTCGCGTTTAAGGAATTAGGCAAAATTCAATTAAATATTGGACTAGCAGTTTGTAAACAACTTGATAAATATTTACAAAAAATTTCAGATAATTCTCACAAACAAGATTCTTTTTATAATATGATACAAAATTCTAAAACTTATAAAGGACGATTATTACATTACTTTCCAAGAGAAACTAAATATAATAGCGAACAAGATGGATTATGTGGTTGGCATTTAGATCATGGTAGTATAACTGTATTACCATCACCTTTATTTCTTGATTTAAATGGAAATCAAATTCCAAAACCAGAAGATAAATGCGGTCTTTATATTAAATCGCGAGAAGGCTCTATTGTTAAAGTAGATATTCCAGAAAATTGTTTTGGAGTTCAACTTGGAGAAATGTTTCAATTATTAAGTGGAGGTCATTTAAGAGCAACACCTCATTGTGTTCGTTCTTGTATGAATTCCCAAATTACACGTGAACAATTCGCTATGTTTTTAGATTGTTTTCCAGATCAACCATTAGTATTACCTGATTTTTCTCTTCCTTATGAAAAGGTTATTGATACACCATTTCTTCCAGATGGTGTTCCAAAACTTGATAAAAGATTAAAAAACGTTGCCACATATCGTGATTTTGTAACTAATACAATTAATGCGTATTATAATAGTTAAATAAAAATTTATTTTT
>Ga0066376_10001792_pt1 | contig 20574 bp, 17 predicted proteins | sample Knorr_S15_td_Bot_FD_77009 | JGI IMG/M metagenome (GOLD analysis project Ga0066376, IMG submission 77009) | Marine microbial communities from Southern Atlantic Ocean transect - Knorr_S15_td_Bottom_ad_5009_LV_A | ecosystem: Environmental > Aquatic > Marine > Oceanic | place: Southern Atlantic...
GACCCCAAATGAATCCAATGTCTCGCTCGCGCGCTTCATGGTTGGCCAGTCTGATGCACTGCCCATCAAAATGCCAATTCGAGCCCCATCAACTGTTGTATATGACGCCATATTCGCATTCTACCAAGTTCAAGGGATATCTTGAGGCTTCAGAATATTCACTAATTCTCTTCGCGCAGTTTGGATAAAACTGAGAAATCTTCAAGGGTTGTGACGTCTTGATTGGAGTCTGTGCCTGCGGCAACATCGCGAAGCAAACGACGCATAATTTTTCCGCTTCTAGTTTTTGGCAAGGCGTCTGTAAATTTCAATAGATCTGGTTTTGCGATTGCACCAATTTCTTTGGCAACATGATCTCTGAGTGATTGTTTCAGATCATCAGTTGGTTCATACCCGCTTGCAAGTGTGCAGAATGCAGCAATACCGGTTCCCTTAATTTCATGCGGAACACCAACGACTGCTGCTTCAACAACTGACGAGTGACTCACCAATGCAGATTCAATTTCCATCGTGCCAAGTCGATGTCCAGACACGTTGATGACATCATCAATTCGTCCCATGATCCAAAAGTTATTGTTCATATCTATTCTTGCACTGTCACCAGCTAAGTACATTCCTTCAACACGACCGAAATAGGTGTCGATGAATCGCTCTCGATCTCCAAAAATTCCTCGCAGCATCGATGGCCATGGTTTTCGAATGACCAACAACCCGCCTTCATTGGGACCAACCTCTGATCCATCGTCGTTGACGACCGCTGCATCTATTCCGAAAAATGGTTTCGTGCATGATCCAGGTGTTGTTGGTGTTGCGCCTGGAAGTGGGGTCAACATGTGCCCACCCGTTTCAGTTTGCCACCAGGTGTCGACGATCGGGCAATTAGTTCCACCAATTTTCTCTCGATACCACATCCATGCCTCTGGGTTAATCGGTTCTCCGACAGTTCCAAGTAGTTTCAATGAAGAAAGATCGTGTTTTTCTGGGTGCTCATTTCCCCACTTCATGAATGCACGAATCGCAGTTGGTGCAGTATAGAATTGAGTTACTTTATGTCGCTGAACGATATCCCAAAACCGATCTGGTTCTGGGTGATTGGGTGCACCCTCATACATCAATGTAGGAACGCGGTTCGGGAGCACGCCATAGATGATGTAACTGTGACCGGTAATCCAACCCACGTCAGCAGTACACCAATAGACCTGATCCTCGTCTGGGTTTAAGTTAAATACCCACTTGCTTGTGAGGTAGGTGTACACCATATATCCACCGGTCGAGTGCATGATGCCTTTTGGTTTTCCTGTTGAACCACTTGTGTACAACAGAAAGAGCATGTCTTCGGATTCCATGGATTCACACGGGCAGTCTTCTTCCTCATTTTCACAAAGTTCGTGCCACCAATGATCTCTACCGTCTGTCCATGCTATTTCGTTTTCACATCGCTGTACCACAATGACTGTATCGATGAGACTGGTCAGTTCTGTCGCGGCATCAACGTTGTCCTTAAGTGGTACAACCTTGCCTCGCCGCCATGATCCATCACAAGTGATCACGACTCGGCTACTTGCGTCTTCAACTCGATCAGCGATTGCTTGGGAAGAGAACCCACCAAAAATAACTGAGTGCGGCGCGCCAATCCGAGCACACGCGAGGGTTGCAATGGCTAGCTCCGGCACCATCCCCATGTAAATCGTAACCACATCACCCTTTTTCACTCCTCTCGCTTTCAACGCATTTGCAAACTTGCACACTTCTGCGAGTAGATCGTGGTACGACAACCGTCGTATCTCAGGTTCATTTTCATACGGCTCGCCCTCCCAAATGATCGCAGTGTCATCGCCATGTCCCATATTGATTTGCCGATCAATACAGTTGTGGCAAATATTCGTCTTCCCGCCTTCAAACCATTTCACATCTGGGAACTGACCGTTTTGCACACTGTCCCACCGTTGAAACCAGTCAAGTTCATCAGCTACATCGCTCCAGAATCCGTCTGGATCCTCCATTGACCGTTGATACAGCGTTTCATATTCATCCATAGAGGAGATATGCGACCCACCAATACGATCGTTGAAGTTGGCGGGAGGATCAAAAACACGATCTTCCTTAAGAATTGATTCGATGTTGCCAGAGTCAGTCATTGCGTGCTCCTTCTATCCGCATGATACGACTTACTTTCGCTTTCGACCCCTACCCTTTCGTTTAGAACTGGGTTTTTTGCGACCACCTCGCTTGGACCGCTTACTTTGAGTTTTTTCAAATCCCAAATCATCGATATGCCGCTCTGGAGTCTTCGTCACCCGAAGTTCCATTTCTCTTGCAGCCAAATCGATTGCAGAGATTTGCACTTTGACTCGATCTCCAACCGATAGCACAGCACCGCTGCGCTGCGCCACAATTCGTCCTGTCCCAGGAATTTCGTCCCAGCGATTTGATTTGTTTGACTTGTCGTTCATCAACTCGAATTGCGCAAGCCCTTCGACTAGGAAACGCTCAAGCGAAACAAAGATTCCTCTGGATGTGAAACCCGTGATGATGCCTGTAAACTCGTCACCTAAATGGTTTTCATGCAAAAACTGCATCACTAAGAATGTGCGGAGTGATCGTTCTGCTCGCTCTGCATTCCTCTCAGTCGATGAGCAGTGCTCACATAGTTCGATCAGTTGTCCCTCGTCGATTGAGCGAGTGTCATCTCGAATACTTTCAATAAGTTTTCTTCTATTCTTACCCCCACTCACAGATGTTCCATTGTCGGTGTGATGCAAATACGCTGCAATCACCCTATGGAGCGTTAAGTCTGGATATCGTCGAATAGGGCTCGTAAAGTGTGCGTAGTGATCACTAGCAAGTGCAAAGTGACCGATTTCTGCTGGGCTGTATTTTGCTTGAGATAGGGTGCGAAGTACAGCAAAGTGTACTGCTCTTGAAACATCGCTTTCTCTGGTTGCTTGCAGCAATCGCTGGAGATCTTCTCTTGATGGTTCTTCACTGATTGAAACCCCAACACTCCGAGCAAATAGTCGCAACTCTTCCATGTCTCCATAGTTCGGTTCAGGGTGAATACGACGCATGATTGGAGTATCCAAGCCAGCAAATGTTATTGCAACAGCTTCGTTTGCCTTCACCATGAACATTTCGATGATTCTATGTGTAAATGCATCGTCTTCTGGATGTGCATCTGAAACGTGTCCGTCATCGTCAAACTCAAGCACAACCTCTGGAAGTTGCAACTCGATCATTCCATCATTTCGCCGTCTTGATAAAAGTTTTTTCGCTAATTGATCTGCAAGTTTCAACGACTCGATGAGTTGGGTTGAATATTCACCACCTGTTACGGAGTTTTTCCTTGCTTCTTTTTCGTTTCCGTCAATCAACGCTTGGGCTTCAAGATATGTCAATCGTTTCGCAGAGCAAATCACAGTGTTTCGTAAACGGTGCTCAAGAACTCTGCCTTTGTTGTCAAACCGGATAAAGACAGATTTTGCCCAACGACGAACACCTTCTTGCAATGAGCAAACTCCATTGGACAGCACTTCTGGCAACATTGGAATCACGTGCCTCGGCAAGTAGACGCTGTTTCCGCGTTCGATTGCCCCCAAATCAAGCGCGCTACCCGTTTGAACAAAACACGCAACATCTGCAATGTGTACACCAAGTTCCCATTCCTTCGTTTTTGAATCGAAAGAAATATTAATAGCATCGTCAAAGTCTTTGGCATCAGGCGGATCGATCGTAAAAATGAACGTGTCTGTGTGATCTTCTCGATCAAGATCACCGGTCTCTTCAAAGTATGCCGCTGCTTTCTGGGCTTCCTTTTTGGACTCTTCGTTGAATTCCATGTGTAATCCGTGGGCAAGCATCACTGCTTGCGTTTCTACATCTGGCTCGCCTGCTGGTCCAAGCACCCTCGTGATAACACCCTCACCGTAATAATCGCGCTCTGGATAGTGCAGTATTTCGAAAACAACTTTGTCACCGCCCTTCGCGTTTTTTGCAGACACATCTCGGACAATAATCGGGTCGTGTAACTCCTTGCCGTCTGGCTTCACGAGCCATGTCTTGCCTTTCTTGAACAAAGAGCCCACGTATTCTGAACGGCCACGTGTGATGACTTCAACGATTCGCCCTGCACTTCCTCTCCCTGTATACCGAGAACTCTCGGAGACAGCAACACGAACCGTATCGCCCGAAACTGCATCTCCCTGTGCACCTGAGGCGATATACACATCTCCCTCGCGATATCGTTTGGTTGGCGAAACAAATCCAAACCCTCGTTTGTTCGACCGATACTTGCCTGTTATTTCATCTGGAAGTGATGGCAACCGAACATATTGGTCGTTACCGATTTCGATGTTTCCATCAGACTGAGCCTTTTGAATTGCTTGATTAAATGCATCTCGATCTTCATCCGCGATTCGAAGATCTTTTACGATCACTCGAATTGTTGAGGGTCGATACCCATCATGTCGTAAATGATCAAGCAGCCTACTTGTAAACCTAATTGGCATATGTTTGTTGTTACTCTTTCTTTGACGAGGGGGAGTCGCTTGATGAAGATTTCTGTTTTGAATCATTCACACTTTTGCCCTCTGTCTTTGTGTTTTTTTCGGTGGTCTTATCGGGGGTCTTTGCGTCTTTTTCAGCTTTTGCATCTTTCTTATATGACTCGCTTCGATAGTCCGTTTCATAAAAGCCACTGCCCTTAAACATGACTGCTGATCCCCGTCCAATAAGACGTTTTAGTTTTAGTTTGCCGCACTCGCTGCATTTCTTCTTCACTGGCGCGGACATTTGTTGAAACAATTCAAACGCATGTCCACACTCCTTGCACAGATATTCGTACGTTGGCATTGTTACGAACTCACACCAACTTTAGCGGGACAAATAACAATGTCACCAAGTTCAAAACCAACCTGCATTAACATCACGATGTGATCCGCTTCAAGATCTTCTGAGTCTTGTCGCAGCATTGCTTCGTGAAGCTGGGGGTTGAAAGGGTCGCCAACTTCTGGTTCGATTCTGGTTACACCGCAATCTTCAAGTCCTCGTAACAATTCATCGCGAGCCATTTGGAATCCTTGAACAGCCGCATCGTCTTCTGAGTGTTCAATCGCCAAGTTTATCTGCTCGATCGCAGGGATAATCGCCCGGACAATGCGTGCCATGCCACCAGAAACAGCGCGAGTTTCATTTTCTAAACTGCGTCGTTGGTAGTTTTTAAAGTCAGCGAGTGCTCGAAGTTTTGCTTCGTTTGCTGTTTCCAAGTCCAAGCGAAGTTGGTCGACCTCACTGAGTTCTTCTTGAGCCTCTGCCACGTCCTGTTCTTCGGTTGTTTCGCTAGTATTCAACTCGTTGTCAATTTCAGTGGTTTCTTCTGGGGTTTCTTTATCAATCATCATTTTGGTCTCGACTTCCTAGTCATTATGGCTTTTAGAGCCGGTTACAACATCTTTAATCTTTTCCCAAAATGAAGTGTCACCTTCACTTACAGGAACATGTTCTGTTTTTGCGTATTCTTTTAACAGTGTCCGTTGTTCTTCTGTCAATTTTTCTGGGACTGCGAGTCGGACAACTGCAACAAGATCGCCTCTTCGACCACTTCTCAAATCTGGAAGCCCTGCTCCATCGATCCGGAAGATGTCATTTGTTTGTGTACCACTTGGAATAATCAAATCGTGTGATCGATCCAGCGATTCAACTTTTATAGTTGTTCCAAGGGCGAGTTGTGTAAATGCCACTGGCAATACCAGAATCAGGTGATCGCCATCTCGTTCAAAGTTAGGCTCTTCCTTTACCCGTACCACAACATGCAAATCACCTGATGTCCCTGTTCCGTCTGGAGAACTCTCAAATGAAGGTGGTTCACCTTCGCCTGCGACACGAACTGCTTGACCATGGTGAATCCCAGCCGGAATTTTGACAAGAAGTTTACGATGAACAGAAATACGTCCTCTGCCACGACAGCCATCGCATTTTTCCGTAACAACCGATCCTCGACCGCCACATGCAGGACAAGCAGATACCATTCTGAACATTCCGCCTAAACCTGCTTGTGCTACTTTTCCTTGTCCTTGGCAAGTAGCACAAGTTTGAGGTGATGTGCCGGGCTTAGCGCCACTACCCTCACATGTGTCACAAATATCAAGTCGATCAAATTCAACATCTCGATCAGTTCCGGTTAAAACTTCCTTCAATGAGATTTCAACATCCGTTTCAAGGTCATATCCCCTGCGTTGACGTGATTGACCCCGAGATCCGAAGCCTCCTCCCCCAAGGATGTCATTAAACATTGAGAATATATCCTCAACATTCATCGTGTTGAAATCGTGCGAAGCGTGTCCTTGACCCCTCAACCCTTCATGACCAAACTGATCGTAGATCTGCCGCTTCTTTGAATCGGATAGAACCTCGTATGCCTCAGCACATGATTTAAAATTTTGCTCCGCTTCGGCGTCGCCCTGATTTCGATCTGGATGATATTTCATCGCAAGGCGACGATATGCGCGCTTGATCTCATCATCACCCGTACCTTGAGTGATTCCAAGGACATCGTAATAATCACGTGTAACTGTCATGCGTGAGCTGCTGCGTTGGTCCCAACGCTGCATCCAAATTCAAAGGACTTAGAAAATTGCCTGATCAATTGGATCATCGTCATCATGCAGATCGGTAATCACTACACTGGTTGTCAGCATCAACCCTGCAACTGATGCAGCGTTTTGTATTGCTGTGCAAACCACGAGTGAAGGATCAATAATTCCAGATGCGAATAAGTCTTCGTAACATCCAGTAGTGACATTGAATCCGTAACCGTCTTTGCCTTCTTTGATTTTTTCGACAACTACATCTCCGTCATAGCCACCATTGGAAGCAATTTTAGCTGCAGGCGATTCAAGGGCAGTAGCCAAGATGTCAAATCCAAACTTGGCATCACCCTTTGATTTCTTGCGTGCAGACTTCAACGCTTCTATCGCGCGAATGTGTGCGACGCCGCCACCAGCAACATACCCTTCTCGTGCTGCTGCTCTTGTTGCAGCGAGAGCATCATCGACTCGATCCTTGCGTTCTTTCATTTCAACTTCGCTAGCACCACCAACTTGGATGACTGCAACGCCACCCGTCAGTTTGGCTAGACGTTCTTGTAATTTTTCCTTGTCGTAGTCGCTTGTTGTTCGTTCTATCTGGACGGTAATTTGATTTACTCTGGCGTCGATTGCTTTTTTCTTGCCCTCGCCGCGAATAATTGTTGTTCCATCCTTTGTAATAATGATTTTCTTTGCTCTGCCCAGTTCGTTGAGCTCGACATCTTCAAGATTTCTACCAAGATCTTCGCTAAAGAAAGTGCCATCAGTTAACGTAGCAATATCACCGAGCATTGCCTTCCGTCGATCCCCAAAACCAGGGGCTTTCACTGCACAAATCTTAATTGTTCCTCGGAGTCGGTTGATAACCAAAGCAGCAAGCGCTTCATTTTCAACATCCTCTGCGATAATCAAGAGCGGCTGGCTAGAAGTAGCCAACTTGTTAAGCAATGGCAATAAATCAGCAAGATTAGAAATCTTCTTCTCGAAAATTAGAATGTTGCAATCTTCTAGGACACATTCTGCTGATGTTGGGTCTGTCATGAAGTAGGGGCTTAAGAATCCTTTGTCAAACGCCATTCCCTCTACATATTCAAGAGTGATCTCAGCGGTTTTTCCCTCTTCGACTTCAACGACACCATCTCCGCCAACTTTGTCTATTGCTTCTGAAATTGCGTTGGCAATCTCTTCGTCATGATTAGAGGAAACGAGCGCGACTTTGTGCAAGTCGCTCTTATTGGTACATTCAATTGCCATCGACCGCACAGCTTCAGTTGCAACTTTCGATGCTGCGGTGATGCCGCGTTGAACGATGACAGGGTTTGCGCCTGCTGTGATGTGTCGAAGCCCGTTACAAAAGATCGAATCAGCAAGAATGGTTGCAGAGGTAGTTCCATCTCCAGCAACATCTGCTGTCTTCTTCGCAACTTGGTGAACCATTTTGGCAGCCATGTTCTGGAATGCTTCTGGAAATTCGATTTCCTTTGCGACTGAGACGCCATCTTTGGTCACGGTTGGACCACCCCATGATTTTTGTATCACGACATTGCGTCCAGCTGGGCCAAGTGTTAAGCCAACAGCTTTAGCCATTCGGTTGACACCCCGACGAAAATCGTCGTGGGCAATACTGTCAAATTTCATTTGTTTTGCTGTCATAGTTTTACTTCTCTTTCAAGTTCAGCCTTCAATCATTCCAAGAAGTTCGCTTTCACGAACAATGAGGTGTGCGACACCCTTAATTTCAATTTCAGTCCCCGAATACTTTCCAAATACAACAACATCGCCCTCTTTAACTGCAGGAGTTGCACGTTCGCCGTTATCCAACAGTTTCCCAGGACCAGTTGCAATAACTTTGCCTTGCATTGGCTTTTCGGCTGCAGATTCTGGAAGGTAAATGCCTGATTCGGTTTTTTCTTCGCGATCAAGTTGTTGAATAAGAATTCGGTCTTCTAGTGGTTTAACTGACATGATGTGTTCTCCAATTTGAATGTACTGTTGATTTGTTTTTGTTTTGTAATGCTGTTTAGAAACCCATGCCGCCCATGCCACCCATGCCACCCATTGGGTCCATGCCGCCCATGCCACCCATTGGGTCCATACCGCCCGCAGCTGGTCCAGCGTCATCATCTGATGGAGCGTTCGTAATGATGCAATCTGTGCTGAGTAACAAGCATGCAACAGACGCTGCATTTTGAAGTGCACAACGATCAACCTTCGCAGGTGTCATCACGCCGTCTTCATATAGGTCGCCATACTTCAATGTCAATGCATTAAATCCGTAACTGCCTTCCATCTCTGTGACCTTCGCTACAACAACCGCTCCCTTTTCTCCAGCGTTATCCGCAATGGTTTTAAGTGGTAGCACGAGTGCGTCACTCACAACGTCAATACCGATTTTTTCGTCACCATTGATCGATTCTCGTAGTTCTTGCAGTGCGGCACGGGAACGAATGAAACTCACACCGCCGCCAGGGACAACGCCTTCTTCAATCGCAGCCCGAGTTGCGTGCAATGCGTCTTCGACACGAGCCTTACGTTCTTTCAATTCAGCTTCTGTCGCTGCACCAACATTGATTTGAGCAATACCACCTGCAAGTTTTGCAAGTCGTTCTTGTAGTTTCTCGCTGTCGTAATCAGAAGTGCTCTTTTCGATTTCTGCACGAATTTGACCAATTCGTTGCTGAATGGCTTCCGAAGTTCCTGCGCCCTCTGTGAGAGTTGTTTCCTTGTTGGTAATTTCAATCTTCTTGGCTTGTCCAAGTTGCGACAAACTGATTTTTTCAATATCAATTCCAAGGTCCTTCATGATCGCTTCGCCACCTGTCAAAACTGCGATGTCTTCCAACATTGCTTTTCGACGATCGCCGTACCCCGGAGCTTTGACTGCTGCGACTTGCAACACGCCTCGTAATTTATTGATCACGAGTGTGGAAAGCGCTTCGCCAGTGATGTCTTCAGCAATAATGAGCAATGATCGCTTCGATTCCATCACTTTCTCAAGAAGTGGAACGATTTGCTTTGCTGAATCAAATTTGTCTTCGTATATAAGAACAAGAGGTTTCTCGAGAACTGTTGTCATGTTGTCGACATCAGTCACAAAGTTGGGGCTTAAAAACCCTCTGTCGAATTGCATGCCCTCGACTACATCTACAAATGTATCGAGACTCTTGCCTTCTTCAACAGTAATCACGCCATCTTTTCCAACTTTCGAAAAAGCAGTTGCCATAATTTTGCCAATTTCAGTATCGTTGTTTGCTGAAATCGTTGCGACTGCTTCAATGTTATCTGCAACGGATTGCGACATATTGTTAATCGAAGCAGTTACGTTCTCAACCGCTTTTCGAATGCCTCGAACCATCGCGTTTGCATCACACCCTGATGTGAGGTGACGCAAACCACTCTTGAAAATTGCTTCGGCGAGAACCGTTGCCGTAGTCGTGCCATCGCCAGCATCGTCTGATGTCTTCGATGCAACTTCTTTGACAAGTTGAGCGCCTTGGTTTTCAATTTTGTCGCGAAATTCAATTTCTTCAGCAACTGTGACACCATCTTTGGTCACTGTGGGTCCACCCCACGACTTATCCAAGATCGCGTTACGACCTCGTGGGCCGAGGGTTGATTTGACTGCAAGCGCGAGTTTTTCAACACCTTGCAACATCTTCATTCGGGCTTCAACGTCAAAAGCCAGTTCTTTCACTGCCATGAGTTATCTCCTGATCTTCCTGTCTCTTTTGCAAGCACAGTACTCGCAACACCATTATCTATTACAAATGGTGCGCCGAAAAGGGGCTGTAATGCACTCGTTTCTGTCGTTTGGGGGGTTCTCAACCCGCCAACCACCATTACCCACAATGCAGACCTGCCACGTTGGCAGGCCATACAACGTCCCGCGGGTGGACGCGGGGTAGTTAATTCATGGTCTTAAGGAGTTCGTTGAGTGCTGGAGGTGGTGATATCAGGGATTTGCGTATCCAAATGACATTTCGCAAAAGCGTTAGAAGTCCCACGATAATCAAGAGCATACTCATCACGGCAAGGATCAAACCAAACACTCGATACACAGATGTAGAAGAAAATACTTGGATGATTGCTCTCCCCACAACAAATACGACAAGCGTGGCGAACATAACATTCATTCGCTGACGGCTGCTTTGCGCTTGCCGAAATGCAAGACTTCGTTGACCAAGCCGTGGGATAAGCCTTCGAAATCCTGAAAATACCAATACACTCGCAACTCCAGGAATACAAGTGTCGTACAACACTCCTATTGAGTGGAAAGCGTGTTGATATAACGCCATCGCAACAGTCGCCATGGCAATTGCCCATGACAACAAACCTATACCAGTCAATTCGATGCCTCGGCAACATGCTTGCAATTCGTCTTGATGACGCAACCGAATCAAGGGGATAAAACAAAGTAATGATGTTAACCCCGCAAGGTGGGCAACCCAAACGCACAATGAAACATCCATTTGTTGGAAAACAATAGGAACAGGTAGAAGACTTGGGGCACCTGCATACATTGCGAAAATCGCGATCGTGATAGAACATAAGAAAAAGAAAACAGCCAAGACAATGGCATTCCCCACAGCTTTTGGATTTGGAATTTTCCCAAGTCGTTTCGATACAGGATCCACAACTTCGAAGATTGTGAGTCGGATCGGCTTCGAGCATTCAGGACAATCTAGATCCGCGCCTAAGCCTTGCAGGTTGTATCCACATTTTGTGCAAGGGAGTGCAATTGCAACCAACATCTGACCAAGGTCTTCAGCTATTGGAGAGATGTTCTGCGCATCAGTCATAGTTTTTACGGAAAGATAACTCCGATGTCTGGAAAATTACGATAGTAGCCATCGTAATCAAGACCATAACCGACAACAAATTCGTCTTCGATATCGAAACCAACATATTCGCAAGGGACTTTCATTGCTGAAGGAAGTTTTTTTCTTAATAGAACGCATGAATGTATTGAGTTGGGTTTCAGTTTTTCGAGTTCAGTTCTTATTCTGGTGAGTGTTTTTCCCGAATCTAAAATATCATCTACAAGTAGAACATGTTTGTCGTACACATCAGGCAATGAACCAATCTCAGGATTTCCCATGCTCTGGGTGGACTTGCCGATGTAACTGCTTGCTGTTGTAATTTGGATGCGAACTTTCATCGGTAGGCACCGCATCAGATCTGCAACAAAAATAATGCTTCCTGTCATCACTGCAACAACCACGATTTCTCTATTTTCAGCCTTGGGACCAAGATCTCTTGTGATTGCTTCGCCGAGCTCTCGAACTCTGTCCGAGATCGCACCTCGTGAAATTAGAATGTGATCTATGTCTTGAATCATCGTTTTTAGGCTCCTTGCATCCAATGGATAGACCAAGCGGCAAATCCAAGCAATGTTGAAAATGCCACTGCGTCCGTCACCATGACCAAAAATATTGCTGATGCTTGTGCGGGATCAGCCCCGAATCTACGCATCAATAGCGGGATTGCCGCTCCAGTGAGTGTTCCAACACCCATTGATGTAACCATTGCCAAGGCAAAAATGACTCCAAGCCTTGAAGCAAGTTGAGAGTCGCCAAATAGCCATATGGCGATCGCAACGATGCTACCGATCGTAACTCCTGCAATTAATCCTACGAACAACTCACGTCGGACGAGCGGGAAGATTCTATCCCTCCGCACTTCATCGAGAACGATACCTCGAAGTGTAACTGCAAGTGCCTGATGTCCAGCGTTCCCTGCGAGTGCTGCGATCAGCGGCATGAATACCGCCAAGAGTGCTACTTCCTTGATGAGTGATTCAAAACTCAACACGATGTAGGTTGCAGGCAACATCATCAGCGCAGAGATGATAAGCCACGGCATCCGTCCACGAAGTTTTTCCGCGAGACCCGAATAGACTGCTTCACCCGCACCGGCACCAACCGTCTTTTGAACATCTTCCGTTTGTTCCTCTTCGATGATGTCAATAACATCATCCACGGTAATAATTCCGAGCAATCGATTCAACGAATCGGTGACAGGAAGCATCAAGTAATCGTATCGATCAAACTCTCGTGCCACTTGCTCTCGATCTGTTTCGCTGTGGACAGCGGCAAACTTGTGTGCCATCGTATTTGCAACAGTCTCATCTCTTATTCCAATCAGAAGTGCTCTCAAGCCAACAATGCCAACCAATTCATCGTTCTTGTTTGTGACTGGTAAATCGCGAACATGTTCAGGAATTTCCCGCCGACGAAGTAAATCAACAACTTCTTCGATTGTCATTTCATCGTTCAGAGATACAAAGTCAGTCGTCATGATGCCCGCTGCAGATTCCTCTTGGTAATCACAGAGTTGTCTTAGTTGCCTTGCGTGCCCAACTGGCATACAAACAATGAGTTGTTCAGTGATTGACTTGTCAAGAAGACGAATGATGCTCACCGCATCATCAGGTGCCATCGTTGTAAGAAGGGTTGCTGCATACTGTTTTCGATCGTCATCGATTAAATCTTCAATGATGGTGACAGCGAGTGGATCCTCCATCTCCGCCAGAGCATCAGAAGCAGATTGATCATCCATCAGCCCGATGACTTCGGCTGCTTCGTCATCATCAAGATCCTCAAGGGTATCCGCTGCATCCGCAGCCTTCTGCTTCGTGACCGCAGACGCAAGTGCACTGACATCGATTGTGTGCGACATCAATTGAGCAACATGCTCGTCCGCAGGTGAAACTACCTCAGTGAACTCAACAATGGGCTCTTCAAGTTGACTTTTCTTCTTCGCCATGCGACGCGATTGTATGAATGGTTTACGTTTACTGCTCGAAATACAAGTCACTCTGGCTGACTAAACTCAACAACACATTTCAGGTTTGCACGAGCCATTTTCACGATTTCCTGAATATTCTGTAAGTCACTGCAAACACTAGTTTTACATGTGTCGATTTGATTTGAATCGTCTTTTATGGTAGAATTGCGTGGCTATGAACTCCACAAAAACTCAACAAAAACAGAATACATCGAAGCCCAAAGTCAAGAAAGCGAAGACCAAGGGAATCACCGGCAAAAAAGGGGTAACCCCGAAGATTGAGACGTTTTCTTCTGCGGTCAACTATCTATTAGAGCAAACAGATTTCGAACGAATGCGGGTTGTTCAATACGATGAACACACCTTCAAACTCGACAGGATGAAAACACTACTCGCTGCCCTGGGAAATCCTCATGATAAAGTCGCAATGATTCACGTTGCTGGAACTGTCGGCAAGGGTTCCACGATTGCAATGCTCTCATCCATGCTCCGAGGAAGTGGCTACGCAGTAGCAGAATATACATCCCCTCATCTCATTGACATTCGTGAACGAGTTGTTGTGAATGATGAAATGATCGAAGAGGGAGCATTTACTGAACTATTAAATCTTGTCATCTCCGCTGCGAACAAGAAAAAACTAGAACCCACCTTCTTCGAATTGTTGACTGCGGTTGCATTCAAGCACTTCGCTGATGAGGCAGTCGATATTGCGATCATTGAAACAGGTCTCGGTGGACGTCTTGATTCTACGAATGTCATCACTCCATTAATGACGCTCATCACGCAAATTGACTTGGATCACACAAATATCTTAGGCAATACTGTGCAAGAAATAGCCAGCGAGAAGGCTGGGATTTTCAAATCATCGATTCCAGCGATTAGCGCGCAACAAACTGCTGATGTATCTGAAGTGCTTAAGACAGTTGCGAGCAATATTGGCACAGAAGTCAAAATTATTGCGCAGGATATTGAATGTAGTTCGCGCTTCGGCGGTGGCATTGATGGAAAACAACACACCCGCATTTGTGTCATTACCGAAGATGCTCAGTACATGCATGTTCCAGTACCGTTGAACGGGGAACATCAGGCAACAAATTGTGCGTTGGCAATCTCTGCTATTGATCAACTTAGAAAGATGGGGCATTCCTTCGACAATCTCACACTCTTTAACAGCCTTGCAACAACAACGATTGAGGGTCGAATGGAAATCGTGTGGGAACGTCCAAGAATCCTAGTCGATGGAGCGCATAACCCTGCATCTCTCCAAACACTCATTCGAGCAGTCGGAGCCCATGTTCCGTACGACTCGATGGTGTGCGTCTTTGGTTGTTGCCAAGACAAAGATGTCACAGAGATGTTAAAACGGATTTCGCTCGGTGCGGACAAAATTATCTTTACCAAAGCAAGGGGCAATCCTCGGGCAGCTGATCCAGATGACCTCCAGCGGGAATTTGAGACTATCAGTACGAAGATGACCCAAGTCGCCCACTCCCTTCCTGAAGCATTGGAAATTGCCGCTCAGGCTTCGAGTCGGGATGATTTGATTTGCGTGACAGGCAGTTTTTATCTTGTAGGTGAGACGAAGGTTCATCTGAGAGAACTTGCCTCGAAAAAGTAACGAACACTGTTGTATCCTGCTCGTCTAATGACCAGCGAGTCCCAAACAAACACCTTTCGATATTGTGCGGCGGTTGCCAATGAGTTGGAGCCGAGGTGGCAATCCTGTTGGGAAAAGGACAAAATCTACGAGATCGGAAACCCAACCGATGTGGGATTTGATGCGACTAAGCCAAAATTTTATTGCCTTGATATGTTTCCGTATCCCAGCGGAGCAGGATTGCATGTTGGACACCCTGTTGGTTACATCGGGAGTGATATTCTTTGCAGGTTCAAGCGAATGCATGGCTTCAACGTCCTTCACCCCATGGGATGGGATGCGTTTGGGTTGCCTGCTGAACAATATGCAATTGAGACCGGTGTACATCCAGCCAAAACTACAACTGCTGCGATCGATACATACAGAAAACAACTTCAACGAATAGGGTTTAGTTTCGACTGGTCACGAGAAGTCGCAACGAATGATCCAGACTATTACAAGTGGACCCAGTGGATATGGTTGAAAGCATACGGGGCGTGGTATGACCCAACATGTTCAAAAGCTCGCCCAATTCAAACACTGATCGATGGGCTTGAGTCGGGCGAAATTAAACTTGAAGGCACACCATGGGATCAACTCGATCAAAAATCAAAAACTTTCTATATCGATGACCATCGCTTGGCATATCTAGGAAAGCAAATAGTAAATTGGTGTCCGAAGCTTGGCACAGTATTAGCCAACGAAGAAGTTATCGATGGTCTCAGCGAACGAGGCGGCCACCCTGTTGTACGGCGACCACTATTGCAGTGGATGTTTAGAATCACTGCCTTTGCGGATCGACTGCTTGATGGCTTGCAAGATCTGAACTGGCCCACCTCTACTATTCGTATGCAAGAAGCATGGATCGGACGAAGCGAAGGTGCTGATATCGAATTTTCCGTTACTTCACTTGACAATCCAATCCGAGTGTACACAACGCGACCCGACACCTTGTTCGGGGTTACGTTCATGGTGCTTGCACCTGAACACCCGCTGATTGATGAACTCATTGCATCGCCGCCGGAGGGATGTGATGCCGAATCCATTGCGACGTATGTCGCCGAAGCAAGGAGCAGGTCGGATGTCGACCGCATGGCTGACTCAAAGGAAAAAACTGGTGTACACACCGGTCTGTCAACGATCAACCCTGCAACTGGAAAGGAAATTCCAGTTTGGGTTGCTGATTATGTCTTGATGGGGTACGGGCATGGTGCAATTATGGCGGTACCGGGTCATGATCAACGAGATCATGATTTTGCTATCGCGCACGATATCTCAATTGTCGAAGTCGTCAAATCATCAAACCAAGATGACAACAATGGGTGTTATTCCGGCAAGGGAACAGCCGTCAACTCCTCAAGCGACTTGTGTTCGATTGATGGTATGCAAACTGACGATGCAATCGCAACCATCATTGCTTGGCTTGAAGAGAGCGGCGCTGGACAAGCAAAAGTAAATTTCAAATTGCGAGATTGGCTTTTTTCTAGACAACGATATTGGGGCGAACCATTTCCAATCGTTTTTGATGAAAGCGGTAGGCACTATCCGGTATCAGAAGATGCGTTACCCGTGACCTTGCCAGATCTTGACGATTACACACCACCAGAATCAGACGATCCAACACCCCTGCTTGCAAAAGCCACTTCATGGCTTCACACAACTGCGGGCGAAGCAGGTGTTGACGCTTCGATCCTTGCACCCGAAACACCCGTCACTCGGGAAGCGAACACCATGCCGGGATGGGCGGGTTCCTGTTGGTATGAATTGCGTTATTGCAGCCCACACAATGCGGAAAGATTTATTGATAAGGATTCTGAAGCATATTGGATGGGTAATGGAGTCGACCTATACATCGGAGGCGCAGAGCACGCTGTCCTTCACTTGTTATACGCACGATTCTGGCACAAATTCTTATTCGACCTCAACGAAATCTCCTGCGATGAGCCCTTTAGTACACTATTCCATCAAGGTCTTCTGACAAGTTTTGCATACCAACGGAGCAACAAGTCGCTGGTTCCCGCCGATTGTGTAGAAGAACGTGATGGCAACTTCGTAGAAATTGAAACCGGCGAAGAGGTGCAACGCATCATTGCGAAGATGAGCAAATCGCTTCGAAACGTCGTCAATCCAGATGACATTATCTCGGAATACGGCGCAGACACACTTCGTCTCTATGAAATGTACATGGGGCCTCTGGAGGCATCCGCACCATGGAATACCAGAGATATCGTTGGAGTGCACCGATTTTTGCAACGAGTTTGGCGACTTGGCATCAACGAGGAAACCGGCAAAGTTCGTTCTGTACTAAATAACGATACCAACGACATTGTTGAGCGTGCACTCAATGCAACAATTGCGAAAGTTGGAGAGGACATTCCAAAGCTTGCACACAACACTGCAATTGCATCGATGATCGAGTTCGTCAACACCGCAACTTCGGAAGGTGAAATTACACAGGATCAACTGGATCGGTTCGTCCGTATTTTGTCACCCTTTGCTCCGCACATTGCTCAAGAGATGTACATGAAGATCGGCGGTAAAGGATATATCACACAGGAGCAATGGCCAACATTTGATCCAAGTCTTCTTGTTGCAGATGTTATAGAGATGCCCGTACAAATCATGGGTAAGGTTCGAGGAAGAATTTCTGTTCCTGCTGGTGCAAGTGATAGTGAAGTTGAACAAATCGCAGTTGAGGACGAGCACATCAAACAGTTGCTTGAAAATCTCACCGTACAAAAGGTAGTTGTTGTTAAAAATAAAATCATCAACATTGTTGCGAAGTAGGGATGAACGAAAATTTCAACATCTTGGAGTTTGCTGGCTTGTCGGAAGATCGTCCATGGGAATTGCCTGAACCAATACCAACAGATTTGCGTGCCGTCATCGCGTCCACTGAATGCCCAACTCTTGAGGACGTTGGAAAGGCGATCGCTACCTTTGTGGGTGAACCAATTGATGCCGAAAAAATAGATCCTCCAGAAGACGATATTCCATGGGCAATGCGCGCGAGAGTCGTCGGAATTCCGACCGATCTCCTCTTGTGGGCTGAACCCCTCAATGCTGCAAGCAGTGAAGCGACTGATCTGCATGCGGGGTGGGTATTGGCATTACAAACCGTGTTACACGCCGGAGATCCTCTCACTCATTTTTCCAATTTGATGCGGCTGCTTGCTGGATCTGAACTCCATGTACACAGTGTTTGTGATCTGCCAACGGGAAGATGGTTTCCCAGACCAATTCTTGAGAGTGTTTTCATTCAAGATGAGTTGGAAGCACCCGAAGAAGTGCTATGGATTACTCGATTGTCAGAGGCACCTGATGATGTAGAGCCTGAAGAGCGATGGGCGTGGATTTCAACTCATGGTCTTGCTCGATGTGGTCGGGCTGAAGTAGAAATGTTGGGGGTGCCTTCAGTGCTTTCTTCTGAAGCGGTTTGCCTTGCCGACGGAATTGCCGCCTTAACCCTTGAAACATCATTGGCGCCAGTTGGAAAAACAATTTCACTTGGCCCAAAACTATTCGTTTCAACCATGGGATGTGATGATGCCGTCGAAATGCTCGATGACATCATGCCTGGTCGCGGGAATCGGGGTATCCCCTCTGTGGCAATTGTCAGCGCAGACGGTTTGCATGTGTGTCCGATTGATGCGCTCGAGATACTGCGAAATGGCGAAGTCCCCATCCCAAAAACTCTCCGCTCCACAGAACGAGCTGCTGAATTAGCAAGAAGTCGGTGGGATGTTCTTCTTCGTTCCGCTACCCAGATTGGTTCAAGCGAACATGCAACCTGCATGGTGCAAATTCCGTGGTCAAACACGCAAGATAGTGATGCTCCAAGAGAATACTTGTGGTTCAGGGTTGTTGAGGTTCAGGGGCAAGCAGTTGTCGGTGAACTTGCACACCAACCTCAATATGCTGATTCATTGGAAGATGGTCACAGAGAACGTGTGTCAGCCGAAGATATCACCGACTGGGTACTCATGACGCCAGTAGGACCATTGGGACCAAGTGACGCCGAAGCAATTGAGGATTTTCTCGATCAGTTTGTCAATTGAAGAATGATGAATGTGAGTCCAGCAAGTACTGCCATGATCGCGCAATAAAAGGAAATCATTGCTGTAATCGACATCGTTGTCACTTCGTATCGATCGTCTTCACTACCTTCAAACCCCAATTCATCCCAATCGATATCGATAGAATTTCGCCTGTTTGCCAATAGGATTTGGCGTGCCTCTTCAACATTCTCTCTGCGCACTTGCAATGGTACTCCGAACCTGCCATGACTTAGGGGAATGCCAACACCAAGATGTGCACTAGCAAATACAACCGCATCGATTCCGTGATCACGAAGAACGATTGCAAGAATGTTCGCTTCAAACTCTGATGGAGGAACAATGAGGGTGACAAGATCTTTTTCTCTGCTCATGAAAAAGTTTCTTCCTCTCCAAGCGATGGCTGAATAACTTCGATCACTCGCTCCATTCTTGGTTCAAGCCATTTTAATTTACGTTCAACCATTCGCAGGAATGACGTACCACGGATCCGACCAAACGTACCTGTTCGGTGAATTGGAATAGCGCTTTCAACGATCAACGCTTCGACCATCAACGCAGGAATAATCGAACGCTCAGATGCCATGAGAGGAAGCACCGTGAACTGATCATATGCTTGAACTATGGATTGGATCGTATGGCCACGAAAACTGTCGGGCCAACTATCAACATCTTCAGATTCACCCATCTTCATTGAGAATTGAAGCACGCCATTTGCGATGTCTGTAATTCGTGGGCTCACTCGAAGGGAATCGAAATCGATCACAGCAATAATTTCACCATCTTTGTACAACGTATTACCAGGATGCCAGTCGCCATGCACTATTCCAGAAGGGAGTGTTGAAAACCCCGCTGCTTCTACGGTTTTATGCGCTGCTTGATACTGCTCCTGTAAGTAACCGATGGTGCCTTCGATCCCCTCACAACTTTGCTTTTCCTCTGATTCAGTAAGGACATCCGTAATCTCGTCAAGCACACCGTGCACCTTCGTTCCTTGATGAAACGACATACGTTTTAGGGATGGTTCTTCAGGAAAGTCCCGCAAGATGTCATGAAAGTGAGCAAGCACCCTGCCTGATTCTGCTGCCGCAGGATTTGAATTGTCGAATCTATGGCCGTTGATAAAACTGAAGAGTTCATACGTTCGACCATCATGATCAATCAGCGTATTGCCATCCAGCGATTCAACCAAACCAGCAACAGGAAATCTATGCTGCGAAAGCGTGTGTTGCACTGCATGTGCAAATACAACTTGGTTCTGATCATCCCGTCCCGCAGCCCTTCGCTTTAATAGATAGGATCCCTTTGATGTTCTAACCAACATCTTTGCCGCCCTGCGTGATCCCTTTCGGTAATCAACGATTCGTTCAATTGATCCTATGTCATACCGACTCAGGACGATTGCGAGATCCCTTCCATCAATTTCTTCAGCAACAGTTGTGTCATCAACGAGTGGACCAAGCCGAGGTGTTCGATCTATGTTGTCAGAGTCAGTAGCCACGAAGACATCTTACTC
>Ga0066376_10001793_pt1 | contig 20541 bp, 15 predicted proteins | sample Knorr_S15_td_Bot_FD_77009 | JGI IMG/M metagenome (GOLD analysis project Ga0066376, IMG submission 77009) | Marine microbial communities from Southern Atlantic Ocean transect - Knorr_S15_td_Bottom_ad_5009_LV_A | ecosystem: Environmental > Aquatic > Marine > Oceanic | place: Southern Atlantic...
CCGCCCTTCTGCCCTGCTTTAGTTTCGCTCGTCACGCGGATCGCACGATAGCGGACCCAACCCCCCGGGGCGCCGGATTGCCGTGCGAAATTACAGCGCAGCGCCCCACTCGCCGATAGGCGGGAAGCAGATTGCTCGGTCGTGGATCATCGGGGGGATTGCCGGATGGATCGTGAAACGCTGGAGAAGCTCCTTCTCCTCGGACTCGAGAAGGGAGCCTCGGACATCCACTTCCAGGTGGGCTGCACCCCTCTCTACCGCTTCCACGGTTCGCTCGTCGAACTGCGCCTCGACCCGCTCACCCGCGAAGATACCGAGGCGATCGTCCGGCACCTGTCTGCCGACCTCGGTCGCGGCGAAGGTCCCTTCCCGCGAGATCTCGATCTGGCCTACGAGATCCCCGGCCGCGGCCGCTTCCGCGTCAACATCTCGCGCGAGCGGCGCGCATTCAATGTCGTCGTCCGCGTGATCCCCCTCGAAGTTCCGAGCCTCGAGAGCCTCAACCTACCCCCGCAGCTCGCCCAGCTTGCCACACTGGGTCGCGGCCAGGTCTTGGTAACGGGGGCCACGGGAATGGGGAAGTCGACCACGCTGGCCTGCGTGATCGATCAGATCAACCGCAGCCAGAAGAAGAAGATCGTCACGATCGAAGACCCGATCGAATTCATCTTCCAGAACCGCAAGAGCATCATCACACAGCGCGAAATCGGTCTCGACACCGAGAGCTTTCCCTGTGCCCTGCACGCCGCCCTGCGTCAAGACCCGGATGTCATCATGGTCGGCGAAATGCGCGATCACACCACGGTCGACACGGCCCTCAAGGCAGCGGAAACCGGCCACCTGGTCTTCTCGAGCATCCACACCAGCGACGTCGCCTCGACGCTGCATCGCCTGGTCTCGTTCTTCCCCAGCGAGGAGCAGGCCCAGGTCCGGACCCGGCTTGCAGACAACCTACAGGCCATCATTTCACTCCGCCTGCTACCGAACAAGAAACAGACCGGTCGCGTACCGGCGGTCGAGATCATGCGCGTAACGCGGATGGTTCGCGAATTCATCAAGGACCCCGCGAGAACATCCGAACTCACGGCGTACCTCGAACGCAACTCGTCCGACGGGATGCAGAGCTTCGACCAGCACCTGTTGCACCTGGTCCGCAGCAACCGGATTTCGCTCGAAACCGCTTGGGCCGCCGCCAGCAACCCGACGGACTTCCAGACGAAGCTCGAACTCGAGGGCGTGACGGACGAGAAGCCCGAGGGCTCGGAGTTGCAGACCGCAGAGCCGCAGGCCCTTTAGGGCCGCTCCCGGCTCGAGCTACTCGGCGCTTTCGACGGCCTCGGCGCCCTCGACCGCCTCTTCTTCCGGCGGCACGGCCAGACCCGGATCCGTGTAATCGGGCGTTACGAAACCCGCCGCGATCTCCCGCAGCGCCACGACGACCTGCTTGTTGCCTTCGGCGCTAACGAGGGCGCGAGCCCCCTTTTTGAGCTGCTTCGTGCGGATTGCCGCCATCTGTACGAGGTGGAACCGGTTCGAGACCTGTTCCGTGCAGTCTTCGATCGTAACGCGCGCCATCGAGCACTCCTTCTGTGTGTGACCCAGACCCCGTAGCCATCGAGCACCCCGCGGGATCGGGCCCGCATCCTAGTCCAGCCCCCAGACGAGCGAAACCCCGGCCGACGCGGTCGGCCGGGGTCCGTCGCCTCCCCCTAGGGGGAGGCTCTCATCTCGGTCCAGCGCTACTTCTTGCGCCGGCGAGCCTTCTTCTTGGTCGCCTTCTTCCGGCGGCCCTTCTTCTTCGCGGCCTTCTTCTTGGCCTTCTTCTTCGTGGCCTTCTTCTTGGTCGCCTTCTTGCGGCGAGCCTTCTTCTTCGTGGCCTTCTTCTTGGCCTTCTTCTTCGTGGCCTTCTTCTTGGCCTTCTTCTTGGCGGCCTTCTTCTTGGTCGCCTTCTTCTTCGTGGCCTTCTTGCGCGTGGCCTTCTTCCGCGTGGCCTTCTTCTTGGCCGCCTTCTTACGTTTTCGAGCTGCCATTTCTGGGTCACCCCCTCTTAGAATGGCCCGAGTGCTACAGCCGTAAGCTTCTGGCTCGTAGATCGGACAGACTCCGAGTCCGCCGTCCACGTTCGAGAGGTGCTGGATCGCACGTGTCGATCCTCCTCCCCCCCGGTAGCCGGAAGCCGCGATGCGTGGGCCGTTGATTGGCCTTTGCTTCGTAAACCGCGGTACTCAAGCCATTGTTGCGGGTGACGCTACCACCCCGGTTTTGCCCCCGTCAAGGCAAATTGTCAAAAAAAACAAGTATCTGGCCGCATAAACTGCAAGCAACGGTCCCAAAAACGCTGCAAAGCGGCGGGCGAGGCGTGCAGTGACCCACCGCCATCACGAAACTTGCCGTGTTTCGCGGGGCATCCCGCGACCCAGCGCGCAACTCTCCCGCCGAGTGCCAAAGGATCCGGGGCGTCTTGCGCGCCTACGCGAAGGAAAGTGTGCGCGGCGCGCGGGGGCAGGAGGACGGAGGGCCTAGCGCTTCCGCTTGTGACGCATCCGCTTCAGCAGCTTTCGCTGCTTATGCTTCCGCATCTTCTTGCGTCGCTTTTTGACCACACTGCCCATGAGCGATTCCCGTATCTCCGTTGAGAGCGAATTCCGGCGAGCGGCGAGATTTAGTCGCTCTGGGGGGCGAAGTCAACCCCCGGGGTCTCGCACAGCATCGAGACCCCGCCCAGCCGGCACCACCCGGTGGCCACTCGCGACGCCTAGAGGCCGAGCAACCCCACCCTCTCGGCGGCTTCGAAGTCGCGCAGCAGCCGCTCGTAGTGCCCCGTTTCGAAGATCTCGAAGCATGTCGACTCCCGCCGCCGCCAGTAGAGATCGGCGGCTACCAGCCGACTGCGGTCGAAATGCTCTGCCTTCAGGTTTCGCACCAGGATCTTCTGGGTCTTCGTGTAGACGAATTCATCCACCACGCGTACGAAATCGGGGAACCATTTCGGGTCCATTCCCCCACCCGCGATCGCCTCGCGACAGAAATCGAAGAAGGCCTGGGGGTCGAAAATCGCCCCCGGGCGCAACTTCAGGGCGACCATCACGAGTTCATCCGAGACCACGCAGGGGACGCCATACGCTGCCGCGAGCACGACATCCGGATGCTCCTGCACCAGACGAGCCACCTGGGCGGCGGAGAAGTTCTCGCCATCCTTTCGGATCCAATCGTCGGTGCGGCCATCGAAGTACAGGTAGCGGGCACCATCGATTACCCGGATGTGCCCAAGGTCGCCCGAGTAGTAGACGCCCTCGCGGAACTTCGCGTCATTCGCCGCGTCGTTGTCGAAATAACCCTGAAAGAGCGAAGTGTCCGGCGCGACCCGACAGATCTCGCCGACGGCTTCGGCGTAATTCTCGAGTTTCCCGTCGGGTCCAAGAATCGCCGGTGCGCGCTGTCTCCCGTCCGGGTCGAGGATCTGGACGGCGTCGTCATCGATTCGCCCGACACTGCCCCGTGGATCGGTCTTGCAGCGAAATGTGCTGATCGCCGCCTCGGTGGAGCCGTAGAGCTCGAACATGTCTTCGAGACCCCACCAGTCGATGAAACGGTCGATATCCGGCGGCGATGCGCCGTTGCCAATGGCGTAACGAAACCGATTCCGCGCATCGCCCGCGACGTATTTGCGAATCTGCTGGGGCTCCGGCCCGTGGGCCTTCTCGAGGGCGCCGAGGATGTAGTGAACCGGCTCGCCCACATAATTCCAGTAGGTCACGCCGTGCTCGAGCACGTCATCCAGAAAACGGCTGGCGCTGAAACGCTCGCGGATCGCCACCGAAGCCCCCACCGCGAATGCGGGCTGGAGACCCAGGAAGAGCGCGTTGGAATGAAACAGTGGCATGCAGGCGTAGCCGCGATCTTCGCAACCGAGTCCGAGGCGCTGGGACACCGCGCGCCCGATGGCCAGCAGCTTGAAGTGGTTGTTGTTGATGCCCTTTGGCAGCCCCGTCGTCCCCGAGGTGTAGATCACCATCAGGTTCTGGTCGGGCGACACGTCCACCGCCGGCGCTTCGAGAGATTTCCCCTCCGGGCCGACCTCCGCGGCAACACAGCTCGACCAGTCACGGTCGCCGATCGGCGCTTCAAGGCCCGGCGGTGTGTAAATCAGTCGATTCTCCTCCGGAATCGACTCGAGACGGTCGCCGATTGCCTCGACCCGTTCGGCAAAGGCCGCATCGCAGATCAGCACCCGTGCGCGCGACTGGTTGAGGACACCGGCGAGCGTCTCCCCCCGGAGTCCCGTGTTGATGCCGAATAGCGTGAGTCCGCCGAAACCACAGGCGCCGTAGATCCCCAGCAGTTCGAGGCGGTTCTCCATCAGGATCGCCACGTGTCCCGGCTGACGATCATCCAGCGCACCGAGACGCTGCCTCAGGAAATGGGAGAACCGGACGCTCTCATCGCGGTACTGGCGATAGGTCCAACTGCGGTCATCGTGAACCAGAAAGACGCGCTCTCGCACCTCCGGGTGCCGGGCGCGGGCTTCGATCTGGGCACCGAGCACGAAGGGAGCTTCAAACTCGAAGGCTGTTCCGTTCTGCAAGTTGCCCCCTCGACGGACCTATCCAGTCGAACCCGCGGCACGAGGATCGATGAATCCCCAGCGATTGCAAGCGCGAGACGCCGATGCTGACGCCGGCCTCGCTTTGCACTCACGACGCGTTTAGGAGGAGACTGCGGGCGCCGTTTAGCGCCCGGCGCTACTCGAGACGGATCGTTTCGCTAGTACTCGATGATCTCGAGGATATAACGCTTCTTCTCCTTGCCGCTGGCGGCGGCCATCAGCGTTCGAATCGCCGAGGCGTGCGCCCCGCCCTTGCCGATCACCTTGCCCAGATCTTCTTTCGCGACCTTTAGCTCGAGCACATGGGCATGCTCCCCGATGACCTCCGAGATCCGGACCTCGTCGGGTAGATCGACGAGCGCGCGCACAATGTCTTCAATCAACTGCTTCACGAATTCCCCTTCCCTGCAGGATGACCCGATGGCGGCCCGCAGCATCCCTCTGCAGCAACCTACCTTCCGGATCGACAGCGATTCTACGCCACTCCCGCCACGGATGGTCCACGAAAACCGTGCACCGCCACGGAATCCTGCGGACCGTCCGGGCCCTTCCGAGATGACCCGGCCTCGACGCCCGAGGAAGGTGTGGCCGATTGACCCCGGCGAGGCCCCTGGACCTGTGCCGCCTTTGGCCCGAAAGAGCCCTTCCCCTTCGCAAAGGCGCTGTGATCTTCCGGTAGCATTGCCGCCGCGATGTTTGCCCGGCGCGACGACGAGGAACCTGCGCCGCAAAGCGCAGCGAATCGGGCGCCACTCGCGCGAGCGAACAGGTCGGTTTCGCCTCTTCTGGATCCACTCCACACCACCTGAGCCGGGCTCTCCCGGCACCGCACCGGGACGACAGACACGTGGCCCAGCCCATTCCGACGAGTCGCATCCTCCGTCGATTACTGGCGAGCGGAGCCCATGGTCGCGCGGCGAACCTGCTGGGCCGCATCCACCCGGCGGACGTCGGCCCGCTGCTCGGCGATCTCGGCCCCGATGAGATCCGCACCGTCGTCGAACTGCTCTTCCGCCAGCAGCGTGCAGAGAACCTGCTGCGCGAATTGCCCTTCGAACTCCTTGGGGACGTCATGGAGGCTCTGGGCGATTCACGCCTCGCGGAAGTCCTGGACCGTCTCGAAGTCGACGATGTGGCCGAACTCGTAGACGCCCTGCCCGAAACGCGACGCGAGGCCATCCTCGAGCGCCTGCCACAGCAGCGTCAGCGCGAACTCAAGAGACTCGAACTCTACCCGGCCTCGAGTGCCGGCCGCGTAATGACGACGTCCTACGTTGCACTCGATGAGACGATGACCTCCGCGGAGGCGGTCGAATCGATTCGCGCCTCGGGCGATCTCGCCGACTCGATCCTCTATCTCTACGTCGTCGACGAGAACCACTGCCTCCGGGGCGTCGTACCGATTCGACGGCTCGTCGCGTCTCCGTCGGATCGCACCTGCCGAGAGTTGATGCTGCCCGAGCCCGTTCGCGTCACCCCCGAGGTCGACCAGGAGGAGGTGGCTCGAATCGTGGCGCGTTACGACCTGCTGGCAGTCCCGGTCACCGATGTCGATGGCACGCTGCTCGGGGTCATCACGGTCGACGACGTGATCGACGTGATCACCGAAGAAGCCACCGAGGACATGTACCACCTGGCCGGCCTCTCCGAGGAGGATCGCGTCTTCTCCCCGCCGCGGTTGGCGATCCGCAAGCGCCTGCCGTGGATGGTGCTCAATCTCGCGACGGTGATCCTCGCGGCGTCGGTGGTGGCGCTCTTCGAGCACACGCTGGAGCAGATGGTCTCCCTCGCGCTGTTCCTCCCGGTGGTCGGGGGCATGGCCGGCAACGGAGGCATCCAGGCCCTGACGGTGACCACCCGCGGCATCGCCCTGGGCGAGATCGAATTCTCGACGGGGATTCGCGCGGTCACCAAGGAGACCATCGTCGGGCTCAGCCTCGGGGCTGCCACCGGACTGATCTGCGCCCTGCTGGCATTCGCCTGGTCGGGAAACCCCTACCTCGGCTTCGTCCTCTTCCTATCGCTGGTCGTCACGCTCACCTTCGCGGGGCTGTTCGGCGCGGCGGTACCGCTGGCCCTCAAGGCCATCGGCCAGGACCCGGCTCTCGGTGCCGGTGTCATCGTGACGACCTTCACCGACGCCTTCGGGTTCCTCACGTTCCTCGGGAGTGCCACCCTGCTGCTGGACCGTCTCCACTGACGAACTGCCGCCCCCGCGGACGGCGCTTCAATGGGTCGGGTCGACGCCCGGGGCCCCGCGGCTTTCGAGGCGCTCGCGGCGCCACCCTGCTGGCCCGAGCGAAAGGCTCGTGGTCGGCCAGTATTCGGGGTCGAGCTTCAGCGTCGTGACGTCACGTCGGCCGTCGAGGCCACGCGTCTGGAGCCGCACCGCACCGCGGTCATCGATCCCCAGAATCACCGCGAGAAAGCTGTCGAGGTCTGGCGTCGGCTGGCCATCCACGGCTTCAATCCGCAGGTTCCCGCGCAGCCCATAGCGGTCGGCGGGCGAGCCGAACCAGTAGCGCGTGACGTAGACCCCCGACTTCGGTAGCCCCCACTGCATCGAGAGAGCGCGGTGGGGCTCCTGCAAAAGTGCCCCGGCAAAAAGCAATGCCCGCTCGGTCCCCCTGCCGGAAAGCGCCTCGGTGGGCAGCTGGACGATCTTTTCGCGACCCTCCCTCAGCACCCGGACCTCGAGTTGATCGGCCTGGGCGGCGGCCTCCAGCGCGTCGAAACGGGTCAGGGTCTGCCCGTCTACTGACAGCAGAAGATCGCCTTCGCGCAGCCGCCCCACCGCCGGACTGTCCGCGGCGATGCGCACCACCGACAGCACCCGCTGCTCGTTCCGCGGCTTCGCCTCGAAGGCCGCTGCGAGCGTTTCGTCGAGGCCCCGGTGTCGCGCCTCGGCCAGCGAGAGTGGCTGGAACTCCGCCCCCAGCGAGCGCCAATTGACCGGCTCGTCACGGCGCAGGGCGTCCACGATGGGGATCACGTGACCGATCGGGATCCCCGCCAGGAAGGGCTCGCTATCCTGCCCCAGGCTCGGTGTGTACGAGGCCCAGAGCGCGACCACCCGCCCCCAGCCATCGGCGAGGACCCCCCCCATGGTCGCAGGCGAGTCCTCGACGCCGATCAGGTCGATGTTCTGGTCGCGAAAGCGCGGGGGCCTCGTCATCGGGAGAATCAACGGCTCGCGTCGGTCGACCCGGGTCTTTCGCGACACCCAGCGCTTCACGGGAGACACGCCCACCACCCAGACGGGGTCGCCTGGCTGCAGGTCGCGGCTGCGCAGGGTTGCCGATTCTACTTCGGTGTCGCCGAGGTGCGCGGGGTCGTAGCGCACGACGCCGAAGTTGTGCTCGGGGTGGAGGTAGACGACCTCGGCGGGGATCTCCACGGAACCACCGAAGGTCAGCGTGAGGTCACCGAGTGCCACCGGAACCGTGTCGCGATCCACTACCACGAGACCGCGCTCGGCATCGACGACCAGGCCGGAACCCGCAAAGCGGTCGTAGTGCACACCGTCCAGCCGATAGGGAATCCTGAATTCGACCACCACAAGCGAAGGCGCGAGGACTTCGAGGGCCCAGTCGCCGTCGACTGCGAGTTCGGTCGACGTCGGCTGGCGCGGCCGCTTCGCCGGGGGCGGCGGCGACGCGCGACACGGCCAACGACCGGTCGCATCGTCCCGCTGACAGCGGCGCATGTCGAACCAGTGGCGATCGATCTCGACCACCGCCACCACCGGAAGGTTCGGCTTCGAGGGCAGGAAGTAGCGAAACGTCACCTTTTCGCCGTCCGGGATTTGGGCGAGGACCCCCTCGATGGCCTCGAGATCCGGAACCGCCTCGCCGTTGGCGTGGGTGATCACCGCGCCGCGCGGCACGCCGGCGTGATAGAGCATGTATCCGGGTTCGGAGACCGCTACACCGCGCTGCGGAATCGCGTGATTTCGGGCGGCGTGATACGAGAGGGGCATGAGAACCCCGCCTCCGATCTCGAGATAGGACGAGGGCGATATCGCCGCGAGATCGGCCACGCGCATCTCGACCTCGAGGGGCTGCCCGCCGCGCTCCACGCTCAGCGAGATCGTTTCCCCGACGCGTGCGTCGAGCTGCTCTTCGATCGGCAGGAAACTGGTCACCGCCTGCCCGGCGATGGCCATCACCACGTCCCCGGGCTCGAGCACGCCGTCGGCGGGCCCCTCGGGCACCACCTCGTCCACCACGATCATCCCCTTCGCGGCGGGGAAGGCCTCCCGAACCCGGGCCTCGGAGAGGGAGCGCAGACCGAGACGGCGAATCTCGTCGAAGGAACGGTGGGCAAAGACGACCTGCAAAGTGCCGCGAGAGACGGGCTCGCCCGCGCGGATCTTCGCGAGCGCCCGCACCACCCGCTCGAGGGGCAGGTAGAAACTCGAAGCCGCCATGCGACGACCGCCGGCATTCAAAGCGACGACCGCTCCCTCGCGGTCGATTACCGGCGATCCCGAAGAGCCTCCCGAGGTCCCCGAGGCGGCCTGGTAGTAGAAGGTGTTGAAATCGTTGTAGCCGCTCCGCCCGTAGACCGGAGCGCTGCGATCGAGGCGCGCCAGGGTCCCCGCCAGGATCGAGAACTTTTCGCCGGCATCGTTGCCGATCACGCGGATCTCGGTCCCCACCCGCGCCCGCTCCGGCGCGAGTTCGAGCTCGGCGAGCTGCATGAAGCGGACGTCCGCCGGGTCGAAGCGGTAGAAACCGAAATCGTGGACCGGGTCGCGGTAGAGGGCCTGCACTTCGACTTCCTCGTTGTCGAGGAAGATCGCCTCGGTGACGACCGGGCCGGCCGTCACCACGTGCCGATTGGTCAGGATCAGACCCATTTCCGCATCGACGACGAAACCCGTCGCACTCTGGACACCGGCAGAGTTGCCGTCGAAAGCGCGTGGCGAGCGAATGCGCAGCTCCACCACCGCCGGCGCGACGCGATCCAGGGTCTCGGCCCAGTCCGCGATCGACACCCGCGGCAGCGCCCCGGCAAGAAGCACGAGTGCAGCAACCAGGCCCGGCGCGAACCCGCGGCTCCGGCTCAACCCGAAGTCCCCGATCGCAGGCGGCATCCAGCACCCGTCACGAATCGCTCTCCCCGATCGAAGTGAGGCGCGCGAGGTAGCGCAGCACGTATTTTCCGAGGACGTCCGCCTCGAGGTTCACACGGCTTCCCGGGCCGCGCTGCCCGAGGGTCGTCACCAGGAGGGTGTGCGGAATCAGTGCAACGTCAAAGCCCTCGTCCGCCACTTCGACCACGGTGAGCGACACCCCGTCGACTGCAACCGAACCCTTTTCCACCAGCAAGTCGGCGAACCCCGCGTCGCAGGCGACAGAGAAACGCACATCGTTTCCCGCGCGCTCAATCCGCTTCACCACACCGGTCGCATCCACGTGACCCTGCACGATGTGGCCATCGAGACGCGCGTCGGCGCGCAGCGCCGCTTCGAGATTCACGGCGCCTTCCGCTTCGAGTTCTCCCAGGTTCGTCCGCAGCAGGCTCTCCGGGATGGCATCAAAGGACAGCCGGGGGCCGTCGATCGCGGTGACCGTGAGGCAACACCCGTTGAGCGCAATGCTGTCGCCGAGCTTGACCCCGGCGGCCACTTTCGGTGCCAGGACCTCCAGCCGCACGGAGCCGTCCCCCGGCACAACCGACGCGATACGACCGATCTCCTCCACGATTCCGGTGAACATCAGCGGCTCCGCGACTCGATCTCGCGCAGCATCCGATCGCGTACCAGGTCGTATTTCGCCCCGAGTTCGATCGGCGAATTCGCCCGGGTCGCCGGCACGTCGGGAAGTTTCCCCGCGTGGTAGCGGATCTTGAAGTCGGTGAACTTGAGACCGTGCGCCGTCGAGATCACCACGACGCGGTCGCTTTTTCGAATTGTCCCGTTCGCCACCAACTTGTTGAGGGCGACGAGCGCGACGCCCGTATGCGGGCAATTGAAGAGCCCGGTTCGGTCCGCCGCTGCACAGGCCTCCGCGATTTCGACTTCGCTCGCCTGTTCGACCACGCCGTCATAACGCTTGAGCGCGTCGATCGCCTTCGCCGCGGACACCGGGTTTCCGATCTGGATCGCCGAGGCGAAAGTCGGCCGGGCAACGACCGGTTCCATCACCCGGAAATCCCGCTGATACGAGAGATAGAGCGGGTTTGCGGCCTCGGCCTGGGCGACGCAGAGCCGCGGCCGCCGCTGGATCAGGCCGAGGTCAAAGAGCAGGTCGAGCCCCTTGGCCAGGGCCGAGACGTTGCCGAGATTGCCGCCCGGGATGATCAGCCAGTCGGGGACCTCCCAGTCGAACTGCTGCGCAATCTCGATGCCGACGGTCTTCTGCCCCTCGATCCGCAGGCTGTTCATCGAATTCGCGAGGTAGATGCCATCGTTCTCGGCGACCTGCTTCACGATCTCCATGCAGCCATCGAAATCGGTGTCGAGGGCGAAAACGATCGACCCGTTTGCCACCGGCTGGATCAACTGCGCCAGTGAAATCTTTCCACGCGGCAGGAAGACGATCGAAGGGATTCCCGCCGCCGCCGCGTAGGCCGCAAGAGCCGCCGAAGTGTCCCCGGTCGAGGCACAGGCCACCGCGGGGACGTCGACACCCCGGGCGCGCATTTCGCTCACCATCGAGATCAGGACGGTCATGCCGAGGTCTTTGAACGACCCCGTGTGAGAATTGCCGCAGAGCTTGATCCAGAGATCCTCCACGCCCACCTGCCGTCCGTAGCGCTCGGCCCAGAAGAGGTTCGAGTGTCCCTCGTACATCGACACCACGTTGTTGTTGGCAATTTCTGGGAGCACCCACTCCTTTAGGCCCCAAACCCCCGAGCCATAGGGCCATTCGTTGTGATGGCGGCGCCCGTCGAACAGTTTCTTCCAGCCTTCGGCGGAGGTCTTCCGAAGTTCGTCGAGATCGTGGACCACCTCGAGCAGGCCCCCCTCGCGGTCGGTGTACACGATCTCGTCGAGGCGGTAGCGCTCTTCCGGGTGAGCGAAGCTCTGGAACCACGCGCGGTAACTCGGTTTTTCAGAAGGGCTCATTCGCGATTCTCCTGGATGCGAACGAAGAGGGTCCGCGCCCTGACCTCCGGCCATTCGTCGATCTCCGCGACGGCCTTTCGCAGCGCCGCTTCAGGAGCGGCATGGGTCAGCACCACCACCGAAATCGAACCGCCCGCACTGGCGGGGCCACGCTGCAGGACGGATTCGATCCCGATGTCGTTCGCACCGAGGGCGCCCGTCACCTTCGACAAGACCCCGGGCTCGTCGGTTACCTCGAACCGGAGATAGGCCCGGCCGTGCAGTTCGTCGGTGGGGACCAGCTCGCGCGAATGCAGCGCCTCGAGGGGACGCGAAAGCGGCGGCACGCGTCCGGCACCCGCTCCACGAAGGATTTCTCGCCCGATCTCGATCGCGTCCGCGACCACCGCGCTGGCGGTGGGCATCTCCCCCGCCCCGGCTCCGTAATAGAGCGTGGGACCCACGGCGTCGCCGACGATCAAGACGGCATTCATCGCGCCGTCGACAGAGGCCAACTGGCTGTCGAGCGAAATCAGCGCGGGGTGTACCCGGGCTTCGATCCGATCGTCGCCCTCCCCCGCTGCTTCGCGGGCGATCCCGAGCATCTTCACCCGAAAGCCCAATTCCCGGGCCACCTCGAAGTCGATCGGTGCGAGGTCTCGGAGCCCCTGCGTGGGAATCGAATCGACATCGAGCTCCGCTCCGAAGGCCATCGCCACCAGGATCCCGAGCTTCTGTGCCGCATCGATCCCGTCGATATCGAAGGTCGGGTCGGCCTCGGCATAGCCAAGATCCTGGGCGCGCTTCAAAATCACTTCGAAGGCTTCGCCGGTCGCCTCCATCTCCGAGAGGATGTAGTTGGTGGTCCCATTCAGGATGCCTTCGATCGACAGCACCCGATCCGCGGCGAGCCCTTCCCGGAGCGCCCGCAGCACCGGGATCCCGCCGCCAACGCTCGCCTCGAAAGCCACGTCGACGCCGGCGGCCGCGGCCTGCGCGAAGATCTCCGAGCCGTGGTGAGCGAGAAGCGCCTTGTTCGCGGTGACCACGTGCTTCCCGGCAGCGATCGCGTCTGCGACGAGCGCTCGCGCGGCGCCGGTCCCGCCAATCAATTCGACCACGATGTCGACCGCCGGGTCCGCGATCAATGCCTTTGCGTCCGAGTCGAAGTGGATCCCCTCGAGATCGACCCCGCGATCGGTTTCGGTGTCGAGATCGGCGATCCGTACCAGGCGCAGCCGCGCCCCGAGGCGCTCGCTGATCACCGCAGCATTCTGCCCCAGCACGCGCACCACGCCGCGCCCGATGGTGCCAAAGCCGATCAGGCCGATACCCACTTCTCGATCTCGATTCGACATACACGCTCGCCGAGTCTGGCGACTCAGGCGCCCCCTTCCCTCAGGAACTTTCGGATTCCGCGAACCGCCTGGCGGATCCTGTGTTTGTTCTCGACCAGGGCGAAGCGTACAAATCCCTCGCCGTATTCCCCGAAGCCGATGCCCGCCGAAACGGCGACCCCCGCTTCGGCCAACAGCCGCTTCGAGAACTCGAGCGAACCCATCGCCGTGAAGGGCTCTGGAATCGGCGCCCAGACGAACATCGTCGCCAGCGGCTTCTCGATCTTCCAGCGCCCGGGTCCCTCCTGGCCCAGCCCATCGACCAGCGCGTCCCGGCGCTCCCGGTAGATCTCGACGTTCTCTGCGACACAATCCTGGGGCCCGCGCAGCGCCGAAATTGCACCGATCTGGATCGCCTGGGGCATGCCATAGTCGAGGTAGCTCTTGATCCGCGTGAGCGCGTGGATCATCTGCCGGTTTCCGCAAGCGAAGCCGACCCGCCAGCCCGCCATCGAGTGGCTCTTCGAGAGCGAGACGAATTCGATGGCAATTTCTTTCGCACCCGGAATCTCCAGCAAGCTAGGAGGCTTGTAGCCGTCAAAGGCGATCTCGGCGTAGGCGAAATCGTGGAGAATCATCAGGTCGTTCTCGCTCGCAAAGGCCACGACGCGCTCGAAGAAACTCCGATCCACGACCTGTGCGGTCGGGTTCGCGGGAAAAGAAAGGATCAGCATCTTCGGGCGCGGCCAGGTGCGGTGAAAAGCGGCCTCGAGATTCTCTACGAAGTCCGAATCCGGCGTCAGCGGAACGTGCCGAAGGTCGCCGCCGGCGATGATCACCGAGAACTGGTGGATGGGGTACGCGGGATTCTGGCACAGCACCACGTCGCCGGGCCCGATGGTCATGAGGACGAAGTGCGAGAGCCCCTCCTTGGCACCGATGATCGCAATCGCCTCGGACTCGGGGTCGAGATCCACCGCATACCGGCGCTCGTACCATTCGCAGACCGCGGCGCGCAGGTTCGGAATGCCGCGCGATTGCGAGTAGCGGTGGTTCTTCGGGTTGCGCGCCGCCTCGCAGATCTTCTCGACGACAAAGTCGGGAGTCGGGAGATCAGGGTTGCCCATCCCGAGGTCGATGATGTCCTCGCCGCGCCGACGCGCCGCGCGCATCAACTCGATCACCTCCCCGAGGCTGTAGGGCGGCAATCGATTGAGCTTGTTGAAATCGTGCTGCACGCAGCTCGCCTCTCACGTCCAAGCCCGCCTTCGAGGACGCGCCGGAGGGCCCATTGTACGGAGGCGTCGGCCCCAGCGCCCGTACGAACCCTCTCACGGACGCGTGCCGAAGCTTCGCCTCCGGAAGAGCCGGTAGAACGGGATCCCTGCCAGCATTGCGACGATCGCCACGAAGCTCTCGAGACTCCGCTCGACGAGCATCACGCCGGCAACACCGGCCATCGAAGCCGCGTAGAAGAGCGGCGTCAGCGGGAAACCCCAGGCTCGGTAGGGTCGCGGGCGGTCCGGCTGCGTCCGGCGCAGGCGCAAAAGCGCCGCCACGTCCGCGAGTGCCGCCAACAGGATCGCGAAGATCGTGAAATCGAGAACCGCCGGGAACGAACGCAGGAGGAGCAACACCGCCACCGCCACCGCACCCTGCAAGACGATCGCGCGGGCGGGGGTTCCGAAGCGGGGGTGCACGGTATCCGCTCCCGGCAGGAAGAGCCCGTCGAGACCCATCGCGTAGGCGATGCGCGGACCCACGAGCACCGTCGCGTTGAGCGTCCCGAGAATGGATACCAGCACGAAGGTTCCGACCAGCCCTCCCGCGATGGGTCCAAAGAGGAATCCCGCAGCCGCCCGGCCGGCGTCGGGACTGCCGCGCAGGACCTCCATCGGAATGGCGTAGAGGTAGACCGCGTTGATCGCCAGGTAGAGCACCGCGCACAGGAACAACCCCAGGAAGAGACTCCGAGGCAGGTTGCGACCCGGGTCCCGGATTTCGCTCCCCACGTAGAGCGAGGCGTTCCAGCCGAGGTAGCTAAAGAGCACCGGCGACATTGCCAGCGCGAAGGCGGTAAACGTGATCGGTCCGGCCGCCGCCGCGAAGAAGCGCGCGGGGTCCCCGACGCCGACACTGGGGCCCAGGATCACGAAGGCTGCCAGCGCCGCGATCTTGAGCACGGAAGTCAGGTTGTTTGCACGGGCCCCCCAGCGCACGCCCACGTAATTCGCCCCGGAAACGAGAACCGTCACCCCAACGGCGATCGCCAGGGAACCGCGGCCTTCCCATCCCAGGGCCTCTGAGAGCCCGGCCCCGAAGGCGGCTGCGAGCGCAGCGATCGACCCGGCGTAGATCGCAAAGAAGGTGAGCCAGCCCACCAAGAAGCCCGCCAGCGGATGGAAGGCCTCGCGCAAGAAGACGTAGTCGCCCCCGGCGCGGGGATACATGGCACCGAGTTCGGCGCTGGTGAGCGCGCCGGCGAGTGAGATCAGGGCGCCGAAGCCCCAGGCTGCGAAGATCCACCCCGGGCTCGGCAGCAGCGCCGCCACCTGCCCGGGCGTGAAAAAGATCCCCGCGCCGATCACCGAGGCCACGACCAGGAAGGTCGTGTCGGTCAGCGTCAGTTCACGTTTCAGCCGGTCACGCGGGTGAGCCTCCACCGGGGCCCTCCCTCACCACGCTCGGGAGCGTGGTGGGTCGATTCGCCCTAGGACAAGAACGGGATGATCAGCAGCGCGACGATGTTGATGAGCTTGAGCATCGGGTTGATCGCCGGACCTGCTGTATCCTTGTAGGGGTCGCCCACGGTGTCGCCGGTCACGGCGGCCTTGTGCGCCTCCGAACCCTTGCCGCCGTACTGCCCCATCTCGATGTACTTCTTCGCGTTGTCCCAGGCGGCGCCGCCGGTCGTCATCGAGAGCGCCACACAGACACCCGAGACGATCGAACCGATCAGCATGCCACCGAGGGCCTGGGCACCGACCACCCCGTACCCGAAGAGCGCAGGCAAAAGCCCCACGACCAGGGGCGCAAGCGCCGGAATCAGGGCCGGCAGGATCATCTGGCGCAGCGCGGCCTTGGTCACGATATCGACGCAGGTGCGGTAGTCGGGCTTCGCGGTGCCTTCCATGATTCCCGGGATCTCCCGGAACTGGCGCCGCACCTCATCCACCACCGACTTCGCGGCCTCGGCCACCGCATTCATCGCCAGAGAGGCGAAGATGAAGGGCAGCATGGCTCCGATGAAGAGACCGGCGAGCACGGCGGTATTCGACAGGTCAAAGGAGACGTCGAGACCGCCGACCCGATTCAGGTCTTCGATGTAGGTAGCGAAGAGCACCACCGCCGCGAGGCCAGCCGAAGCGATGGCGTAACCCTTGGTCACCGCCTTCGTCGTATTGCCGAAGGCATCGAGGGGATCGGTGACATTGCGAACGTCTTCGCCGAGATCGGCCATCTGGGCGATGCCGCCGGCGTTGTCCGTAATGGGGCCGTAGGCGTCGATGGAGACGATGATCCCGGCGAGCGACAGCATGCTCATGGCCGCAATTCCGATGCCGTAGAGGCCCGCTACCGAGTGGCAGAAGAGGATCGTAATCACGATCACCACGACGGGCACGACGGTGGCCTGCATCCCGACGGCGAGCCCGCTGATCACGTTGGTACCGTGACCGCCCTCGCTCGCCTTTGCGATGCGATCGACAAAACGCGAACCGTCGCCGGTGTAGACGTCGGTGATCCAGAGCATGACGCCGGTCACGGCGGCGCCCGCCGCGGCGCAGAACCAGAGGGCCGATCCGGAGACGGCGTTGCCGAGGGAATCCACGCTCGGGATCTCGAGGTTCATGTGAATGCCAAGGAGCAGCAGGAGGGTCACGCCAACGGCAATCCCCAGACCGATGTACATCGCCTTCATCACCGCCGGCTGCTCGCCGGCCGCGGGCTCACTAATGCGCACGAAGGGCAGGGCCACCAGCGACCCCACGATGCCCGCCGCACCCACGGCCAACGGGTACAGGAACATGCCCATGTTTCCGGGAAAAACGATGTGCGAGAGCAGCATCACGGCCGCGGCCGTGACGCAGTAGGTCTCGAAGAGGTCCGCGGCCATGCCCGCGCAGTCCCCCACGTTGTCGCCCACGTTGTCGGCGATCACCGCCGGGTTGCGCGGATCGTCCTCGGGAATGTTCGCCTCGACCTTGCCAACCAGGTCGGCTCCGACGTCGGCGCCCTTGGTGAAGATGCCGCCCCCCAGGCGGGCGAAAACCGAGATCAGCGAGCCACCGAAGGCCAACCCGATCAGGGCGTCGGGCTTGTGGTAGCCGCAGGCGTCCATCACCGTGACGATCACGGCCAGCGAGAGCAGGCCGAGGCCGACCACCATCAGGCCGGTGACGGCGCCGCCCTGGAAGGCGAGACCGAAGGCCGGTCCGAACCCATCTTGCGCCGCCCGCGCCACGCGCACGTTCGCGCGCACCGAGACGTTCATGCCGATGAAGCCGGCCGCGGCGCTGGCAAGCGCGCCGAGGATGAAGCCGCCCGCGTACCAAGGCCCGAGGGCCAGCCAGACGATTCCCAGAATCGGCACGCCGACGATGGCGACCGTGCGGTACTGACGGTTCAGGAAGGCCGACGCCCCCGCGCGGATCGCTTCGGCGACCTCGTTCGCGCGATCGGTCGAAGTCGGCGCGGACAGGACCCGCCTGTAGTAATAAAACCCCATCGCCAGAGCTACCAGAGCGGCGATGAAGGAAGCGGCTGTAGTCGCCATCAAAATCTCCCCGTGGCGGGTACGCGAATTCGGGAGGGACGCATTTTGTCCTCCCGCCGGCACCCGGGCTGAAAATCGTTCAGGGGGTCGACGAAGGGGTGCACGCAGTGCGCGCGACGGCCCCCCTTCCCTCTGCGGCGAGGAAACTAGGCGTCCGACCCGTAAAAGTCCACCCCGATGCCGGGCCGCCCCGAACCAATCGGTCCCCGCGGGCCGCTAGACTCTGGCCCGCCGCTCGCTCTCTCCAAATGGGAACCCGCCCGTGCCGACTGCCGCCGATTCTCTGCTCAAAACCGCCCTCGCGAGCGGCGTCGAGATCTGCTTCGCGAACCCCGGAACCACCGAAATGCCGCTGGTCGCAGCGCTCGACCGCAGTCCGGGCATCCGCCCGGTCCTCGGACTCTTCGAGGGGGTTTGCAGCGGCTGCGCCGACGGTTGGGGCCGCATGCGGCGCCAGCCGGCCATGACCCTGCTCCACCTCGGGCCGGGCTTCGCGAATTCGATTGCCAACCTGCACAACGCCCGCCGCGCCCGCACCCCGGTGGTGAACCTCATCGGGGACCACACCCGCGCCCACGCCGCTTTCGACTCCCCGCTGCACTCCGACATCGAATCGCTGGCGCGCCCGGTCTCGACCTGGTTCCGCCACTGCCGCGCACCGGGCGACCTCGGCACCGACACCGCGGAGGCCATCGCGGCATCCAAGGCCGCCGGGGGCGGCGTCGCCAGCCTCGTGATTCCCGCCGACGTGCAGTGGGGAGAAGGGCCGCCCCCGGCCCCGCCGATCACGGCGGCCCCGGCCCCCCGCGTGACGGACGAACGAATTCTTGAGGTCGCGCGTCGCCTGCGAGCGAGTTCTCGCTGTGGGCTGTTGCTGGGAAGCGACGCCCTCGGTGCCGACGCCCAGCGGGCCGCGGCGAGAATCGCCAGCGCGGTCGGCGCAAAGCTCTGGATCGAGACCTTCCCGGCTCGCTGGGAACGCGGCGGCGACCTCCCCGCGTTCGAGCGCCTGCCCTACTTCCCCGAAGCCGCGCGCGAAGCCCTGGCCGATCTCGACCTCTTGATCCTCGCGGGTGCACGCGCACCGGTGGCCTTCTTCGGCTACCCGGGACAGGCGTCGGAATTGGCCCCGGCGGCGGCTCCGGTGCTCCTCTCGGAACCCCAACTCGGGTCGGCGGCCGCCCTCGAGGCGCTGGCGGACGAGGTCGGGGCCGCTGCTTACGGGGGTCCGGGGCCTCCGCCTTCAGCGCCCGTCGCCGTGGGGGCGGGCAGCTCCCTGGATCCGGTGGCCCTGTCGGCAGCGATCGCGCGCTGCCTTCCCGAGAACGCGATCGTGATCGACGAAGCCGCCACCAGCGGCCTGCCCTTCTACGCGGCCACCGCCCGTGGCCCACACCACAGCGTCCTCACGCTGACGGGCGGCGCCATCGGCCAGGGGCTTCCCTGCGCCGCCGGAGCCGCCCTCGCCTGTCCCGACCGGCGGGTGCTCTCGCTGCAGGCGGACGGCAGCGCCCAGTACACGCTGCAGGCCCTCTTCACCCTGGCGCGCGAATCCCTCGATGTCACCGTCGTGCTCTTTTCGAATCGCAGCTACCGCATCCTGCAGATCGAAATGGCCCGCGCCGGAATCAGCGAACCGGGAGCCGCCTCGCGTTCGCTCACACAGCTGACCGAACCGGAACTCGACTGGAGCGCGCTGGCGCGTGGCTACGGCGTTCCCGCCGAGCGCGTGACCGACGCTGAAGGTTTCGGGCAGGCCCTCGAACGCGCCCTGTCGACCTCCGGACCCACGCTGATCGAAGCCATCCTCTGATCAGCGCTCGGCCTCTGCCCGCCCCGGCGCAGGCCCTTCGACGTATCCGAGCGCTTCGAGCAGGGCGTTCATCTCGGGATCGCTGCGCAGGTCGTTGGCCTCGCGAGCCGGTTCTGTCCTCGCGTTCGAAACCCCCGCCCGCAGGCGGCGACGCAGTTCTGCCACGCGTAAGGGACTCTTCTGCGCGAGGTTTCGCGTTTCGCCCGGGTCGTTCTTCAGGTCGTAGAGTTCTTCCGGCCCCTCGATCGAAACGATGTACTTGTAATCGTCGACCCGAATGGCCTGTTTGTCGCGGCGGTTCGTCGCCAGAATGACCTCGCGGTGTGCCGGCGCGATGACTTCCCCGCCCTCCGAGATCAAAGGCCACAAGCTCTCGCCCTCCCACCCGGGCGACATCGGAAAACCAAGGAAATCGAAGATCGTCGGGATCACATCGACCGTCTCGGTGAGCGCCGGGATCCGCCGGGGTAACACCCCGGCCCCCGCTGGAAACTTCATCAGCAGCGGAACCCTCACCATGTCGTCGTAGAGCGTGCGATTGTGCCCGAATCGCTGGTGACCGAAGAAGGCGTCGCCGTGGTCCGAGGTGACGACGATCAGCGCGTCCTGGTAGAGCCCGCGCTCACGCAGCATTGCCAGGAGGCTCGCAAGCGCCTCGTCAACGAAGCGGATGTTCGCCCGGTAGCGCGCTTCGAGATGATGAATCACCGACGGCGTCGCCACGCCGGTTTCGTTGGCCTTCAGGAATTCGTCGTGGATGGCGTCCCAGGGCACATCGCCACAGGCGCAGGGTTCGCCTTCGCAGAGGCAGTTGTCGCCATCGTCGCGCAGGTAGGACGCTGGGGCGTCGTAGGGTTTATGCGGTTGCAGGTAGTGGAAGTAGGCGTAGGTCCCGCCCGCCCCGAACTCTGGGAGGAGCTCTGCAATCGAGCGTTCCATGTCCGCGGGCTGCACGCG
>Ga0066376_10001794_pt1 | contig 20531 bp, 16 predicted proteins | sample Knorr_S15_td_Bot_FD_77009 | JGI IMG/M metagenome (GOLD analysis project Ga0066376, IMG submission 77009) | Marine microbial communities from Southern Atlantic Ocean transect - Knorr_S15_td_Bottom_ad_5009_LV_A | ecosystem: Environmental > Aquatic > Marine > Oceanic | place: Southern Atlantic...
CCAAGAACATCACGCTGGTAGGCACCGGCACCACGGTCTTCGCATCGGCGGGAAACTCGTTTACCGGGAGCGTGAGCCTGCTCGGCGGATCGCTGGCTCTCGGCGCGGACAACGTGCTACCGGATGCCATCTCGCTGAGCGTCACCGGAGGATCGCTCCTCTTGGCCGACTATAACGACACCATCAACGGCCTCACGCTCTCGGGTACGGGACTGATCACCGGTTCCGGCACACTCCACGTCTCATCGTTTACCTACACCGGCGGAATTAGCGAGGTCGACGTGGACGTCGACTTCAGCAACCCGACCGATGCGTTCGTGATGGACAATTCATCGGCGGACGTTCTGACCATCGGGAAGAAGCTGAAGCATCACGGCAAGACGCATATCAAGAAGGGGAAGCTGAAGCTGAAGGGCGCCGATGCGCTTCCGAACAGCAGCTTCATCGAGGTGGACCTCGGCGCCGTGCTAGACGTTTCCGAGGCGGGATTTACTCTCGCTTCGGGTCAGACGCTCGGGGGTTCGGGGACGGTCCTCGGCGACTTGATCGTGGCTTCGGGTGCGACCCTGGCGCCGGGAAGTAGCCCGGGAACTCTCTCCACGGGCGACCAGACCTGGGAAGGCGGCGGCACCCTCAATATCGAGCTCGACAATGCCACCGGCGTGGCGGGAACCAACTGGGATCTCCTGGACATCTCCGGGCTGCTTTCGATCACGGCGACTTCCGGCGATCCATTCCAGATCGCGCTCAGCACGCTTCTCGAGGGCACGAACACCCCCGGCGACATGTCGAACTTCGATGCATCGAGCACGTACATCTGGACCATCGCAACGACGACGGGCGGGATCACCGGTTTCTCGCAAGATGCATTCTCGATCGACGACTCGGGGTTCACCAACTCGCTGGTCGGAGACTTCTCGATCCCGGCCTTCTCGCTGCGGGTGCTGGACAACGACCTGCTGCTCTACTACACGCCCGAACCCGGCACCGCGGTCCTCCTGACGATGGGACTCGGAAGCCTGGGACTCCGCCGCCGCCGCACCCCTGTTACCTGAGCGGATTCCGCGTCCGTAGCGGTTGACTCTGCCGGGACTGAGCGATCCACGCGATCCTCGGGCTATCGGCCATCTGGGGTGAGCTGGCGAGTGCGATCCGCTCTCCACTCGCGCAGGTCGCCTTGTCGGTTTACCCTGATCGAACACTGAGGATCGAAGGGGCCCCTTAAGTGGAACACGGTGGTTCAGTCCAGTTCGAACGCGGGGGAGGGGAGGCCTGGCGAAATCCCTTCCCGATGTACCGGGAGCTTCGCGATCACGCGCCGCTCGTCGAGATCCGGGACGGCGACTACTGGGTGCTCTCGCGCTGGAACGACGTCTTCGACGCGCTGATCGACACTGCGACCTTCTCCTCGGCGAAGGGCCTCACGACCGACTACCGCGACATGGAGGAACTCGGCCTCGAGTCGCCCATCGTCATGATGGACCCCCCCGACCACACGGCGGTCCGCAAGCTCGGCATCAAGCAATTCACGCCGCGCCGCGTCCGCGAGATCGAAGCGATGGTTCGCGACTTCGTCGTCGAACGCGTCGAGCGGCTGCGCGAAGCGGGCGAGGGTGACATCGTCACCGAACTCTTCAAGCCACTGCCGAGCCGGGTGGTCGCCCACTTCCTGGGCGTTCCCGACGAGGTCCGCGACCGTTTCGACGGCTGGACCGAAGCGACGGTCTCCGCCAACGCCGAGGGCGACATCTTGAAGGACGGCGCGGATGCCGTCGCCGAGATGTTCCGACTGTTTGCCGGCCTCATCGAGGAGCGCCGCAAGGAACCGCGCGAAGACCTCTTCTCCGCCCTCGTCCACGCACGGATCGACGGCGAGCCCGTGTCGATGGCCCGCATCCTGGGCTTTGGCTTCACCATGGTCACCGGTGGCAACGATACGGTCACCGGGCTGCTCGGCGGTGCCAGCCAGCTCCTCTCGGAGCACCCGGAGGCGAAGGCCCACCTCGCAGCCGAGCCCGAGGCAATCCCGCGAGCCATCGAGGAGTTCCTGCGCCTGGTGAGCCCGCTGCAGGCGCTGGCGCGCACGACGACCCGGGAGGTCTCGCTCCACGGCCAGACGATTCCGGCCGGCAAGCGCGTGCTCCTGCTCTACGGATCCGCCAACCGCGACCAGCGTGAATTCGGGCCCGAAGCCGAGGTCTTCGAACCCGACCGAAAGATCCGCCGCCACCTCGCTCTCGGGTACGGCTCCCACCACTGCATCGGTGCGGCGACCGCGCGGCTACAGGCGCGTGTCGTCCTGGAGGAACTGCTCGCCCGCTGCCCGGACTTCCAGGTCGACGCGGAGAAGGGGCGCTTCGCCCCGGGCCCGCACGTGCGCCGCTACGAATCGCTGCCGTTTCGCGCCGACGGCTGAGGCGGGGCCGACACCCCGGGCAGAAGGCAGTTGCCGGCGCGCGGAACGTGGTTGCGAGCCGCCCTCCACAGAGTTGCGTGAGCACTTCGCATCGTCACGAAAAGTCCTTGATCTTCGAGCCTTTTTCCGCTTTGGTGGAACTCACCTTCAGCGCCTCCTGGCCGTTGCATTCGGACCCCGGGGCAGAGGAGAACGCCTTGGACCCGAAGCGCCTTCGACTCAGCGTCGCAGCGGCCGTGATCGCCTCGCTGGTCGCCGCGATCGCGGCGGGCTCGGCCGTGGCGGGCACGGTCTACTCCTGGGAAACCCGGGAGGGCACACTGGCCTTCACCGACGACCCGAAGCAGATTCCCGCGGAATACCGCGAGGCCGCCAACGCTCGCGAGTTCGAGGCCCTCGGCGATTACGCGCGCGCAACGCGTACCAGCGAGCCGGTCGTGGCCGAGCACGCGACTCGCGTCGAGCGTCGCCTGTCGCAGCTGCGCGGCAGCCACGGGGCCATCGCGTTGGCGGCCCCGGGCCTTCGCGGTAGCGGCGCTTCCGAGGCCGCCTTCCTGGTGCGAACTTCTGGCAGCAGCCGCGGCGTCGCCACCCAGGTGGGCTTCCCGGTGAGCAGCGGCCCCGCTGGCAACCCGGAACCGATCGTCACCGACAACGTGCGAGTGCGGTCTGCGAATGGGACGACCCGGCACATCACCGTGGTGCGCCAAGGCGAGCGCATCCTCTCGGTGGTGCGGCCCCAGGCCAACGAGACTTCGGCGACGTTCCCGGACGAGCGCGAGCTGTTGCGCCGCCTCGGGGGGCGCTAGTCCGCGACCGCCGGATCTGCGCTTACCGCCCCGCGCTCTTCTTCGGCTTCTTCGCGAGGTAGGGCTCGAGGCCGCGGAAGGTCGATTTTACGATCCAGGCGTTGGCCATGCCGTCGGGCCGCCTCCACTCCTGACGCTCGAAGACGTTGAACTGCACCAGGGTCCAGGGCGAGTAGGCGGTGTAGGTCACCTCGAGCACCGCGAGGTTCAGGTCTTCATTTACGTGCACCGGCTCGGCGCGATAATCCGTGAAGCGGATCGATTCGGGCGCGGGCAGGCCCGCGAGATAGCTCTTCTGCTCGGCCCGGGCGACGTAGCGCGAGGCCCCCTGGAAGTGCCCGAAGCGGACCAGGTCGGTGTAGCGCTTCTGCATTTCCTGAAGCGAGTACTCGCGCTCGAGGGGGTCTCCCCAGCGCACCTCTCCGAAGGCGCAACCGATCGCGAACGGTGCCAGCAGCACCAGCAACAGGGCGGCGCGACGCGCGCGCGGGCCGCTGCGCAAAATGGATCGGGTTCGCTCGAATCGTCGGGTCGGTCGGGACATTGCAAGGCTCCTCGGCGACGACCGCGGGATGCGGACGGGCTTCTCTTTGGGGGGTATCGGCGGCTCTGGCCCGGGACTGGAGCCCCCTGTGATAGCCTCGCGCAGCGCGTACGCAGCCGAGTGCTTCGGCGCGCGGGAGGCGGGTCCGCGGGTGTCCCATCGACTCGGTATCGACATCGGCGGCACCAAGACCGCGCTGGCGCTGGCCGATGCGGCGGGTGTCATCGTCGCACGCGAGCGCTTCCCCACCGAGCCGAGCGGCAGCGCCGAGGACGACCTGCTGCGGATCGCCGCCCGCGCGCGTGCGCTCGCCGAGGCCAGCGGTGTCGGCTGGCCCGAAGTCGAGGCCGTGGGTGTGTCGCTGCCCGGGCCCTTCGACCGCCGCGGGGGACGCGTGCTGCATCCCCCGAATCTCCCGGGCTGGGGCGTCGTACCCGTCCGCGACGTGCTCGAGGCGGCCCTCGAGCGGCCGGTACGCCTCGAAAACGATGCCAACGCCGCCGCCCTCGCCGAATGGCGCTACGGGGCCGGGCAGGGCTGCCAGAACCTCGTCTACCTGACGATGTCGACCGGCATCGGCGCCGGCATGATCCTGGGCGGGCGACTCCACGTCGGCCACCGCGACTTCGCGGGCGAGATCGGGCACACCCCGGTCGAATGGCCGGGGGAGCGCTGCGCCTGTGGCTTCGATGGCTGCCTCGAGGCTTACGTGGGGGGCGCGGCCTGGCAGCGTCGCCTGCGGGCTGTGGCACCCCCTGAAGGAGCGATCGCGGTGCGAGCCGGGGGGCAGGGGCAGATCCGGCCCGAAGACGCCGTGGCGGCCGCCCACGCGGGCGACGCTTTTGCCATTGCCGAACTCGAACGCCTGGCCGACTACCTTTCACGCGCGCTGGCGCAGCTGGTCTTCAGCGTTTCTCCCGAGCGAATCGTGCTCGGCACCATCGCCGTGGCCGCCGGCGAAGCGCTCTTCTTCGAGCCGCTGCGGCGCCGGGTGGCCGAGCGCACCTGGCCCGGGCAAGCCCATGCCGTCGAGATCCTGCCCGCGAGCCTCGGAGAAGACGGGCCCTTTCGGGCGGGGCTCTGCGCCGCGGACTGAGCCCCGCGCTCAGACGCGCGCGTCCTCGAGCGCCGCGACTTCACGGCGCAGGGCCGCGAACGTTCCGGCTGCAATCGCGGCGCGCGCGCGCTCGAGCAGGCGCAGGGTAAAGCGCAGATTGTGCACGCTGGCGAGCTGCGCCCCGAGGCTCTCGCCAATCGACAGCAGGTGCCGGAGATAGCCCCTGGAAACCCGGCTGCAGGTCGCACAATCGCAGTCTGGATCCGGCGGCAGGGGGTCGTCTCGAAAGCGCGCGCTCTTCGCCTGCAGGCGCCCGCGGCTGGTAAAGAGCACGCCGTGGCGCCCGTTGCGCGTCGGCACCACGCAGTCAAAGAGGTCAACGCCGGCGGCCACGGCATCCACCAGGTCGATCGGATGCCCCAGGCCCATCAGGTATCGCGGGCGCTCCTCGGGCAGGGCCGCTTGGGCCGCCTCGATCAGTTCGCCGCGCTGGCTGCGCGGCTCGCCCAGCCCGAGACCGCCGTGGGCGTAGCCGTCGAAGCCGACGTCTACCGTGCCGGCTGCGCTCGTCCGTCGAAGCTCGGCGGAGAGTCCGCCCTGCACAATTCCGAAGACGGCCTGGTCGGGCCGACTGCGGGCCGCAGCGCTGCGCCGGGCCCAGCGCAAGGTCTGCTCCATTGCCTCGCGCATGCGCCGACTCTCGCTTTCCTTTGCATCGGGCCGCGGGCGGTGGCAGACGTCGAGCACCATCGCGATGTCCGCCCCGAGCTTTTCCTGGATGGCAATCGCCGATTCGGGGGTCAGGCTGCGGCGCGTTCCGTCGAGTGGCGAGGAGAAGGTGATGCCGTCTTCGTCGAGTTGCATGCGATCCGCCAGCGAAGTCACCTGGTAGCCGCCGCTGTCGGTGAGCCATGGGCCCCCGAAGCCGCTGAAGCCGTGGAGTCCGCCGAGGCCCGCGATCGTGTCTTCGCCTGGCCGCTCGTGCAGGTGGTAGGTGTTCGCCAGCAGGATCTGGGCCCCGAGCCCTTCGAGCACCGGCATCGACACGCCGCGCACCGCGCCATAGGTCGCGACACACATGAATGCTGGCGTCTCGACCACGCCGTGGGGCGTCGCAAGCCGCCCGCTGCGCGCAGCGCCGTCGCGCGCGGTCACTTCGAAACAGAACCCCGAAGCCTTCATTCGATCCACATCGCGTCGCCGTAGGAATAGAAGCGGTAGCCCTCACGAATCGCCTCGGCGTAAGCCGCAAGGACCGTCTCACGCCCGGCGAAGGCCGCCACCAGCAGCAGCAGTGAGGAACGCGGCAGGTGAAAGTTGGTCAGGAGGGCGTCGACCACCGCGAAGCGCGAACCCGGTTTCAGGAAGAGATCGGTCTGGCCGCGGCGGGCCGCCACACGCCCATCGCTCGCGTGGCAAGCCTCGAGTACCCGCGTCACGGTCGTTCCCACCGCCACCACCCGGCCACCGCCGGCGCGCGTCCGCTCGATGGCTTCGGCGGTCTCCTCTGGCAGTTCAAAGTCTTCCGCGTGCAGGCGACCGCGCTGCAAGTCTTCGGGGGTGAGCGGTCGAAAGGTTCCGGCACCGACGTGCAGCACGACTTCGGCGCGCGCCACGCCGCGCTCGGCAATCTCGCCCAGCAGCGCTTTGGTGAAGTGCAGGCCCGCGGTGGGGGCTGCCACCGCACCGGGCTCGCGCGCGAAGATCGTCTGGTAGCGCTCGACGTCGTCGGCGTCGTGCACGCCGGGTTCTCGCCGGATGTAGGGGGGCAGGGGAGGGGCGCCCCAGGCGTAGGGATCGACGTCCTCGGGGAAAGCCAGGGTGGCGACGCCGTCCGGCGCCACCGCCAACACCTCCGCCTCGAGGCTCTCGGCCTGCCCTTCACTTTCGAAAATCAGAGCCAGCCCTTCGCGCAGGCGTCCGCGACACCCCACCAGCGCCCGCAGCTGCGCTTTGGTACCGGCGGGGCCCAGCAACAACGCCTCGGCGCGCCCGCCGCTCTGCTTGCGGCCGCGCAGGCGTGCTGGCACCACGCGCGTCGCATTGACGACCAACAGGTCGCCGGCGCGAAGTTTCGAGGGCAGGTCGCCGATCACGGCGTGTTCGAGAGGACCGGGGCGTGCCCGGTCCAGCACCAGCATGCGCGCCGCATCGCGGCGTGGGGGGGGATGCTGGGCGATGCATTCGGGCGGGAGCGGATAGTCGAAGGCGTCGAGCAGGGTGCCGACCGCGCACTCGAGCGTCATTGCTCGGTCACCGGGCGGCAGGCACGGCGGTCGCCGCCACGGCCTCGAAGAGTTTTGGAGCCTCGATCAGGGCGTCGTAAGAGAACAGGGCGTCACGCGGAAGGCCGGCGCCCCGTGCCGCATGGACCTGGGCGACCGCCCCCTCGGGCTCGGTCGCGAAAAGCCAGACACCGATCCCCGCCCAGGTGCGCTCGGGGCTGCGGCCGCCGCCGAGCGCGTCTGCCTGGTAGCCAAAAAGTCGCTGGTCCCGGGTGTAGAGCATGGGCACGACGAAGTTCACGAGATTCTCTTCGAGCCAACGCCGCCAGTCCTGGGCGATCGAGAGGTAGGCCCGATCGGCGTAGGGGATCACGGCCGCCGACAGTTCGACACCGGGTCGCACAGCGTCGAGCGAAGTGCGAATCGCAGCGACCAGGGCGGTGACCTGCTGGCGTCGCCAAGCATCCCACTCGTTCGCGCGCACGATCGCTGAGGTCGCCGGCGAGTCCGGATCGCGAAAGGGGTCGGGTTCGCCGGTCTCGCGTTGATAACGCGCACGGCTGCTCGCGCCGTAGCCAAAATCGAGGCCCACACCGAAGCGCGACCCCGGCGCGATCGGCAGCACGAGCGGGTGCCGGATGTAGTCGAGGTGCACCCCGTCGAGCTGCGGGTAGCGCGCGGCCAATTCCGCGAAGGTGCTCGCCAGCCACTCGCGGACGCCTTGGGCCGCGGGATCGAGGTACAGCCCCCGGGTCCCCATGCGGTAGAAGCCGCGCTCGGGTGAGGGCACTTCGAGATCGGGGTAGTCGAGCAGCGAGCGCCCGCGGCGATCGACGTGGACCGCCTCGCGCCCGAGTTCCTCGAGAATCGGGGCATCGCGGTTCCGGGCCAGCGAGAGCACATTGACCCAGGCGTGGACCCGCAGGCCCGCAGCGTGGGCGCGCTCGATGGTCTCGGCCAGCGGGTCAAGGCCGGTCGCCTCGCGGATCTCGGCGAAGGGCCCGGCGTCGGCGCGCGCGCTCTCGAACCAGGCACGTCCGCCGCGATAGACCTGCACGAAGAGGTCGCTGACGCCGAGTTGCCGAGCGTGATCGATCAGGGCCTCAATCTCGGCCGGGTCCTCGAGCGGCCGGGCCGAGCCTTCGCAGAGCACCCAGAGCCCACGGGTCGGCGGCAGCAGGACGACCTGCGCCGGCGGCCCCTTGGCGGCAGCGGCAGAGACATCACGGCTCCCGGGCTCGGACGCTTCGGAACACGCAAGCAAGAGCGCCGCCGCCCCGAGCCACGGGGCAAGCGCACTCCGCGAACGCGCGCGGGCGAGCACTGAAGGGTGCGAAGCCAAGGCGGGGGCAACGCTAGTCGAGCGCTGGCAAGCCGACAATCGCGAAGAAGCGATTGACAGGGCCCGGACCTCGCGCACAATCGGAGGGGGGTGGAGGGCCTTTGATGAGCAAACACGAGCGAACGACAACACCGGTGTGGGCTCTGGCCTGTCTGCTCGTGTGCCTGCTCGCAGCGGCGGGAAGTGTCGGCGCCGATGGAAGCCCGCTTTCGATCAGCGCCGCCGCGACCCTGCGTGCGGCCCGGCTCGCCGAAGAGCGCGGCGAGCATCCGCTCGCCCGTCGGCTTTTCGCAAAGGCGGCACGTGAAAATCCATCGCTTGCCGACGTCGCTGACCTGCTCAGCGCGCGCATCGCGTTCGTGAGTGATCCCGCGGCGTCGCTCGCGGAAATCGTGGCGGTGCGCTCGCGGCACCCGCAGTCGCCGCTGGCCCCGGATCTGGCCGAACTCGAAGGCGAGGCACAGCTCGCAGCCGGGCACGAGGCCAGCGCCAGGGCCGCCTTGGAGGCGGCACGCGCCAAGAGCCGACCCCGCGAGCGCGAAGCTCGATTGCTCGGCCAGATCGCTGCCTCTTACGACCGCAGCGGCGATCACAGCGCGGCCCGCAGCCTCTACCTCCAGCTCTGGACGCGTCATCCCCAGCAGCCCGCCGGAGCCGAAGCCGACACCTGGCTCCGCGCCGATGAAGCACGGGGCGGTCCCCTGCGAACCCCCGCCATCTGGCACCGACGCGGAAACCGCCTGCTCGACCTGCGGGACAACGACGCCGCCATTCGCGCTTACGATCGCGCGCTCGAAGACTACGAATCGGAGACCGCCCGGAAGCGCGTTCGCCACTTGCGCGCCGAAGCCCTATTCCGAGCGCGTCGCTACACCGAGTCCGAAGCGGCGTTTGCCGCGCTCCCCCAGCGCGGCGACGTTCCGGTGTGGCGTGCCCGCGCGATGGCGCGCTCGGGCCGCGTAGAGGAAGCGATTCGCCGGCTGATCGCGCTGGCGGATGGGCCCGGGCCCTTGAAGGGGCGACATAACGCTCGCCAGATCGCGGCGCTGCTGCTGGTGGGCGAGGGCCGGGGCAAGGAGGCACGCCCCTTCTTCGAGGACCTCGCCAGGGTGCGTCACCGGCCGTTCCTCCAACGCGACGCGCTTTGGCAACTCGGCTGGGAGGCCTACCGCGAGGGCCACTTCGAGATCGCGCGCTCGTACTTCGCAGACCTCGAAAAGAGCGAACGCTCGGAGATCGCAAAACTCCGGCCCCGCTATTGGGGCGCGCGCTCCTTCGAACGCTTGGGCGCAACCGACGCCGCCGAGGCGAGGTACCGGGAACTCGCGCGCGACCACCCGCTCAGTTACTACGGCTGGCGCGCAGCCCAGCGGATCGGCGGCGCGCCCGCTCGCGGGGCGGGCCCCCGCGACCAATCGCTCGAGCACAGCTCCCAGAATGCCGCCCCGAGCAGCGACTTCGAACGGGCTCGAATCCTGCTGGCGGCCGGCCTTCGCGAACCCGCCCGCCAGGAGCTGAGAAGCCTCTCGAAAAAACTCCGAACCCCCGAAGACCTTGCGCACCTCGCGGGGTTGTACACCGCCAACGGGGACCGGAACGCAGCCCAACTGCTGGCGATTCGGATCGGAGCAGAGAAGCTGGCGCGAGGCCCCCAGCACCAGCGCGAGGCGCTTTGGTGGTACGCCTGGCCGCGTGCCCATGCCGACTTCGTCGACCGGGCGATTGCGGCCGCCGGCGGCGACGTCTCCCCCGCGCTGGTTCGGGCCATCGTGAGAGAGGAGAGCAGTTTTCGGCCGCGGGTGGTCTCGGCGGTGGGGGCCCGGGGGCTGATGCAGATCTTGGACGAGACCGGTCGCGGTCTCGCCAAACGCGGCGGCGAAGAAACCTACGATGCCGAGGATCTCTTCAACCCGGAGACGAATATCCGGCTGGGCACGCGCTACCTCGCCGAACTCCGCGAAGAGTTTCCCGAGCGGCCGGCAGCCGCCATCGCGAGCTACAACGCGGGCCCCCGCGTCGTACGGAAGTGGACAACCGCCGATCCCGACCTCGAAGAAGACGAATGGGTCGAAAGCATTCCCTACAACCAGACCCGAAACTATGTGAGGCGCGTGCAGCGAAGCGTCCACGTCTACGCTTCGCTGTACGGCGATGACTAGCCCCGCAGGCCCCGCGCTCTGGCCGATCGCTGAAAGGGCCCCCGGACGGATCGACGTCGCCGGCCTGGGCGAGGTCTCTCTCGACGAGGTCGGCGTGCTCATGCCGGGTTCTGAATTCGGCGACAAGCGGGGGCTCTCCGCGCTTGTGCGGAGACCCGGCGGCACGATCGCCAGCGCGATCCTCGGTTGCCAGCGACTGGGCCTCGTGACTGCGCTAGTGGCTGCCGTCGGGGCCGACGCCGAGGGCGAAGCGGCGCTCGCGCCACTGGCCGCGGCGGGCGTTGATCTCACGCGTATCGAGTACCGCCGCAGCGGGCAGACCCGGCGCGCCTTCATCGCAGTCGATCCCACGGCGGGCACCCGAGAGGTCTACGCCTACCGCTCGCACAGGTTGAACCTCGACCTGGCGGGACTCGACCGCCGTCCCTTCCAGGAAGCGAGGGCCGTGCTGCTCGACGCCAGCGACCCCGGGGCCTCCGAATGGGCCGCCGTGGCGGCGGCCCGGGAAGGTCTCCCGGTGATCCTGGATGCCGACCGCCCCTTCGCCGACTGTGAGCGCCTGTTGTCCCGGGTTTCGTTTCCGATCGTGGGGGAGGCACTGGCCCAGCATCTCGGCGGCGGCCAGACTCGGGCCGGGCTCGAAACCCTGCGCGACCTCGGGGCACACTTCGCCGTGGCGACCTGCGGCGCGCGCGGCTCGCTGGCCCTCGGGCCCGATGGCTTTCTCGAAGCGCCAGCATTCGCGGTTCCGGTGGTGGATTCGACCGGCGCGGGCGACGCGTTTCGGGCGGGCTTCGTCACCGCATTGCTGGGGGGTGCGGGCCCGGCAACGCTGCTGCAGAGGGCCAACGCGTGCGGCGCGCTCAACTGCAGGAAGGCGGGCGCCCAGGAAGCGCTGCCCACCGCGGACGAACTGGAGCGCTTCCTCGCCGACGTCGGCTAGCTGCCCTCTTCGCTTTCTTCGCTCGCCACGGCAGCATCGTCGAAGAGCTTCTCGCCCGAACGAGCCTTTCTCTCGAGGAGTTGGATGTCCTCCTCGGCAGGCGCCGCCACTTCTTCGTCATCGTCGAGCAGCGGTGCCATCGGCCGCGCCGCCGCCTTTCGCCGACCCTTCGGGGGCGAGGCGCTGGGCGGCGCCGAATCGGACGGCTTCTCGCGCTGATCGACTTCGCACTTCGGGCAGATCGGTTCTTCGCGCCCCAGATCGTAGAAGCGTGCACCGCAGCCGAAACACTCAAACTTGTTGCCGAAGCGAGGGTGCACGGCCAGCGGCACCAGCGCAGTCTTCTTCCCCTTCGAGCCGGGGACCTTCTTCGCGCGCGGCTTCGCTTGCGCCTTCCGTGCCGGGGACTTCTTCGCCGCCGCCTTCGTGGCCTTTTCCGCCGCGGTGTTCTTCGGCGCGGCCTTCTTGGCAACCACCTTCTTCGGCCCGGCCTTCTTGGCAGCCACCTTCTTCGGCGTGGCCTTCTTGGCAGTGGCCTTCTTCAGGGCGGGTTGCTTCGCTGCCGGAGTCTTCTTACGAGAAGTCCCCACCGCCTTTTTCTTCCGGACCGGGCTCATTCTCGCTCCTCCGTCGCACAGTGCAGCCAGTCTCGAGCCTCTTCGAGTTGCCTCGCACCCATGGCGAGGGCCTCCTCGGGCCCATCGACGGCACTGTGATCGATTTCGACTTGCTGGCCTTCCACGGCCTCCCCGAGACCGGCCGCGTCGAGCCACGAGCGGTAGACCGCCATCAGGTCCCGCCGCGCCGTCTGCGGCGATTCGTCACCCTCGGCGTTCTTCACCGGCGAAAATTCGAGGGCGGCATCGGCCTCGACGACGCACACCCGCTCGGCCTCCGGCAGGGCGTCAAAGACGAAGCGCTCGAGTTTCTCGGCGTTCGGGCCGGCCGGCGCCAGCGGGACCCCGCTGTCGTCCACCGTCGGCACCTTCTTCGGCGAAAGGTGGTAGGGCAGAAAGCGGTCGGCATTGTCGGCCATGCGCCGCAGAAAGGCGGTATCGAAAACGTGAATGGCGATGTTCCCGGCCCAGTAGATCAACTCGCCGGAGTCGTCCCGGGCATGGCGCTCGGCGTCTCCGAGTTCGGTGTACTCGACGACACCGGGGCGCCCCGCCACGCGCGCGACGACACCCCATTTCGCCATCGGGTCCCGCTTGCGCACCACCTTGCACGAAACCTCCGCCCCGCGATCGCGATGAAAACCGAGAAATACGGGATCGGCCATTCGCACCAGCGGGTTGTCGACCTGGTAATAGAAAACCGTATCGATGCCGCGCGCTTCCATCTGCGAGAGCGCACCCGAGCGCGCCAACGCGGGGATCACGCCTCCGTGTCCGTCGGGGCTCTCAAAAATGCGACCCATCGTCTCGAGCACTGCGTGTCCATTGGCGTCAAAGGCCGGCACCATCTCCTGGGCGAAGAGGTGCACCGCTTCGGGTTCGAGTCCCCACCAGTCGTTCGCCTCGAAAAGCGCGCGCGTCGGGGCCTCGGTGGCCGCACTCGTCATCACGTACCAGGGCAAGGAACGCCCGTAGCGGCGCGCCAGGCCTCGCAGCTTTTGGGCCTGGAGTTCAAAGAGGCTGCGATCGGATACCGGCCCCAACGGAAAAGCACCCTTGGGCGCGTCGAAGCCGAGCCGCGTGGCCTGGCCTCCGGCCACCACCAGGATCGCAACACGGCCCGTCCGCAGCAGTTCTTCCCCGGCTTCTCGGGCGCTCTTCCGGTCGGCCCCGGGGGCCTCGCCTCGCGAGGGGAGGGCGATCGCCCCTTCCAGGGGTTCGATCCCGGCGGGCGTCCCCGCGGCGCGCTCGTGCGAGCTTCGCCACGCTTCGGTCCAACGCCCCAAGCCGGCGCCCAACCGCTCCGCCTGGGCGAGCAGACCCTCACGGCCGGGCGTATCCAGGCGATCCCAGAATCGCAGGACGTGCTCCTGGCCGAACTCCCGAAATTGTTCTTCCACCGCCTCGAAGCGGGATTCCATCGATTCGTGCAAATCGTTCGCGTCCAAGGGGGGGTCGATGTTCTCGCCTGCGGCGGCAATTAGCACAGCCACTCGTAGATGGGTAGAAGCGAACGCGTCGAGGAGCCCCAAAACGGGTGCTCGTGCGGCCCAGCGGGCCGGAGCGCCGGTTCTTTGCCAGGGCGGATGCCGCCGCGGAGGGCCCTTCGGGCCATTCCCTCTACTTCCAGTACTTTACATAATATATCTTATCGGACATTCTATCTGTACGATTGGCACGCTCAGACGGCCCCACAGCGAGCACTCCCCCGGCCCCCCCCTTCCGACTCCCGGGCCAGGCAGACCCCGCGCCGACTGCCATGCCCGCGCGCACTGCGCCGTCGAGGCACCCCACCGACCGAACGCGTCTGGCGGAATCGTCAGCGGGACAATGCCGCGCGCAGTTCTTCGATGCGGCTGCGAATGTGGACTGGCAGCGGCCGACCTTCTGCACCCGACGCGCGGTCATAGGTGGCGATGGCCATGGCGTCGTCGCCGGCCTCGGCATAGCAACGCGCCGCATCCCCGAGCGCCTGGGAGCGCAGCGGAAAATCGGACAAGCCTCCGGCTTCCTCGAAGAACGCCGCGGCCGCCGGCCAATCTCCAGCGGCTTCCCGGGCCGCAGCGACGCGTAAGAGAATCAGACCGCGCAGGCCATCGCTGGGCGCACCTTCGGAGAGCGCGCCAACCCAGGTGGCCTCGGCCGCCGCCGAGTCGCCGAGCGCCTGTTCGAGGTCTCCCTGTTGGAGCGCGGCCACCTGGCTCTCGGGTGTGCCCGGGTGATCGCTTCGCACGGCCGCAAAAATGGCGACGTATTCGCGCCGCACGCGAGTCGCAGTCTCCGGGTTGGCAGGCTCCGTTGGCAGGATGTCCGACGGGGAGGCCCCCATGTCCGCCATGAAACCCTGATGGGCCCGGGCCAACGCGATCGAAGCGGCCTCCTGCGAATCGGCCTGGGCGGACGACCAGTAACCGTAGCCCGCGGCGCCCACCAGCAGCAGGCCGAGGATCACCAGGATCGCCGTGCGCTTCTTCTCGAGCCAATCCGCCAGGCGATCCCCGGCGCTCTGCATCCGGTCGAGGGTTTCGGCCGCCGAATCCGGCCGGCGGTTCTTTTTCTTCGGGGAGCGTTCGCCAATCACCACGGTCGAGTCTTCCTTCGTTTCCTGGAGGTGGCTCCAGCGCGAGGCCGGAGTGTATCCAAGCCACCGGGTTCATCCCGCCCGATCAGGGCGCGGACCTCAAATTAATGACCAAGCCCACTACTCGGTCTGTTCGACGGAATTTTCGGCAGTGTCTTCGGCGCTCGCGCTGCCCTTGCGTCTGCGCGGGCGGGCTCGGAGCTGCAGACGCAGGGGCGCCCCCTCGAAGTCGAAGCTCTCGCGCAGCCGGTTCTCCAGGAAGCGCCGATAGCTCGACTGGATCGCGTCCGGGTCCGTACACACCAGCACGAAGCGCGGCGGCGAGACCCCCGTCTGGGTGGCGAAGAAGAACTTGATCGGGCGACGCCGCGGTCCTCGCTGGGCCATCGAGGGCGAGTGCCGGGCAATCGTCTCGCGCAGCCAACGGTTCAGCTCCGCCGTCGGAATCCGGCGCTTCGCCACCGCGTACACGCGCTCGGCCAGCGGCAGCACGCGCTCGGCGCGCATCCCCGTCATGCCCGAAAGGCTCAGGATCGGGGCCTGCACCACCGCCCCCAGCGCGCGCTCCAGACTGCCCCGCACGGCTTCGCCCTGGCCCTCCGGCACGCGATCCCACTTGTTGGCCAGCAGCGCCATCGCGCAACCCGACTCTGCCGCGAGATTTGCGATCCGGGCGTCCTGATCGTGGAAGCCCTCGCTGGCGTCGACCAGCAGGAATGCGACGTCGGCGCGTTCCAGGGAACGCAGCGTCATCAGCGCACTGCCTCGCTCGATTTTCTGATTGCGCAATGCCGCGCGGCGCAGGCCGGCGGTGTCCACGAGTTCGTATTCGCGCTCACCGCGTTGGATTCGGATGTCCACGCTGTCTCGCGTGGTGCCGGGTTCGGCGGAAACTACGACGCGCTCCGACCCCACCAGTCGATTCACGAGCGTGCTCTTGCCCACGTTCGGGCGCCCGACAAAGGCGACCCGAATCACATCGTCTTCGCAGCGACCGTTGCCGAGCTGCGCTTCCGGCAATCGGGCCACGAGCGCCTCGAGGGCATCGAAAGCGCCCAGGCCATGCTCCCCCGAGACACCGCACAGCGGCTCGAGGCCCAGTCGATGAAATTCGTGCACCCGATCGAGTTGGTTCGGTTCGTCGATCTTGTTCACCAGCACCGCGATGGGGCGGTCGGTGCGCCGGAGGGTCTGCGCGATGGCTTCGTCTTCCGGCAGCAGCCCCGCCCGGCCATCCACGATGAAGAGGATGCCGTCCGCCTCCCGCACCGCCTCCCGGGCCTGGCGCTGGACGGCGGCCGCCAGATCGGACCCCTCGCCGGCATCGAGGCCCGCGGTGTCGACGATCCGGATCTCGCGGCCTCCGAGGTCGACAATCGCCGCGATTCGATCGCGGGTGATCCCGGGCGTGTTGTGGACCAGCGCGCGCCGGGTGCCCGCAAAGCGATTGAAGAGACGGGACTTCCCGACATTCGGGCGCCCGACCAGGGCCACCACGGGCAGTCTAAGGAGGTCTTCGAGCGGGCTATCCGATGCAGGACTCATGCCTCGCGCAGCATACCCCGGAGCCCGGCCGCCCTGCCCGCTCGCTTGACAAGCCCGTGGCCACGCCCGTACGGTACGCACCACCCGTCACCCGGACAGGGCCTCAGACCCTGCGTGCCAAGGAGCCGAAGTGCCTCGAACCTCCAACGCGATGCGTCGCTTCTCCCGTACCCTCGCCCTGCTCACGGTCCTCGGACTGACTCAGCTCGCGCTCCCCGCGACTTCGGCCGCTTCGCCCAAGACCCTGGCACGCGCCGTCAGCAACATCCTCTTCGGTCCACTCGACGTCCTGACTTCGCCGATCGTCGCTGGCAAGGGCATTGTCACGAACCTTCAGGACATCGACGACACCCCCGGTGTCCGGGTCGCCTACACGATTCCCGGCTTTTTCTGGTGGACGGGCGTCACCATCGGCGCGGGCGTGATTCGCACCGCCACCGGCATCCTGGAACTGGTACCCGGTATCTTCCTCGTTCCCTTCGAGACCGACCTCAAGCCGCTGATGCCTCCGGTCCAGGACGGCGGCTCGCTCTTTGAGTACGAAAACGACTACTTCCCCGTGAAGTTCGGGATCGACTACACCTCGGCGGAGTAGCGGCTCGTAAGTCAGCCGACCTCCGCTCCGCCCGTGTGCAGGAAGGTCTCGACGCGCTCCGAGATTGCGGCGAGGTCCTGGGGATCGACGTGGACCGCCTCGGAGACCGTCCGAAGCCACGTGCGCTGGCGCTTTGCGAAGCGTCTCGTATCACGCTGCATCGCCTCCAGTGCATTCGCCAGCGTGTCCTCGCCGTCGACCACCGGATTCAGGTGGCGGTAGCCGATGGCGCGCATCGGCCGCAGCGCCGCACCGTAGCCCCGATCGCGGAGCGCTCTCACCTCTCGTAGCAGCCCGGCTTCGATCATCGCCTCACATCGCCGGTCGATGCGCTCGTCCAGTTCCGGCTTATCGATCTCGAGCGCCAGGTGAAGCACCCGGTAGGGTCGATCCGAGAACCCGTGGCGCTCGCGCACCACGCTGGCGAGTTCCCCCACGCGCGAGCGGATCTCCAGCGCGCGGATCAGCCTGCGCTCGTCGTTGGGATGGATCCGGCTTGCCGCCTCCTCGTCAATCGCCGCCAACTTGCGGTGGAGCCAGCCGTGGTCGCCTTCTGCGGCCGCCTCGCCTTGTTCGCGCTCCAGGCGTTCCCGCAGTTCGGGATCGGCGCCCCCGGCGTGGACGAGTCCGTCGAGGAACGCGCGAATGTAAAGCCCAGTGCCCCCGGTCAGGAACACCACACCGCCGCGCGCGTGGATCGATGCAGCGACCTCCCGGGCTTCCTGGGCATAGCGGCCCGCGCTGTACTCGACGTCGGGTGTCACGACATCGAGGAGGTGGTGCGGGGCCCGGGCTCGTTCTTCCGGGCTGGGCTTGGCGCTCCCAATGTCCATGTAGCGGTAGACCTGCATGGAGTCGGCGTTGACGATCTCGCCGCCGAAGCGCTGGCAGAGGTCGATCGCGAGGCCCGTTTTCCCGGTCGCGGTGGGCCCGGTGACCACCACCACCGGCGGACCTTCGTTCGCTTTTCGTTCCGCATTCATCGCGTTCTACCGTCTGCCAAAGCGCCGCTCTATTTCGCCGCGCTCGAAATGAACCACCACCGGGCGACCGTGCGGACAGGTCGGCGCCCAGGGGATGGAATCGAGTTCAACCAGCAGGCCCCGCTGCTCCTCGGCTTCGAGATGATCGCCCGCGCGCCGCGCACTATGGCACGCCAGCGAGGCAAATACGCGATCGACGGCTGGCAAGGCGCGAACGTCGCCATCCCACTGCCCCTCGCGGCCCCGTTCGGCGATCAGTTCGCGCACCAGTTCTGCCGGGTTCTGACCGGCCAGTAGCGCGGGCACGGCACTCACCCGCACCTCCGTCTCCCCGAAAGCATCGATCTCGAAGCCCAAGCGTTCGAAGGCAGCGCCGGAGTCGACCAGCACCGCCACGCCCTCCGATCCCACCGACACCACTTCCGGGACCAACAACCCCTGCTGCAGAACGCCATTTTCGAGCCACTGCGCTCGAAGCCGTTCGTAGAGCACGCGCTCGTGGGCGGCGTGTTGATCCAGGAGCAGCAGCCCCTCGGGCCCCTCGACGACGAGATAGCTCGCCAGCAACTGTCCCAACACGCGCAGCGAGGCGAACTCGGGTCGCGCGCCTTCGGGCGGCGCCGCGCCCTGCCCCCGATTGCCACTGGCCGGCCCGGCCCAACCGCTTCCGCTCCCGCTCGCCGGGACACCGTCGCTTCCCGCCGCATCACCAATCGCGTCTCGAAACTCGAAGCCGGCGGATTGGGTGCGGACAGCGCCCTCCCCGACCCGCGGCGTCTCGCTGGGGCCGCCGAAGCCCAGCCAGCGCCGTCCCTGCATCGCATCGCGCACGGTGTGCCGTACCAGGGCATGCACGTCGGCCGGGGCCGCGAATCGGACCTCCCCCTTTGCGGGGTGGACGTTGACATCCACCGCTTCGGTCGGCACCTCGAGAAACAGCACGGCCGCCGGAAAACGACCGCGGGGCAGAAGATCCCGATAAGCCTGGAGCAAGGCCGCACGGATCACGGGATCGCTCACCGGGCGCCCGTTCACGAAGAGACGAATCGAGCGTCCGTTCGGGCGCGTCCACTGCGGCGCCGAAACATACGCCCGCAGCCGATTGCCCCCCTCTTCCCGCTCGGCAGCCACCAGCGAAGCGGCCTCCTCCTCCGAAAGCACCGCGGCGATCCGCTCGAGCGGGTCCGACGTCGCCGGCCAGACCTCGGGCCTCGCGTCGTCGCGACGGACTTCGAAGTGGACTTCCGGGTGGGCCAACGCAAGTCGCCCCAGGGATCCGATCACGTGGCCCCATTCGGTCGCCGGTCGCTTCAAGAATTTCCGACGCGCCGGCACCGAACAGAAGAGATCCGCGACTTCGATCCGGGTACCGACCCCCGCACCGATGGAGCGCGCCACGGGAGTGCCCCCGGCCGGGACTCGAAGTTCGAATGCCTCTTCATCTTCGGCACGACGGGTCACCAATCGAAAATTCGAAACCGAGGCGATCGACGGCAGGGCCTCTCCGCGAAAACCAAAGCTCCGAATCTGCTCCAGGTCTGCCGCACTTCCGAGCTTGCTCGTCGCATGGCGAAGCAACGCAAGGCGCGCCTCGTCGGGTGACATGCCGTGGCCGTCATCGACGACCTGGATCCACGTCGTTCCCCCATCCCGGACCGCCACGCGCACCGCCCGGGCCTCTGCGTCGAGAGAGTTCTCGACCAACTCCTTCACCACCGACGAAGGGCGTTCCACGACTTCGCCCGCCGCGATCTGGTCGATCACCGCATCCTCGAGCACCCGGATCACCGAAGCTGTCACCACACCCTCCCCTTCGAAATCCGATTGCAACCCGCCGGTACTACGACCGCGCGCCGAGGTAACACCTCGCGGCACGGAGCGTCAAATGCGCCGGGCGCCGCGAACCGGATGCCAGCCACCGCGGCGCCACCCAGGGGCATCACCGCGCGCCGGGGATTCCCCCCGGGCGAAAGCCCCCGGAAAGTTCTGCGCACATCACCGCCCAGGGGCCAGAAAATACGGTGTTTTCCCCATCTTTTCAGGCAGTTAGCAGCTTTCCCGCAAGCATCAGGTGTAACCCTCATTTTTGACACCGATTTCTGAAAATTGAGTAAGCTAGGAACCGTGATCTCGGCGTACGCCGGGACCAGCGAAGCACCCACCCCGGTCCGCACCGGCCTAGCTGACGGAACATCAAAAGATGAACCATGCGATCGGGAAGCCGCGGAGTGATCACTGGGTGGCCGCGAGTGATGCGGCCCAGCATACCGTCGAGCAGATGGCCGCCGCTTCGCGTTCCCCGCTCCCGGTATTCATTCACGGGGCTGCCGGAACCGGGAAGAAACACGCCGCTCGCGTCGTGCACTCGCTCGGAACCCGGGCCTCCGGCCCGCTCGAAGTTTTTTCGGCACGCGGCATCTCCGAGGAGCGCCAGCACAGCGAGCTCTTCGGCGGGAGCCAGAGCGCCCCGGGTGCGCTCACGCGAGCCGAGGGCGGCACCCTGGTCGTCGACGATCTCGAAGCCCTCGCCGCCCCGGTATTGGCCGAGCTGATCGACTGGCTCAAGAAGACCACCGATCGCACCGCCGTTGCTGCCGGAGAAAATCCCCGCCTGGCGATCACCTCGCGCAGCGCGGAGTTTCCCGCCGATGTCGAGTTCGTGCGCATCGAGCTCGCGCCGTTAGCGGAACGCAACGAGTGCGTCCTGCCGCTGTC
>Ga0066376_10001795_pt1 | contig 20528 bp, 15 predicted proteins | sample Knorr_S15_td_Bot_FD_77009 | JGI IMG/M metagenome (GOLD analysis project Ga0066376, IMG submission 77009) | Marine microbial communities from Southern Atlantic Ocean transect - Knorr_S15_td_Bottom_ad_5009_LV_A | ecosystem: Environmental > Aquatic > Marine > Oceanic | place: Southern Atlantic...
GACAATAATAGAATTAAGCTTATCAATGAGCAAAGACGCATAGTAAACATAATAAATAACCTAGTTTATGGCGGAGAGGGAGGGATTCGAACCCCCGGACGAGGATTACCCGTCAACGGTTTTCAAGACCGCCGCATTCGACCGCTCTGCCACCTCTCCTATTTCTTTCAAACCCTTATATTATAGGGATTTACAGATTTGTTAAACTTTTTGTGAACTCGCTAAAAGTGCCTAATGATTGCACTTGAAATCAAGCTGTTTGCCCAACTAAGATAAGAGACATATAATAAACTCTATAGAATGTGTTTGATTTCTATGACTCCTGAACAAAAAATTGAACAACTTGGCCTTGTTCTTCCGAAACCCCTTCAAGTTCCTGAAGGATTGGTACTGCCCTTCTCTTGGGTACGGGTTCGTGGTAACAAAGCTTACATCTCTGGTCATGTTCCCCTTAACCCGGATGGGACTATCTACAATGTAACAGGCAAGCTTGGAGGAGAAGTAACATTAGATCAAGGATATGAAGCTGCTCGCCAAACCGCGTTGGTTGTATTGAGCAGTCTTAAAAGAGAACTTGGTTCCTTAAATCTTATCACCGCCTGGCTGCGGGTCTTTGGTATGGTAAACACATCTCCTGGATTTGTGAATACAGCACAGGTTATTAATGGTTTCTCCGATTTAATTATTGAAATTTATGGCAAAGACAGTGGAGCCCATTCAAGGGCAGCAGTGGGTATGGCAGAACTGCCTTTTAACATGCCTGTAGAGATTGAAGCCGAAGTTGAAATATCGATCTAAAGAATTGTTCTGAATGGAGTTTTTGGACCATTGATTGACTTCAAGCCTCCGCAATTAATTAATCAAGGCATTGCATGAAACGAATAGGATTAATTGGTGGATTAAGTTGGTACTCAAGTATTGAGTACTATCGCATATTAAATCTTCTTACAGAAGAGCACTTAGGGGCCCACCATCAAGGAAATATAGTCTTGGTGAATGTTAACTTACATGAATTTAGAACCCTGCTTAACAGAGATGATACTTCAAGGGCAATTGACCTGCTTATAAGTGCGGCAAAAACATTGGAATCAGCTGGTTGCGATTTGATCCTTTTATGTTCCAACGGAGTTCATCAATTCTTTTGCCAAGTCGAAGATTCCATCACTACAGAAATGTTACATATAGCAGATGCAACAGCAATCGCAATCCAAGAACAAAAAATTGTCAAAGTAGGTCTGTTGGGAGTCAAATCAACAATGGAAGAAGGTTTTTACCAGAAGCGATCGTCCAAGTTTAACATTGAAATTATGATACCTGATCCTGAGGACTGCGATCTAATAGAGCAAATCATTTTTAGGGAACTAGTACAAGGGAGCTTTATCGATTCCAGCAGAGATTCCTTGATTCAAATAATCAACAACTTGCAAACAAAGGGAGCAAAAGGTGTGATTCTAGGCTGTACGGAAATTCCTTTATTGATAACTCAAAATCATGTGCATCTTCCTGTTTTCTCTACAACTAATTTACATTGCAAGTTTGCTTTTTCTAAAGCAATTTCGCAGACATAATTTACACTTTTAAATTTATTTCTTTACGAACCAACAAGTTTTTTGGGAAATTTTGATTCGTCAAGAATAAAATTTGAAGATATTTGTCGAACTCCTGGTACTTGTTGCAACTTCTTCAGAGTGAAGTTTGAATAAGTTGCCATATTTTTTGCTGAAACTTTAACCAAATAGGAAAAATTACCGGTAGTAATATAACACTCCTCGATTTCTTCAATGTTCTCGATAGCTTTTATGAAACGCTTTGTAGATTTGGGGGTTTCGTCTTCAAGATTTATCTGCACAAAAGCTTGGATATCAATATCTAGTGCAGATCTGTCAATAGTTGCGCTGTAACCAGTAATATATTTATTTTCTAATTGTTTAAATCTCCTGAAAGTAGCTGATGCAGAGAGGTTAATACGATTAGCAAGTTCAATATTACTAATACGACCCTCATTCAAGAGTATATTTAAAATGTTTCTATCGATTTTATCTATTGACATAATATTTCTATATAATTAATAAATTTAGAATTATATTCTATTTTCTTTTAATTAATTAATAAAATAAAGTAAATAATTCTGATAAGTATAAATTATAATTTTATTATAACTTATATAATTCTGAATTCCATATGGTCTCATCTACAAGTTCCTCTAAATCCGTATCAGATTTTTCCGTTGTCACGGATGGGTTTGAATTTATAGAATTTACAGGACCTCAAGAAAAGCCGCTAACCGGTTGTCTGCATTCTCTCTTTATCTCTCTTGGCTTTATTCCAATTGGGGTGCACAACTCAAAACAAATAACGCTGTATCATCAGGGAAAAATTAACTTCATATTAAATTCAGAAGCTGAAAGTTATGCCCATCATTTTTATCAAGGGCATGGTGTTTCTTTAAATGCCTTTGCCATTAGAGTTACAGACGCTTCAGCTGCCTTACAAAAAGCCCTTTCATTTGGAGCAGAAGAACATGAACCCCTGTTGAATTCAGATAAATGCTATATCCCGGCTATCCGAACCGCTGGCGGAACCTTGCTATACCTGATGGAACCCAGACTGGAAAAAACTTTTTATTCTCTAGAGTTTGATCTTTTTCCAGAAGCTCAAAAACAAATAAATAATTTTACACAGAGAAATTATGGTTATTTCCAAGGTGTTGGCCTGAAAACCATCGATCACATTACTTACAACGTGTCACGCGGAGAAATGGATAGGTGGTGTGATTTCTACAAACAGGTATTTGACTTCAAGGAGGTACAGTATTTTAATATTAAGGGTAAACAAACAGGGTTAGTTTCTCGTGCGTTGACTTCGCCTTGCGGGAAAATCCGTATTCCTATTAACGAGAGTACTGATGATGACAGTCAGATAGAAGAATTTTTGCAGGTCTATAATGGCGCAGGGATACAGCATGTAGCGTTAGAATCCGCTGACATTTACAGCACCGTAAAGTCCTTAAAAGAAAACGGGATAAAATTTCTCACTACTCCAGAGACTTATTATCACAACCTGCATGAGAGAATTCCTGATCACGGTGAACCCAAAAATAAACTTAAAGAATTGAATATCCAGGTTGACGGTCACAAAGACAGCTTACTGCTTCAAATTTTCACAGAGACTTATATTGGTCCTATCTTTTTCGAAATTATCCAGCGAAAAGGTAATGAAGGTTTTGGAGAGGGTAATTTTCAAGCGCTTTTTGAAAGCATAGAACAAGATCAGATCAACCGTGGCGTATTATAGCGATGAAAGGAGGACTTTCCATGACCACCTCGATTGATACTGGATTCGAAAACCTGAAAAAAAGAGTTAATTCAAGTATTTTTGCCCATCCAATTATCCAAGATAATAACTATTGTGAATGGTTTTCAAAGGGAAATATTAGTAAACAATATGTAATTGATTTTACGATTCAATTTTCCGTTTTTTCCAATCAGTTTTTAATCGCGCAATTGATGAAGGTTATCAATGCCCAAACACTGGAAGAGGCTAGAGCAGGGAAGGAGATTTTATGTAATGAACTGGGAGTAATATTCACTTCCAAAGATACTGATAATAAAATGGTTGGTACAGATTTAGTGGGGATACAAGGGACGATTAATAACAGCGTTTATAAATTTGAAGCTGCTCACTTCGAATGGCTAGTAAATTTTGCAGAACCACTGGGGCTGAAGTATGAAAATCTTGGAAAACCTCAATTCGCATTACCTTCTACGTCTTTCTTTTGTAAAGAGTTACAGCGATTGTATGGCAGTGCAGATCCACAGACTGCTTTGGGAGCAAGTTTTGCAGTTGAAAACTGGGCGGCATCTGGATTCTGGAAACAGTTGATAACAGGATTAGAGAAATTTAACATAGAGACAGATATGAATCTCAAATTATTTTTCTTCAAATGGCACGATGCCCTTGAAGCTCAACATGCCCAACATACTTGGAGTGAATTGGAAGAGGTATATTTATCATCGCCTGACTTTGATACGAATCTATTTATCGACTCTGCAGTAGAGATGCTTGATGGAGTTTCTATGTTTTGGAACGGTTTAGATAAGCAGCGTTCAAGTGGAGTTTCTTAAATGAAAATACTACGCATTCACCACGTAGCATACCGCTGCAAAGATGCCAAAGAGACAGTAGAATTCTATAACAGAGTGATGAATATGGAATTCCAGCTCGCCATTTCAGAGAACCAAGTGCCATCCACCAAAGAGTCGGATCCATATATGCATGTTTTTTTGGATGCCGGTAATGGCAATGTTCTAGCCTTTTTTGAGTTGCCGGAAGCACCTCCGATTGACAGAGATCGAAATACTCCGGATTGGGTTCAACACATCGCTTTTGAAGTAGAAACTTTGGAAGATTTACTTGCAGCTAAGCAACAGGTCGAAAGCCACGGTATCGAAGTCCTGGGTCCTGTTGATCACTCAATATTTCAGTCTATCTATTTTAGTGATCCCAACGGACACAGACTTGAAATAACCACCAATACTTGTACAGAAGAAATTTTAGAAAAATTACATCAGATAGCTCCAACAATGCTTGAAGAATGGACTCGAACCAAAAGAGCTCCCAAACATGCATCATGGCTGCACGATAAAGAACTGAAAAAAACTGATGAGTAAATTGAGTCGTTGATGAAGCTTGCTTCCTTGAAATCAGGTAGAGACGGCAAATTAGTCGTGGTTTCTAGAGATTTAAAAAAAATGACCGAAGCTGTGGCTGTTGCCCCTACCTTACAGGCCGCACTAGATGAATGGCGTCTAACCGCGCCACAATTAGAAAAACTATATGATGATTTAAATATTGACAGCGTTCAAAGCACACCTTTTGACCCCTGTCAATGCGCTGCCCCCCTGCCCAGGGCATATCAGTGGGTTGATGGTTCAGCTTATCTCAATCACGTAGAATTGGTGAGAAAGGCTCGTGGTGCTGAAATGCCGGAAAGTTTTTTGACGGACCCGCTTATGTACCAAGGAGGCTCAGATTATTTTCTTGGGCCCACAGACGATATTGTCTTGTCAGACGTTTCACAGGGTTTGGACTTTGAAGCAGAAATAGTCGTGATCACCGATGATGTACCTATGGGTGTTTCAAAATACGAAGCACTGAACCATATAAAACTCTTGACCCTAGTAAACGATATTAGCTTAAGAGAGCTAGTGCCTGCTGAACTTGAAAAAGGCTTTGGATTTTTTCAGTCAAAACCAGCATCTTCCTTTAGTCCGGTTGTCTTGACACCAGATGAGTTGGGAAGTTCATGGTACGAGGGCCGACTGCACCTGCCCATGCAAATCCATTTCAACGATAAGAAATTTGGTGTACCAAATGCAGGTAAGGATATGCATTTTCATTTTGGAGAGTTGATTGCACACGCTGCCAAAACTAGACACCTGATGGCTGGATCTATAATTGGATCTGGTACGATTTCTAATAAAACTTCATCTGAAAAAGGAACCCGGATTTGTGAGGGCGGAGTTGGTTATGCTTGTATCGCTGAACAGAGAATGGTAGAAATTTTGGAAGAAGGCCAAGTACGCTCAAGGTTTATGGATATCGGCGACAGAATTCATATAGAAATATTAGATAAGTCAGGTAACACTCTCTTTGGAGCAATAAATCAAAAAGTTGTAACCAATGAAGTTGTATGATTATTGGCGCTCTTCAGCTTCTTATCGGGTACGAATAGGACTTAAGCTTAAAGAAGTTGAAGTAGAGACAATTCCCGTTAGCTTGATAGACGGTGATCAGTTGAAAAAAGAATACTTAAGCATCAATCCTCAAGGACTGGTACCAAGTTTAGATGTGGGTCCAACTACCCTCATTCAGTCACTTGCCATATTAGAATGGTTAGATGAAAATTATCCTGTCAATCCTTTGCTGCCAAAAAGTTCAATAGATCGCGCCAAGGTCAGAGCACAGGCTCAAATCATATCAGTGGATATTCATCCCCTAAATAATCTAAGAGTTACAAATCATCTGAAGTCAAAATTCAATGCTACGTCAAACCAAATTGAAGACTGGGTAAAACAATGGATCACCCAAGGATTTGGAGCTTTGGAAAGCAAGGTAGGTTTCGGCCCTCTTTTATGGGATTCTCTGCCTCGCTTAGGTGATGTTTGTCTAATGCCACAAATGTATAATGCGCGAAGGTATAACATTGATTTGGGTTCTTTTCCGAAACTTCTTGAAATAGAACACAAGTTAAATCAAATACCTGCTTTCTTTAATTCACAACCTGATTATTAGAGAAATAAGATATGGAGCACAAAAAAAAAGAAAATGCAGCTGATATATTGCTAATGGATGTGTATATTAAGTACTTTGGTAGTAGTTTTTAAAAACAAATTTTTAGTGTTTATGTTTCTATTTCTAGGGGGATAGTATGTTTAGGCAAAATCTTTTTAACTTTTTTTTTAGCTCGACACTATTAATCCTATCTTTGGGACTTGCTTCAGGCATTTATGCCCAAGAAGAAAGTACTGAGGCATCAGATTCTAATTCGATTGAAGAGATAATAGTTACCGGATCGCGTATTAAGCGTGCCGGATTTGAAACTCTTCAGCCAGCCAACTTGATAGAAGGCGAGTTTCTCGAAGCTCGGGGTATTGATAATGTTGCAGAAATCATAAACGAATCTCCAGTCTTTGCTGGTATTCCAGGAAACAGTGATCGAGGCGGACAGGGTTCATTTAGCATTGGGCAAAATTTTGTGAATGCCTTTGGACTTGGATCTGCACGCACACTTACCTTAATCAATGGGCGGAGAGTGGTTTCTCAAAATGCTCCCGTAAGTGGTAGCTTTGGTAAGGGAGGTAACTACACAGACCCAGGACTGCAGGTAGACCTGAACATCATCCCCACTAAAATGATAGATCGAATTGAATCGATCTATACCGGCGGAGCCCCAATTTATGGTTCGGATGCGATAGCTGGCACTGTGAACATAATACTGAAGGACAATTTTGAGGGATTTTCTTTTGATGCACAAGCAGGCACTTCAGATGAAGGGGGAGCCGATCACAATCGAATAAGAGCAATGTGGGGCAGTGCCTTCGGTGAAGGCAGAGGCCATATCGTAATTACTGCTGAAACGGTTGAAACCAAGAAACTGGATGGTATCGAACGTCAAATAGTAGCCGATGAATGGAGATTTTGTAGCAATCCTGATAATACTGGCACTGATGATGGTATCGCAGACAATATTCTCTGTAAGGATGCACTGGCTTTTTGGCAGGTGCCGGAAACCGGTGCGCCCATTCCCCCTAAACCCGGAGCTTGGGGCATTCCACCTTTCCTAGGTGCGGCAGATCTATTCAATTTTGGTTTTCCTTTTGGAAGCTATACAGACTCTGAAGGAAATTCCCTTCTGTTCTCAACTGATGGTCAGACTCTTATACCTTTTAAGGATACCAATGTAGGGACCATCAACCACCCCGTCCTTACCATGGGGGCAAATGGACCTACAAATCCCTACTATACCTCTGAGTCTGAAACCAACACGCTCATTACCCCTGTCAAGCGGGATATATTTAGTGCCATTTTGAATTATGAAATCAGTGAAAATGTAAGTTTTTATGGCGAAGTCCTTTACGCGGAAAGTGATGCCACAGATACTCAGAATCAGCCCTGGTATGCTACTGGTATTATCAGCGGCGTCACTCTTGGCGGCCCGTGGAATATCCCATTTAGTAATCCCTATTTATCGGATGCAGTAAAAGCAATTCTGGTGCCAGCGTTTCCACCATTTCCCCTAATTGATACCTCGGGAGACGGAGCGCCTGATGAACGTGGTTTCTGGTTGACCCGCTCAAACTTCGATTTAGTATCAGGGACACCTAATTACCGAAGCCAAAAAGTGAGCAGAGTGGTTTTAGGGCTTGATGGAGAAATAGAGTTATTTGGAGAAACCTGGCAATGGGACACATCCTTAAATTTTGGGAAAACATCTTCGACTTCCACTATCACAGCACTCAACGCAATTCGCTATGCACTTGCTATAGATGCTGTAACTGACCCTTCGACAGGAAACATTGTGTGCCGATCCCAACTGGGAGTGATCAATTCACAAATTGGAAGCTCTGTGTCACTGATGACGAATGAAGACATCAGCCAATGCACACCAATGAACCCTTTTGGTTCTTACCAAAATGGGCCTGAATTAAATGACTATCTCTTTTACCTGATGTCGCAAAGTACTGATATCAAACAAAGGATATTTGAGGCCAATATTTCTGGCAATGGATTTGAAGTAGCTGCTGGACCCATAGGTTTGGCTGCAGGTGTAACCGTAAGACGTGAAAAGGGTGCTTTTAATGCGGATGAATTATCTGCAAAAGGCATTCCTCCTAATGTGGCGATACTACCTACTACAGGACGTTTTGATACCAAAGAAATTTACCTAGAAACCGTTGTACCAATATACAGCGATCAAAGTGGTGCTGACTTGCCGGGTATCTCTTCTATCCAGCTGGAAGGTGCGATACGACAGGTAGACAATAATATTGCAGGCAGCGATCAAACCTGGACAGCAGGTGCCCGAATGAGTTTTCAGAATGGCTTTCAAATACGTGGAAATTTCACGCAAGCAATACGCTCTCCTTCAGTTGCCGAGCTATTTATGCCAGAATCTTACACTCGAGCTGCGGCTTTTGATCCATGTGATTTTCGCTATATTGCAGGTGGGCCCAACTCGTCTGTTAGACAAGCAAATTGCCAAGCAGAAGTTGCATCTCTAATATCTCAGGGCCTTCTGCCATCTAATTTTGATCTCAGCGAAAGTAATTTTAACTCGCTGATTATTAACATTCCCGACTCAGCAACAATTGCAGGAGACATGAATCTGCAGAATGAAATCAGCGATTCGTGGACTATTGGCTTCATCTTGAAACCTGATTTCATTCCTGGATTAACCTTGTCAATAGACTGGACTGAAATCGAACTTACCGATGCTGTTATTAGTGTTACTGGCACACAACTCATGAATACTTGTTATGACAGTCCCAGCTACCCTTCACCAGATGCTTGTTCACGCTTTAGAAGAGAAGCCAATACATTTCAGGTCAAGGATCTAGCTTTAGGCTTCCTAAATGCAGCAAATAGGGAAATGTCAGGGTTGTTGATTAACCTAACATACACCCGTGAAGCACCAGGAATCAGTTTAATCAGTTCTGAAAAAGGACTCTTTGGATTTTCAACCAGCGCATTCCAGTTAGATGACCACAGGCAGAGTATTGCCGGAACTGATCTTGATGTATTTACCGAAGAAAGAGGTTTTGAAGAATGGAGAGGTCAAGCTAATTTTACTTACCAAACTGGACCGCTTTCATTGCTTTGGCAAATTCTTTACACCTCAGGTGGGATTTACAGCAACGAAGAGAGCGCGGAATATCGAACTCCAGAAACATTTGGCAGTTCAACATTCAGTAACTTTTCAATCAACTGGGAGTTTGATAATAAGTTGACAACGAGGCTTGTTGTAAATAATGTTTTTGACGAAATTGACGACAAATATTTGGCTTCATCTCGTTCATTGAACTCGCATATACCCAATGGAAACAATTTCCGTGATGTGGTTGGTCGTAGATACAGTTTGGAAATAGGTTACAGCTTCTAGGTTCAACTCTCGCAATAGTTGCTGAACCCTGACATTAGGGTTCTCCGCAAGGAGAAATCTGTCTTCTGGCTTTCAAGGATCTGGTGATTGATTTAAACCCTGATGCGGACTATCTGTTGCGAATGATTCCCTTTGCCCCCTGAACTTCCACCTCAGTACCAAAATTCTCTGACAATCTAACCAAACGATTCAATATTTTTTTTGCTACTTCTTCACTTGCCGGTTGTGGTATCCCACGGTTGACCATAGGCTTATCAAGGTTCAGCTCCAGAGGATAAAGTTCGATTTCTGAAAAAGAGCCATCACTAAACTTAGTAACCGCAATCACGCTCTCGTACCATATATCCTTTTCCACATAAGGCCCAATTCGCTTTTGAAGCAACTCAGCATCAGTTAAATCCTCCGGCTCCCCCCTTAGCTTTTTGTAAATGTCGTAAGCAAGGGGTTCTTGTGGGGATATTTGAAAGATAAAATTTCCCAAGCTATAAAAGATTGGTTTACCATGATAAATTTCTATCCCTCTGAGGATATGGGGACCGTGACCTACAACAATATCAGCTCCAGCATCAACAAGAAACCGTGCCAATTCTGGTAAGAAGTTTGCGGGTTCTTGACTCCAGCTCCCAGGTTCATGTGAATGGATACTAACTACCAAAAAATCACTATTAAGTTTTCCCTGGCGAACTGATTTCAGAATCCTAGCGAGGTCTTCCTTGTCCATTTCGTAGTCAAAGCCAAATTTTTGACCCTCTCGATAAGTGACTCCAAGTAGTAACAAGGTATCGTCCATGGAATCAGGCTGAGTAGATCCTTCTGGCAACGAAGCTTTCAACCGATGAAGAGCCGACATTGTTTTGCTATCCACATGTACTTCTCGGCTAAGTCTAAGACCGTTAACCCCTGGCCTGCCTGGCGCTTCACCAAGTGGATCCATTGCTTTGGCAACATCATCAAAAGTAGTTGTAATAGCAACAAGACCAATACGGCCTTGAGTGGAATCTAGATAGCGGGTTGCGCCAGCTGAGGAAAGATTTCTACCTGTACCGGCATGCACAATCCCAACTTTATCAAGTCTTTGTCTGGTTTCAAGCATACCCTCTGGACCATAATCAGCAGAATGATTACCAGCAAGACTTACCATATCAAAGCCCATATTTTTTAAATCAGTGGCTACTCCTGGGCTACTTAGTGGTCTCAAAGAATCACTGATAGCCTGGGCAAATCCAGAGAAATGACGCATGTCTATCAGAGAGCTCTCGAAATTTGTAAACGCCACATCAGCATTTTTTATCCAATTGAGCAAGCCAACAAATCCTGGGTTGGATGAACGAGGAACGGGATGTGTTAACATCATATCCCCAGCGGTTGCTATTGAGAATCCTTCAGGAACATTGGCTTCTAGGCTTTGGGAAAAATCCTTATCCAGATCTTTTGAATTTATTGCAACAGTCTTTGCTTGAGTTAAAAATACAGTGGCAACGATCAATATCGCTAAAGCAATGCTTATTAAGGATCCAATATTGGTCTTTTTTTCCTGCATTGATTAATTTCCTTGTATCTCCCGTGAGTGCTTATGCTAAAGCCTCCAACAACCTCTCTATATCATTTATATCATTAAAAACTGACGGAGAGACACGAAAATAATTGTCATAAACGGCAGCAGTCACTCCGGCTTCTTTCAGTGCAGGACGGAGAGTGTTAAGCCCATCTGTGCATGCAAATGAAACAATAGGAGTAGCTGAGTCTACAGGGGTGAGAGCTTTGTATCCTAGTCTAGGTATTTCTTGATGCAACAGTTCCATCATTGGCTGACGGTACGATTGAATTCGTTTGACTCCGACCTGGAGTATATATTGGAGGGAATCAACCAGCGCTGCTGCCACTGCATTAGCCTCAGTACCCATGGCAAAATAACCTCTTGTGCTTTGACCCAATGAATATTCTGCTATCTTTTTTTTGGAGGGTTGAATCGGATTTACGTAGTTGTCAAAACTTGTTAGCTGATTGTATCCGTACCACGGGCGTTTCAGTCTTTGTAAACGATCAGAGCGGATGAAAACAAAGCCCAAACCCATGTCTCCCATGAGCCATTTGTAACTTGCTGTTGAACAAAAATCTACGCCTGTCTTGCGTACATCTAAGGGAACGCAACCCACTGATTGAATGATGTCAGCATACACAAGGGCTCCTTTAGCATGTGCAATTTCACAGATGCGCCGTAAATCATGCTCGAATCCGTTAAACCTAGATACTGAAGAAATGGCAACAAGCTTTGTCTTTGTGGTAATAGAGCTTTCAAATTGATCAATGTCTATACGCCCATCCTTATGTCGCAATGTAATGACTTCCATTCCTTGCTTCGACAATTCGGCGTAAGTTGGAAAAGAGCCTGGAAAATGCAAAGTATCAGTCACTATCCTACCTCCGACCTCAGGTATGCCAAGGGCGTCTATGATTAGATTCTCACCTGCGGTCGTGCTCTGAACAAAGTAAATTTCTTCAGGAGAGGCATTAATTAGACGAGCAAAACTATCGATAACTTGAACTTTTGTTTCATCAATGGAGTAGTTGGTTTCCTTGCTAAAAGTCTTGTATTCAAGATATTCATTAATTGATTTTCTTGCCCCAACACTCATAGGGTGCTGAGAGGCGGAATTTAAATAACTACCTCTTATTGGATAAAACGCACTTTTATGGGGAAGTGGCGAGGAAGGGTCAAAAGAACTCATTTCCTCTGCTTGCGCATGGCTTTCAGTTAAATTACTGTCATTCATAGACAATCTCCTTGAGGCACCAGAATCTAAAGGCAGTGCCAATGGCAGGAAAGTTACTCCAAAAGCACCACGAATATACTCCCGACGAGAAATTTTCATTCTAATGATTCTGCCAAAGTCTTTTTTCTCTCTTTAAATCTAATTGAAAAGTTTATTTTTCGATGCCACTAGTACAATAAAAACAGCACAAACAATCCACCTGTATATATTACCTCCTCCACCTAATCAAATAGTAAATAACTCCAATCATACCCCAGACTCCAATTGCAAGGTATGGACGCAAATCGGCACTAAGACCAAGAGCTATTACTACAATGGCGCAAACTGCGCCAGTGTATGCCCATGCCTGCATCAATCTTGGCCTCAGTTTGAATTTTGCTTTTTCATAAATCTCCGGATGCCGTTTGACTACAAGAGCGGCTGCGATACAAATTGCCCCATATTTCAATAAAGTTGGAATACTTACTGTCAGAAAAAGAAAGACAAGATTGGATGGCATTAACAGTCCGAATAGACAAAATACATATACGAATGTAGTTGCCAAGTGCGGTGTTCCAAATCTTGGGTGGATCTTAGATAATTTCTCAGGGAGAATGCCACTTCTACCCATTGCCAGTATGGATCGGGAAAACGTTAAAAATATTGAGTTCAGTGACGATCCTATCGCCACACTAGCACTTACCAGAATAAGTGGAGTTCCTAGAGACCCAAGGCCCGCGGTTGCAGCCTCAAACAAAGGTGCCTCAGTGTTGCTCAGACCCTCAGCCCCAATCAGTGTTATAGCTGCAATGGATACAGAAAGATAGAATATTGCTGTCAAGATAATTGAAAAAGTAATGCCGCGTGGTATTACTTTCCGACTATTTCTAATCTCTTCACCCACTTCAGTTGCGGATTCTATTCCCAGAAACAAAGCTATCATCAGAGGTACGGCAGAAAATACTCCTGCCCAGCCTTTTGTCAGGAAGGGGGTGAAACGTGAAACATCTAATTTAGGGACGGCAGACAGAACCAACAATGCACACGTGACCAACAAGACAAACAGCATCAGTGACTGGGTCTTTGCTGCCAATTTAACACCCAAAACATTTAATACATAGAATAAGGTGAGTAAGACAAACATTGTCAATTTAACGGGTAGTTCTATAACCAAGGTCCAATATTGAACTAAGACATACGCCAGAACAATTAAAGCCGCGGTGTTACCAGCAATTCTCAACCAGGCAATTATAAACCCCACGAAGGGATGGATAAAACGTCTCGGCCATTCATAGGAAGCTCCGGAAGTGGGCACGGCAGATCCCAAGAAAGCATAGGTTACTGCAAACAGGATCATTGGTAGAATTGAGAAAGATAATGCAAGCAACATTCCAGGCCCTGCCAAAGCAGTGGCTGGTGAAATAACCGAAAAAATAGACACTCCAATTGCTGAACCCGCACCAAGTGCTACAACATCAAATAACGAAATCCTCTTTTTGAGACTACCAGTATTTTTAGTTGGCTCTGATGGTGACAAATTAAATCCAATCCTTATTTCGATTCAATCCAGTTCATCACGCGTTGTTCAAGCAGATCGAAGGGCATCACTCCATCCTTAAGAATGAGAGAGTGGAATTCTCTTATATCAAATTTATTGCCCAGTTCTTTTTCCGACTGCCGGCGCAACCTCTGAAATTCAAGTTGGCCAAGTTTATAAGACAATGCCTGGCCTGGCCAATTGGCATAACGCTCCATCTCTGACATTGCACTTTCAGGGCTTGCCTTAAAATGATCAGCTATATATTGTGCTGATTGGTCAATGGTCCAGCGTTTATAGTGGAAGCCAGTATCAACTACAAGTCTAACTGCACGTTTCAATTCCCAAAACAATCTGCCCACGTTCCCATGATCGCCCTCTGGATATGCGCCCATCTCTTTGGCAAGAGTCTCCGCGTATAAAGCCCATCCTTCATTGTAACCACCGAAGAAATAACTCCTGCGAAAGTCCGGAACGCTTTTATTCTCTTGGGTCAGTGCAACTTGCATGTGATGCCCGGGTATTGATTCGTGATAGGTGACTGACTCCAGTGCCCAGAGTGGCTGCTTATCCATACGAACCAAGTTGGAGTAGAAGACTCCGGGTTCAGGACCTACCAGAGGGGGTCTAGTATAAAATGCTGCTCCCGGCATCATGCCGTAACTTTCCCGATCTTTTTCAACTGCACGTGCAATGACAGGTTTTTTGGGGATAACATTGAAAAAGTCAGGTAAGCGCTTTTCCATGTCCTTTATGTACTCAGTAGCAGTCTGGATGTAGGCAGCACGACCAGTATCGGTTTGGGGTAATGTCATCGCTGGCATACTGTTTAAATGTGCAAAATAGTCGCTTACAGATCCCTTGAATCCGTTTTTTTCCATTATTTTTAGAATTTCTTCTTCGATCCTACTTACTTCAGACAAACCGATTTGATGTATTTCTTCTGGATCCATTCTTCGCTTGATAAATATTTCAATTGCCATTCGATAATATTTGTCACCATCAGGAACAGACCAGAGGCCGTCATTTTTTGTAACGGACTTACCCCAATCTTTAAAAATTTCTGCAAATTCTATATAGGCTGGGCAGAAAACTTCAGTTAGCACCCTACTTGCTTTTTGCAAAAGATACTCTTCCTTGTCTTTCGTGATATTAATTGCTGCCATCTTCTTGTTAAAATCAGCCCATAAACGATTTTGGTGGTCAGATCTGTCACAAGGTTTTCCAGAAGCCATAGTTTTGGAAGCGGCACTGATATCATCAAAATTGAATGCCGGTAGTATAATTCCTTTTTCTGCTCTGGATGCGGTTGCTTCCTTCAACTCTTCGAGTAATTCAGCAATACCTGAAAGACGAGTAATATAATTTTCTGCATCTTCTGCAGTATTTATTCTGTGCCTGTCAATCAGGAATGTTGCTTTCTCCAAATAAGGATCAAAGGATGATCGAGTAAAAGCATATGTGTTTTTTTGATAATTCCAATTCAGGATTGAAGATTCGAACACGTCAAGATAAAGCTCATAATTTAACTTCCCTTCATCTGAGAGAGCTGAGAAATCAGTGGTAGACCTCAATTCTTCAAGACGCCTTTGGGACAATGCTGCCTCCTTCTCCTTTTTATTATCAGCAAGGGAGGTCCATTTATCTTGGTCTTGGTTGATATCTAACATGGTTTTAAGTTCTGGAATTCTGGTTATGTCTTCTTGACGCTTTGTTTTGAGGTAAGAACTTAATTTCCTGTCCTCGAGTGTTTTTACCCATGCAGGATAAGCAGAATCTTGTATAAACTTCCGAATATCATTAGCCAATTTTTTGCGGCTTGGTTCATCCTCATACATGGAATGACCGGATTCATAGGTCTTGTATGTTATCCGTTCTTGGGAGACAGTCATTTGTCCCAATAAGTAGGTTGAAGCCATATGCGGTACTGCAAAGTCAAAAAGACCCCCACCAACAAATAAATCCAATTCAGTATTTTCCTTCATGGTTTTTTCAAGAAGAGGAAGAACTGTGACAAAGGGTGGTCTATTATTTTGCTGCCAATTCCATTTGGAGTTGGCATCAAGATTGAGAGTTCTATAAGGCCTATCGACTTGGAAATTCAATAGGCTCTTAAAGTACTCTTCGAGCAGCTCTGAATCATTCTTTCCACTTTCGCTATAGATCATTGATGGATCATTGAAAGGTGGTCTATTGTCTTTGTATTTATTTACATCGCCGGTCAATTGAGCATCTAGACGGCCAGTGCGAAGCCCTTTGGACTTTAGCAATTCATCTGCAAACTCTTCTTGGCTAACTCTTAGGTTCTTATTAATGAAATAACTCCTTGATAACCCTGTCAGTCTTTCTAACTTAGTTGCAATCCTTCTTTTTTGAGTTTGTGTCAGCGCAGATCCCAAGCCAAGGGCTTCGGTATACTCAGTTTGTGCAAAAATTGCTGCCTTGTTGAACAAGTCATCGAAAGTTTGTCCTCTTAGGTCAGTTACTTCATGAAAAGCTGAGGTTACAGCCATACTAGGCAACCAAAAAATGTATGGAAGATTGTTACCTAAGACAGGAGAAGTTGATAAGCTTTCAAAGGAAGGAGAAATCATTAATCCCCCCTCGAACCGTAATTTTTTGGAACGATCTAAAATTGCAGTTGCACGCATACCACCGTAACTTTCGCCAAGAATAAAAATGGGTGAACCTTGTCGATTGTGACTTTCAAGCCAGCTTTCCATAAACTGAATTATTGAATCAGCATCTTCTTCAATTCCCCAAAATTTACTACCAGACCCTTCTTCAAAATAACGACTATAGCCTGTACCTACAGGATCTATAAAAACCAAATCCACAGCATCCAAAACACAGTATCCATCAGCGATAATGATGCTGTCATCTGATCCTGAAAATGCCTTGCGAATAGGTCCAACTCCAAGGTGCAACATCGAAGAGGAGGAGCCTGGTCCACCGTTAAAAAGAAAAAGAACTGGACGGGAGCCGTCATTCTGGAGATCAGTACGGATATAACTAATGGAAAATATAGTTGCTACCGGCTTTGCCTTTTCTGCAAATAGAACTGTTTCACCGGCAAGTGCATCGAAACTGACTTTGGTGCCATTGAACACGCCGGTATGACTTGTTCGAACCTCAGGAATGACGGGAGAAGTATCTGGCTTCGAGGGTTTAAAATAAATTTCGTCAAAAGAAGGAGAAGACTCGGAGAAAACCCCTTCGAAGGAGACAAAGAAGCAACATAAAAGTATGATGCAAATCTTGCTTGCGGTGAATCCTGTATTTTTTGGTTGCATCAATCTGAACTCCTTCATTGACTAACGACCCGTGGTTTATTTGCGAAAGGTATAATATTTAAGGCCTGATATATTTCCTCCGGAAAATAGATTACCCCTCCCTTAGATACCATACGAATTTGTCTTATGTTGCTGATATTGTCAAGAGGATTTCCCGGGATCATAGAAAAATCTGCGAGTTTGCCCACTTCAATAATGCCAAGTTTGTCACTTTCGTTCATGTAAGTTGCTGCACCTAAAGTTGCCATTGAAAGAACGGTACTTTCTGGTATGCCTGCTTTTACATAGAGCTCCAATTCTCTGTGGAGAGAAAGTCCTGAACCATCATCTGTTCCAAGCAACAATTTTACCCCCTTCTCGTGTAGCATTCTTATCAGGTCCATAATTTTGCTAAAGGCCAAGTGATAGTCTCGACTATCCCCTTCTTCCAGCAACGGGACAAGAGGTAGCTTGCGATAGCGTTGATAAGGAACCGGCATGTGACTCAGATAAGCTATGTCACCTGGCTGTATCACACCGGGCCTGCTAACCAATAAGCGCTCATGAATCATAGCCGTTGGATCCAGTGCCACATTTCTTGCCACCATCATATCCAGCGTTTTAACTACATCTTCACTCGACAGATCAAGATAGGCAGCTCGCTTCAAGGCAGTCACCCGTAATGGGGTTCGGGTGTCTTCACCTGGTGCAAGCAACCAACCAAGCATAAGCTGATTGATGTGAGCAATACTTCTGTATCCCGCTTCTATCAAGTCGTTAGCGGATGCAAAAGCTGGCACATGGCCGCTTACACCCAGGCCAAGTCTGTTGGCCTCCTTGACTATTGGAATAATCCAATCAGGATTCATTGAGTTGTAGGTCTTAATTTCAAAGTAGCCTTGATCGGCATACCAGCGGACAGCTTCAAGAGCTTTTTCTAGTGAATCCACAACATATCCATTGTTAGTCGAATATTGACTTCGTCCTTCAATCAAACCTGCAGGTTTTATCCTTGGACCTGCCAACTTGCCAGAATCAATTTCTCGCCTGATTTCGTCAAGCATTGTATTTTGATTGCCCAAATCTCTTGTTGATGTCACTCCTGCAGCGAGATAGAGAAGCCCACTTTGAAAAGTCGTGTGAGAGTGCATGTCGAAAAATCCCGGTATAAGGGTCCCTCCCTCCCCGTCAATCACTACTTGCTTTTCAGTTCCATCAGAAATTGGATAGGGTTGAATGGTGGCAATTTTCCCATCAGTTATAACTACTGTTTTAAGCTTACCCAATGTTCCGGCTAAAGAATCAAATATTCGAACATTGTTAATCCTAAGTGGATATCTGTAGTGATGGGCCAAAGTCCGTTGCAGGTTTTGCAACCTTTCTATCTCAAGTGATCGCAACAGAGCATTTAATTTTTTTTGCTCAGTTTCATAGCCTTTACGAATAAGAATCGTACGACCATTAGAATGAGCAAACAATTTATTATTGTCATCTAAAGCGACGATAGCAGGAGTTAAGTTTATATCTTCAGTCCCAATAATTGCATACAGGGTAATTGGAATTTCTCCATTTCCAGCGGTCGTCTTCTTTATCTCCCGCAGTTTTAGTAAACTCTGGGGGGGCAAAGCACTTAAGGTCCTATCATCTGATTTAAGGAGGGCACGAGCATAGAGGCCAAAACTCCAAGGACTAGAATTATTGGCAATATAAAGTGGTGTCGATGGGAGATGGGATGTTCCATGATCTGCTTGACTGACCCATTGTCCCTGGCCATTTTTCCATGAATAAGTCTCTAGAACTGGAGCTCCAAATGAAGAAAAGCCCTCAATCTTCCAGTCGATAGGATAACCTTCTGAATTGAGGACCAATACTTCTTTAATTTTGGGTCCTCTGCCATTGGTATCGACAAAGTAATCAATATTGATTGTACCTTGCTGATCTTTAACAACCGTAAGGTGGCCAATAATTTCACTGTTCTGGATTATAACAAAATGTTCGCTAGCCTCACTCTCAACAGAGAAGGCTAAAACTAACAGAATGAGAGACATTGCAAATTTCATAATTCCCCCTTTGCCTGACACTTCGTAAGATATACACCTCTCAGCAGAGAGTTTAAGGTTCAATACTAGTCTGAAATATAGGCCATGCATTCCATCTCAAAAGAAGCATTAAGTGCAAGACCATCTGCTCCGAAAGCACTTCTGGCTGGATATGGTTTATCAAAGTATTGAGTGTAAACGGTATTAAACAATCCCCATTGACTGATGTCATCAATCATCACTAGACACTTAAACACATCATGAAACCCAAGATTAAACTTTGCAAGCGTGCCTTCCATTAATTTAAACGCCTGATGTGCTTCAGGGACCAAGCCTCCTTCAACCAAATTGCCATTCCCATCTTCACCAACCACTCCTGAAAGGTAAACAATGTTGTCAACTCGTACTGCTTCCGAAAAAGGATACCCCTGTGTTTTGACGAGATCGGAAACATAATGCTGAACACCTTCACCCCAACCATTAGAAACAACGAGTAGTCCAGCAATTAAGACTATTTTTTTCATTCTTTTATTATACTCTTTGCAAAATCCCTTTTAATTCTATGTTTAAGGAACTTTTGAAAAAAAATAATTAAACCTCTCATCCCTTTCAATAACAATATCTGCAAAAGCTGGGACTTCCTCCTGTATGTAATGGGTTAGGCGCTCATAGTGCATCACAAAACGATCAACTTCTTCACGAGTCATAATCTTTTTTTGCAACTCAGGGTCAGTAAGGGTTTTAGCCAATGTTTGTTCTTGGAGCCATCTGCTCTGGTAAATATGATCCATATTGGGTACTTTGATAACGACCAGCAAATCAAATCGATCAAACAACCTTTGGTAATCACCAGCTAATTCTTTGTTGCTCCACCTCGACCAGATACCATCCGGGTCTTCTTCCAATTCAAGAGTGTTCATTGGCGGTTTCCAATCTTTCTCAGATACTGGCTTTGCTCCACCACACCAAGCATCAAAGAAAATGTAATCCGGCCTGCCTTTAAATACTTGCCACATTGATTTTGGTTTGCATTGACCCAAAAGTTTGGAAAAAGCAGGAATGAGGGTCAAAGTTGACGGTCCTGCGACAAAGAGTGCGTCAAGTGTTTCCAATCCCATCTGGATATCGTGCGTTCCTGGAACTCCCCTCTCCCTGCAAAGAGGATGAATATTCTTTGCAAGTCTCTTTCTGTCTTCTTTGGTTTTATAGATATCATCAATCGAGAAGCCAATGGAACTTCTTCCACAAGCTTTTCGAAGGAAGAGC
>Ga0066376_10001796_pt1 | contig 20517 bp, 20 predicted proteins | sample Knorr_S15_td_Bot_FD_77009 | JGI IMG/M metagenome (GOLD analysis project Ga0066376, IMG submission 77009) | Marine microbial communities from Southern Atlantic Ocean transect - Knorr_S15_td_Bottom_ad_5009_LV_A | ecosystem: Environmental > Aquatic > Marine > Oceanic | place: Southern Atlantic...
GTTATCCATAAGATTTATTTGGATTTACCCGGAGGCCAGCCCCTCCCATGATGTCATCCAAGCATTAGGAAAGCGTATCGTGGTTTGGTTAAATAATTCCCCGTCCGTACCATCCAGGCAGGAGGGAGGGCTCAATATCGTGGAATTGCCTCTGGATCGGCGTGTCTAAAGCTTGGAAAATTTGGCCCCTGTCGACGGCGGACCAAAATGGGGCCACGGCGCCGGTGGACAGCCGTCTGGCGCGGGTCCGCCGGATGCGATGTGTCCTCGGCGATAACAGCCTCCGATGGCCATGATCTCCAGTAGATTTCAGCCCGTACTCATCCTTGTCGGCGCGATCTGGATTGTCGAGGTCGTGAACCTGTTCCTGGGGCACCGGCTGGTTTCATTCGGAATATTGCCGCGCAGTTTCTCCGGCCTGATCGGTATCCCGCTGGCGCCGTTGCTCCACGGCGGATTCTGGCACGCCGTGTTCAACACGGTTCCGCTATTCATTCTTGGCGCCCTCACGCTTGCCGGAGGCAAGAGACGGTTTTGGGAAACCACCGTGAATGTCACCCTTGTGTCGGGTGCGTTGGTGTGGATTTTTGCGCGCGAGGCCTACCACGTCGGAGCCAGCGGATTGGTGTTCGGCTATTTCGGCGTGATAGTGGCCCGCGCCGTTATAGAACGGGGCATAACCGTCATCGCCATCGCCATCGTCACGGTTATCGCATATGGCGGACTCCTGTGGGACATTGTGCCGCTGCGAAGCCATGTTTCCTTCGAGAGTCATGTGTTCGGCCTGATCGCCGGCATCGGTGTCGTCTGGCTCGACCGCAAATTCGGCAAATCTCGAACGCCCTGACGACCAAGCCTCTATGACGAGCACGCTTGAGTCAGCCTCCGGCTCCTCTTCCACCTGTCGCCCGAGCGCCAAATCCGCCCCGCGAGACAGTGCGGGTCCGTTGCGGCGGCCGGCTAACCTGAGATTTGGCGACCTGGGTACGACCGTTCGCCGAGACCGCGCCGACCCGGCCGTTTGTCGCCGTGTAGTACTTATTCGGATCTGACGCCGGGCGGTAGAGCGGCTGTGTCGAGATGAATGCCGACCCGCCACGGGGCGCCAGCATATAGCCCACCATAAAGGGCAGCCAGATCGAGCCCCCGCTTGACTGACGGTGCCGGTAACATCGGTCATAGCCGAAGTCGGAATAACAATCGTTGCCGGAATTATACCGGGGGGCGACCTCGGCATGAAGTTTCTCGGCCTTGACGAATTCGCTTTCGCATATGGCTTGGTCTTGCTGGCCCGCCGTGACGCAGGCTTCAACCGAATTATAGGCCAGGACGTCTTCGTTGGGTTCGCCGCAGGCGACGAGGGTCAGTGCGGTGGCGCCCAGAAGGGCGAACCTGAATGTGTTCTTGCGTTTCATTCGCGGTGCCTCCGCCGTCAGGTCGTCATACTGGCGGCGTTCAAGATACCCGCCACCACCGAACACGTGCCGAGCCAAATCCCGGCGGCCACCTCATCGGCTTCGATTCGTTCCGAAATGCGCGGCATGGGGAGGCGAATGAGGAGATATACGAGCACCTGAACGATCAGCGCGACGACCCCCCAGAGCAACAATTCGACAACAGTGACGGAATTGATCATGGTGCTGGCGAGGGGCAGCGCAAACCCGATCAGACTTCCGGAAAAGGCGACCGTGGCGGCCGTCGAATTTTTCTTGATGAGGGCAAGTTCGTCATGTTTCGTGACGCGCGAGTAGATGACGACGAAAAGGAGCGTCAACGCCACGGCAACGCCGAAGAAAATTAAAAACTCGGAAAGACTTGCCAAAAACTCCCCTAATTGCTCGCTCATTAGATTCTCCAGATCTGTGCCTTGGGTAAACGGGGCGTGTCGCCTGTCATGAGGACCTTTGATATTAAATCACTTTCAGGTCGGAAAGTCCGAGGTCGACGCCAACCATCAGCTCGACTGTCTGTTCGCCTTCATAGGATTCAGCCGAAACCAAAAGGTATTCGTTTTTCTTGCCGGCCTCTAAATTGCGTCCGTATAGCATGACCTTGTGGAACACGTCGCTGCATTCGTCGGAGTCCGAGTCTTCATACACCGATTCGGTAAATTCCACGGGCGCGGCGTAGCCCTCGGTGGTATCGAACCATATCCGCGAAAATTCGGTGCCATCTTCAAGCCGAAATGTCGGCGCGCCGAGTTTGCCGCCCTTCGACGTCCATTGCGCCCAGGCGCCATCGCCGTCGGGATAGTAACTCCGGTAGGGCACGAATAGGGTCAGTTCCTCCACGTGTTGGTCTTCCATGCCCGCCACGGTCAAAACCTGGATCATGGTATCATCGGCGGTGTAGTAACGATGCGCGTGACTGGCATCCCCCAAATCGACATAACCCTGGGCGACGATGATCAGCGTTTCTTCGGGGAGTTCGACATGCAGCTCGTCCGCGTGCATGCGCAACGGCAGCGTATCGACATCGACCGCGGCGCCTATGCGGAGCCCAAGCGGCGTGGGAAAGTCATCCCCTTCGCCAGCTTTGGAGAACTTGTTCTTGAGATCACGGACGCCGCTGTTAAAGAGCGACTTCAGCGTTGCGCCGAACATATTACCTCCACGCTTTGCAAACTAATGCTGCTCACGGACGCCCTCATCGCGCGGCCAAGGCGCTCCAGTCGATTTGCACCGGATCGATCCGCTGGGCGGCCATGAAATACAGGACCATGCCGGGATCGACCCGGTGCTCCGACGGCGCGTTCAAGGTGAGATCATCGCCGAGCGTGCTTTCGGCGACGCCAAACAGGGTCGCGTCATGTTTGGTTTTCAGTTCCGAGAACAGTGTCCCGTAGGTCACCGGGTTGGCGTCCGCCGGGACCTGGAAGCTGAACTGGGTCGGGCCTTCCAAGGTCGACAAAAGTTGGCGCTGGACCCGACTTGATCCCGGATCCTGCGCTGAGCGCACCATCAACTCGATAGACAGCGAGACATTGCATTCGGCTTGGGGGCAATGGGCCCCGAGAAGGTCGGCAAAACTCTGCTCATCGAAATAGGCGACAATGTGGGCGTCGCCATTGACCGCCGCAGCGCCCAACGCGGCGGCCAGTGTCTCGTTATCGTCGTGGCCGAGGGCGATGATATATTTTGCGGTCGCGACCGCGGCGCGGCGCAGAACATCCGGCGTGTTCAAGGCGGCGCCGCGAACGAAGCTAACCTGATCGGGCATCGGATTTTCGATGGTTTGGGCGGAGCACAAAACGATTTCGCGTTCATGTTCTCCTTGCCCGCCGCGAATATGGTCCACCATCCGCTGGGTGCGGGAGCCATGCCACCCCAGAATGACGATATGGTCGGTCAAATTTTCGTAGCTTGCTAGTCCACGCAATCGTTTTCTCCATTTATCGGAAACCTGTTGCACTACCTTGGCGATAATCGTCGTAAAAAGAGCGATGCCGCCGGGCATGATCCACAATATGGTTATCGCTCGTCCGGCCGCGGTGACCGGCGAGTAATCGCCGTAACCGACGGTGGTCGCCGTGGTAGCGTAGAAGTACCAGAATATGTCGCCGTTCGCGATTTTTTCGCCGCCGATAACGGCGATCAGACCCCAGGAAACCGCAAAATGAGATACCGTCAACAATAGGATGGTATCCCAACTTAGGCCCGAAATTCGGGCGTAGAGGCGCTTCGCGACTCGCGAAATTATCAGGTACATGCCCGGTATCCGTCCTGACGCGTAACCACGCGCAATTCGTTTTCATCTGGCTGCCCGTCGGCCTGACCGCGCGACTCTCGGATGCCGAAACTAACATTTGTTCGCCGTCTTGCCGCAAATAAAATGTTGCAATTTATTATACATGTAATATGTTACATGTAAAGTTGGAAATGGGCTCTTGCATGGTGTCGAGGAAGTCGTCTTACTACCAGTCTAGGTACCGCGCGCGATTGCGCGAAAAAGGGTTCGTAAAACGAGAAATATGGATACCGCCTGATTATACGAAGGTCTTGAAGGACTGCGAAACGGCGTTAAGGGTCGGCGTTATGCCGATCATTCCGAAAACCGTGACGGAGAGAAAGATGAGCCAAGACGAAAACTGGACCACCGAAAAACTCCTCGAAGCGCTCGCCCAGTCCGCGCCCGCGAGTGACGGCGCGATTAAGGTGGAATTGGTCGAAGGCACCGACCCGGGGATACTCGTCACCATGACGGAGTTCGGCGACTTACCGCTCCTGATGAGTGTGAGCGGCGGCCAGATCCTTGTCGATACGCTGCTGTGGCCGGTCGATGAGGTCACGAACTCGGCGGCCTTCAACGAGTTGATTTTAAAGACCCATAAGCTCCTCCCCTTATCGACGTTCGGTATTCGGCCAGGACCCGACGGCAGGGAATATTACGAAATGTTCGGCTCGTTGAGCGCGGGCTCGATCTTGGAGTCGGTCCTCTTCGAGATCGAGACGCTGGCCGATAATGCCATGCAGGCCGCCGAGGCCTATCAATCGGACTTGAAGGATGTCGCCTGACGGCATGGTCCGCGTGCCCCAACATTCGTATCTGACGAAGGAATTAAGACAGCATGAGCATTTGGGCAAAAGTCGCGACAGCCATCCGTGGTGGCGTCAGTGAAGCCGGCGAGGCAATTGTCGATCATCAAGTCTTGCGTATCCTGGACCAGGAAATCCGGGACGCCGACAGCGAACTCGGCAAATCGAAGGAAGCCCTGACAGGCATCATCGCCAAGCGGAAATTGGCCGATAAAAAGGTCGAAAGCCTTAAATCGTCGCTTGCGGAATATGAGGGCTATGCGATGCAGGCGCTCGACAAGGGCGACGACACTTTGGCCACCGAAATCGCCGAAAAACTGGCCGGTCTGGAAACCGAACTGGTGGGTGAGGAAAGCTTCGCAAAAACGTTTGCGGATAGCGAGGCACAGCTCCGCAAGGCGGTTTCGCGCACCGAGGGGGGGCTGAAACGCCTCAAACAACAGGTCGATACGGTCAAGGCGACTGAAAAGGTGCAAAAGGCGCAGGCGGCGGTGGCGGCGCGCCATTCGGGCGCGGGCTCAAGCATGCGGAGCGCGCTGGACAGCCTGGAAAGGCTGAAAAACAAGCAGGCTGAACGGGCCGCCAAATTCGAGGCGGCCAGTGAACTCGCGGAATCCACCGAGGGAGTAAGCCTCGACGATAAGTTGAAAGCCGCCGGCATCGTGGGCGGCGGTGCCAGCGGTGGCGATGTGCTGGCCCGGCTGAAGGCAAAACGAGGCGGCTAGGCGGGCGCAAGATACGACCGGTTCGGTCCTGGCTGATCAGACCTTCTCGCCGCGAATCGGGCACCGAACGGCCCTACCACCATGCAACGCATTCCTGTCGTTCAGCGGCCGGACTTGAAAGGCGCGGCCCTGCGGCATGGCTACGACTATAGCGCCGGCGATGGGGTCCCGTATTGGGACGAAACCGTCTACTACCGGTTCACCCTGCGCCAAATTGAGGAAGATCTCGAAAAGCCGGCCACAGAGATCGACGCCATGTGTTTCCAGCTGCTGGACCACGCACTGGCGGACGAGACGGTCTATCGCCGATTGCGCATTCCCGAGACCTACTGGGATTATGTCGCGGAAAGTTGGCGCAACAGGGAAAAGGAACTCTATGGCCGAATGGATTTTTCTTATGACGGCGCGGGCGACGCCAAACTGTTAGAGTACAATGCCGATACCCCGACGACCCTCTACGAGTCGGCGATCTTTCAGTGGACTTGGCTCGAAGAGGCCATTTCGGCCGGTCTGATTCCGCGCGACTGCGATCAGTTCGCGGAGCTTCATGAAGATCTTGTCGACGCGTTCCGGGCGATGGGGATCGAAGGGCTTTTGCACCTAGCCTGCCTGAGCGACATCGAGGACGATAGGGAGACAGTCAACTATCTTGACGATTGCGCCCGGGAAGCCGGCCTGGAAACGCATTTTCTCGCCATGAAAGACATCGGCGTCGACGCGTCCGGGCGGTTGACTGACCTCGAGGACCGGATCATCACCACCCTGTTCAAACTCTACCCCTGGGAATGGATAATGGAGGAAGAGTTCGGACAATATCTGGTCACCAGCGACGTGCGTTTTCTGGAGCCGCCGTGGAAGGCGGTGCTATCCAACAAGGGGCTCATGGCGCTGTTATGGGAAACATTCGAAGGCCATCCCAATCTGTTGCCGGCCTATTTCGAGGGGGAGTCCGGGGCTGGCGCGCTCGCGGGCGACTACGTTCGGAAACCGCTGTTTTCGCGCCAGGGCTCGAATATCGACATCGTCCTCGGCGGCATGGCGTTGTCCCGTGAAGACGGCCCTTATGGCGACGAAGGGCACGTCGTGCAGGCCTTTCATCCGCTGCCGGATTTCGACGGGAAATTTCCAATGGTCGGGTGCTGGATGGTCGCGGGCCGCCCGGCCGGCGTATCGATCAGGGAAAGTCGAACTCTGATAACCGGCGCGGACGCGAATTTCGTTCCTCACGTCATCCTGGGTTAGGGATTTTTTTGTGCGCGGGCCGGTCGTTCGTTATGCCTAAAAAGGTGGCGTTCGAAATATAGCGGGAGGTGTAACCTTGTCGGACGAGATCGAGACACCGGCGTTCGTGACTGATGAAAAAACGTTGCGAAGCGACTTGACGCTGCTCCGAAAGATCGCGGATCAAGCATCCTGCAAGCTGCTCTATTCGGGCAAGGCCTGTTCGCTTTCGACTGTCCTTCGTAGCGTCGCCCGGCGGGTAGACGGGTTTTCCTGTAGCTCTCCGTTCGAGCTTCGTCTGGTCGATCAACTCTGTGGCGGCGCCGCTTCGCTGCACTTGGTCAGTCCGTTGATCAAGCGGGAAACCTTGGAGGCGTTCGGCGGGCGGCTCGATTATGTCACTTTTAACTCGCTGTCCCAGTGGCGACGTCTCCGTGGCGATGTTTCAACCGAAACCAGGGTTGGGCTCCGCGTGAACCCACGGATGTCTTTCGTCCGCGATCCCCGATACGACCCGTGCCGGCAGAACTCGAAGCTCGGGGTGCCGGTCCGGAGACTGGCGGAGTTGGTCGAGTCGGACCCCGCCAGCCTTCGCGGCATCACCGGCCTCCATTTTCACAACAATTGCGATGCTACCGATTTCGCCAACCTCCTGGCGACGGCGCGGCACATTCAAGACGTCATCCCGGAAGTCCTGAAACGAATCGATTGGATCAATTTGGGCGGCGGCTACCTGTTCGATTCGGTGAACGATTACGCCGATTTTTACGAGGCGGTCGCGATCTTCGGCGAGACATTTGGCCTTGAGGTCTTCATCGAACCCGGCGCCGCGGCGGTTCGCCGAGGCGGCACGATCGAAGCGACGGTCCATGATATATTCGACGGCGACGATATTCAGATCGCGGTCCTCGACACGACGGTAAACCACATGTCGGAGGTGTTCGAGTTTCAGTTTGAACCCGATGTCCTGGGCCATGTCGATGGCGGGCTGCACGCCTATATCCTTGCCGGTTGCACTTGCCTGGCCGGTGACGTCTTTGGACAATATTCGTTCGACAGGGCCTTGACGATCGGCTCCAGAATCACGTTTCTTAATATGGGAGCCTATACGATGTCCAAGGCGCATCGGTTCAATGGGGTCGGCCTGCCGACGATCTACGCGCGCCGTCTCGACGGTTCCCTGGATCGGATCAGGGCCGACAGTTTCGATGAATTTGCAAGAAACGCGGGGGTCGCCGACATTGCGGTTACTTGAAAAATCCTTCACGATTCCAGCCGCGCCCGGAAATCGTGGAATCATAGAACATATCGAAAAAGCCCTGTCGTTTCGGTTCACCGAAGGCGAAATTCCGCTTCGTCTGGCGATAACCTCGATCGACGACGGAAAATATTTATGCGAAGTCGGTTGCTTGGTCGGCCCGGGCCTCTCCATCTCGCAAGACCATGACTCCATATTCCGATGGCGTCGGCGCGACAGCGAAAGCGCCGCGCAATTCAACGCCGTCTATGTGGTGCCGACCGGCATCGGCGCGGAGGTCGGCGGCCATGCGGGCGACGCGACCCCGGCGGCGCAACTCTTGGCGTCTTGCTGCGATCGATTTATCACCCATCCGAATGTGGTGAACGCCAGCGACCTCAACGAAATGCCGGCCAACGCCCTCTATGTGGAGGGCAGCGTTCTGTGCCGGCTGCTCATGGGAACCGTCGGACTTGAACCGGTGCGAGCGAATCGCGTGATGGTCGTTTTCGATTCTCAGTCGGATCCGATGATCGAAAATCTCGTCCTGAACACGGTGGAATCCGCGCGGGCCACCTATGGGCTCGAATGCACGGGCATTTACAAGCTCGAACCGCCTATGGAACTGACCTCCTCTTTCTCGGAGTCGGGACGGGCGGTTGGGATGGGCCAAGGTCTCGAAACGCTCTTCGAGTTGCTTGAGGAGACGGCGGATTCCTATGATGCCGTCGCCATTTCGTCGCTGATCGGCGTGCCCGACGGATTTCACGAAAAGTATTTCACCAGCGGCGGAACCATGATCAATCCCTGGGGTGGCATCGAAGCCATGCTGACCCACGCGGTATCGCATTGCTTCAATGTGCCGTCGGCGCACGCTCCGATGATGGAATCCCGCGAAATACTGAACGAGGATCCGGGCCGGGTCGATCCGCGCATGGCGGCGGAAGCGATTTCCTCGTCTTTCTTTCAATGCGTTCTGAAAGGCCTAAAATGGTCGCCGCGCATTGTGGTAGATCCGGACCGGATGGCGGCGAGCGGTGTCGTGACGGTACGGGATATATCGTGCTTGGTCATTCCGGAGGGATGTATCGGACTGCCGACACTCGCGGCCCTTGAACAGGGGATTCCCGTCATCGCGGTTCGTGAGGGCAGCGGCCTTATGGCCGGCGAACTCAGCACGCTGCCGTGGCGAGACCATCAACTTTTTGAGGCCGCGAATTATTGGGAGGCCGCCGGCATCTTGAGCGCGCTCCGGGCGGGGATAGCGCCCGGTTCGGTCAGAAGGCCGTTTAACAGGCTGGAGGTGAAAACTTGGCGGAAATCGAGCCCGTCGGCGTCAACCGTTCGTCACCAGCACCTGTAGCGCCGAGAATAGTTAGCCGCGATGACTTTGTCACAAACTGGAATGCGCCAGTGGAGGTGATCCGATGAGAACGGCGGTGTCAAAGCAAATTGGCTTGAACCGGGCTGGGGCGTTCCTTAGCCTCCGGCAATTGGCAATCCCTTCCGTTATTTCAACAGTCCGCCGGAGGTAATCCGCCTCGCGGTGATGATGTGCATCCGGTACCCGTTGTCACCGCGGCAGGTCGAAGTGGAGTTGGAGTTGCCCCGGTTCGGTGGAACCGCCGAACCGAATCCCGTTCACCTCGATACGCTTCCCGCACTTCCCAAGCATCCAGGTGCCGCTTCAACATCTTACGCTTGCCCATGACATGATCCCCCACATCTTGTGGAAACGGCCCCGAGCGAATCACAAAAACCCCGAATCAATCAAGTGGAAACGGTATTACGTCTTCCGAGCCGACGCGCACGACGAGTCTTCAAGGATGATTTCAAGCGTGAGGCAGTGCGTCCAACGCAGACCGGAGAGCGCACGATCGAGTTGGTCCTCAATTCCCAGGGCCCGGCGGTTCGATCAGCCCCTGACCGCCACGGCCCGGGCCTTCTCCCGTTCACGGAAGATCACATACGTGGTCGCGCAAAGAATCGTTACGGCGACAAAAATAATCCCGATGACATTCACCGCCGGCGTGAGACCAAAGCGCATCCGCGACCCGATTTCCGTCACCAGGGTATGGGACGCGCCAATGGAAAAGATCGTCGTGTTGTAGTTCTCGAACGATTGCAGGAAGGCGATGACGCTGGCCGTCAGGATGGTCGGTTTCAGGAACGGCACGGTAATCCGCCTGAACACCTGGATATGGCTTGCGCCAAGATCCATGGCGGCTTCTTCAAGTGTTATATCCTGGCGTTCCAACCGGGCCATGAACATCAGCATGGCGTAGGACGAAATATACGTTGCCTGGGCAACGGATGCCGTAAACAGACCGCCCGACACACCTGTTTCCCGCCAGAAAATCAGCGTGGAGATACCCAGAATGATCCCCGGAGTCAGCAGCGGCGACACCATGACGCCATAAAGCAGACCCCTGTAACGCGATTCCAGACGCGTCATCAGGAACGCCCCGGCAAGACCGAGCGGCAAGGACACCGCGATAACCGCGACCGCGATAATCAACGAATTGACCAGTCCGCTCCACATGCGGCTATCCTGGGCCAGAACGGCGAACCACTTCAGGGTAAAGCCGCGCCACACGGTCACGGACGGCGTCGAGAAGTCGTTAAAGCCCGCGGCAACCATCAAAATCAACGGCAGGAACATATAGGCAAAGAAAATAACCATGTAGACGTTGAAAACGAGCCGGCTACCTTGACCAACGGCGGTTTGTGACACGGCGGTCATTTTGCGATGTCCTTAATGTTCACATTGAACATTCGCATCACCAGGAAAACGAAAACGATACAGGCCACCAAAAGTGTAAACGCATAAGCCGAACCGGTGTTCCAGTTGCTCGACTCAAAGAACTTGTTGTATATCAACTGAGTGAACCAGGGTTCGGCCGTCCCGCGAGTCATGATGTAGGGCACCGCGTAGGACCCGGCGGAAAGCATGAAGGTCATGATGCAGCCCACCGCGATGCCGGGCTTGGCATGGGGCATAACCACCCTTCGGTGAATCTGCCAGGTCGGCGCGCCAAGATCGCGGGCGGCTTCGATCTGTGCCGTGTCGAGCGTCTCGATCGTGTTGTAAATCGGAAACACCATGAACAGGATGTAGGCGTAAACCATGGCGACGAATACGCCGGCGCCGCTTTCGAGAAACGGCACGGGCCCGACCCCGATAAGCCCCAGCAGGTAATTTGCCACGCCGTTGTGGTTCAGGATCATTAGCCAGGCAAAGACACGCAACAATTCGTTTATCGCATAGGGGATGATCAATCCGAGCATGATGATCGCCGCCTTGCCCGGTGTCGCCAGTTTGGCGACCGCGTAGGCCATGGGATAACAGACCACAAACGCAATCAACGTCACCGCGACCGAAGCCAGAATGGTTTTCACGAATACGGCCAAGTGAGCTTGGCCCATAATCGTATAGTTGCGCAGCGAATAGACTTTCTCCGGCGTGGTCTCGCGCGCTTCCAGGTCCGCGATCGCCACCTGTTTGTCGGCGATAATCGCCTCTATCCCGGCGATCTTCGCATCGCGCCGCGGTGACGGCGCAAGGGCCTCGGCGTCCGTCTTGTCAAACCGCAGCACGTCGATTTCGTTGTAAAGCCGATCGATCCGCACGGAGATTACGACGGCGTCGCCACTCCGGTCCTTGGTCCAGAAGGACTGTTCGACCATGATCAACTGCGGCGCGATAATCATGCCGACGACCCAGACCCCGGAAAGCAGCACGATCACGGTTGTCATCACCGGGCCAAGGGATCGCAACAGCCTATTCATCCGCCATGTCTCCGACAGGCAGGATCATGCCGTCTCGCGGGTCAAAACAAATGCCCATCCGGGCGGGCGGATCGTGCGCCATGGCACCGGCATTAACCAGATGCGCCGAGAAAACATCGTCTTCGCGGCGGAAGAACAGATTGACGAACGGACCTTCCAGATCGCGCCGCTCGAATGTCACGTCGATGGAATTCTCTTTGCCGCCGGCGGCGCTCAACACCCGCATTTTTTCAGGGCGGACGAATAAAAAAACCGCGCCGCCAACAGCCACCTGTCGAGGGTTTCTGCCCCGCAGCGCGCCATGCTTGGTTTCGACCACGGCCATATCGCCATCGTGGGAGGCGATATGGCCGCGGAAAACATTGTTTGCTCCGACAAACGTGGCCGCGAACGCCGTCGCCGGAGCGTCGTAAACCAGGTCCGGTGTATCGACCTGCTCGATAACGCCGGCGCGCATGACCGCGATGCGGTCCGACATGGTCAGGGCTTCCCCCTGATCGTGGGTAATATAAATAAACGTAACGCCGGTTCTGCGCTGAATGTCACGAAGCTCCGAGCGCATATGCTGGCGCAATTTCAGGTCCAGGGCCGACAGCGGTTCATCGAGCAACAGCACGGCCGGTTCGACCGCCAGGGCCCGCGCAACGGCAACGCGCTGGCGCTGGCCGCCGGACAATTCGTCGGGCATCTTTTCGGCCTGGTCGCCAAGCGCCACCAGATCGAGCAGCTCGAACGCCTTGTCGCGGCGCCTGGCCTTTGCCCAACCGCGCATCTCAAGACCGAAGGCGACGTTTTCCCAGACCGGCATCAGCGGAAACAGGGCCAAGTTCTGGAAAATCATTGCCGTCGGCCTCTTGTGCGGACCGACCCCGGTCATCGGTTCTCCACCGATACGGATTTCGCCCGTGGTGGGGTTCAGGAAGCCGGAAATCACTCGCAGGATCGTTGTCTTTCCGCACCCCGACGGCCCCAGGATCGAGAAAAACTCACCCGCTTTAATTTTCAGATCGGTCGGAGAGACGGCCGTAAAGTCGCCGAATTCAATCGACACGTTGTCCAGTTCAATATCCATTCCACGCATCGGCAAGCGAACCTCCCGCTCAGAAGACGTAGATAACCATAAACGTCCCGCCCAACCGAACGGCGCGCGCCGCGCGCGCGGAAAACAACGGCGCCGTCGCCGTCATCGAAGACCGGGCCCCGGACACGACCGGTCCGCTCAGAGAGCCGTGATCTTTTCCACATATTCCTGGCGAACGCCGTTGAACCAGGGAGTGTTCAGGGGCCACCACCACAGATTCTCGATGGCGCCGCTAGGATAGGCGATTTCGAACGCCGCCTTGCTGGCATCCGAAATGTGATCTTCCGCGCCAACGGCGGCGGAGTTGTAACCGGTATTGTTGACGAACATGCCACCGATTTCCGGCGTCATCAGGAAGTTGATCATCGCATAGCTTTGCTCGACATTCTCGGCGCCGGATGGGATGCCCATGGCGTCCATCCAGCCCAGGGCGCCTTCCTTGGGCGCCGTGTAGATCCACTTCTTGTCGACGTCGATGTGCAGCTTGATACCGGTGGTATCCCATGTCTGGCCGATGGTGCAGCCGGCGTCGGTAAAGGCCGCCGTCGCTTCCGTGGCGTTGTTCCAGAACGCACCGATATTTTTCTTGCGCGGCTTCAAAAAGTCCAGACATGCATCGAAGATACGCCGCATGTCCGCCTCGGACCGGTAAAGATCCAGGGCGCGATTGGACGGCACCCGGCCGATCGAATCCAAATAAATAGCCAGGGCAACGATTATCGATTTCTGACGGCCGGCGACCTTGCCGTCCAGGCCATCGCTCCACAGATCGCCGTATGACAGTTCCCCTTGCTTGAAGCCGTGCACGGAACTGTCATAGGTGATGCCTTCGGTCCCCCAGTCGAATGGAATCAGGTAACGCTTGCCGCGTCTCGCGGCGCCGAGACTCAGAGAACGGCGCCACAGGGCCGGTTCGATCCGCTCGACCTCGACACGGCTTTCGTCGATGGCCTGAAGCAACCCGCCCTCGTCATATTCGGGACGGGTATCGACGGAGGGGAAGATCAGATCGAAACCCTTGCCGCCGGCGGCGCGAAGCTTGCTCTGGGCTTCTTCGTTCGAGCCGAAGGTCGTCAGGTTGACCTTGATGCCGGTTTTCTTCTCGAAGGCATCCTTGATGTTGTCCTGGATGTAATCGCCCCAGGCAAACACGTTGATTTCACCGGAAGAGGCCAGAGACCGGCGAATGATAAACGGCGTCGCGGCGGCAATAACGCCCGCCGCCGCTCCCTTGAACAGGGTTCGGCGCGAAAAATTCTTCGCCGCGATCAGGGCCTTGTGGTCAGAGTTATTTTTCGCCATGGTTTCTTGCCTCCCGAAAAAGTCGTTTTTTTAACCTGAGTCCGTCAGGCATGAATTTTGCGATTTCGCCCGTGGCCCCCGCCGCGGGTCAGGAGACCAGTTCGGCCGAAGGCGACCCCAAAGAGAGCACCCGGTCATTTTTTCGATGAGGCAAGGACCGGATCGATGGGTAACGAAGTCTCGCCGTGCGCGTTCTTGCCGATATCGCCTCCAACGGGACGCCCGACACGGTCTTCGCCTAGCGCCGTGAGCGGCGGCGAGATTATCCCGGTCACGCCGATGTGTAGACCGGGTCAGGATTGATCGAACCCACTTTTGGGGTTCGATCAATCCTGTGAATCCGGTCTAGCTTATAGAGTAGAGCAGATTCACGCGGTCGATGGGATCGCCCATGGCGATTCCCATCAACCACGACCTGCTCTAGAGTTTCCGTCGTGACCGGTCGCGGGACAAGGACCGTGTCCGCGCGGAGCTCCGATCGATCTCCTATTGCGCGGCGACTTGTTGTCTTCGCCGGCGTGGCGGGCGGCGCTCGACCATGCCGCGTGGCCCGAGCCGCGTGTTGGCCAGCGTCCGTTCGTCGTGGTTCATGCGCCAACTCAGCATTTTCTGAGCGTATTCGAGCACGAGCCCGCGATGGGCGGGATCGCTGGCGAGATCGTGGAATTCGTGGGGATCGTTCTCCAGATCGAAAAACAGCGGCGGCAGGCCGGTAAAATGGACGTATTTGTAGCGCTTGTCCCGGATCAGATTGGCGGTGCATTGATCGGGCGCTAGTCCCAACGCCCGGCCACCGTCAAGTCCTGGGAAATGACGAAAATCGAACTCCGCGTGAGCCTCGGCGCGCCAATGCCCGACGTCCTGGCCCTGACAGAACGGAAGCAGCGACTCGCCGTCGCAGGCGACCGGGACCTCAAGACCAAGCCACTCCAGGATCGTCGGCATGACATCGATATTTTCGCTGAAGGCGTCGATCGTCTTGCCACGTCCCGCCTCGCTCGTTGCTGCCGGATCACGGATGATCAGGGGAATAAAGTAGGTCTGCTCGTAATAGCCGAACTTCGCCATCATCCAATGGTCGCCCAACTGCTCGCCGTGGTCCGAGGTAAACACGATGAGGGTTCGGTCCCAGGCCCCGCTGTCTTTTAGCTGCGCGATCAATCTGCCGATTTGCGCATCGACCTCCGTCATCATGGCGTAATAAGTCGCCCTGATCTGGCGGATTTCGCCGTCCTCGAGCGCAAGATAATCCTTGAGCGAGGCGCCATGGGTATAGGGCGAGTCCAGTTGGTTGGAGAGATAAAAGCGGGTCCAGGGATGCTGCTCGGCCTCTTCCTCGGGCGTGGCGTGGCGAATCGGCGGCGGCATCTCGGCGGCATCGTAAAGCGCGTTATAGGGTTCCGGCGCGATAAAGGGGGGATGGGGCGAGCGATAAGAGATGTGGACGAACCAGGGTGTCGTGTCGCGGGCCGAGATGTAGGCGACCGCCTCGTCGGTCAAAAAGGCCGAGCCGCTGTCTTCCGCCCGGTACCATGTCGGCGCGAAAGTGCGGCCTCGCGCCGGATCGATACCCTCCCTATTGGGTCGAAAAAGCGCTCGCGGGTCGTCTTCGACGTCATATCCCCGTTGCCGCAACGCTTCGATCCACGGCAGGAAGTCGGCGTCCATGCGGACCACCGGCGTCATCCCCGGCAACAGACCGGTCCGCGTTCTGAGTTCGGCGTCGTCCGCGTCCCGGCCGCGCGGGTCCGCGGCGATATCGGTATAGCCGAAAAGGGCGGGATCGTAGCCGGCCTTGCGGGCCTCGCGCGCGATATTGGCGTGGCGGTCATCCAGCGGCGTGCCGTTCATCACGGAGCGGTGATTGTGCAGATAAAGCCCCGTGTAGAGGCTGGCGCGCGCCGGCCCACATGACGTCGCCTGCGAATAGTGGCGGCGAAACAACGTGCCATCAGTCGCCAACCCGTCCAGATGCGGCGTCTTGACGACCGGATGGCCGAGCGCGGAGAGGCATTCGCCCCGCCACTGATCCGCCGTAATGAAAAGCACGTTTCCCGACGTCTTGCTCATACCGGCCCGCGATCCCCCGGATCGATCCTCTCAGTCGCCAACACTGGTAGCACAATGGCCATCCGACCGCGAATTCGGCCCCGGGCTGTCACGATAGGCCGTGGCCCGCCCTTGATCGGGCCGGTTTGGCGACGGGAACCCCGGGCCCGGTGGCGATTTCGCATTGTGAGCGTGCACTCCGACCTGGGCGGCATACGCCTGTCCTGTCGGGCGATCTGAATTTGTCTCGACGATTGCGGCGACGTCGATAACAAAAGGCTCATCGTTCTCCGTGGCTTCAGCGGGCATTGTCAGATTAACTAGGCGTGAGTTATCTGATCAAAAGCGGGCAAGAGGCATTGTCGGAGTAAATTGGTTTGAGCCTCCTGGCGCGGTTCCTTAGCCTCCCGCGATGCGCAATCCCTTCCGTTATTTCAACAGCTCTCCCGAGGTAATTCGCCTTGCGGTGATGATGTACCTCCGCTATCCGCCGTCGCCGCGACAGGTCGAGGAGCTCTTGTTCGACCGGGGCATCGATATCCGCCACGAGACGGTTCGGTACTGGTGGAACCGGTTCGGTCCGCTGTTCGCCGCCGCGATCAGGAAACGACGCATTCATCGACGATCGTTTTCGCTATGGCGCTGGTACCTCGACGAGGTGTTCGTGAAGATTAATGGTGAGACGCATTATCTCTGGCGCGCGGCGGATCACGAAGGCGCGGTGCAGGAAGTTTTCGCGACGAAGCGCCGGGATCGCGGGGCCGCGCTGAAGTTCCTGAAGCGCACGATGAAGCGTTGCGGCCGACCGCGATTAATTGCAACCGATCGGCTTCGGTCGTACAGCTCGACGATGAAGGTAATCGGCAATACGGCCGATCAGGAGTGCGGTCGATGGCTCAACAATCGGGCTTAGAATTCCCACCAGCCGTTCCGATGACGAGAAAGAGCGATGGCGAAGTTCAGGGACATGAAGACATTCCAAAAGTTTTCCGCCGCCCATGCCTCGATCCACAACCACTTCAACCAGGACCGCCACCTCAACCGCCGCGACATCTTCAAGCAGAACCGCGCTACCGCGCATGCTGAATGGCGTCGGCTCGCCGCGTGAGAGTCTTGCCCGCTTCTGATCAGCCAACTCACGCCTAGTTAACCTTCGGCATCTGTATGTTTGTTAAACCAAGGCGGCGGCGCGAGTTCGCGACGGGCGCCATTTCGTGTACCATTCGCGTTATGAGGCAGGCGAATATGCCCCAATCTCCATTTGCGCCCATGGCTGACCTTGCGCATGAAGAGCCGGTTCGCTCTCTGGCGCCCGGCGACATCAAGAAGATTCTTGAGTCGCACCGGCTCTATTTGGAGACGGACCGCAAGCATGGCGAACGCGCGAATCTCAGATCGGTCGATCTCGCGGGGTTCAGTTTCGCGGGGATGGACTTGCGGCGGGTCAATATGCGGCGCGCCGTGCTTGAAGGCGCTGATTTGGGCGGCGCCGACCTGCGCCGGGCCAACCTGATCGGGGCGAACTTGAAACGGGCCCGTTTGGAAAAAGCCGACCTTTCGGACGCACGGCTGAACGGGGCCAATCTTGCCGCCGCGAACCTCAAGGACGCCAATCTTTCACGCGCCGACATGGAATTCAGCTTCCTGGTGGACGCGGTGCTGAAAGGCGCCTCCTTGCATGGCGCCGATATGAGCGGAGTGAGCCTGGATGGCGCCGACTTGACCAATACCGACCTCGGCAACGCCAATTTGCGCGGCGCCGGGTTTCGACAAACAAAACTCCACGGCGCGGACCTCCGGCACGCGCGACTCGGCGGCGCTTTTTTCACGGGAGCCTTGTTGCGCGGCGCCGACCTTCGGGGCGCCTACGTCAGAGTGGCCCGTTTCGAACGCGCCGATCTCGCGGGGGCGGATCTGCGGGGAACGGAGGGTCTCACCCAGGCCCAAATCGATGTTGCTATTTGCGACGCGGACACCAAGCTCCCGGACGGGCTCATACCAAGGATCCGTGATGGCGAATGAACAACAGGTCGCGCGTCTCAAGGAAGGCGTGGAGGCTTGGAACGCATGGCGGGCCGCGCGCCGCGAATCGGGCCCGGACCTGTCCGGCGCGCCGCTGCGCGGGCTCGATTTGGGCGGCGCCGACCTCGAAGGGGCAAACCTGAAGGAAGCGGATTTGCGGGGCACGAACTTGGGCCAAGCAAACCTCGCGGGCGCGAACCTGGCCGGAGCCAACTTCTTCAAGGCGATCCTGAACGGCGCCAACCTGGCGGGCGCCAACTTGACGGGCGCCCAGTTTCTCAACTGCGCCCAACTCGAGAGCGCTCACGACTGGCCGTCGGCGGCGCGCGACGCGGACCTGGCTTGCGGCCAACCGATCCCCGAATAGCACCGCCAGCACAACGTCCCGGCCGCGCCTACGACGACGGGCGAACCATGTGTTCCGGCCGCACCCATTCGTCGAACTGCTCGGCGGTGACTAGGCCAAGGGCGAGCGCCGCCTCGCGCAAAGTGGTGCCGTCCGCGAACGCCTTTTTCGCCACCTTCGCGGCGTTTTCATATCCAATATGCGGGTTGAGCGCCGTGATCAGCATCAGAGACCCGGCAACCAAGTCCGCTATCCTGTCCCTATTGGGCTCGATGCCAACGACCAGGTTGTCCGTAAAACTCCGCGCGCCGTCCGCCAGCAGACGGATCGATTGCAGCAGATCGTAAATCATCACCGGCTTGAAAACGTTGAGTTCCAAATGCCCGCTTGCGCCGGCCACGGTGATGGTGACGTGGTTGCCCATCACTTGCGCGCAAACCATGGTGAGCGCTTCCGCCTGTGTCGGGTTGACCTTGCCGGGCATGATCGACGAGCCGGGCTCGTTGGCGGGCAGCGTCAGTTCGCCGAGACCGGACCGGGGGCCCGAGCCGAGCAGCCGGAGGTCGTTCGCTATCTTCATCAGGCTCGCGGCGAGCACATTGAGGGCGCCCGACATCTCGATGATGGTGTCGTGCGCGGCAAGCGCCTCGAACTTGTTGTCCGCCGCGCGGAACGGCAGGCCCGTGAGAGCCGCCACCTCGGCCGCGAAAGCCTCGTCGAACCCAGCCTTCGTGTTCAGCCCCGTCCCCACGGCCGTCCCGCCCTGGGCCAACTCATGGAGCCGGGGAAGCGCCGCTTCGATGCGCGCGATGCCGTTCTCTACCTGCTTGGCGTAGCCCGAGAACTCCTGGCCCAGGGTGAGCGGCGTCGCGTCCTGCAAATGGGTGCGGCCGATCTTCACGATGTCGTCGAACGCCTCGGCCTTGGCGGCCAGGGCCTTGTGCAAGTGATGCAGGGCCGGCAGCAGCGCGTCGTGGATTTCCCGCGCCGCGGCAATGTGCATCGCGGTCGGGAACGTGTCGTTCGACGACTGGCCGAGATTCACGTGATCGTTCGGATGGACCGGCGTTTTTGCTTCAAGCTCCCCGCCCAGAAGCTCTATCGCCCGGTTGGCGATCACCTCGTTGGCGTTCATGTTGCTTTGGGTCCCGGAGCCGGTCTGCCAAACGACAAGAGGAAAATGATCGAACAGTTTGCCCTCGATCACGTCGTCGGCGGCTTTCGCGATCGCGCCGGCGATCTCCGGATCGAGATCGCCGTTCCTGGCGTTCACCGTGGCCGCGGCTTTCTTCACGAGACCGAGCGCGCGGATGACGGATTCGGGCATGCGTTCCTGGCCGATGCGGAAGTTCTCGATGCTCCTCTGGGTCTGGGCGCCCCAATACCTGTCCGCCGGAACCTCGATAGCACCCATGGAGTCGGTTTCGGTTCGGGTCTTCCCCGCTGACTTGGTTTCCACTTGCATGAGCGCTACCAGCCCCGCGCGCCGAACACGAGCAGCTGTATCAGCACGCGACGGAAAATATTGACCATGAACATGTATTTTCTCCCGTTTTGTCTACCATGACTTGACCCAGGTCGCGCTTCCATGGTTGGCGCGGGGTACCGGCCCCACAACCGGCTCACTCCCTCTCTCGAAATCCCCCGCGTCCGTTGGCGCGTGGTCCGAGATGCTCATAGGCGGGCAGCGTCTGAAGCCGGTCGTCGTCGACCGCGCCACCCACGGTGAAGTGGTACAGGCTCTGCCAAGTATCGTCGTCGGGTTCCAGGCCGAGCAGGGCGTGCATGACATCGTCGAAATAGCAACCGATGCCGGTCGCGCGCAGACCCACCGCCTCGGTTTCGAGATACAATACCTGCCCGATTAGTCCGGCCTCCCAGAACAGCCGCCGGTAGGCCCAGGCGCCCTCTTCCGCCAGGGTCTTGGAGAAATCCGCGACCATGCCCAAGCTGAAAGCACCGGCGCCGGCGATGGCCTGGCCGCAACTTATGTAAGCCGCGGCCTCGCGGCTATCGCCATGGCGCAGCGCAAAGAGCGGCAGGCCGCTGTCGGCAACGGGCGCCCAGGCGAAGTCCGATCGCCAAGCGGCCACGATGGCCTCCTTGCGCGTGGCATCGCGCAGCAGCGCGTACACCCCCGCCGGCAGGCCGTCCACGCGATGCACGAACAGGCACAACATGATGCGCGGCGGATAGGGAAACGCATCCCA
>Ga0066376_10001797_pt1 | contig 20513 bp, 18 predicted proteins | sample Knorr_S15_td_Bot_FD_77009 | JGI IMG/M metagenome (GOLD analysis project Ga0066376, IMG submission 77009) | Marine microbial communities from Southern Atlantic Ocean transect - Knorr_S15_td_Bottom_ad_5009_LV_A | ecosystem: Environmental > Aquatic > Marine > Oceanic | place: Southern Atlantic...
ATGATCCCCCCAGACCAACAGATCCCAGATGCCTTCTTCCACAAACGCCAGGATGCAGAGGATACCCACAAATCCCATAACCCAGGTCGGGCGGGAGATGGTATGTAACCAGGAATGGCTGGCCTGTCCCATCCATTTCCGGCGACAATAGAGCCAGACCAGAGCCATATAGGGAACGCCATGGATGACGACATTGGTCACGGTAAATGAATAATCTGAATTATACTGTACAATACCGATGTACCAGACCAGCGCCGTGGTGATCATCACCAGATGCTTGCCGGGATTAAGTGGGCGCCCGGCCCAGGTAAACCATACCTCTTTTAACAGGTAGGTCGTCATAAGCAAAAGATATATCCATCCCATCCAATGCACCACTTCAACGACAGGAGCGGAGAAAAAATCACCTTCTATGAACCAGACAAATTTCCGAGGTAGGTGGGTATGCCAGTAAGCCAGCGGGTACAGCATCGTCATATAGATCAGCCAGCGATCAAGGTGTAATTCCCATTTATCCCGCTCCCCGCTTCGATATTTGTACAAAGCCATAAAACCATATTGCTGCCGGATAAAATGCAGGACCGCTGTATAGGCCAGCACCCGCCAGAAAAAAAGACCGTCTATCGAGTATAGAATTACACCACCGAGAAACACAGCAAGAGGCACGGACAAATACAGCCCTCTGCGCCGCCGAAATTCTTCACTGTCAAAATATGTCCGGTACAGAGAAGCATACACATGGCTGACATCGATCAGCACAACAAGCAGGACCCAACCCCATATCGGCAGATCCGTACCATATACCAGTTCATCCGGTGACAGGAACAAAATCAACACCGACAGGATGCCCGGCGCTACAAAAAACCCGATATCAAACCGTGGGGAAACAAGCCAGCAAGACATGATATTTGGTGATTTGGTGATGGCATGTGTCCTTCGGACACGATGCGAGCACTTCGTGGTTTGGTGATTTGGTGATTGAAAAGATGTTTTCAACAGCTGCTAAGAATTCCCAGTTGCTAATGTGAGAGGAGATGTCTTGAAAGTCAAGTGTGGTTATTAGCCTGGGATATTCTGAGGAGAGAAATGGTGCTTAAAAAGCCCATCGGCCTCGGTAGGTCGCTTGAAAATACGGATCGTAAGACCTCTATAAGGGACCAGGTAGGCGGAGATATCTGCCTCAGGAAGAGAAATCAGATATACATCGATTTGCCTGTGTCCAGAAAAACCTGGGCGCGCTGGAAAAGTTCTGCAAACAGGTGGTCCCCTTTATCATACCCCTGGCGAAGCGTCAGTTCCCTATCCTGTTTCTCAGCCCGATGACGGCAGGTCAACAGGCTCCCCACACCATACGGATCAATATCGATCACCCTGTTTATATCAACCATAATATGCGTATATCGTGACAGGATCGGTCTCATCTGGCGCAAAAATAGCCGTGCGTTACCGCGATTAAGACGATGAGCCCATATTTTGACTGTCGCGCTGTTTCCCGTTTGTTCGATGACCAGTGGCATGCGATGCTCCTCCGTATGGAGTCCGAAGCGTCGATAGGCAGAACTTCATTGACCCTTTTAATTTACGGATAGTAAAACGCATATCAATCAGGAGTAACCTTAGAAAAGGATTATTTTTCCTGAGAGATCCCTACTGGTAAGGATATTTTTCGTTCTGAAGGATCTTCCTGAAGTCTATAAAATAAAACGGTATGCCCTATCGAACCTACAACCGGTACGGCCAGCGTACTCGATATCTCTTCGATCAACTGCTTCTTATCTTCTCGTTCATATTCGAGAAATCTGATCTTGATCAACTCATGAAGGTCTAACGCCTCGTCAATGGTCTTTACCAGATTCTGAGTTAATCCGGATTTACCGATATGGACCACCGGCTTCAACCCGTTAGCCAACCCGCGTAAATATCGCGTCTGCCTCCCTTTTAATACAATCATAATTATTCCTTTATAACAAAGTACAAGGTTCCGAGTACCGAGAAAATTTTAAACACTTCCCTGTCTCCGCCGTGGTCTACCTGCTTGAATTTATAGGGAAGAAGTAAAGGGCACCTGTAGGGCCGTCAGTACCTGTTCCGCAGCCGCTACGCCCCGGTATTGCGCCTCTTCAAAAATGGAAAAGCCACTCAAATCCGAATGTGCGAAATGGATTTGTCCACAGGCCCTTGCAACCCGGCGACGCGCTTCTCCCCATACAAAGCCCGGTCGCGGGCGTACCATCGCATGTCCCCACCGGAAGATATCTACCTGACGGACCAGGTCGCTGATATCGGGATGGGGACGGGACAGATCGGTCAGCATCATATTGACCCAGGTCTCCCATGACGTATCCAGAAGGCGCTTCCTCTCATCGGCAGGCGCACCGTCTGATAAAGGATAATAGTAGGTGAATACGGTCTCTTTAAGATGTGTTCGTACACTCTGGTGCGTGGCGACCACATACCCTAATGACGGGCTATCGTAGATCACATTGTCCCAGGCCAACGGCGTCCGTCTACGATCCGGCGCCGGGAAATCTCTGAGTGTCATATTAGCCACCAGCCAGGGCGCGTATTCAAACTGCCGAACCAGCGAGGTTCTCTCATCCGACAGACCCGCAATCAGATATGGTGTTAAAAACTGGGGACAGGCGTAGATTACCTGATCCGCCCTGATGGTCTCCGTCCGATTTTCCTGGGGGTAATATACTTCTACACGTACTCCACTGTCATGGTTTTCCAATCGACATACCAACGCCCCGGTAACAATCTGATCTTCGAGCTTTCGGTGCAACTGTCTTACGATCCAGCCGTTGCCCTCTGGCCAGGTCAGCACCTGCACATGCTCAAAGCCACTGCTGTCCCGACTGGCAAAATAATGCAATCCGATCCATGCCGAGACGTCAGATGATGTGCAGCCATAGTCATCTCGACAGGCATAATTGACATACCAGTGTAAGGGTTCTGAAACCAGATCGTGCTGAAACAAAAAATCCCGCATTGATAATTGATCCAGCGCCAGCAGCTCCGGATCGCGGGAACTGAACGTCATAGGAATAGCAAACGCCTTACGACCGTCTGCCCCCTGATAATGCGTATAATGATCGATGATTTCCCGGAACCGCTCGTACTGATCCCGATCACGAGATGTAATCCCGACCACCGGCATCAGCCCGTCCTGCCAGCGCCCATGCATATATAGCCTTTCCTGCGGTGCAAAGCACAGCGCCCGCTCCTGATAGATCGGCTGTCCATCCGGCGTGTAGCCCTCAATCACGCCTAACTCTTCAAGCAGTTCACGGACAATACGGGATTCCTCCGTCGGCAACGGCAGATAATGCGCTCCCCAGGGGAAAGGCGTCACCCGGTTTTCACCGTAACGGGAATTACCGCCGACTTCAGACTCCAGTTCAAGAATCTCAAAATCCGTTAAACCGGCTTTCTGCAATTTCCATCCGGCGGAAAGACCTGAGACACCACCCCCAACGATCACTACCGGAACCTGGCGCTCATCTGTCGGTTCAGGTATACCACCATCCCGCAACAGATGGCCTAAATCCACAGACGGTCCGGCCATAGTACCGGTTATCGACGGGGCTGTCGTCCGGCCACGGCGCCAAACGTATGCCGCACCGGCGGCTGCACCGGCAGATGCAAGGAGAAATTTTCTTCGGTTCACCGCACCACCTGCCGCCATTCCTCTTCAAAATACCGGGTCAGGATCTGGTTGCTCAATCGATTGACCTCCAGACCGTCCACAGGCTGCATATCCTCAGGGAAATGGAACATGCCCTTTGCGATCTCAGGCGTCAGGTATTTTAAATGATCCGGATAGGATTCAGGTGGCTGATAGGGCCGCTGTGATGCGATCATAAATCCCCAATCCCCGAAAGAAGGCACATAGGTATGGTACGCGTTCACCTGAAAACCAACACTTTCCAACGTTGCGGCAATGCACCAGAAAGACCGGGGTGCGAAATACGCGGAGGTACTCTGGATGGCCATGATGCCCTGCTCCGACACGTGTTTTCTAAGGAGCTTATAGAACGCAGTGGTGTACAACTTGCCCAGCGAATAGTTCGATGGGTCCGGAAAATCAACAACGACAAAGTCGAACATCTCCTGATTCTGTTCCAGCCAGATGAACGCGTCGTCATTCACAATCGTCACTTTGGGTGAACGGAGAGCATTTTGATTCAAGGCGGTCAGCATGGGATTGGTAGAAAACAGTTGCGTGATCTGTTCATCAAGATCGACCAGCGTAATGGCCTCGACTGTATCGTATTTGAGTACTTCCCGAATCGCCAGTCCATCTCCGCCTCCCAGCACAAGAACCCGTCTGGGATACGGCACAGCGCTCAAGCCCGGATGGACCAGCGCCTCATGGTACCGGTATTCGTCCCGCGAGCTGAATTGCAGATGATTATTGAGGTGCAACCGGATGTCGTCTTTCCAGCGGGTCAGCACGATACGCTGATAGGGTGAGGTGGAGGCGAAGATGATCTCGTCTGCGAAGAGGTTCTCTTCTGCCAGATCCGTCATGCGTCCTGCATATACAAAACCGGCCAGCAGCAGCCCTGTTGTCATGATACAGGCATTGCGCAGATGTACCATCCCGGGCAATCGTTCGCGAAACAGCCAGATGGTCCATCCGGCCACCAGCGCGTTCATCAGGCCGAAGAAAAATCCGGTCCGTATCAAACCCAGCTTCGGAGCAAGAATCACCGGAAACAATATCGATACGATCAGTGCCCCCAGATAATCGAACGTCAGGACCTGCGCGACCAGGTCTTTAAATTGAATTTGTTCTTTTAAGATACGGAGTAAAAGCGGAATTTCCAGACCGACCAGAACGCCAACGATAAAGATAAGGGTATACAGCAGGACGGAAAGAGAACCGAGGAAGGAAAAACTTAGAAACAGGACCGCTGCTGTAAAGCCGCCGATCAACCCGATACATAATTCGATCAGAATAAAACGATGGATCAGGCCCTTACCCAGATAACTCGACAGATAGGATCCGATACCCATCGCAAAAAGATAGGTCCCGATAATCGTAGAAAATTGGGTAACGGAATCCCCAACCAGATAGCTGGCCAGCGCCGCGGCCACCAACTCGTACACCAGACCACAGGAAGCAATAACAAAAACGGAAAAGAGCAGGGCGTATGTCATAATGATGGTTAACCGCTTTAACCGATTACCGGTTACCCATGAATAGCCGCTGCAATAATAATACAAATCCCCAGCGCTATAGAACCGATCAGAATAGCCAGGGCGGTATTATGCTCTTCGAGCAACTCATGCCAGAGGCTATAAGGCAAAATCTTATCGAGTATAACAAACGATGTCCAGAAAATAATCATACCGATCACAGCAAACAATACGGCATTCACGATAAATTGAATATTAATTAATTCCATGTGTTCCTCCGTTATATGAATACGTACATTTTGTTGTCCATATGCTTACCTGTTTTTCTAAATCACCATTCCCTATTCAGTCACACACCAATATCACTTATGCACACCGCCTGAATAAAGGCCCCGACTGTAACCGGCGAAGAAAAAGATCGGATCACTCCGCATCACGCCGGGATCACCCCTGAATGAGCTATAGCTGGTAAACGCCCATCCTCTATACTGTGCCATACCGAAGACCAGAAGGACCACAATCCCTATACCGATCAACCATTTCATACGCACACCTCTTGTACTTTAGAGGGTGTACGGGAAGTTCATCAACGGATCAACTTCCCGCACACCCTCTTAGATTCCTCGATTCTATTCGAATATTATCGGATGATCACTATCCATCCACCGACGATTTTCGAACAGGCCGATCCGAATCAGAATGACAATGCCCATGATCACTAAAACAGCCAGCGCCAGGAAAAAGTTAGTCCAGCCCGGTACATTTCGGTAGACGGTTAGTGTATATGCTGCCTGTTTCGTATCCGATTGCGGTTCGACGAGCAAGTAATATCGACCACTGGGCACCGAAGGAATCGTAATCTCGCTCTTCTTGTTGCCTTCAACCCAGGATTCACCACCCGACACGCCATGATAGTAGTTCACCTCCCAGGCGAAATCGTAGGCCTCACCCGTCTCGTCATTAACCATCAGCATACTGAAAAACATCCATTGATTGTCCAGGTTGGTAGACGCTTCGATGACGACGTTTGAATCATGACCAAGCAATAAAAAAGTATCGGTGACATATGTTTTAGTTTCCTGGGCGTCATCAAACCGGATGAGCTGATCGAATACCGGGGTGTCTTTTCCGGATGTGGAAATAAAACCCAATTGCAGGACAATTAAAATAAGAAATAGAAACCCTATAAAAGATCTTGCTTTCTTCCCGCCCTGTCCATACGGCGATGGCTGACTGGAGGCGATCCCGACCTTTTCAGGCAGAGGTTCTTTTAGATCGAAACCTTTGACTACCTCCGAGCGTTCCATATACCGCCCGAAATACCAGGTCTCTTTTCGCTGCCGACTACGCGATGTACCGAGCGTCGCCCGGCTCAATAAATGCGGTGGGGCGATATATTCCGAGATATCCGTCGTTTCACCTATTTCGGCAGGCCAGTACATTTCACCCACCACCTGAGTGATTTTCGGCTTTATGGTTTGAAAATGCTTGTACTGCTTATCTTCATAAAGATAAATCGGCTGCCTGCCGCGTTCAACATTCTCCGGCTTTGTATCAATCTGAGTCATATAGGTCCAATGTCCGTTGTCCTCGGACATCCAGCGGATCACGCCATCTTTGCCGGTCAATAAATATTCGGTCCAATCATAGACAATCCCATCCACCGTGATGGCTTTACGCAAATAGCCGATCACTTCAAGAGCCTGACCCCGAATCGTACCACGAGCGCCCAGAGGAATATACGGCGGTATGATCATCTCCGTACGCCCCACGACCATCGGCTCGCTGTCATCCTTAAAATGCATAAGAGAACCGCACGTTTCACATCCCACCGCTTCGGTCTGCTCCGCAGCGCGTAGTGTGATCGGGTTCGAACAATTCGGACAGGAGAGGGAGGGTTGGGGCATTGGTGATTGACTGATTGGTGATTGACTGATTGGTGATTGACTGATTGGTGATTGACTGATTGGTGATTGACTGATGGATTTCGATTCGCTCAATCGAAAGTATTGAACGCCTCTTCGAGACTTTATTAGAACGCGCTTCGCTCGCTTTGCTTTTGGTGATTGACTGATTGGCTTTTTTCTTTTCAATCACCAAATCACCAATCACCATTCACTAATTATAAAAACTCAGGCCAGCCTAAGCGCCTCCAGGTCAACATTTTCTCCGATAAACACAATCGGCGGTGTTTCGCTGTAGTCTATCGTCGCACAGGATTTGCCGGAGCCGGCCAGGTCCGCCACGGGTATCTCAGTGCCTGGCTCGGCATCAAAGGGCAAATCACCGTCCGCGCCAGCATAGACGGCTATATAAAGATCAGAGACATCATAATATCGGCGGTTCAACTTTAGCTCCTGATCCAGCCTTAACGATTCAAAAGCAGGTAACGTATCTAATTCGGCGATCTCCGTCTCAAAAGTTACCGCGTATGTGCCATCGCCATCACTGAGCCAACCGGGAAGGCCCTCATCAAATAAAAGGTACCATTCATTCCATGAGGAGGCGTCTTCATCCTGGAGTTGTGATCGACCGACGATCGTAAACGCCCGATGTCGGTAACGGCCTTGCGTGCCGATTCGAATTTGAGTCTCATCACTGTTCATCTATGCCCTTCCGGACACACTTAGCCTCCGGGGTCTGCGGGTTACCTGTTCCCGGAATACTCACGTGGACATTCTCGAATAGATACGGATGTCGCCTGAATCATACGGGAGAACATAGACTGCCAGTCCATAGCCGTCCTGGGCGAACAGCAGAATAAATCAAAACAGGCGGATTCGTATTCCGGAAACGTATGAATGGTCATATGTGACTCCCGGAGCATCCAGAAACCGGTCATACCCTTTGTCGTAGGGAATTGGTGCCAGACCGGATCGCCCATGGGATGTAAACGCATCTCACGCACAACGGTATTAAACAAAGCAGACATCGTACGACGATCCTGCAACACATCGGCTGGACATCCGAAAATATCCACCAGCCACTCCATTCCGTTCAACGCCATCTCCTGATTATTTGATCCAGACAACACATGATATTAGAAAATAAATAGCGGGATATCAACAAGATACAGATATTATACTTAGGAAGAAATAAGACATCTGTCAAGCACGAATATCGTGGGATCAATTAGACAACCCTCGAGGGCTCATAAATTTCCGGCGAAAATCATCCAATTCAGGAAATAGCTATAATTCCACCGACGCTCCCACAAATACGGTGATAATATTCGTATCGGATCGGGAAATATTGAGCGCCGTCTGGCCACTCTGCCGAAGAACATCGCCACGATTCAGGTAGGAGGCCTCAGCGCCGTAAAGATATCGGAGACGAAAATCGATGGAGACGGTTCGAACGCTGCGGTTGAACTGGGTACGTTCGGACCGGCCGTCATAGACTTCGATCATAAAACCCACGCTGCCGCCATAGGTAAACGCCACATCGGAAAAATTGATGGAACTGGCGATATCATCACTGAACGGGTCGGGGATATCCCGGATAGACGTTTTGGTGAATAGATAGTGGAATCCGCACCGGCCGTCGATATAAGGCCGGAAGGGGCCTTCACGTGGTTGGAGACGTAAGAATAAGTTGGTCATCAATATATTGTTATCCGTAACCACACGGACACTAACATCTGGAATGGTCGTGCTGAATCGTTCGTTTCGGCTTTCATGTCCATATATCATATAGGACATATCCAGGCCTAAGATAACCGGACTTTGTGGGAATCGATAGCCGATATGGCCCGAGATGCCGATACCCGGATTGGTTATGTTATTTCCGAATCCCCCTGAGGGGAAACCGCCCAGGAGGCCCAGGCCAGCCTGGAGGCTTGCCGGCATATCCTGCGCCTGTACCGGGACCGAGGACGTCAACAGGATCGTTAACGGGATGTAAATCAGCCTACGTATCCAAGGCACTTAAATGCTCCAGGTTAGCTGGTGTTACGCAAAGAACGTGTAACATCCGGGTTATTTGTGTTTTGTGCTTTGTGATTGGGAAACACTGATAATCCATCCGTGAAAATACTACAAGTCATTCCGAAAGCCACTCACCAAGTTGAATACTTTCTTCCAGACGTTCCTCAAATGTATCAAACGCGAGAGCACGCTCTCGACAGGAGTCATCGAAAATCTGCAGGTGTAAAGGCACGGTGGATGACCCGGTAAAAGCCACGTGCAATTCATCCGAGTCTTTCTCGTAACTTGCATGGGCCAGGTGCGCCTGCACTTTGCTACGGGCGTAGGCGCCCACCGCATCTTGCGCCATCTTGATCGCGCCCGTATCGGAGACAAAGGAATCAATACGATCTAATATGACCTCCCATTCCCCCGGCGCCAGTGAGATGATATCCTGCTCCTTCAGCATAATCCCCCCGTAAAAACGGGCATCAAGGCCCATCTTAGCCGAAGAAATAATTTTATCTACTATATTTATAGTACGTGGTGGCCTCAATCCGGGTTCCAAAAGATTCCGACCAGGCACAGCCGAGGGTTTTGTTATTCTAAAACGCCTGTTCTGGATTAATTCATACGGCTCTGGATCCGCACGCGTTACGAATAATCCCGGGAAACCGAACAGGTCATCCAGAATAAAACCCGGATGGCCGTACGGACCGGGTTCCCAATGTATATGATCCGCCAGTTGCGCTTCATTCGGCAAGAAGGGTGAAAGGCTATATCGCACTTCGGCTCCCATGATCATTGGAACAGCATTACGACCATATTCACCATAAGATGGATAAAAGGTATGTCCGATCGGAATACCATGCTGCTTGAATTTTTCTTCGGCCTGTGCCATACGGACCCGCAGTTCATTATCATGGTACGCCTGGCTACGGGGATGATGATAATACAGACCGCGTTTTTCCGTCATACCCTGTGGGTACCAGATTACGTTATCAGTTGAAGCTATATCAGCCATGATGGCCCAATCATCCGTATGAACTTCCTCTGTCAACACCCCTACATAAGGCGTCCATCCCCGTGATAGAACGGGTCGTAGCCAGTCAAATCCATCTGAGGCGCCGGATGCGTGCTGAACCTGAAAGGTCATATAAGACGGCATCGCCTTCATAACAAACGGTTTTCTCGATGCCCAGACGATCGATTTCCAGAACACATCATCGAGCCCTTCGCCATGGCCATAATAAGCGGCGTCCCATAACCTGGGACTGACCAGATATTGAACGATTCGCCCTTCGCCGACTTGCCCGACGACCATCACAGGCATCTGTCCATCCGTTTCCAGTAAAGCCGGATTATGCCCCGGTGTTTCTACACACATCAGCTCTAACGTTTGTCGAAGGTTATGACGCTTTTCCGGCTCATGCGTACGGACAATAAAATGGTCCGAAGCGGGTACGACGACCCGCTGTGTCTCATGTCTTGTCTGTGCAGAATTAACGGGCAGGATAGCTATTAATGATTCCGGGTAACGGTCAATGCAATGGTCGAAGCTGATAAAACCGATGCCATCGCATACCGCTTTAACCATCTGACGGGCCAACGATTCCGACAGACTGTCGCCAAGGCCTTCCTGTGCCAGGATCACAGCCTGATGTGTACTGAGCGCCTGTGAAGGTTCCCGATCCTCTGCGAGGTCCAGCACGCGATAAGGTATATCCAGATGATATAAGGCGGATAATATGGTTCGGCGAGCCCGGTTATAGGTATCCTGCTGTGAATGATCGAGGATAACCAGTAAGACCCGGTTGCCGCTCGCCTCTCGAATCTGATACGATGCCGGTTCCGGTCGCACATGGCGCCACCACTGGTCTGTTTGGTCGGTGTCAGAGAAAATGGCGGCCCAACGCACCCGATGACTGTCTTCTAAATACGCCGGCTCAAATCCAAGCCTCAGATAGGATTTAATGGCCGGAATACGGAAATCATCCGTCCCCAGATAGGAAGATTCATAATCATGATCCCGCATATAATGCAGAAGTGCCAGGGTCAACAGATGGCCGAGGCCCTTACCACGGTGCGCCGGTTTCGCACAGACCATATGCACCTGGGCGCTGGTTGGACCGTATAACGCTGTGGGCCACACACAGGCAGCCGCAACCGGCTCACCGTCATATACTATGAAGAATAAGCCGTCAGGTAGAAAAAGATCCTGGCCGGTGATCTGCGCCCGACATTCTTCAATCGTCCAGTTCGATCCGATCCCGGTTTCCATTATCGCGCACCAGGCCGCTTCATCACCCGGCTGATACGTCCGAAGCGCATACCCTTCCGGGATGATCAGATCCGGCAGATCATCCAGATTCGACCGAATCATATGTAATTGTTGTTCCGCCATAGGTCGTCACCGATTCATATATTTATTGAATGCCTATACACCACACCCGATGCGCCTCAAGTAGGCTACCGAATCAGCCACCCGCTGACAGGTCTGGGCTTCATCCAGATTTTCCCCTTCGACGCCTTCGATTTCCATCGTGAACGGCCCGTTATATCCCCTGTCATTCAGCAGGTCGAACACCGTCTTGAAATCGACAATGCCCTCTCCAAAAGTCGGAAAGCACCAGGTCTTATACCTGCCATCGGTATCTTTGAGATGCATACTGCCTATATAATGGATAACTTTTTTCATTTCTTCCACGTGATCGACGTTCTGATTATAATAATGGATATTGGCCGTATCATAGTTGACACGTACATTCGGATGATCAACACCCTTCATCGTCTCTATGGCCACGTCCGCATTCGTAATCAAGTCCGGATGCGTTTCCATACCGATGGTGATGCCGTACTCTGCGGCTTTTTCACCGGCGCGCCGAAGACGATCGTAGACTATCTGCTTATCCATCTCTCCAGCCTTCACGCTGACAAATAGAATCTTCGCATTCAGTGCCGTCGCCGCTTCCAGCGTAGGCACAAGCAAGTCGGCGACTTCATCACTTTCAATCTCAATCGTCGCCTGTAAGCTACTGGCCGACAGCCCGTGCTGAGCCAATCGGGCCTTTACCTGCTCTATCTGATCCGGTGCAGGGGTTGGGATCTCCACATGATTGACGCCGATCGTCGGCAGATGTTCGAAAGCGGATTCACTGTACTTCCCATAACTCGCAGTTCGGCAGGCAAGCAGATTGTCAGGCATGATGGTCCTTTCAGATTTCGATGTGGGTTCAGGGTCTAAGATCGTTTGAATAATATATAATATGTTTTATCAGAAATCAATAAAGCCTTTATGGTTTCATTACCCAGAATCACCCATCAAAAATCACCCATCACCAATTTCATGATCCCTTCCATCGGCACCTCCGGCAGGAGTACCTTCTGTGGCTTGTCAAAGACACTTAACATGGCCTCCGCACTTTGGTAGCCACTCCGGACCGCACTCTCCATGGTCGCCGGCCAGCCGGTCTGCGTCCAATCGCCAGCTACGAACAAATTGGAAATCGGGCTTACCGGTCCAGGTCGTAACGGGTCGCAACCGGGTTCAGGGGCAAACGTCGCCCGACCTTCTTTGACCACGATGGCCTTTAGAAGTTTGGCCTCTTGAACAGCAGGAAAGATCGATTTGAGATCTTCCAGCGCCTGTTGAATAATCACCTGTTGCGGCTGCTTCATCCATTCATTCGAGGCGCTGACCACCAGGCCGAGATACGTACCCGATGCGGTGGATGAAAAGGCATCGGGATCCCGGATGGTCTGATTAAATATCCATTGAATCGTCCGTCCCAATACAGCGACGTAGTCCAGATCCATGACCGGGCGATCGAACCACACGTGTACAGCCGTAATCGGTGAAACGTCCAGACGCTGTAAATTGTTGAAGTAGTCCCAACGAGCTACTTCTGTGTCGGGGAGCATTTTAAGAAGTATATCAAAAGGCAGGGCAGACAAATAGGCATCCGCCCGAACGGTCGTCCCATCCTGCAACGTCATCCTCGTAATGCGCGTATTATCTACAGCCATTTCGGTAATACCCTGGTCGAGGATAACACGGCCACCTCGCTGCTCCAGATAGTCTATACAGGGGGCATATAAATCACCCAGCGGCACCACGGGCAGGCCGACCTGATAACCCTGCCTGTTGGATAGAAACGCCTTTACAATAGTCATGATACCGTATTCGGCGTCTATATCATCCAATTCGTCATTCAACGCGCTGATTAGAATCGGGCGCCACAGGGCCTCTATCGACCGCTCGGTCGCCCGGTGGGACTTAAGCCAGTTTTGCATGGAAAGCGGCAGGTGGGCAGGTGTAGGAGCCTTATTGCCCTCTTGCCCTTTTGCCCTCTTGCCCACCTGCCCACCTGCCCTAGTATGCCATATCATATGCATCAAGGCATAGCTGACGGACAGTTTATCTTTCCATCCCAGAAATTTAAGCCGAAAGAAGGAGGGCAGCAGATGTAAAGGCACGGGAAGCGGAGAACTCTGGATGACGGAGATCCGGTTGGCCTCATCTATGAAGGGAACACGATCCTGGAATACAATGCCGTTTTCAACACCGAGTCTGGTGTAAAAATCAATCAGATTGGCACAACACCGTAAAAAGACATGCTGGCAATTGTCGACCAGTTCGCCGCCGGCAGGATGGACAAACGAGGAAGCTCGACCGCCAAGAATGGTCCGGCGCTCATATAATGTGACCTTCAGGCCGGCATCCGCTAATGCCACCGCGCCGGCAAGACCGGCAAGTCCGCCACCGATCACAATGACATCGTTCATACACGTTTTTGGATTAATGCCTGGGCGGCAATCGCCAGTTTCTTCCAGGCTGAAAGACGGATACGCCGGCGATAAACATCATAATTTCGCCGTTCGATTTCATAGAGATTCTGCCGATAAATACGAATCATGGCAGCCAGACAGGCCCGGCTCGACGGATGAATAAGCGGTAAGAGCGGTAAGGCTTCTTCATAGTGTTTTTTAGCCCGGTCCACTTCAAAGGCCATTAACTGCGTGAACCGATCATCAATGACCCCCTGTCGGATATCCTCTTCCGTATAACCGTAGGTCTCAAGATCTTCCTGAGGAAGATAAACCCGGTCCATCTTCACATCTTCCTGGATATCCCTCAGGATATTGGTGAGTTGAAAGGCAATACCACAGGACTCGGCATACCGTTTGGCGGATTCATCGGTAAAACCGAAGATGTGTATACATACGAGGCCTACAGCTGAAGCCACACGATAACAGTACTGATACAGGTCCTCGAACGTCGGGTACCGGGTGACGGAAAGATCCATCTCCGCCCCGTCAATGATGGCTTCGAAATAGGATTTAGGAATCGAGAACTGCTCAATCGTATCCTGAAACGCGGGAAGGATAGGATGACTCAATCCATTCGACGAGGCGTAGACCTCATCCAGGTCGTCACGCCATTGGTCTAACTGTGTTCTTTTATCGGCATTCGAACCGCCTTCATCGACCATATCGTCGCAATACCGCATAAAGGCGTACACCGCACATATGGCACGCCGCCGCTCTGTCGGCAAAACAATGAAGGAATAATAAAAATTCCCCGCCCGCGTCCTGGCTACCTGGCGGCAGTGGTGGTAAGATTTGGTGATCTGGTGATTTGGTGATTTGGTGATTGTCTGACTCATTTAATTCATTTAATTCATTTAATTGAGTATGAGGTCTAAAACATCCGTTTCAGCATATACCTGAGCATTAAGCTGACTTTTTTTTGCTTGGAGAGAGAAGGACGCCGGGACAGGACATCATAGCCTTTCTTTTCAATTTGATCCAGTATGGCTAAGCCACCGCGATTAAACAACTCAATATCTCCTCTGACCCGTTTATCGAGAAGAGGACACAACTGCAATCCTATGTCGAACAATGCACGGGTGCGGTCCACCTCAAATCGTATCAGATCAGTAAACCGATCATTAACAATACGGTTATGCAGGTCCGATTCATTATAATTAAATCGGTCAAGGTCTTCCAGCGGCAGATAAATACGGCCTTTGCCCAAATCCACCGAAACGTCCTGCCAGAAGTTGGCTAATTGCAGCCCCGTGCAAGTTGCATCGGATAGTTGCTGCCTCTCTTCGTCCCGGTATCCACATAGATAGAGCACCAGATGGCCTACCGGATTGGCAGAATAACGGCAATAGTCCAGCAGGGTCTCATAAGTCTCATATCGTTGCACAACCTGGTCCTGCCGGAAAGCGGTCAATAAATCCCGAAACGGTGTGATCGGGATATCAAAATGATGAATTGTTTCTTCTAATGCAATAAAAACAGGATGATGGGGATGCCCTTCATAGCAAGCCTGCAACTCACCGTCCCACCAATCAAGCAGCTTTACAGATCGGACCGGATCATCAATCTCATCCGCCAGGTCGTCCGACCACCGGCAATAGGAGTAGACATTATAAAAATGTGGCTGTAACGGTTTGGGCAAAAGCCAGGATACCACGGTGAAATTTTCATAATGACCGGTGGCCAGATGGCGGCAATACTGCCGTGAAGCTTCAAGAGAAAGATGGGCGTCATCAGGCAGGACATCCAGCGCGAGGGTGTCAAGACTCAGGGCATCTTCGGGCAGATAGGAGAGGGAACGGGGCATAGGACGAGTGCAGAGTTTAAGAGTTAAGAGTGCAGAGTGGATATGCGTATGGTTTTACTCTGCACTCTTAACTCTTAACGCTGCACTATTTTCAAGGAATAATCGCTGTCTTCATAGCGCCATTTTTGCCCATCATCAGATCCAGAACATAGGGCAGTTGGGATAACGGGGCTTCCCGCGTAATCAGGGCGTCTATATCTATCGCTCCGTCGGCGATCAATTGTAACGCTAATTTGATCATCCGTGGCGTATGGTGAAACGTGCCTTTAATCGTAATTTCAGAATAGTGCAATAGATCCGCATCAAGCGGTATGATCGTCTTAGAGGGACAGCCGCCGAACACATTCACCGTACCGCCTGGACGAACCATTCGAATGGCCTGTTCCCAGCTTTCCGGCAAGCCTACTGCTTCAACGACCCGATCCACACCGCGGCCCTGGTCCGTCTCTGCCCGTACCGCAGCCACCACATCCGGGATCTCCAACATATCAATCACGACATCCGCCCCCATAGCCCGTGCCGTTTCAAGACGATTGGAGCGCCGCCCGACAGCGATGACATGCGCGCCGCGTAATTTGGCCATGCGGATGAACATCAAACCGATAGGTCCAGTACCTATGACCACCATCGAATCATGTCGCTGTACGCCCGTCTCTTCCAGTCCATGAAGCACACAGGCCAGAGGTTCGACCATTGCAGCGCCCCGAAAGGAGACCTGATCGGGTATCGGCAACAGATTCTGCCGAACCACCTGACCGGGGATACAAATATATTCCGCATAGGCCCCATTAATAAAGATCAGGTTCTCGCAAAGATTCTCCTGATCCCGCCGGCAATAGAAACACGTTCCACAAGGTGCCGAGTTAGCAGCCACCACGCGCATACCGGCATGAAAGTCCTGAACATTACGGCCCACTGCCGCAATCTCGCCTGCCAGCTCATGACCGAATACGGCAGGCGGTACAATCATTCGAGCATGATACCCTCGGCGATATACTTTGGCGTCCGTACCACATGTCAACGCCACTTTGATACGAAGGAGAACATCATCGTCTTCGATCGACGGGATCGATACCCGTTCTATACGGACATCCTGCTTCCCATACAGGACAGCAGCTGTCATTTTTTCTATCACAGTCCGTTTCTCCAAAATTCAACAAGTGGGCAAATACACAATATCTTCAACCTGATCTACTTGCCGGTCTCGTCAACCTGGAATCAGCAATAATTGCAACGAAACGTCATTCTGTCAAAGGATTTTGACAAGCATAGACATTTTAGACTTTCTTTATTATATTACATTCGTAAATAAAAACATGAGATTCATGTGATTAATATGTGATTAATAAGGGAATCGACAAAACTACATAGCTACGTAAGCGGGGCTATGAAAAACCTAATTCGTAGTTTCGTCGATTTGCAGATGAGATGACTACCTGCGGGAGCGCATCGATCATTTCGTGATTCATAGCTTTCTAGCCATGACCCAACAGATTAACATACCTGGTTTCCAGATCGACGATTTCCATCTGGATGTCCAGAATCGTCAGCTCAAACGAGATGATGAAATACTGCCGCTCAATTCCAAGTATTTCGATGTCCTTGTGATGCTGATTTCAAACCGTGGGCAGCTGGTTGAAAAGAGCCGAATTTTTGACGAGATATGGGATGGGGTGATCGTCAGCGACTCCGCACTGACCCAATGCATCAAATCCATCCGAAAACAGCTCAAGGATGATGCCTTTCACCCCCGTTATATCAAAACGATCCCAAAACATGGCTACGTATTTGTCGGAGATGTGGTAGAAGATACAGAAGACCCTCCTGACCTATTCGATCCAACTGAACAGATCGCGCGTCCTTATAAATTCCTTGATTATTATACCGAGTATGATGCGGAGTTGTTTTTTGGTCGTGACACGGAAATAGAGAGTATTTGTTCTCAGATCATATCCCACCGCTCCTTTCTCCTGTATGGCCGGTCGGGCGTGGGTAAGAGTTCCATTCTCCGGGCCGGGCTCATGCCTGAACTCCAGAATCAGGGCCATATCGTATTCACGATTCGTAGCTTTACCGATCCATTGCATCAGATCGCGCAAGCTTTGAGGCGTGTTATACCTGAACATACCCATGACATAGCTGACGACTTACCGCTAACGGAACTTGTGGATCAGTTTCGTCAATATGCGCCTGATCAGTCGATTATTATCATGCTCGATCAGTTCGAGGAATTTTTTCTGCTGCTTAACGAACAGAGTCAGCATGTTTTTACCGAGGCGATTGGCTCGCTGGTTGCCGAGCGGACGTTGTCCTTGCGAATCGTGTTTGTCCTACGAGAAGATATGCTGGCCGAGATGAATCGCTTCAAGCATGTCCTACCGGAGATTTTTCATCATGAATGCCGGCTTAATAGATTAAGTCGAGACCAGGCGGCGCAAGCCATTACAGCACCGGCTCGAAAGGTAGGCTGTGCATTTGACCTGCCGCTGATCGAGCGACTTCTGGATGATCTGGCCGAAAATGAAGACATCGATCCGCCCCATCTTCAAATTGTTTGTGATACGCTCTATGATGCGCGTGATGAACATAACCACATCACCGAAACGGCCTATGAACATCTGGGCGGCGCCTCTCAGATCCTGACGGACTATTTAGCCCGCGTCCTAAGACGGTTTAACGCCGCCGACCTGAACGCGGTGCAACAGATTCTCCTCTCCCTGATTTCCACGGATGAACAGCGGCTTGTGCTTCGTGAAATAGAGCTGACCGCCCGCATTCATCATGATGGGTGCATAGATGCTGTATCATTAAAGTTGCTTATCGAAGAGTTGGTCGCCGCTCGTGTGGTGCGACGGCGTAGCCAGGACGGCGAAAGTTGGCTGGAACTAGCGCATGAATGTTTGATTCCGGAAGTATCGCACTGGCTTACCGATACGCTCTATGAAGTCAAACAAGCCCGTAGTTTACTCGAGAGAGCGTTAGAAAACTATCGCGCCCATCAGTTGATCATAGACCCGGATAGCCTGGACTTTTTGTTCCCGTTCCTCGAAGAAATAGGGATCTCAGAAGAAGAGGCGGATTTATTAACGAAGAGTCTCCTGCATCGGGGTCGTCCTGTCGCAGATTGGTTGGTTCAAAAGGCGCCGAGCGCTTCCGATATTATCATGGAAGCCACGCATCATAATCAGGTGAGAGTCCGTTTACATGCGATAGAATCATCCCGTCCAGTCCGCAGCCCGGCCTTAAACAATCGGCTCAGAACCCTGGCTCTCCGGGATGACGATTTGAGTGTCAAGAGGGCCGCCAGTATTGAACTGGCAGACTGGTTCGGCTCTGCGGTGGAAGCCATCCTCTCCCGGCCTTTCGAAAACGAACAGGTCAGCCGCATTCAGCGTGCCATAAGTCTGGCTATTTTACGAGAACATAATAATCGACTGATCCAGCTACCTCATGTCTCCAGCATCATGGTCATGATCGGTCTCGTACTGGTCCGTTTGAGGCGGAGCGGTATCGATATCATTCGGCAGGGCGTAGGCGGGGCCTTCGGTGGGGCTGCCGCCGGACTCTTTGGCGGCTTTCTTCTGGGTATCGGCCTGGCTATTGCCCGGAAAACAGTGAACTTTGAAGTCACCTCCATGATTTTTGTATTGAGCAGCCTCGGCGCCTTTGTCGGCGCCTTCGGTGGTGCCGGCGTCAGCTTCGGTATGATTACCATCGGGCGCATCGCGCAAAAATACAGCCGGTGGTGGACCGTAGCCGGTGGCGCGCTGGGCGGCGCCTTTGTCGGGGGATGCGCCAATTTGTTCAGTGTTGACGCCCTCAAAACCTTATTCGGCCAACATCCAACGGGATTGACGGGTGGCCTCGAGGGCGCTTTAATCGGCGCTGGGGTGGCGTTGGGGCCGGTCATAACCTACTATCTTTTTGATCAGCCAAAATTATGGCACCGTATCTTTCACATCCTGCTCGGTGCGTTGGGCGCCATGTGCGCTGGTATCCTGCTGACTATTATCGGTGGAAACCTGTTCAGCAGCAGCCTGGAGATTGTGCGCCTCTCGTTTGCAGAATCACAGATTCAGCTCGAATCGATCGCGATGTTCTTTGGAGAAGGATATTTCGGCAGGACGACCAAGATTGCGCTGGGCGCGCTCGAAGGTCTGCTATTCGGCATCGGCGTCCTGGCCGGTATCGAAATGTTCAGCCAACCTCAAGATGAGGATGATGTGGAGTATTAATGGGGATGAAAGGGTGGAAGTTATACGGCGTTCGAGGAGATGGCCGGATCCTTCGATCATTGGTCAAGTGAGCCAGCCAGCCATTTAAATCGATCACTTACCTTTACTTCAGATAGCCCTGCAGTCCATTCAGCCAACCAGCTACAGCGTTTTCGGTGAATTTCACCTGGAATTTCAGGAAGGGGCCATGCGCCCAGTAGTTCGAGCCGCTGAAATCATGATCCACAAATCCGACAAAATTGTAGCCTATTACGACCCGTGCATTTCGTTGTGGGATCAGCCCGATTTCACCGGAGGCACCATGTCTGAAATCCCGTGCCGTATGGGAATGAAGGATCCGATACTCACCCAGGACATCCATCCAGCGATGCCATTCATAGCGAACATTTGTCATCCACAGATCGGTCAACGACCGGGAAGAAAATCCTTCGCTGTCCAGAAAGTTGACTTTGAAACCGTACCGTACGAACAACTCGATCTGGGACTTCGGTTACAGAATCCCTTCTATTGAATCGATGTGCGTATAAGTGGTCGCATTCGGATTAATAAAGCTACTCCGGTCATATTCAAGTTCGTATTTACCGAGCAGATTCA